>ERZ795046.29-NODE-29-length-170857-cov-11.018723_pt1 | contig 170857 bp, 120 predicted proteins | sample MGYA00375130_ERZ795046 | MGnify/ENA primary metagenome ERZ795046 (study PRJEB30175, sample SAMN05720202) | activated sludge metagenome | isolation source: anaerobic digester from wastewater treatment plant | place: Japan | collected 2015-05-15 ... | reverse complement strand
CCCGGACTCTACCGCTACACTGAGAGAGGTCTTCCGGCAGTGGCTCGGACGTCGTTCGTCGATGTCAGCAAGATGAAGTTTCCCAATGCGACGAGCGACAGTACCCCCTCGTTCAAGATGCCGACATGGGAAGATTCTCTCCCATCTGTCGTCTTCCTGGATTCGTTCGACCAGCCTATTTTGTACTACCGGGCCAATCCCGGACAAATGTCAATTGCATGCTACTCCAAAGACCCCAATAATCCGCGGACGCCCAAGGGTATCTACAATATGGCTGACAATGAGAACCTCACCGGCGCTCGGTGGAAAGGAACGTCTGTTCCCGGAATGGACTTCGGAGCGGGGAAAGACCACTTCCCCTACAAAGGCGATAATCTATCACCTTCGAGCCCAACGTTACTGAAAGACCCCAGTACGCGGGACGCGTGCAAAGGCACGTTCGCGCACACGATCTACAACCCCAACGTGGCGACGCCGGGCATCTTCATGCCGCATAACGCCGAGACATTTATTCTGCTGTCGGCCGGGCCGGACGGGCTATTCGGCACCGAGGACGACATCGCCAACTTCCCGACCAACAAGTAAGAGCAGTCGGGGCAACAGGCTCGAATTCCCGAGCCCGGCATTTCGGATCCTCCAGGGGCTTGCCGCGAACGCCGCAGCAAGCCCTTTTCGTTACAAGCTCTGAGCTATGAGCCAGACATCCGTCTGACAGCTGCACCGTTGCCACGAACGAGGAAGATGCAACCTCCCGCCCCGTCAATCTGCGCCAATCTGCGACACCTGCGGACAATGCCGCCTTCCTATCGGTCTAACCAACGTTCTCAACGATGCACGTGTGTGCTTTTTGTCCGCAGATTGCGCAGATGGCCGCAGATTTAGGAGAGCGTTCGGTAAGCGTGATCCATACGGCCGTCCATTCCCGGCGGGCGGTCATTCCGCCCGCGTTTATCGGCGCCTTGCGGATGCCCCGACCGCTGGTATACATTCCTATTCAAAGATAGGGCTATGGGCTGTGAGCTCTGAGCTGTGAGCCGGACATTTGAGTGACACTAAGAGCTAAGAGCTGACAGCTGGGAGCCGGCTTCATCCGTGGTTGCAAAGAGCGGGGTATCTGTCGCAGTCGCCCGAGGTGCAAGAGGAGGCATCATCTCGATGTGCGGTTTGTCTCGCCACCACGTGCCGATTGTCAGTCTCGTGTTTGTCCTGTTGGTCGCGCCCGCACTCCAGGCGGCAATCCTCACTGTGGGGGCGGCGGGCGATCACACCACCCTCCAGGCCGCCATCGCAGCCGCCGATGAAGGCGACACCATCCGCGTCGTCGATGCCGTGCACACAGAGCAGGGCATCACGGTCAACAAGAACATCACCATCGAGGGGCTCGGCGCCAGCCAAACCATCGTTCAAGCACACGCTGACGAGGACGCCGCGACCAATCGCGTGTTCAACATCGCGCCCGGCAAAACCGTCACCATTCGCGACATGACTATCCGACACGGCAAAGTGGTGGGCGATTCGGCGCGGGGCGGCGGAATCGACAACCTGGGATCACTCTCGCTGATCCAGGTGGTGGTCACACGAAATCGAATCGTGTCCACGGATTTCACCACCGCCTATGGCGGAGGCATTTACAACGCCGGAATCTTAAACGTCATCCGTTGCACGATTTCCGCCAACCAAGCCTCCGGCGCGACCATAGATGAGGATGGCCGCGGGGCCGGAATCGCCAATGTGGGCGGTCTCGCGAACATCACGAACTCAACGCTCTGCGACAATGCGGCCGATGGCGCTGGTGGCGCCGTCTACGAGGCTGACAGCGGCACGACGCTGGCGTACTGCACGGTATCACACAACTTTGCAGGCCAAGGCGGCGGGCTGGCTTCGGGCTATTCGCTGGAAGGACATGGATTGCATATCCGAAACACCATCGTATCCGACAACGTGGCGTCCTCGACGTGTTGTGCGGACATTGATGGTCGGATCAACTCGTTGGGCTACAACCTCATCCGCGACGCCTCGACCGTGAACGGCTGCCTCGACACCACGTACGGGAGCAACACGGACGTCGGCAACATCATCGGCGTGGATCCGCTGCTCGGACCGCTGACCGACAACGGCGGGCCGACCCCCACGCGGGCCATCCCCGCCAACAGCCCCGCGGCCGATCAGATCCCCGACGGCACCGGCGGCGCGGGCATCGACCCGCTGCACATGGATCAGCGCGGCGTCCCCCGGCCACAGCGCGGCGCGAGCGACATCGGCGCGTACGAATTTGTGCCCGTCGCCCCCACCGTGACCACCACGGCGGTCGTGAACGTGACAGCATCATCCGCCGACGGCGGCGGCGAGGTAACCACGGATGGTGGTGAGGCCGTGACCGCCCGCGGCGTATGCTGGAACACCACCGGCGAGCCGACCGTGGCCGACAACAAGACCTCCGACGGCACCGGCCTGGGTTCGTTCAGCAGCAGCATCACCGGCTTGTCGCCCGGCATGACGTACTACGTCCGCGCCTACGCCACCAACAGCGCCGGCACGGGTTACGGCAAAGTGGTGACATTCACCACGCCGGCCGATCCCGGCGAGCCTGAACCGCCAAACGATCCCCAGGATCCGGACTCCGATCCGCCGACCGACCCGCAGGATCCGGACCCCGATCTGCAGGAGCGGGACCCCGATCCACAGGATTCGGATCCCGATCCGCCGTCCCCCGACGACCATGCCACGCATCCGATCAGCGATCCGCAAGACGAGGATGACACGCAACCGCCGACCTGCGGCTGGAACACGCTCTTCCCATGGATGTTGACCTTCACCGGTCTGGGTCTCATGCGAAGCCGCTGGCGAAGATAACGTCCCAGCTTTGGGGTTTGAGCGTCACCTGTGAGTCGCGCCCGCAATCGGCGCAGGCGTTCCGCATATACGAGGCGGTCACGATAGCCGCTTTTCCGCCGGTTGTGACCACACGTCTGATCGGCTGGGCGCTGGACGAAGGCGGGGTTATCATCAGTCGCGAGCTTCGCCCTGCCGGCGGGGCTCGCCATTCAGGAGGGCATATCGGTGAACGCACTTAAATCCCTGCTCGTCGCGATGATGGTCATGCTGCTCGGTCCGGTCAGCCACGGAGTGATCGCGGACGCTCGTGCGGCGGACGCGCCCAAACGGCCGAACATCCTCTACATCATGACCGACGACCATGCCGCCCACGCCATGAGCTGTTACGGCAGCAAGGTCAACAAGACGCCCAATATGGATCGTATTGCCGACCAGGGCGTGCGTTTCGAGCACTTTTTTGTGACCAACTCGATTTGCACGCCCGCTCGTGCCTGCGTGCTGACCGGCAAGTACAGCCATATCAACGGCGTGCCGGTGTTCAACCGCTTCGACGGCTCGCAGCCCACGTTTCCCAAGTACCTGCAGCAGGCCGGCTATTACACCGGCATCATCGGCAAGTGGCACCTGGGCAGCGATCCTACGGGGTTTGACCATTGGGAAATTCTGCCCGGCCAGGGACGCTACTTCGATCCCATCTTCTACGACGCCAATCGGGCGCGGACCATCCCGGGCTACGTCACCGACGTGATCACCGACCTGGCCATCGAGGTTCTCGAAAAGCGTCCGAAGGACAAGCCGTTCATGCTGATGGTCCACCACAAGGCGCCCCACCGTTCGTGGGAACCCGACGAGAAGCACGGGGCCATGTTCGCCGGCAAGCAGATCCCCGAGCCGCCAACGCTGCGGGACGACTACGCCACCCGCACCGACGCCATCAAGGAGAACCGGCAGCGCGTGTTCGACGACATGACCAACCGCGACTTGAAGCTCAAACCGCCGGAGGGGCTGAACGAACGCGAGTTGCGGCAATGGCTCAGCAGCAAGCCGACGAAGGTCGAGATCGAGATCGACGGCCGGAAGAAGGTGCTTGAGGGCGAAGAGCTGAACGCGTGGAAGTATCAGCGCTACATGCAGGATTATCTTGCCTGCGTGCAGTCGGTGGACACCAACGTGGGCCGGCTGCTCGATTGGCTGGACGCCAACGGTCTGGCTGACAACACGCTCGTGATCTACACCAGCGATCAGGGTTTTTATCTCGGCGACAAGGGTATGTATGACAAGCGTTTCATGTACGAGCAGTCGCTGCGGACGCCCTTCGTCGCCCGCTGGCCGGGGGTGATCAAGCCGGGCAGCGTGGAAACAGCGATGACCCTGAACATCGATATCGCGCCTACGTTCCTGGAGATCGCCGGGATCAGCGTGCCGTCTGACATCCAGGGGCGGAGTTTCCTGCCTCTCCTGCAAGGCCAGGCGCCGGCCGACTGGCGGACCAGCATCTATTACCGCTACTACCATGACCCCGGCCACCACAACACGGCCCGGCACTACGGCGTCCGCACGAAGACGCACAAGCTCATCTATTTCTGGAAGAAGGACCAGTGGGAGCTCTACGATCTGGTCAACGATCCCGACGAGCTGAACAACCTGTACGGCCGGCCGGAGTACAACGAGCTCACCGAGCAGTTGAAGGCCGAGTTGTACCGGCTGAAGAAGGAGTTCAAGGACGAGGACCAGTTCGCCGAGCAGCAGCCGCGCGACGGCGTCGATGGCCCCTCGCCGAAACCGATGATTCAGTAAGGGACTAGGGGCTGGGGAAAGAGTGGGCACTCGGATCGTGGTGCATGCTTCCAGCGTGAACAGTGCGACAGGCAGCCTGCACCACAATTTCACCCCGCTCGACCCGCACACGCCCTCAGGTCTCAGGCCTCAGGTCTCTGAGTTCACCCCTTGCTCGGCACGGGTTCGGCGGCTTCGCTGCGCTGAGCCAACCAGTCGCACACCTCCGGCCACAGGTCGCGCTGTGCCTTGCTGCCAACGGCCAGGCCGATGTGTCCGGCCGCGAACACGATGGCCGTACGATCTTCCGAGCCGACCAGGTCGTTGAACGGCAGACTCTGGGCGGGCGGAACCAAATCGTCGTTCTTGGCCATCAGGTTCAGCACCGGGCAAGTGATCTTCTTCAGATCGACCCGCCGGTTGCCCAGCCGGAACCGCCCCTGCGTGAGCAGGTTCTGATGGTACAAATCCTTCACGAACTTGCGGTACACTTCGCCCGGCACGGGAATGTTGTCGTTCAGCCACATCTCCATGGCCAGAAAATCCTCGACGAACTTGGGATCGTCGAGGCGATCCAGGAAGTTGATGGGCTTCTGGATGATGTTCTGCACCGGCTTGAGCAACTGGAACGACGTCTGCAGAAACTCGGCCGGGCAGTTGCCGAAGATGTCCACGAACTTGTCCACATCGAGGTGCTCGGTCCAAAGGTTCAGCAGCCCCTCGCGGGTGGCAAAGTCGATGCCGGCGGCCAACAGAATCAGATTGGCGACGCGCTCGGGATGCAAGGCGGTAAAGATGGAGCTCATCGTGCCGCCCATGCAGTAGCCCAGGATACTCACCTGCGGCGAGCCGGTGCTTTCGCACACGTGGTTCACCACGTTGGCCAGGTATCCCTCGATGTAATCCTCGAGCGTGCGGAACCGGTCCGCGTCGGTGGGCACGCCCCAGTCGAGCAGGTAGACATCGAAGCCGCGCTTCACGAAGTGCTCGACCACGCTCTTGCCCCGCTTGAGGTCGAGGATGTACGAGCGGTTGACCAAGGCGAACACGAAGATGAGCGGCGTGCGATACTTGGGCGGCTCATCCGACAAGTAGTGCAGCAATCGAATCTGGTTTTCCTGGTAAACGATTTCCGACGGGGTGAAGCCCTTGGTCAACGCCTGGGCCTGCTTCCATACGTGCGGCAACCGCGTCAAGCGGCGAAGGTTGCGAAACCCTTCCTCGATCATGGAGTTCTGCAACTCGAACCAAGGGTTGCCTGCTCCATTGTTATCACTCATGTTGCCTTCCTGTTCCTCGACGACGTCCGTTTCCGTGCGTGGCTGGCGGTACGAGGCCCGCGAGACATTCGGTTATTCTCCTCGTCCGAACCGAGCTCGGCCTCCACGACCTCCACGTCTCCCTTGATCAGTTCGACGCTGTCTTGTATCTCGTCCAGCTGTCCCTCGAGTTGCTCGAGCCGGTCCATCAACTGTTCCATCCGTTGCGAAAGCCGGACCTCGGCATGCCGCAGGGCGAGCATGATCGACCGGATGTCTTCCTGGGCGGCCGTCCCCGTGCTGTGGTGCACCTGGGTCATGAGCTGCGAGAACTGCTTGCGCATCTCCATGGCCAGGTCCAGTGATTGCCGCATGCTCCGCAGGAAAGGCTCGGACCGCATGTAGGCTTCGAGCGAGTGGCCCCACGAGGACAGGAATGCATCGCGCACCTGGCGGTTGGCCTCGAACGGCGTGGCCCCCGGCGTGAACGCAAACATGGCCCCCGTCATTCGCGAGGCGGTATCCATCCAGAGCTTGGTCAGCGTCTGGGTTTGCTCCAGCATTTCATTCATAAACGTGTCGTTATTCGTGCCGAACATCTCCTGCCTGCTTTCTGAGGGAGCACTCAATGCGTACCTTGTGGTGCACGCTTCCAGCGTGAACAGTGCAGGCAGGATGCCTGCATCACAATTCCCACGGTCAAACTGCTTCCACGGCCAGAGCGACAGCCTCGCCGCCGCCGATGCACAGCGTGGCGATACCGCGTTTGGCCTTGCGGCTGGCCATCGCGTTCAAAAGCGTCACCAACACACGCGTGCCGCTGGCCCCGATCGGATGCCCCAGTGCCACCGCCCCGCCGAAAACATTCACGCGATCGTGCGGAATCCCGAGTTCTTTCATGGCCACCATGGGCACCACGGAAAAGGCCTCGTTGATCTCCCACACGTCAATGTCCGAGACCTCGAGCGAGATGCGATCCAAGAGGCGGCGCAGGGCTGAGACGGGCCCGATGGTGAACCACTCGGGCTCGACCGATGCAGTCGCGTAACCGAGAATCCGCGCCTGAGGTTTGACGCCGAGCTTCTGAGCCTTTTCGCCGGCCAGCACCACCACCGCCGCCGCCCCATCATTCACGCTGCTGGCGTTTCCGGCCGTGATCGTGCCTTCCTTGCCGAATGCCGGGCGCAACTGGCGGAGCTTGTCCTCATTGAACCGCTTGGGTTCCTCGTCATCACTCACCGTGACGGTGTTCTTGCCTGCCGGCACCTGAAGGGGAACGATCTCGCGAGCGAACGACCCATCTGCCGCAGCCTGCAGGGCTCGCTTGTAGCTGGTAATCGCGTATTCGTCCTGGGCGCTCCGCGAGAATTCGTAACGCTCGGCACAACGGTCGCCGCACATGCCCATGTGGAGGTTGCTGTACACGTCCCACAGCCCGTCCCGGATCATCGAATCGACCAGCTCGCCGTGGCCCATCCGGTAACCCTGGCGGGCTTTTTCGAGCAGGTAAGGCGCTCGCGTCATGCTCTCCATACCGCCGGCCACGACGACGGAAGCATCACCGCACTGGATGGCCTGATCGGCCAGCATCACCGACTTGAGACCCGATCCGCAGACCTTGTTCACGGTCATGGCGCCGACGCTTACCGGCAAACCGGCTCCGATCGCCGCCTGGCGGGCGACATTCTGGCCCAAGCCCGCGCCAATGACGTTGCCCATGATGACCTCGTCGACCTCGCCGCCCGGTACCGCCGCTCGCTCGAGCGCCTGCTTGACCACGGCAGCTCCCATCGCCGGCGCGGACATCTCGGCCAACGCACCGGACAACGAGCCGATCGGTGTTCGGACCCCGCCCGCCAAAACGACTTCTTTTCGCATGGACCATCTCCTGGGTAGTAGAAGCTCGACGACTGCCCTGATCGCGTGCCCGGCTTGCGAAAAGGCCGAGTGCCGGCCCGAAGCCGAGAGACCGGTTCAAGCCCGAGTCAGCTTCGACGCTGCCGCGGGCTACGGTAGATGAAGAACGAGACGACTAATGCGATCCGTTGGACTGCTCGGAAGCGTTCTTGCGAACCATGTCGGCCCAGGTTTCCATGGCCTTCGTGTTCGCCTGGATGAACGCTTGCGTGTTGGTCCGCAGCGCTCCCAGCGCCGCCTCCCACAACGACTGCATACGGGCCTGCAGATCCTCCACCGACCGACATTCGCCGCTTTGAAAGGCTTTTTTGAACACATCCACGCCCGTGCGGTATGTCTGATCCATGGCCCGCAGGTATTCCTCCGCCCCCCGCTGCGCGGTCGGAATCGCTTCGGCAGCCATCGCCTGGGCTCGCTTCTGCCAATCCTGGATCGAGTTGGCCCCACCCATCACCTCAGCCCACCACTGCATAGCCTCTTCTTGGAACTTCATGCTCGTCTTCACGGCGGCGTCCACGGCCTCGGCGGCTTTCTGGAACCAGTCCGTCGCCATCATCTCAGGTCTGACTGCCATAATGCTTTGCCCTTTACCCGAATGTACGGCTGTGCCCTGCCCTCCACGCGGAAGACAAGACTCGACACCGAGTATAGGACTGGCATCGGCCCGGGTCAACCCAATTTTGTGCATGTGCACTATTGCCGACTATGCGTCCGAAGTGGGCTAATCCACTAGGATGACGCCGTTCCGCCCGCTACCGAGCCGTCCTTCTTAGTGCACGTGCACACAGGCAATCCCCCTACCCCCGCCCATGCGTCGCCCAACGTGGCCTCGAAGTGAGCGTGGGCATCAGGCAGACGTGTTGAGCTTCTGTTGCAGTTGCTCCATCTGGGCTTTCAGTTCATCGATCTGCCGGCGAAGAGCTGCCGTCTCCGCGGAAGGCTCCGACGGTGAATGGCCGTTGCCTTGAGGCGCGAAGGCCATGAGGAAGGGATTGGCGAAAGGATTGAACATGCGCGTCCAGTCGGGACCGTTCGACGTGAGCCCGACCGCCTGGCGAAGGTATGCCTCGAAGTTCTTGTGCGACTCCAAAAAGCAGGCTAATGCCCGATTGAAGTATTTATCAGTGAAATCATGCACCAACTGCTCGTTGGCCCGAATGAGCCGGTGCAACAGAGGAACCGGGAAGATCTTCAGCTTGGGCGGATCCAATTCCAGAATGATCTGAGCCAGCACCTTGGCGGTAATATCGCGACCGGTCTTGGAATCCGTCACCTTGACTTCGTAACCCTGCCGGATGAGCTCGTGGATGTCCTCGAGCTTGACGTGCTGGCTGCGCGTCGCGTCATAGTACCGGCGATTAGGGTACTTGCGGATATCCAGCAGTTGACCGTCGTTTGAAGCTCCGTGATCCATGGCTCATGCCCTATGTGTGCAGCAGCACCACATAGCCGAAAGGCCGTGTCCTTTCCCGTCTGACAATTCTCGCTTTCCGTCCGACGAAAACGAAGTTTACGGACGAGCGAACCATTCTAGCACCCGTCACGTAGATTGTACAGTGTGTTGTGCGTGTGCACAACACTGGTTTGACCTCGCTGGGGTCGGCCGAATATACTTCGATGGTCGGCGGTAAGCCGGCAGACATTCCTAAGGATTGGTCGATGGACATTCAAAACACAGTGGCAGTGGTCACCGGAGCCGCCAGCGGGATCGGCGAGGCGGTCGTTCTCGAACTGGCCGCCCGCAAATGCCGGGCGATCGCGATGGTGGACCAGAGCGAGCGATGCTGCGAAGTGGCCGAGGCCGTGCACAAGAAGTTTCCCGCCGTGGCGACCGAGGCCTTCGTGGGCGACGCCGTGGATGCCGCTTTCCGTGAACGCGTGTTCGAGCAGGTCCGATCCAAGTACGGCGTGGCCCAGATTTGCGTGCCCGCCGCGGGGATCACGCGCGACGCCCTGGCCGTCAAAGTGGACAAGGCCACCGGCAAGAGCCAAATCTACCCGCTGGAACTGTTCAAGCTGGTCATCGACGTGGATCTCATCGCGCCCATTTACTGGGGCATGCAACTGGTCGCCGGGATCGCGGAGGACCGCGCCGCCCGCGGCAAGGGTCGGTGGGAACCGGAAGAGGACGTGCAGGGTACGGTGATTTTCATCGGCTCCATCTCGTCGCTGGGAAACAAGGGACAGGTCTCGTATGCCTCAGCGAAGGCGGGGCTCGAAGGCGCAGCCTCGACGCTGGCCAAGGAAGCCATGTTTCATGGCGTGCGTTTCGGCGTGATTCACCCGGGGTTCACCGACACGCCGATGGTGCGGGCACTGGGCGAAGAGTACATCCGCAGCCGCATCCTGCCGCAGACGCAGTTGCGCCGGCTCATTCGAACTGAAGAGATCGCGGACGCGATCTGTTTCATGATTTCCAACTCGGCCGTGACCGGCGAGCTGTGGGCTGACGCCGGCTGGCACCCGTCCGCGTAACAACGCACAGTGTCATATTTATGTCTGCACGGGCACCAGTCCGTGCGTGTCTGTTAGATCAACCGCCCGAGTCTGGAGGCCGTCCCGCCCCGGACCCGGGCGTGTATTTTTTGCACTTAAGAAATCTCAACAGGAGGCAACAGAGAAAGAGGCCTGTTTTTCTTCTCTGTTACCTCTGTTGCCTCCTGTAAGAAACCGGGGCGAGCAAGCTCGCGTCTTCGCCCGGGTGTGGCGGGCTAGCGTGCCACCAGGAACATCCCCCACGAACAAACCCGGGTTCGGCGGATTTTTCCAGCCGCGGCTTCCAATAGAATCAAGCTGATGATGGGCTGTTACCTGGCTGGCGTCATGGGGTCAAGATGACGCGGCGCGGGGGTTCGTTTTTCCGTCGCATCAACTGCCGGCGCGGCGGTCGATGCAGATCATGCCTTCGGCGGAGACCGGTTAAGCGGGATAACTCTGGTGATACAGGGAGGAGGCCGGCATGGGTGTCAAGGTTGTGAGCACCCCGAAAGCTCCGGACTCGAGACGCCGCCCTCGCGACGCTGTGCGGTCGCGGCCGGTGGCGGCGGCCCGGAGAAGGCGAGACGAGCCCCGGACCTTCAGTCGGGGTCCGTCGTTGAACCTCAGCATCCAGGAAGTTCGTCTGGTCACCTGCTTTCGCACCTTGCCGGACGATGAGCGCAGGGCCAGCGTCCTGCAGGCACTGGAAGCATTCTGCAATGCCTACATCTGAATCCTGATAAAGTCATCGGAGGATTAGCCCATGAAGCCCCTCGAAGGGAAAACCTGTCTCGTGACCGGCGGCGCCCGCGGCATTGGCCGAGCCACCGTCATCGCCATGGCCGAAGCCGGGGCCAACGTGGCCATCAATTATCACAATTCCAACGGGGCGGCGTTGGAGTTGTGCGAGAACGTCCAGAAGATGGGGGTCAAATGCAAGGTTTATGCGGCCGACGTCTCCAAAGAGGACGAGGCTCACGACATGGTGCAGGAGATCGTGGCGGATTTCGGCCCCATCCATCTGCTGGTGAACAATGCCGGCATCAACCGTGACCGGACGTTCATGAAGATGACGCGCATGCTGTGGGACGAGGTGCTCGGCGTGAACCTCAACGGGCCGTTCAACGTCACGCATGAGGTTCTGCCCAGCATGGTGGAAGCGGGATGGGGCCGAATCATCAACGTCGCATCGGTGGTCGGCCAGACCGGCAATTTTGGGCAGGCCAACTACGCGGTGACCAAAGGCGGTCTGATCTCGTTCACCATGACACTGGCTCGCGAGGTGGCCCGCAAGGGCATCACAGTCAATGCCGTCGCGCCAGGCTACATCGAGACCGACATGACCCGCGACGTGCCGGCCCCGGTCATCGAACAAGTCAAACAAATGACGCCGCAGGGTCGCCTTGGCCGGCCGGAAGAGGTCGCCGCCGCCATCGTGTTCCTGGCCAGTCCCAAGGCCAGCTACATCACCGGGCAGGTGCTGGCGGTCAACGGCGGGATGTACATGTAAGCCGCGCGATGAAGAGGCGGGCGAGACGCCCGCCCCCGAAAAATGCTGCTGGTTTGAGGCGGGCAAGATGCCCGCCTCCCTTGGCGATCAGGGCTTTTCCGGCAGATCCTTCATACGCTCGGCCGCCGGAGCGATGGGCCCGAGGCCGTTCTCTGGCTTGTCCATGTACCAGTACGACTGGGCACAATGGTCGTCGATGCGCTCCATGACCTCGGCTCGCTTGGGCTCTTTTTCCAACTCCTCGCGGGTATAGAACTGCGTGCCGTCGCCCGCCTTCATGAACTTCAGCGATGGATCCTTGCCCAACGCCTCGATCATCTGTTCATAGCTCGGCCCGCCCATCACCTGAATGGTGACGCGGATGTCCTTATGGAAGAACAGCGGGTCGGGCAGATGGAACCGGTAGAACCCGAATGCGCTGAACAACTTGCCGATGAACTGGTTGCCCTGATACCGATGGGTGAAGTAGCCCTGGCCATAGCCGGTGCCGATGTAGTCCTCGGTCCCCGTGCCGCAGAGCGTGGGATATTCCTTGTCACCATCGATGTAAACCTTGACCTCACCCTCACCCCACCAGAACCCGGTCATGGCCGGATGCAACCGCACGCCCAGGTTGCAGCCAAGGAATCGGCCGCGCCCCTCGACCTTCGGCAGGATGGTCATATCCTGGCGAAGCTTGGTCATGTTCTCGCGACGCCAGAACGAGTGAAAATACAGCATGTCGTCGCCGTGCTGGTCGCCATGTGTGACGGCGATGTCGTAGTAGATGCCGTTGTCCTTGGGCGATTCGTTGATAAGCACGATCTTCGCGCTCTTCTTGAACGGCATGGCCACGAAGCAGTTGAAGCTGCGGCCCTCGGGCGAAGCGAAGCAATCGTTCTCGAACGTCGCCATGTGGCCCAAGCTGTGGCAGAAGAAGTCTCCGAAAGGCCCCTGCACGGCCGGTGTGGCCGCCCCGTCCCAGTAGGCCTCGATCTTCAGTCCCCGCAACGCTTCGGGGCTGCGATCCCACAGCGTCGCCCAGATGCGCCGCACCGTGCCGCTGCCTTGAACGTCGAGCAGCGTGAGCGACTGGCCCTTGCCGATGCCCGCGCACGGCGCCCCTTTGCGGCCGAACTTCTCCGTGCCGCCTTTGCCTTTCTCGCCCTTGGGGTTCTCGCGCGTGTACCACCGCGTCTCGATGTGCCCCGAAGGCATGCGGTAGGCGTCGCCCGCCGTGGTCGGGATTTCCGACGCCGCTGAGGGGAACGCAACCATCAGAACTCCCAGCATCGCGCCTGTCTTGCCAATCGTTCCAATTCTCTTGTGATGCATGTTCGTTTATCCTCTGCAACGCGTTGATGTCACCGCCGCATGGCCGGGCGGACCTGCACGAACACGGCCGCGAGCGAGGTCAGGGTATCGAATTGGAAGCCATCCCGCCAGATCAGACCGGCTGTCACGTCGTCCATGTGGGCTACGGGCCGACCGACCGTGTGGTCGCGGTCTGTCCCACGCTGCCCGCATTCGTCCTCGAGGAGTTCGAGGCCGCCTTCTTGCTCCGGCTTGCCACCCCATCGTTCGTGGCCGCCGTGCGACGGATCGTGCGCCGTCGTTGCGAGCCTCGCTGCGGGTGCGGCAAAGCACGTTGCCATGCCCCGATTGCCTCGACGACCTGACTTGAACCGGCCTGCTTGCCCCCATCGGCCTGAATCGGCTAATGTTCGCGTGAACGGAGGTTTCTCTATGGCTCGCGAAACGCGATGGACGGCGGTGTGGATTCTCGCATACCTGGTGGTGAGCAGCGGCACGGCAGCTCAGGCCCAGCGCCGGGCACAACCGCCGTCAAAGCCGCTCGCCGATCGACTGGGCTGCACGCACGTCAACGGCAAGTATAACTTCACCGACCAGGACTTCCTGAACGAGGGAGCCGACCGGATCCGCGAGCTGGGCATGCGAACCATCAAGCTGTACCTGCACGACCCGCGCGGACATTACCCGTTCAACAGCGACTGGCCCAAGAAGTTCAACAGCCTCGTTGAGATGGCCAGCCACCCGTACTATCGCGAGGTCTTCAACAAGCCCTTCCGCACGTACATCCTGACCGCGTTCTCGATCAGCCGGGAAGATGCCATGGATCGCTGGCGCGACGGCTACACCGATGAGGAGTACGCGGAGGACGTCCGCCAGTTCGAGGAACTCGCCACGCACCTCATCCGCACGTACAAGGGCAAGAACAAAACGTTCATCCTGCAGAACTGGGAGGGCGACTGGGCGTTGCGCGGCAACTTCGACCGCAAGCCCGAAGCCGATCCGACCGAGAACGCCGCCCGCCAGATGGTTCGATGGATCAATGCCCGCCAGGAAGGCGTGGAGCGGGCCCGGGTTCAAGCCGGCCGATCCGACGTGAAAGTGTATCACGCCTGCGAGGTGAACCTCGTGACCGTCGCCATGGAAGGCCGTCGCACGGTCACCAACGACGTCCTGCCCTACGCGCGTTGCGACCTCTATTCGTATTCGGCCTATGACGTCATTGGGGCGGCCGCCGACGATCCGGCCAAGGGCAGCCTGGCCCTTCGCGAAGCGTTGGACTATCTGGCATCCAAGGCCCCGGACAGCGAGGCGTTCGGCGCCAAGAACATCTACATCGGCGAGTTCGGCTGGCCGAGCGTGGTGTCCGAGCAGGATCCGCACGCCAGCCCTGAAAAGAGCCTGAACGTGATTCGCACCACAGTGGAAACCGCGCTGGACTGGGGCTGTCCGTACATCGTCTATTGGCAGTTGTACGACAACGAATCGCGGGTAAAGGAACGGCCCACTAACGACCAGGTTCGCGGCTTCTACCTGATCAAGCCCGACGGTGAGAAGGCCCTCGCGTGGGACTACTTCTACGCCCTCCTGCACCCGAAGCGCTGATCCCCAACACGAGCACTGCTTACGTGAGCACTCCGTCGTCGGAAAGCGACCGCCGGGTCAAGCCCGGCGGCTCGCTCATTCCGCTAATTACATACTCATTCCGCTCGTGGAGTCGTGAAGGAGCATCATCACTTCGCTGCGAGTGCGGGCATCCGACTTGCACCGGCCGCGCAGGGCCGAGGTCACCATGATGGTGCCCGGTTTCTTCACACCCCGGCAGGTCATGCACAAGTGAGTAGCCTGCACGATGACCGCCACGCCCTTGGCGTTCAGTTCCTCCATGAGCAGGTCGGCGATCTGGTTGGTCATGCGCTCCTGGACTTGAGGTCGCCTTCCGAATGCCTCGACCACGCGGGCCAGCTTGGAAATGCCTACGATCCGTCCGTCGGGCAGATACGCCACGTGAGCTTTGCCCGCGAAGGGCAACAGATGATGCTCGCACATGGAGTGGAACGGGATGTCGCGCAGCACGACCAGCTCATCGTACTGCTCGGTAAAGAACGTCCGCAGATGCTTACGCGGATCCTCCTGCAGTCCCGAGAAAACCTCGGCGTACATGCGAGCCACCCGCATGGGCGTGGCTCGCAGTCCCTCACGATCGGGATCCTCGCCTACCCCGATGAGAATCTCCCGCACGGCCGCGGCAATCCGCTCCATATCCACCTTACGTGGTTTGTCTTCTTGCATTCACCCACTCGCTCTTGATATCCAAATGAAACTCATCCATCACAGCGGTTGTGTAATCTTGAATTATAGGTTGCCCCCCCGCCCGAGCCTAGGTGTGACCACCACCATGCCGCTTGCGGTTTGGCGACACCGCTTCTGGTCGCACACGTGCCCCAGGCATCCCAGGAATCAAAATCCCTCCGCCTGGCTCGCATCTCCGCGTTCGGCTCACGGCTCACAGCCCGAAGCTCAGAGCTCTCTTGACTCGCCCCTTTCACTGTTGCCTATGAACTACAACAGATAATACAAGGCCCCGTCCATGTACATCCATCTCGATCCCCACAGCGGCGAGCCGATCAACGATGCAGATCATATTCCGGACGCAATCCGGCCTCCGGCATCCAGAACGGCTTCTGGAGACTGACGAGATACGACTTTGTCCTTTTCCACTTCTTCTTGGCTATCCGGTTCAAACGGCCAAGCAGTGCGAGCGGAGCGGGAGGGTCAGTACAGGTTCCGAAGTTTCCAGCAACAACCGTGTGTTCATCGAATTGGCCACTTGGCAGCAGTGACACCGTGTCTGGATTCAGCTTCTGATCCAGCGCAAACTTCACGCCGCCGCGCCTCTGCGGGACTGCACGCATCGCGAACTGTACATCCACACCTGCCACCAGGAGTATGCGCCCCTGAAGCCGATTCGGAGCTTCTATGTTTCCCAGATTAGGGATGTCCCTGGCTTTCGTATAGATGCGCACATCACTATGATCAAACATGCCCGCCTTGGCGTAGTGGACCTTTGTCCCTCGCGATGTGATTTGTTTCACACGTCAATGAGATATTTCCGGATTTCCGTTGGGCTACGGTCGGCTCGCTCCAGGGCAGCAGGCCTTGACGCAGTTTGAGGTTCTCCTGCTGCCGCAGGCTCCTGGCCGTTTCCAGTCTTCCGGCGACGTTCGGCCAGCAACGTCGGCGGGGTTCCGTGAGAGCAATCCGCCGGCTTCAAGAACGAGAGGGCCCAATGCCGCCGCTCGTTGTTGTAAATGATGATGTGGCCCACGGCCGTCGCCATGGTGGCGGAGTCGGCCGCATGGATGATCGCGCTGTCCGCGTGTGAGCACGTCCCGCGCTCACGCGAAGCGCGCAGCGACAACCGGTTTTATTGCAGAACCGGGATAAACACGCGAAAGATTGGCAACTGCTCAGCCGGCCAGCGTGCTGGCGGGCTGACTGGCCGAGGTGCGGACCAGCTCGAACTTGGGGCCCCATTCGCCTTCGAACAGGGCCGGCGCGCCGGTCTTGAATTTGTTGATGCAGTCCACGGCAACCTGACCGTCGATCTTGGCCTTCTCCTGGACGTAGGCGAGCAGGCGTTCGGCCATCGCTCCGACCATTTGCGGCGACTTGGCCGAGGCGGCCAGCGCGACGGCCTTGTCGTGAGCCGGCACGTTCAAATAGGCATCCAGCAGCTTCGGCAGGACGCTGAGTCGTCGATCACCCTGCTCAGCGGTCATGGCCTCGACGGCCCGGCTGTAAGCGGCGGCGGCCAGGGCGTACTCGGCCCCCGCCAACAGCGCGTCGCCCAGCTCCTCACGAATGCGGACCAATTGGCCGGGCTCGCTCTTGGCGTTGGTCGCCTGCGACTCCAAATCTGTGAGCAGGTCGATGCGGCGGATGATTGAGGCCTTGTCGGTGCCGCTCCAGCTCGCGAGCACTTCCAGCCGTTCGGTCCAGGTGAGCCGGGCAAACAACTGGCGATAAGCCGCCCAGCACTTGGCTTGCACGGTCGGCGACGGATCGGACAGCCGCAGCGAGAGCGGCCGCAGATGCGAGGGCCGGTGGCCGAGCTTACCCAAGGCCTCGGCGGCGGCTTCCCGCACGCCCGGGTCGGGGTCCTCGTTCAACCGCGAGATCACCAGGTCGATATGCGTCGGGTCGCCGATATCGCCGATTCCGGTCAGCGCCGCCTGGCGAATCTGCGGCACCGATTCTCCCGGTCCGGCGTGGGTGAGCAGCACGGGCAACGACTGCAGGTCGGCGATGGCGGCGAGCGCGGTGACGATCTGGCCGCGAAGGTTGGCATCCTCGATGTGGACCGAGCTCTTCTGCAGAAGCGCCGCCACGGCCGCCGCGGCCTGCGGGGGCGCTTCTCCGTTGACTTTGCGGCACAGCCGCCCCAAGGCGTCGGCCGCTCCGGCGGCCACGGTGTTGTCTGGGCTCAGGAGGCCGGAGATGCACGCCGGCACCGCCTCGACCGCCCCCATGCGGCCCAGCGCCTTGTAGATCTCTTCGAGCACCACCGGCGAGCGCTCATGCTCGAGCATCCCCGCGATGCGGGTGGCGTCTTCCTTCTCCTGCAGGTCCCGCAACACGACCACCACTTTGCGGCGGACGTTCTGGTCGGGGTCCCGGAGCATCTGCCGAATCTGCAGCAGCACCTCGCGAGCCGGCGGCGTCGGCGTGGTGGCCAGCATGGCGCTGTGAACGATCTCCAGCGCCGTCAGCCGGTCGAGCGGCTGGGCGGCCTTCAACCACGTGAGCAGTCGGGCCACACGGTCCGATTCCCGGGGCAGCAAGCTGTACAACTCGCGGGATCGGGCGACATTTTCCGCCCGCAGCCACTGCAGTTCTTCCTGCTCGAGAAACTCGCGCAGGCGGTTACTCACGGCAGGCTCGTTGACGCGATACAGAGCAGCCACCGCCCCGTCGCGCAGAGCCTGCTCCTTCTGTTGGTGCAGCACGCCAAACAAGGCGTCGGCCAACCCCTCCGGGACCGGATCGACCTCGGCCAGAGCCTCGCAGATGGCCAGTTTGGCGGCCACGTTGTTCTTCAGCCCGAGAATGCCCGATAACGCCTGGACTGCCTCCGGGGTTCGCAGTCGGAGGATTTCGAGTGCCGCGTTGCGACGCTCAGCGGACGTGCCTTCTCCGGTCAGACTTGCCACCAGGATGAGCAGGCGCTGCCCCGGATCGGCGGGCAGGCTCGGACGAGCCGTGGTCCCGGCCGGTTGCAGTTCGACGCCTCGGGCCTCCACACCTCGTCCACAGAGGGGCAAAATCAACAGGACAGCCACGAGCAGGAGGTGGAGGACTGCGCTGCGTCCTCGCACCCGTCGGTCGTCAAGTCGCAAGCCGGTTGACGAGCCGGGCGCATTGTGGCATGGGGGCACGATCATTCTGCGTGACATCCTCGGGTGGCAATCTCGGCGGCCGCGAATCTACATTCCTTTTTGTAACGTACGCGAGCAGGATGTGCAAGCAAGTTGCTTGTTAAAACGCAAAAAACGGCACAGATTGCCACCAAACCCCAGGACACCAACGTTGCCAGCGCGCGAGATGCGGCGGCGAATGACTTGAAACGCATTAAACGACAGCCATCACGAGCCTACGGACGCCGCCGACACAAGGCCGGCCGCCTCCACTCGGGTTTAATGCCGTATCGCCAGGGGCACGAGGCCGAGAATCCGCCTGGATTGAGCCCCCATCCGGCAAAGCCCCGCCACCGGTCGGCGAATATTTGACACGAAAGCCTTCTGGTACACGCTTCCAGCGTGCGCCCGTGCAGGCAGGATGCCTGCACCACAAGCCTCCTCAAGCCTCAGGACTCAAGTCTCAGGTCTTTGCCACGCCTCACGGCTGCTCGGCCAGACGGCGGGCTTCGGCATGGTTGGGATCGATTTGCAAGACCCTACCGAGGGCAGCCCGGGCCTGTTCGCGACGGTTCTGCTCCAGATAGATGGTCGCCAGGGCGTACGGATAATCGGCTACGGAAGGTTCAAGCTCTTCGGCCTTTTCGAGGGCGGCCACGGCGGCATCGAAATTGCCCAACTGGTTCTCGGCCAAGCCCAGGTTGTACCACCAGCGGGACTGGTCGGGCACGAGCGCGACGGCTCGGGCCAACGCCTCGCGGGCCTCTGGCAAACGGCCCATCTCGCCGTAGACCAGCCCCAGGGAATGCGCGAATAACCCGTCCTGCGGGGCGAGACGCACCCCTTCCAGCATCTGAGCCAGCGCCTCGTCCAGACGGCCCAGCCTGCTCAGCGCCACGGCATATCCATGACGGAACGGGGCTGAGTGCGGATCCCACTCTACCGCCTTTTTGTACCAACTCAGCGCCTGCCCGGGTTTGCCCGTTTCGTTCAGGAAGTTGGCCCAGCGGAACGCCCCCGTCGGCTGATCGAGGCTGTACACCAGCAGGTCGGAGAGTTCTCGGCCGACCGGGCTCTGCAGGTCGATCTCATGCCGCAGCGCCCAGGCAGCCTTGACCCGCGCCAGGCGATACGGGGCGTGCAGAAGCGGCCGAATGTGGTCGGATACCGCCGGGCCCAGCGGCTCGAGGGCGTCGATGGCCGCCGACTGGACCAGCGGCGACGGATCCCCCAGCCGATCAATCATCACCTGCCGGACGGCCTGGCGAAGATCCGGGTCTCGCGGCTCATAGACGGCCGGGGTGAGCATCCTCAGAAAGACGCTTCGCCACGCCCCGTTCTTCTCCGCCGCGAGCAGTTCCAGCGCTTCGCCGACCGCAGTGAAATCGTGCTGCTTGAGCCGGGCGAGCACGCGAGCACGCCGGCGGGTCGGCCGGTCCATGCGCTCGCCGTACATCTTCTCGGCCGACTCGATCGCCCAATCGACGCTCTTGTCCTGGTGGCAGCGATTGCAAGCGTTAGGGATGCCGAATTCTTTGGTGAGCTGCGGATCGGGGATGGTCATCCCGTGATCGTGTCGCCAGTGCCGCTGCATGTAGGGAGTCTGCGGGTAGTGGCAGTCGGTGCACTGAGCGGCATCCGGACCGTGCGGGCGGCAGCCGTGCGTTGCCGGATCGATGGCGATGCGCCCGCCCATGGACGACTGGTGACAATCCAGGCACAGATCGTTGACCGGCTTGCGGATCTTGCTGGTGTGCGGCTGATGGCAGGTGTTGCACCGGACGCCCGCGTCGTGCATGTAGCTGAGCTGAAAGACGTTGAACTCGAAGTCCTCGTCGAGGATCTGGCCGTCCGGATAGAACGTCTGGCTCAGATCCGGCATGGCGGGGTCGTAATGATCGAAGTACTCATCGCCGACGGCAAATCGGCCGGTCAGGTCGCCCCGCCGCGAGTGACACGAGGCACAGACCGCCAGGTATTGATCGGGCGTGAGCTTCTTCAGTGTGGGGTCACCGAAAAAGCCGCCGTCCGGGTGTTTGCGCTGCCACTCCACGTGGGCTTTGAGCGGACCGTGGCAGGACTCGCAGCCGACGCCCTTCTCAACGTACTTGGAATCATACCGGTCGGCCACCGGGTCGTAGTTCTTCCGGAACGCGGTCGTGTGGCATGGGGCGCACATGGAGTTCCAGTTCATGCCCCGCCCCGTCCAGTGGCCCCATTCGCCGGGCTGACGATCCTCGTTGCCGTAGACGTTGAACCATTCCTTGGCGACCGGGTCCCAGGCCAGTTCGGTCAGTTGAGACGCCCCGCGCTCGCCCGGGATGATGTACTGCCAAAGCGGGAAGACGCCCAACGCTTCGGCCGGGACGAAGTCGCGCATTTTGCCGTCGCGGCCCGCCGTCGTGAGGACGTATCGACCATCCTTCGTGTCGGCAAAGGAGGTCTGCGAACCGTGGGCGATCTCCCGCCGGGGCGAGAACACCTCATCGTCGAGCGCCGGGTCCAGATCCCGCTGGGCGTTCGCGTGATGCGACCGCTTCCACTCGTCGTAGGCCTCACGATGGCATTCCGCGCAGCTCTCGGAGCCGGCATACGCGGACAACTCGCCCGCCGTCCGCGGCGGCGGCGATTCCGAGGCCGTCGCCGTCTCGCGTGAGTCGCAGCCCAGACTCGCCCCCACAACGAGGGCCGACATTGCCAATGCCATCCACTTCAAGGTCGTCTCCGGAATCGGGGCGGCGTGTGGCCGTCCCCCGCACTCGTTGTACCCGGAGAGCATTCTACCGGTTCCCGGAAAGCCTGTCGCGAGGAGCGGAATCACAAGCCGCCGGCCTGTGCCCCGCGCAGACGTCCCACACCGGTTGCGCAGGTTTCCACGTCCCCTCGACCGCCGTCAGCGTGTCGCGAAACGGGCCCCCTGGATCATGGCATGGAGCTTTCGTACATACGCGGCGAGCCAGAACAGATTGAACACGCCCCACAGGAGCAAGACGACGTCGTCCTCGTCCGCCTGCAGCATGGCGGCGAGTGTTTGGAACAACCGGGTGCCCGGCGCAAGGCCATAAATGAACGCGGGCAGAACGTTGGCAGCCATCCACAACAGGAGAAACCCGCTCGTATAGGCCGCGCATCGCATGGCCAGCGGCAGGAGGTTGCGACGGTTGGCCAGGCTCATGATCGCGCCGACAGTGCCGGCGAAGAACAGCGACGTGGTCAGGATCGAGATGCCGCATGCGGTCGCCGCAACGGGAAGCACGAGCCACAGAAGATCATCGAGGACTTCGTAGGACATGCTGCCGACGCGGCCGGATTGCAACAAGCCGGCGTAACAAGCGAGCACTCCCACCATGCCGATGAGTGCGCCGCCCACCATGCTCGGCAGGAGGAATTGCCGATACGCCGCCGGCGGCGAGTAGACCTGCATCTGACGTCCGAATTGTCGCGGCGTGCGGATCGCCTGCCACGCGGTTTGCCACCACGCCTGCCGACGGCTCAAAGCTCCCCGCCGCTCCCAGAGCACGCCCGGACGGCTGTCCGGCATGATGGAGGCAGCAACGCTTTCGCCGCATTCCGGGCACGCTCCCTCGGTGGCCGCGCCCGTCAAGTTGTATCCGCACAACTGGCAGGCCGGCGTGGCATCGGCCGGGGCAGCCAGCGGCCGGCTCCCCACCGCCCGAAGCAGGCCCCACAGCACCCAAGCGTAGAGCAGGACTCCTACGTAGCCCGCGCACTCATCTGCGTGCCGAACGTACCAGGGACGAGCAGACCAATTCAGGACGCCGCTGTTGAGGGCTGGTGTGTATGCGGCGTACCACGGCTTCCACAGGAACCGTTCCCAGAAACTCACGAGCACGTGCAAAGCCAGGCTGGCCACCGCCACGTGCATGCTCTGTTGCCAGACGGTTCGCATCGACCAGCGCAGGCTCGTTTGCAACTTCTCCTCCCGCGCCCCCCACGGCACGAGCAGCAGGGCCAGGACGAGGGTGCCGGCCTCGATGGTTGCGGCAAAAACGCCCAGGCCAAACATGTCCCGGAAGATATCGTCCCAGATTTCGACCCACGTAGAGTCCTCGCTAACTGCGGCGGCGACGACCGTGGCACCGAAAACCAACAGGATGACCGAGGCGGCGTGAACGGCGAACGCCTTGAGCAGCCCCGCGTGCGCGAGGTGCCGGGCCGTGGTGGCAGGCCCCAGCCCGGCCGCCCAGAAGGCTCGCCAGACGGACCATCGAGCTTCAGAGGCAGCCGCGCCTGGCAGCGAGGCTGCACAATGTGAAGCTTCAACATCGCCGTTCTCGAGCAGATCGGTCATCCGTGTTCTCCCGGGGGTAGCCCCGATTGTCCCGCCGCATCGGCCGACCCGCAAGAACCGCTTGACGGCCCGTCGTTTTGCTGCTTCCATGATCGAAACAGCGTCACCGGCGTCTTGTTGTGGTGATGCAGGTCTCTGGGCCCGCTTCCGCGCACTGGATGTGTGCTCCAGGAGATCTACAATCACACGGTCTACATGGGTGATGCAACCGCGCACCAGAGCGGCAATTGCCGCAGGACTTGAACCCTTGCCGATCTGTGACGGATTCTTCTACTACCCCAACCGGCACGTGTACGGGAAGCCCGAGCAAATGGGACTCGCGTATGAACGCGTGACCTTCGCGGCCAAAGACGGCCCGCGGCTGGATGGCTGGTTCTTTCCCGCCGCCGCCAACGCAGACGAGTCTCCTCCCGGACCGGCTAAAGGCACCGTCCTGCACCTGCACGGCAATGCCGGAAATATGTCAGGCCATTTTCAGCACGTCGCCTGGCTGCCCGCGGCAGGTTGGAACGTGTTGTGCTTCGACTATCGGGGCTACGGCCGGTCGGAAGGCACGGTGACCCGCGAGGGCACGCTGCGCGATGCGCACGCCGCGCTGGACTATTTGCTGGCACGGCCCGACGTGGACGATCACAGCATCGTGGCGTTCGGCCAGTCGCTGGGCGGCGCGATCGGCATCGTGCTGGCGGCCGAACGCCAGGAGATTCGAGCACTGGCCACCGATGGCGCGTTCGACAGCTATCGCCGCATTGCCTCCTGCCACATCCACCGCAATCCGCTGTTGCTGTGTATCGCCTGGTGGGTGCCGTCCGTGCTCATGAGCAACGGCCACGATCCCATCAACGCCATCGGCCGCATCGCCCCTCGCCCCGTGCTGATCATCCACGGCACGGCCGACAACATTGTCCCCGTGGAGATGGCCGAGCGACTGTTTCACGCCGCCGGCGAGCCGCGCGACCTGTGGCTGGTCGACGGCGCCGATCACTACGCCCCTCTCCGCGAACACGGTGACGAAGGCCGCGCCCGGCTGCTGGCGTTCTTCGAAAAGGCGGTGCAGGGGGAAAGGCTTGAGACCTGAGTCCTGAGGCTTGAGCCTGGGGGGCGGGCATCCTGCCCGCCTCGGACTCGGAGCGCATGCTACTCGCCAGGCGACAATAATGCGGCACCCGAGTGCACACGTTCGGCGTGCGAGCTCTTCTCGCCCCCGCAGGGGCGGCGGTCAATAGCCGTGGGCGTGAGCCCACGGACCAGGAGCCACCGCCCACAATCTGTTCCCTTTCTTCCCGCCGCCGGCTCCGCCGGCAGCGGGAAGAAAGGGATAGAATTACAGAAGCCGTTTCCCGGCGGCTCGCGCCGCCGGCTATTGACTCATGCCCCATTCGGGGCGAATGAACCGCCGGTTGGCGGACGCTGGCCCGAGACTTCCATCCTGACTCATGCGGCCTGGCAGTTCGACATACTCATCTTCCTCGCAGATGGATTCTCCGAGTATGCCGCACTGATCGCCGCCGACGATCTTGGGCGGCTGCCGTTGTTCTGTGCCCGATCTCCAATCCAGCCCCCAGGCCCCAGTCCCCAGCCCCTACCCAGAGCGTCCATCAATCGGCCTTGATTTCCACGAAGTCGCCGCGGAGTCGCAGGCGGCCTTCGGCGAACAGGCGAATGGCGACGGGGTAGGCGATACACTCCTGCTCGAAAACGCGGGCAGCCAGCGTGTCGGGCGTATCGTCGGGTAACACGGGAATGACCCGCTGCAGGATGATGGGGCCGGCGTCGTACTCGTTGTTGGCGAAGTGAACCGTGCAGCCGCTCTCGGCCTCGCCGGCGGCCAGCACCGCTTCGTGCACGTGGTGGCCGAAGTAGCCCTTGCCCCCGTACTTGGGCAGCAACGAGGGGTGAATGTTCATCACCCGACCATACCAGCGATCGGGGATGTGCCACATACACGTCCAACCGGCCTGAACGGCCAGCTCAACTTCGTAGCGGTCGAGGACGTTGACGATGGCCTCGCTGAACGAAGCGACGTCGGCGAAGTCCTTGCGGCGAATAATCTCGACCGGCAGACCGGCCGCTCGCGCCCGCTCCACGCCGGCCACCTTCGACAGTGACGAGATCACCACCGCGATGCGGGCGTTCAGCTTGCCCGCGGCAATCAGATCGATGAGATTCTGCAGCGACCGGCCACCGCCCGAGATCATCACCGCGAGTTGTAACGGTTGGTTGGACATCAATGCCCCAAAGCCCACGGTCGGTCTCTCAGGGGCGGGCACCTTGCCCACCTCAAACGCGGGCGAGACGCCTGCCCCCCGCGCCGGCTTACACCACCTGCAGCTCGAACCGGACCGGCGTTCCTTCGATCTCTCCCGAATGCTTGGCGTCCGTCAGCGACGAATCCAGCGTCAGTTCCGTGGCCAGCGTCTCGCCCTTGATGTAGTCGGCGTTGGCCATAATGGCTTCGGCCACCGGGCCGGCGGCACTTACCCGCAACGTAATGCGAGCCTGGTACGCAAGTTGCGCTTCCTTACGTGCCGTCTGCACCAGGTGCACGAAGTCGCGGGCCAAGCCCTCGGACTTCAGTTCCGGCGTGATCTCCGTGCTCAGCACGACCACCACCTGCCGACCCTGTGCGGCGGCCCAGCCCTCACGGGCCTTGAGCGTCACCTGCACGTCCTCGGCCGTCAGTTCCACAATCTGGCCGGCCACGCTCAGTTCCGCTTTGCCCGCCTCTTCCAGTTGCCGGCGTAACGCGGCCGCGTCCGCCCCGGCCAGAGCATTCTTGATCTGCGGGGCGAGCTTGCCGAACTTGGGTCCCAGGGCTTTGAAGTTCGGTTTCACCTCGTAGGACACATACTTGTCAGCCTGCGTGGCGAACTCGATCCGCTTGACGTTCAATTCGTCCATGATCAGCGGAAGATGGCCGCTCAGCCACTGCTCGTGTGCCGGATCGGCCAGCACGATCTCCACCACCGGCAGGGGCTGACGCACCTTGATCTTCGCGTCCATGCGGGCGGCCCGCCCAAGCGAGGCAATCTCGCGCACGATGGCCATCTCACGCAGGAGAGCCTGGTCGATCCGGCTGGCGTCCGCCTGCGGGTAGTCGCACAGATGCACGCTTTCCTTCGCATCGGCAAACTGCGACCGCACCAGGTTCTGATACAACGACTCGGCAAAGAACGGCACGAACGGCGCGATGAGCCGGCTCAACGTCTCCAGGCAGGTCCACAGCGTGTGGTAGGCCGCCTGCTTGTCGGCGTCCAGCCCCGACCGCCAGAACCGGTCGCGCGACCGGCGAACGTACCAGTTGCTCAGCCCGTCCACGAACTCCACCAGCCGGCGGCACGCGGGGTAGTTCTCGTAGCGGTCCATGGCCTCGCGCACGTCGGCGATGGTCTGGTTCAGCTCCGCCAGCACCCAGCGGTCCAGTTCGCTCAACTGCATCGAGGGACTGGCATCTCGCCCGTCCTTGCCGGCGGGCGACCAGTTGTCGATGTTCGCGTAGATCACGAAGAAGCTGTAGACGTTGTACAGCTTGATCAGGAACTCGCGCTTGTCGGTCGCGATGACCTCTTCCTTGAACCGCACGCCCGTCCACGGCGTCTGAGCCGACAGCATCGACCATCGCATGGCGTCGGCGCCTTCGCGATCGAAGATGGCACTCGGTTCCTTGTAGTTCCGCTTGGACTTCGACAGCTTCTTGCCGTCCTCGCCCGCCATGAGCCCCAACACGATGCAGTTGCGGAACGGATGCGGATAGGCTTTCGGGAACGTCGCGTCGGACCGGTTCGAGGATCCGCCCGTGTTCGAGCCCGCGGCTTGCGAGTCTTCGGAGAACAGCATGGTGCTGATCGCCAGCAGCGTGTAGAACCAGCCGCGGGTCTGGTCGATGGCTTCGCTGATGAAGTCGGCCGGGAACCGTTCGCGGAACAGCTTCTCGCTGCCCGGCACGTGCGGGTAGCCCCACTGGGCGAACGGCATGGCTCCGCTGTCGAACCAGCAGTCGATCACTTCGGGCACGCGCCGCATGCGGGCCCCGGGGGCGAACGGCGAATCGTACGTGATGGCGTCGATCCACGGTCGGTGCACCATCAGGTCGTCCACCAACTGCGGATTTTCGCGCTTGGCCTGCTCCCACACCTCCATGCCGGTTGCACCCGGCTTGGAGATGAGCTCCGCATACGAGCTCACCGCTTCCTGCCGACCGGTCTTCTCGCATTCCCAGATAGGCAGCGGCGTTCCCCAGAACCGCTCGCGCGACAGCGCCCAGTCCACGTTGCCTTCGAGGAAGTGGCCGAACCGCCCGGTCTTGATGTGATCGGGCAGCCAGTTGATCTTGTCGTTGTTGGCCAGAAACGCGTCGCGGAACGCCGTGGTCCGGATGAACCAGCTCTTGCGTGCGTACTGGATGAGCGGGTCGTCCTCGGCCCGCCAGCAGAACGGGTAATCGTGGCGATACTGCTCGCGCTTGAGCAGAACGCCCTTGTCCTTCATCCAGCGGATGATGTCGGCGTCCGCCTCTTTGCAGAATCGCCCGGCGAAGTCCGTGGCCTCGGGCACGAACGTGCCGTCCGGTGCGATCAACTGGAGGAACCCGAAGCCGTTTTCGGTGGCGGCGCGGTAGTCGTCCTCGCCGAACGCCGGGGCGACATGCACGATACCGGTGCCCGCGTCCAGCGTCACGAAGTCCGCCCCCAGCACCTCCCACGCCTTGCCGCCCTCGGGCGTCTTGTACTTGAAGATGGGCTCGTATTTGGTGCCGATCAGTTCCTTGCCCCGGACCGTGCGGACCGTGCGGACGTCCTTCTCCAGATCGACCGGCAGTCCCTTGAACACGGCCGCCAGCCGATCTTTGGCCAGGATGAACTGCTCATCGCCCACCTCCACCTGCACGTAGTCGAGCCCGGGATGCACGGCCAGCGCGACGTTGCTGGGCAACGTCCAGGGCGTGGTCGTCCAGGCCAGGAAGCTCACCTTCGGGTCGTCCGCCAGGCGAAAACGCACGGTCACCGACGGGTCGTCCACCTCCCGGTAGCCCTGGCCCACTTCGCCGGACGACAGAGCCGTTCCGCCCTGCGGCCACCACCACACGACCTTGTGTCCCTGGTACAGGAGCCCGCGACGAAACAGCGTGGCCAGCGCCCACCACACGCTCTCGACGTACGACTTGTGATAGGTGACATACGCCTCTTGGAGGTTGACCCAGAAGCCCAGTCGCCGCGTGAGCTCCTCCCACTCCTTCATGTACCGGAACACGCTCTCCTGGCAGAGCCGGTTGAACTTTTCCGTCCCGTAGGCTTCGATTTCGGCCTTGGTGTGGATACCCAGCTCTTTGCAGACCTCGGCCTCGACGGGCAAACCGTGCGTGTCCCAGCCGCCCTTGCGATGGCAGTAGTAGCCCGTCATCGTCCGGTAGCGGGGGAAAACGTCCTTGATCGTGCGGGTCAGACAATGGCCCGGGTGCGGCAGGCCGTTGGCCGTCGGCGGCCCCTCATAGAAGATGAACGGCGGCGCCCCCTCGCGCTGGGCGAGCGACTTGGCGTAAATATCGTTGCGTTCCCAGAACTCGAGGATCTCGCGTTCCGAGGCCGGAAAATCAAATTGTGCCGGTACGTCTTTGAACATGGCTGAATTTGACGGAAGCTGGAAAGGAGAAGTGAGAAAGTCGGAATCCGCACCGCTGCAACGTCAAGTTGCATACCACTTCACACTCACCGTGTGACTTCCTGTCTCCTGTCTGCTGTCTCCTGACTCCTGACTCCTGTCTCCTGTCTTCTGCCTTGAAATTCCGCATTCTATGCGGGGCTTGCCGGGCTGCCAACGCCCGCGTCACCGGGCTGCGCCTGGGCAGTTGAATCGACGACCGACGGCTCATCGCGGCCGATCACGTCCAGTTTCTCCCAGGCCGCCCACCGCCAGCGGGCCCACAACGTCACGCCGATGGTAACGACAAACAGTGTGGCGAAGATCCACGGCCCCCGCGAACCCAGATGCGGGAAATACTTGGCCATCACCCATCCGCCGCCGATCATGATGACCCAGGCCTGCGTGGCTCCGACCACCGTCGGCCAGCGGGTGTCCCCCGCTCCGCGCAGGGCGTTGTTGTACGTGATGGCCACGGCGTCGAACAGTTGGAAGACGGCCGCGAAGATCAGCAGTTCCACGCCCAATGCGATCACGTCCGCATCGCTGGAAAAGATCTCCATCAACGGCCGACCGAACACCACGAACAGCAGGCCCATGAAGCCCATGTACGCCATGTTCAGGAGTGTGCCCAGCTTGGTCCGCCGATACGCCAGATGCAGCCGGCGTTCGCCGATGGCTCGCCCAACCGCCGTGGACACCGCCAGGCCGATCCCGACCGCGGGCATGAATGACAGCTCGGTATACCTCCATACCGTGGCTGTCGCGGCCAGATGCGTCTTGCCGAACATCCCGATGATCCAGACCTGGAACGCCGCCCAGGCGCTGATGTCCAACACGAACTGCACGCCCGAAGGCCACCCGACGTACAGCAGACGGCGAACCTTCTCCGCATCCCACCGCCACGTCGAACGCGCCTCGAACTCCCGGGCCGTCGAGCCGTAGCACATCGCGATCAACAGCCACACCGTCCGGAACACGCAAGCGATCACCGTGGCCCAGGCAGTTCCGGCGACGCCCATCGCCGGGAAACCCCACGCGCCCAACGCCATGGCGTAGGTCAACACGGCATTGAGCACGGTGGATGCGATGGCCGAATGCGTGTTGGCCCACGGCCGGTGAATCCCGATGAAATAGTGAGCCAGCGCCACCTGGGCGCCCGACACGCCGAGACTCAGCAGCCGGATCTGCGTGTAGATCGACTCCATCTCCTGCACGTCGGCGTCGTGTCTGAACAGAGCGTACATCTGTGGCACGAAAGGCCACAATGCGAATCCGGCCACGCCGCCCAGCATGCTGATCCAGAAGCCCTGCCAGGCATACGCCGAGCAGTCGCGGTTGCGTCCGGCTCCGAGCGACTGGCTCACCACCGTGGTCGTGCAAACCATCGCTCCCAGCAGGAAACCGAATATGCTGAAGAAGACCAAGCCGGCGGAGGAAACCGCAGCTTGAGCCGCCACCGCATTCGGCAGGAGTGAAACGATATAAAAGTCCGTCACGCTCATGACGGTCTGGGCGACCGTGGTTGCCACATTGGCCACCGCCAGCCCGAAGAGCAATTTCAGATCGGCTCGCACCCAGCCCGGCGGATTCACCGGCTCGTCGCCGGCCGTTCCGGCCAGAGAATCGCAGACCGAACCGCCTGCCACGCCGGCCGCCTGGCCGGCCGCCGCCTCGACCGTCTCCGGCGCGAACCCCGCCTCGAGCCCGACGGCTTCCATGCCGGCGCATGAGCCTTCGCCTGCACGCTCGGACGGATCCGCTGCCGAGATTGACGAGATTGAACTGGATTGGAGATTTTGTTCGGTCATAAAAAAATCCCCGGCAGCCTGACCGCTCCCGGGGATGTGAAGAATCGTCCACCGACACGCACCGGAGCGCTACGTCACCTCGTCAATGCGAAGAATCGACCCCATAGCGATCACCGCACGCTTACTCCTGGTGAGAACGGTACTCAGCGGTGATTCGACACCGCCGTGAAGGCCGGCGGCGTCATCGAGTGATGTCGCCTGATTTTAACCGGATTCCGCGGACATTCCCAGCAGGGCGCAGTTGGCGATCGCCTCGCGTTTTTCGTCCCCGGGCGGCTGTCCGGCGGCCTTGCGGTAGTCAGCCGGGACGTCCTCGCCTTTTCGCTACTGCTCGCTCTCGTCGGCCTCTTGCGTGCCACCTCCGGCCGGTTCATACGTCCCGGCCGCCACTTCGGTGAGTTGCTCTTTCACCGCCTCCACTGTCGCCAGATCGCCTGACTCCACCCGGCGGGCGATATCCGCGAAGGCTGCGTCCTTGCCCTCGTCCTGGCTGGCAGCGGCCGCGATATCCGGCGGCGGCGCGAAATCCGGCAAGACGATGCGCCACGCATCTTCTTCCTGCTTGACCGTCAGTTCGACCTGCCTGGGCTCGCCGCCCGCCGGGCCGGCCGCGAAAACCGCCGTTTGCTCGGTGTCGCTGACCTCCCGCATCTCCTCCACGCGGAGTTCAGCCGCCACCAGGCTGCCCAGCGTCTGCGAGATCGGATAGAAGCCGGTCAAATCGTGGTCGGGGAACTTGGCGTCAAGCGCGAGCTTCAGCTGCCGTGCCGCTTTCGCCAGCGAGTTGTAGGCCTCCACCATCTCCCGCATCAGCTCGGCCTGATCGCTCGACACCACGTCGGGCAGCGGGGTCAGATCGCCGGACTGGAGGATCGCCACCAGCGAGTTGGCGGCCGCCTCGGCCGTGGACGTGTCGACGGTCACTTCCTCCGCGAGTTGGTCTTCTCGCCCAGCCCCGGGAGTCTCCGATGCCGGCTGAGCTGCCGCAGCCCCCAGGATCGCGTCCGCCTTGCGCTCCGGGACAACGATGGGACCCAACATCCGCCCGTCGTCCGTCGTCATGACGCCGGCGAACTCTTCCCGCGTATCCGCCGTGCCGTCTCGGCAACCGGCCAGTCCACCTGCCCACAGGATCGCCCAGACGAGACCGACCGGAACTAACCTTTTTTCCAGCATGGGGTAAACCTCACGAGGGTACGTCTCAACGCACTCACAGGATACCCACACCGGGGCCTTATGGTCAAACGACATAAACCACCGACCCGCACTCATGCGCGGGCATCACGAACTGGCCGCACCGCCAACGAGGCGCGCACTTCCGTGCAGACGGCGCGACGGTATGATACCCGGATGCGTCGAGTCGTGGACGGATGTTATCTCCTGGCCGCCGGAGCGCTTGCACCTATTGTCGTCTACCGTGCGTGTCGTACCGGCAAGTACCGGACGGATTGGCGCGAACGGCGCGGCTTTCTGCCCGACTTGGCTCCGTCGCAACGGCGGGTCTGGGTGCACGCGGTCTCCGTCGGCGAGGTGAACGCGGCCCGCGGCGTCATCGACGTCTGGCGCAAACAGGACCCGCAAACCGAGTTCGTCATCTCGACGACCACCGACACCGGCCTGGCCCGGGCCCGGCAGATCTTCCCCGGAATGCGGGTCGTACGTTACCCCCTGGATTTCAGTTGGTTTGTCGCGCGAGCCCTGGACCGCATCAAGCCCAATCTCATCGTGCTGGTCGAGTTGGAACTGTGGTACCAGTTCGTCACCATGGCCGCCGAACGCAAAATCCCCGTGGCCGTCATCAACGGGCGGCTCAGCGCCCGGAGCGTTCAGCGCTTCAGATGGGTTCGACCGATCGTCCGCCGCATGTTTGAGTGCCTCGCCTGGGTCGGCGCCCAGAACGAGGTCTACGCCGAGCGGTTCCGCTATATGGGTGTCCCCGCCGAGCGAGTGAGTGTGACCGGCTCGGTGAAATGGGATGGCGCCGAAGTGGCCGACACCATTCCCGGAAGCGATGCCCTGGCCCGAGCGATGGGCGTGCGGTGCGACCAGCCTGTCTGGGTGGCCGGCAGCACCGGCCCGGGCGAAGAAGCCATCATCCTCGATGCATTCCAACGTCTGCGTGAACGGCATCCCGGCCTGCAACTGGTGATCGTCCCCCGCAAGCCCGAGCGCTTCGACGAAGTGGCCGACCTCATCCGCAAAGCGGGCTTTGCGTGCGTGCGGCGCAGCGAACGTCCCGACACAGACGCGGACGTCGGTGGTGAGACTCCACCTCCCCCGCCGCATTCCGCCGCGACGGTCTTTCTCGGCGACACCATGGGCGAGTTGCGGAAGTTCTACTGCATGGCCTCGGTCGTCCTGGTCGGCCGAAGCCTGGCGGACATGGGCGGATCGGACACCATGGAAGTGGCCGCCCTGGCCAAGCCGATCATCGTCGGACCGCACAACGACAATTTCGCCGACACCATCGCTCAATTGCAGCAGGGTCAGGCCGTTCGTATTCTTTCGGCAGACGTCGATGACGCGCGGGCCGCCGCCCATGAACTCGCCGAGGTCGCCGACGAAATTCTAAGCGACCCGGCCGCCGCGCGAGCCATGGGGCAGCGGGGGCGACAGGTCGTCCTCGCCAACCGCGGGGCGACGCAGCGAACGATCGACGTGCTCATGGAGATGCTCAACCGTGCCCAGCACCGCGCTTCGTAAACAACTGATGAGCCAGGTTCGATGCATGGTGGTCAAGGTCGGGACCGCCCTGCTGACCGGCGACGACGGCCGCCTCGATACCCGCCGGATTTCGCACATTTCCGGGCAATTGGCCGCCCTTCACCAGCGCGGCATCCGCGTGACGCTGGTCAGCAGTGGTGCCGTCGGAGCGGGCATCGGGCTCACCGGTCAGCCTGGACGTCCCAGGTCCATGCCCATGCTCCAGGCCACCGCGGCCGTCGGCCAGCCCAGCCTCATGGCGCTGTACGGCCGGGCTCTCGCCCGCCACGGCCTGCACGCCGGTCAGGTCCTGGTCAGCCGTCACGACTTCGAGGAACGCGTGCGCTACGTCAACATCCGCAACACGCTCGACGCCCTGCACCGGCTGAAGGCCATCCCCATCATCAACGAGAACGACACCATCGCCGTCGAGGAACTCGACCGCTTCGCCGACAATGACACCATTTCCGCACTTGTGGCCAACCTGCTGCGGGCTGACCTGCTGGTCATTCTCACCGTCGTGGATGGCCTGCTGGACGCGCAAGGCAACCTGGTGGATCTGGTCATGCACGTGGACGAGCAGGCCCAAGGCCTGGTCCGCAAGGACAAGTCCAAGCTGGGCAGCGGCGGCATGCGAAGCAAGCTGGGGGCGGCGAGTCTGGTCACCGAAGCTGGCCAGGGCATGGTCATCGCCAATGGCCGCAAACCCAATGTGCTGCTCAGGCTGCTCGACGGCGAGCGAGTGGGCACGATCTTCGCCCCCGCCGCCCGCAAGCGGTCGGCCCGGCAGTGCTGGCTCGCCGGGGCCGTGCGCCCCATCGGCCGAATCGTGCTCGATGACGGGGCGGTTCAGGCCGTCCTGCAGCGAGGCAAGAGCCTCCTGGCTCGGGGCATCACGCAGGTCACCGGCCCGTTCCATAGGGGCAGCATCGTGCGGGTTGTCGCCCCGGACGGTCGGACGATCGCCCACGGCATCTCCAACTACAGCTACGAGGAACTGAATCGCATCAAAGGATTGAAGTCCAGCGAGTTCGCCGCCGTCCTGGGCCGGCCGTCCCGCGACGAAGTCATCCACCGCGACAACCTCGTCCTGACCGTCGGCAACGGCGACTGAGCCCATCGGGGCTTCTGAGCCCGATCCGGTTACGGCGTTGTCAGGCGTACCTGTACCACCAAGCCTCCCGGGCGATCCCGCATGCCGGTTCCCCGTTGCTAGCGCGATGGATCCATTCTTTCTTCGCGCCAAACTGGCCAGCCTTGCTTATGATATGGTCCGGAACAACCTCTCGCCCGTGGGGTAGCTCGCAATCCGGAGTCAGCACATGGAACGATGGTGCGGGACAACGCGGACATGCCAACGGCGACGACGTCACGCAAAATCGCACGCCTTCACACTGATTGAAGTCCTCGTCGTGGTTGCCATCATCGCGTTGCTCGTCGCCATCCTGCTGCCCTCGCTGGCCCGAGCCCGATTCCAGAGCCGCGTCACCGTCTGCCAGAGCAACCTGCACCAGTTGGGGCTCGGCATCACCGCCTATGCCAACGAACAGGGGACGATTCCATTTGGCCCCACCGTCGAACTGATGTTCTCGCCGTTCCTCGAGCCCAACGACGGCAAGCTGGCCACCAACCAGATCTGGACCGGCCCGCAGGTCGTGTTGCCCAAAAACGACGTCGATCCGCAGCGCATGGGCCTGGGAATGCTGCTGTCCAAGGCGTCGGTCTGGCCACAAATGATGTACTGCCCGGGCGATGACACCAACGATCCGCAGGAAGAACTGGCCAAAGTGCGGGAGCGGACTGACAAGGCGGCGTATAGTTCGTACCTGTATCGTCAACTGCAGGAGACCAACGGTCGAGGCAAGCTTGACAACCTGGGCAAGAACTCCGCAACGCCGCCTCGATTAGCCACCGCGCTGGCCCTGGACATCAACTCGCTTCTCAGCCTCGATCCCGACGCCAAGCGGACCAATCATCAGGCCCAGCAGGTAAACGTGCTGTACATCGACGCCTCCGCCCGCAGCTACGACAACCGGAAGCATCATTTTTCCATCCGCGACGAAAACCTCAGCGACGATCACACCCGCATCCTCCAGGACCTCGCCGCCCGCCGTGCCGAGATCCTCCAGGAATGTGACCGGAGGTATTGAGTGGAGCTGTCAGCTCTCAGCTGTCAGCTTTGAGCCATGCGGGGTCACCACAGAGACTCAGAGACGCAGGGAAGAGGCCAAGAAAAGACGGATAAAATCAGGTCAGGAGAGACTTCCTGCATTCATCCTGTCTGACAATCTGCGAAAATCTGCGCAATCTACGGACAATAACATGACACAGAAGCCTTCGAAAAGCGGATCGTCCACTTCCTCTCTGTGCCTCTGTGTCTCGGTGGTGAATATGTGGGAGGCGAGCAGGATGCCCGCCCCCCCGGAATGCGACTGAGTCTGATCCGGCTTCTCAAGCGCGTTTCTGCAACCGGCGCACGTTTCGCAGACAGGCTTTGACGCTTTCCAGCGGCGTGGTCGCGTAGCTTTCCTGTTCGACGATGTACCACTCGGTGCCGCCGCGGGTCTCACAGAACTCGAACACGTCCTTCCACTTGACCTCACCCTCGCCAATGACCGCGCCGGGCTTGCCGCCGTGCTCTTTGAGATGGATGGTGACCGAACGGCCGGGATACTTCGCGAGCGTCGCCAGGGGATCGCCTCCGCCGGCCAGGCAGTTGCCGACGTCGAGTTGCATGATCACGTCCGGGCCGGCGGCGTCGAACAGCACTTCCCAGGGGATTTGACCTTCGACCTTCTTGAAGTCGCCAGCGTGAGCGTGGTAGCCGACCCGCATGCCCTGAGGCTTGACCTTCTCGGCAATGTCGGTCAGCAGCTTGGCCGTCTCGCGCAAAGCGGCAATGCTGGCCATGCGCTCCCGGGGCAACGAAGGGACGACCAGGTACTTGTTGCCGATGACCTTGTTGTACTCGACGGTGCGGGCGAGGGCGTCGCCCACGAGCGTGTCCAGTGCCGTATGCGTGCCACAGCACTTGAGCTTATTGGCGTCGAGCAGCTCGCGCATTTCCTCGGCCTTGCGGTCGTAGTAGCCGGCGAACTCCACGCCCTCGTAGCCCATCTCGGCAACGGCCTTCAGGACGCCCGGCAGGTCTTTGGCGCAATCCTGGCGAACCGAGTACAACTGCAAGCCCACGGGAATGCGTTTCTTGGGCTTGTCCTCGTTGGCGGCCAGCAGTTGCTCGGCAGCCAGCAAACCGACTCCGCCCAAACCGGCTTTGAGAAAAACTCTTCGCGACTGGTTCATACCTGCCCCTTCCATGTACCGGGTCACACCGTCGTTGGCTGCACGGGTCAGAACGGGCCCGAGCGCGGCGCCATGCTACCGCGCGGACCGGTGGTCTGACCAGCCACCGGCCATCCCGTTGGTGTCACCGACAGACCGAACGCACGTAATACCCACATTCGTCAGCACTTACGAAACACAGAGACACCAGCCTGGCTGGTCCGGCCGGCTCACAATCGAGCGACGTGCGTACTTTACAGTACTTCGTGACATAATTATATTATCATACACACCCAGGAATGGGTGTACCGCAAACGTGGCCGTCCGAGTGGACGAGTCCCGGTCACATCCCTCACTTCTAAGGGGAACACATCGTGGCTCCAAAGCAACTTTGCTGCGGGTTGGCAGCGCTGGCGATGGTCTGTTCAACAGCGGCCGTTCGAGCCGAGCCGGTCGCGGTCTGCTTCTGGTCGGATTCGACCTTGTATCTGGCGTCACGGGAGTTGGGGGAAGGAGCGGACCTGCTGACGGAAACGGCGTTGGCCTTGCTCGATGGGCCGACGGCCGAAGAGACCGCTCAAGGGCTCTGGAGCGCGATCCCTGCCGGCACCCAACTGCAAGCCGCCTACATCGAAGGCGATACGCTGGTCATCGACTTGTCGGAAGAGGTCCTCGTCGGCCTGAACGATCAGAAGGTGGCCCAGATCTATGACCAGGTTCGTTTCAGCTATCGCGCACTGAACCTGGCCCCGAACATCAGCGTCACGTCGGGCGGTCAGATACTCGCCCTGTACCTGCCGCCGTCCAAGCCCGTGGAAGGAGTCTCCCCCGCCCCTGCCCCGATGCTCGAGACTCAGACCGAGCCCTCGCCGGGCACCGCGTTGAGCGGCCGCAGCATCACGTTGTCGCCCGGACACGGCTGGCTCTGGATCGGCTCGTCCTGGGCCTACGAGCGTCCGCAGACTTGTGCCCCCCTGCTCCAGGAAGACCTCCACAACGTCGAGATCATCGCGTACCTGGACACCTACCTCAAGCAGGATGGCATGACCGTCCGCAACGTCCGCTGTCTGGACAAGAACTACGGGAACGAGCCGATGACCGGCAAGCCGTGGTGGCACATGTCCAACTACGTTTGGCTCGCGCATCTGGGCTATCCCTGCAGCGTGTACCTGCCCGTCACCGGCAGTTCCGACAACTGCACCATCGGATCGGGCCCCAGCGAGGCCAGCGACAGCTACCGTGCCCGCGCGCTGGCGTCGAACTTGGACAACTCCGATCTGTACCTCTCGCTTCACACCAACGCCTTCCAGGGCAACTGCTATAGTTCCTGCCCGACGGGCAGCGAGAGCTTCTACGACGGCAGCGGCGCCCACGCGCCGTGGGGCCAGGCCAGTCTGGACTTCGGAAACAACATTCACAACAACATGATGACCGTGCTGCAACAGCACGTGGACCCGGCGTGGAAGTGCCATGGCAGTCCATGCGTGCGGAACTCGAACGGCGCTTACGCCGAAATCTATCACGCCACACGGCCGGCGGTCCTGGTGGAACTCGCCTTCCACGACAGTTGCGTGGGCGACGCCGACGAACTGCACTTGCAGGACAACTTCTTCCGCTCGGCCGCGATGTACGGCCTGTATAAGGGAATCTGCGCCCAGTTCGGCGTGACACCCACGTTCGATTTCTACTCGGCCGAGTACGTCAGCGACACCATCCCCGAGACCATGGAGGCCGGCCGGCCTTACACCGTCAGTGTCACGCTCATCAACCGCGGCGTACTGTGGAAGCAAGCCCGCGGATTCCGTCTCGGAGCTGTCGACGACAGCGACCCGTTCACCGCCTTCAACCGCGTACAACTGACCGGCGAAGTCGGGCCTGGCGAGACATGTACGTTCACCTGGCAGATGGTGGCCCCGGCTGCCGGCGACTATGTATCCGACTGGCGCATGGTCCGTGACGGGTACACCTGGTTCGGCCCCACGATCGCCAAGAACATTCATGTCGAGCCCAGCCAGGACGTCCAGCCGCCGACCACGCCTACCCATCTGGTGGCCACCGCGCTGAGCCAGACCTCGGTGCGGCTCAGCTGGACGGCCTCAACCGACGACGTGCGCGTCGCCGGCTACGAGATCCGGCGCGACGGCGTCATCATCGCCACCAGCGAGACCAATACGTACACCGACAACACCGTCACCGGCGACACCAGCTATGCCTACGAGGTGCGGGCTTACGACTTCCCGCCGAACTACTCCGAGTGGAGCAACACGGCCGTGGTCCACACGCCGCCGTTCGATGACGAAGCACCCAGCGTGCCTCAAAACGTGGCCGCGGTCGCGCTCAACCTCACTACCGTCCGCGTGACGTGGGACGCATCGACCGACAACATCGCCGTAGCCGGCTACGAAGTGCGGCGGAACGGGAGCACGGTGGTCACCGTCACCGGCACGACGTTTGACGACACCGGCCGCACGCCGAATACCACTTACACGTACGAGGTCCGCGCGAAAGACACCAACAACAACTTCTCCGAGTGGAGCGCGAGCGTCAGTGCGACGACTCCTCCCGACGTGACGCCGCCCGGTGCTCCGCAGAACCTTACCGCGGTAGCCGTCAGCTCCAATCTGGTGCAACTAACCTGGAGTGCAGCCACCGACGACATCGGCGTGACCGGCTACGAGGTACAGCGCGACGAGGTCATGATCGCCAACGTTACGGGCACGAGCTATTCCGACAACACCTGCATCGGCGACACGACGTATGTCTACCGCGTACGGGCCAAGGATGCCGCCCAGAACTGGGGGGCCTACAGCATTCCGGCTACGGTGACTACGCCGACTTCGCTGATCGTGGTTCTGGAAGACGGTTTTGACGGCAATCTGAACAACTGGACGCAATCCGCCGAACCGTTCGAATACTCCGGAAGCGTCAACCGTCCAGGTTCCACGGGGGCAGGTTCGGCCCGCTGTGTCACGTCCGACGCCGCCAAGGACGGCGCGACCATGTTCAAGGAGTTCGACCGGCCGTTCGCCCAGGCCGTCGCCTCGGGATGGTATCGCGACCCCAGAGGTGGCAGAGGCACGGGCTGCTCGTTCTCCGGAGCCCGCCAGGCCCTTTCGCTTCGCGACCGGACCAACAGCACGTCGTTCCTGCTGGACAATGGCTTGTCCCAAAACGGCGGGTCCAACTACACCTGGCGTCTCGTGGGTTCAGGAGGCAGCGCCACCAACACGGCGTATGGCCCGCGTTACGCCAGTTCCGACTGCAACCCGGCGTGGATCTACTTCGAAACCACGGTGACGCCGAACCCGCCGAACGCCTCGCCCGCAGCCACCTTCATCGTCAAGGTGACCGACGGCGGAGGCACACACACCACGCAGCAGAACATCCCCAACCAGAGTTTCTTCACCGGCACGTCCAGCGGGATCGGCCGCCTCCACATCGGCATCGGTGCGTCGACCACCGGCGGCGACGTCTACTGGGACGACATCAAGTTCGCGGCGTATCGCCCCGGCCCACCGACCATGAACACGCCGACCATCACCGCGAGCAACATCCAATGGAAGTTTACCAAGGCCGCCGACCACTACCTGTACGGCTTTGACGTGGCCGACGCCAACGGCACCATCAAGTCGCCGCAGTGGAACACGTCGGGCTGGTTGAACCGCAATGCCACCTCCTGGACCGAGACGCTGCCGGCCAATACGACCGTCACACGCAAAGTGCGGGCCTGGAATGGCACACTCAACAGCGACTGGTCCGAACCTCTGACCGCAACGACGCTGTCCATCCCGCCGACGGCGGGCAAGATCATTTCCAATGTCGCCCAGGGCTGCCCCGGCGAAGACGTGATCTGGACGGCAGTGGATGGCTTCGGACCGGGCAAGGTGCAGTACTATCGGTATGCCTGGAATACGTCGGCGACGTATACGTTTACCGGCAGCGAGCCGGTCTGGGACGCCGGTACACTGACCGTCCAGCCGACCGCCGCGGGTACGTGGTATCTGCACGTACGCGGCTACAACGCCGCCGACGTGGCCAACGGCACGTTCAGCTACACGTTCACAGTGCCCGACAGTGATGGCGACGGGGTCGCTGATTGCATGGACAACTGCCCAAGCGTGGCCAACGCCGATCAGGCCGACTCGGATCAGGACACGGTGGGCGACGCCTGCGACAATTGTGTGTCAATGGCCAACGCGGACCAGGCGGATGCCGACGCCGATAAGGTGGGAGACGAATGTGATACCTGTCCGAATACCGTGCCCGGCGCGGTCGTGGACGGCCAGGGCTGCCCACCGACCGTTCGATTCGACTTTGACCGCGACGGTGACGTGGACCCGTTCGATTTCGACGTCTTTGCCGCCTGCAGTCAGGGTCCCGCGATTCCGCACGGCACGTCCAGCCACTGTACGCAGGCCGACGTCAACGCGGACGGCGACGTGGACCAGCAGGACTTCGCCGCCTTCCAACGTTGCCTGAGCGGCGAGAATGTCCCAGCCCAACCGGGATGTGAAGGATAGGAAGCCGCAGTTGACCGCCGATGGCAAGTTCGACGGGGCTCGGGAATCCCACCAAAGATTCTCGAGCCCCCATCTTTGGGAAGGAATCGCAAAAGACGAAATCCGAATGACGAATGATGAATCAAAACGAGATAGCGAATCGCCGGTCGCGCGCGGTGGAGCTCTGGCTCACAGCTCATAGCTCACAGTTCACAGCTTCGACTCATCACACAGCATCCGGCAGGTTTGCCGGGCGATCAGCTTCTCCTCATCAGTCGGAATGACCCGTACGGTCACCCGGGCGTGGTCGGCGCTGATGACCGGCGCGTTGGCGACGTTGCGGGCGGGGTCGAGGGCGATCCCCATGAACTCCAGCCCTTCGCAGACGCGGGTGCGAATGACGGGGCTGTTCTCGCCGATGCCGCCGGAGAAGACGAGGGTATCCAGCCCCTCCATCGCCGCCGCCAGGGCACCGATCCACTTGCGCGCCTGGTAACAGAAAACGGCCAGCGCCTCGGCGGCCCGCGGGTCGGTCTCCTCGTGCAACAGCAGGTCGCGAACGTCCGAGCTGGTTTCGGAAATCCCGAGCAGACCCGACTGGCCGTTGATCATGCGGTGGAACTCGTCGAAGCTCATGCCCTCCACATCGTGCAGATACGACACCAGGCCGGGATCGAGGTCGCCCGGACGCGTGCTCATCACCAAGCCCGCCGCCGGCGTGAAGCCCATGGTGGTATCCACGCTCTGCCCGCCGCTGACGGCGGCCATGCTCGCTCCGTTGCCCAGATGGGCCAGGACAATCCGCCCGGACGCGGCGTCCGGGTCGGCGATGCGTCGCAGTTCCTCCATCAGGTACGTGTACGACAAACCGTGGAACCCGTATCGCCGGACCCCTTGCTCGTAGAATCGCCGGGGGATGGGCAGGATGTGGGCGACGGCCGGCATGTGGGCGTGGAACGCGGTGTCGAAACACGCGACCTGGGGAACGCGCGGCAGCACGCGGCCGAACGCCTCCAAGATCATCAACTGTACGGGCACGTGCAGCGGCGCGAAATTACGACACCGCTCCAGCTCGGCGAGCAACGCGGGCGTGACGCGGGCCGGCTCGACGAGCCGCGGTCCGCCATGCACGACGCGGTGCCCGATGGCCAGCAGTTCGCCGGAGCCCGCGTGGGTCTCGACGAGTTCGGTCAGGATCGGCAGGCAGGCCGCGTGGTCGGGTAGTTGAAGCACGCGGCGATGTGTCTGGCCGGTCGCGACGTCGTGCCAACTGAAGTGTCCGTCAGCCAGGTGGACGCGATCGAACTTGCCCGCCAGCACGAGTGTCGGCTCCGCGGCCGCGCGGTACAGGGCAAATTTCAAACTGGAGGAACCGGCGTTGATGATCAGGACGCAGCCCGGGCTGCTAAACAACATGAGCGAGGGCTCCTGGTTCGTGTTCGGCGAAATCCCCCGCCATGACATGCCGTCCCGACAGGACACCATCCATGTACCTTCATCCGTGGCCGGCCCTACGGAGGCTGGGGCCGCGAAATATAGCCGACGGCCCGTGCCGGTTCAACAAGCCCGGGTTGCCGACAGCGGCCCGTTCCACTATACCTGTGGAATCTGTGACCGCCCCATTTCTGAGGACAATTCGATGAACCACCGCCTCATGCTCGTGTTGATGGCCTGCTTGGTGTGGCATCTCCTGCCCCATCCCGCACGAGGCCAGTCGTTGGAACACCTGATGCGTTTCCAGGACTACACCGCCCACCGGGCGACCAGCAGCGACCCGTCCGGCGGCAATCTCGACATGCGACGCGTCGACGCGGGCCGGACACTCACGCTGGCTGAACTCGATGGTCCCGGCGTGATCACGCACATTTGGTTCACGCTGTTGCACCCGTCGCGCGGCGCCCTGCGTCAGATGGTCTTCCGCGTGTACTTCGACGACATGCCGGAGCCCTGCGTGGAAGCTCCGCTCGGTGACTTCTTTGGCCTCGGTCATGCCCAAACATACGCGTACGCCAGCGAGCCGCTTGCGGTCGGCACGAACAAAGGCATGAACTGCTACTGGCCCATGCCGTTCGCTCGCAAGGCTCGCTTGACGGTGAGCAACGACGGACGACAGGACTGCCTTTCGCTGTATTACCAGATCGACTACCGCAAGCTCGACCGGCCGGCGGCCGATGGGCTTTACTTCCATGCCGCCTATCGCCAGGCCTTTCCGCCCGCCAAAGGCGAGCCTTACGTCATCCTCGACACCGATGGTGGTCGCGGCCACTTCGTCGGCTGCAATCTCTCCATCGAGCAGCAGGACGAAAGCTGGTGGGGTGAAGGCGACATTCGCATATACGTCGATGGCGAGCAAACGCCGTCCATTGCAGGCACCGGATCGGAGGACGACTTCGGCGGTGCCTGGTGCTACAGCCACGAGTTTGCCTTCGCCTGGTTCGGCGCTCCCTTACGCGCGCGATTCAATACCCAGGGTGTTCTCGAGCATTGCACACCCGACTTGCGCGGCAAGGACCTTACCCAATGGCGGTGGCCCGAGGCTTGGAAGCCGGGCGATCTGTGGAACGTGTACCGCTATCACGTGGCCGACCCTGTCCCCTTCCGCAAGTCCATCCTCGTCAACATCGAGCATGGCTGGAAGAACAACGAGCGGGCCGACTGGTACTCCAGCGTGGCCTACTGGTACCAGACCGGCACGCCCTCGAAGCGCGTCGCGCTGCCCGCGGTGGAGGACCGGATTCCCAAGTATCTTCGCCCGCAGGCTCGCGGTCAGGGCCGCTGGGAAGCCGAGGATCTCGTCGATTCCGCCCAGGCCTCGGCAGGCAAACTCCAAGAGGCGGGCATGGAGTTCTGGGGCGACCTGTTCAGCCATCGCTACGCGCTGGAGTGGAACGCCAACGCACCCGGCGACACACTCGTCCTGCCGTTCACTGTCGCCGGTGCAGGCCGATACGGCGTGACGGTGCGCCTCACCCGCATCGAGCCCGGCGGAATATTCACCGTGGCATTGGACGATCACCCCCCCACCGAGCCGGTGAATCTCTACGGTCCGCCGCCGTTCCCGGATCTGTTCGAGCTCACCCTGTCCCCGGCATCGTTGGAACCCGGCAAGCATACACTGACCTTCACGTTCAAAGGTGCCGACGAAAAATCCAAAGGCAAACGCCTGCTCCTGGACAAGTTCCACGTCCACGACGCCGCGGCCAGCCAACCCCCGCAGTGATGCTGGCGCTCTTGGGGGGCGGGCGTCTTGCCCGCCTCTGATAGAGAAATCGGCGTTCGAGCGCAGCGTATTGCCAGCGCGAGCCGCGGAGGATCGATCTGTGGCAAGCGACGTTGAACGCGGATCACCACCTGCGGGCCGAGGTCCGCTCATCCGGCTCACAGCCGATAGCTCACCTCTCATAGCTCGCAGCCGGCGAGGTGGGGATGGGCTGGGTTTGGAGTTCGACCATCCGGCGGTAGCGGGTGCTGGTGGCGAGCAACTGCTCGTGCGTGCCCTGCTCGACGGCGCGGCCGTGCTCGAGGACGACGATGCGGTCGGCGTGAGCGATGGTGCTGAGCCGGTGGGCGATGACGAAGCTCGTACGGTCGGCCATCAGCGTCTGGAGGCCGGCCTGAATGAGCCGCTCGCTTTCGGTGTCGAGGTTGCTGGTGGCCTCGTCGAGGATGAGAATGCGCGGATCGGCCAAGAGCGCGCGGGCGATGGCCAGCCGCTGACGCTGACCGCCGCTGAGCTTGACGCCCCGCTCGCCGATCAGAGTGCGGTAGCCGTCGGGCAAGGCGGTGATGAACTCGTGAGCGTTGGCCAGCCGGGCCGCCCGTTCGATCGTGTCGGCCCCGGCGCCGCGCCGGCCGTAACCGATGTTGTCGGCGATCGTGCCGTCGAACAGAAAGGTGTCCTGCTCCACGATGCCCAGCAGTCGGCGATAGCTGGTCACCTCGATGTCGCGCAGATCGACGCCGTCCAGTTCGATCGCGCCTTCGACCGGATCGTAAAATCGGGCGATCAGGTTGCACAGCGTGGTCTTGCCCGCCCCACTCGGTCCGACCAGCGCGATCATCTCGCCCGGCGCGGCCTCCAGACTCACGTCGGTCAAGACCCGCACCTTCGAGCCGGGGTAAGCGAAGCTCACGTTTCTCACGACCACGTGGCCTCGCACGCCGTCGCGGCGTACGACGATCGCACCGGGCCGGGCAGGCATTTCCGTCGGCTCAGCCAGCAGATCGAGCACACGGTCGAGCCCGGCCAGTTGGTTCTGGACCCCCGTCGCGCTCTCGGCCAGCGTCTCCAGCGGCGAAAGCAACGCCACCAGGAATCCCAGAAACATGACCAGGTCGCCCACGGTGAACGCGTTTTCGATCGCCAGCGTGCCTGCCTCAACGCGGGCCGTGTCATCGAGGATGCGCATGCCGCCGTACCACAGCAGCACCGCCGAAGCGACCGGAATGAGCATTGCCCACACCAGTTCGACGCTTCGCATCCACCACCAGGCGAGCACCTCCTGGCGGACCATGGTGTCATTGTTGCTGACGAAGTTGGCCGATTCGGTGCGCTGACGGGAGAAACTGCGGACGACCCGCATGCCGCCGAACGTCTCGGTGGCATGGCTGTCCACAGTCTGACGGCTGGCCCGCACGCCGCGAAACAGCGGCCGAATCCGATTCACCCACGTGCTGTGCGAGGCCAACACGATCGGAAACAGTGTGAGCGAGCAAAGGAGCAGCCGCCAGTCCACCCAGGCAAGCACGATCAGGCTGCCCGTCAACTGGATCATCGCCCGCCACGGGTTGTAGAGCATGCTGAAGATGAGGTCGGCGATGCCTCCGGCGTCCTCGCGAAGAATGCTGGCCACGCCGCCGGACTTGAGCTCGTACACCCGATGCAGCGGTAGCCGGGCCGCGTGATCGAAGACGCGGCGTCGGATGGAGACCTGCACCCGCTTGGTGACTCGCGTGGTCTGCCATCGGCTCCAGGTGTTGATGGCTAGCGAGATCGCGGCGATCACCACTGTGACCACCGCCACCACCGTCAGGAGCATGCGCCGGTCCGTCGGCAGCGCCAGCCAGACGGGCCACGCCGGCGGCAGCGGATGCCCGGCAAGAACGTTGTCGAGAACGATCTTCGTACTGTACAGCGGGATGAGCTTCAGCACGGTCCCCAGAGCCAGAGCGGCCAGGGCCAACCCGATGGTCAGCTTGTGACCCTGCAACAATCCCAGGAATTCGCGCAGCAACCGGCTGAGGGAACGGCTTCGTCGCGTCGATTTGGCGCCGGGGCCCCGCCGTCCGCTACGGCGGTCGGCTTTCAGTTGCTCGAGATATTGACGGTAGCGTCGCCGGCTGGATCGCATCGCTTCAATGATAGCCTGCGATCGAGGGGAAGCCGAACGAATCAGAGCCGGCGTCTGCGATCCCGGCGAACTCGGCTCGACAGAATGCTGTCGAATCCGTGCTCACCGGCTTGCCAGACACCGGCTCTGACTATGTTCCGCCTGCGACGGTTCGATCGTTGTCAACGACCGCACAGCGGATCGGCTGGCAACTCTGGCCCGCTGGCACACTGCGCGAAGATCGCAAGGTCGCTGCCATCGATGTACTCGTCCGAGTTTGTGTCGAGACAAGCGCAGTACTCAGGCAGCGACGCGATCGTCGTAGCCGACCCCGTAATGCAGGTCTGGAAGAAGGCAAAATCATCCTGATCCACATCGCCGTCGCCGTCGCTGTCGAACACTGCCTCGTGGCAGATATCCGCCTCCAGGACCAGGTGATCGACCCAGACCGCCCGGGGGCCGTCCGAATCGCCGAAACACTCAACCTCCCAAGCAACGGTGAGCACGTCTCCGGTGATCTTTCCGGTCACGCTGGCGAACGTCCAGTCTTCGAAGAGCGGCTGCGACAGCACAACCGTGCTGGCAATCGGCGCGGCGGCGCTATCGCCGTCGAGCAAGAAGAGGGTGACCTTGGTGCCATGCGTGCCGTATTCGCCGGAATGGCCGAAGTAGCCGCTCAGCGTGTACTTCGTGCCCGGCCGGGCCGCCAGCGTCTGCGACCACTGAGCCGTGCCTCGCGCGCTATATACCGCCGTGCTGGCGTAGTGCCCACCACGCTCCGGCGGAGGACAACTCGGGAAGGGCTGCCCCGCCCAATAGTCATCACGGAAGTTCAACAGCGGAGACGCGTTGGCCGGCTTCTCATAATTGTTCCAGAAGCGCAAGGTCCAGTCGCTGGCCGGCGAATAAGGCAGTTCGACTCGGGTGAACTGGCAGTCCTGCTCCGGGGCCTCCGGCAGTTCAAAGCTCGGGTTGATGAGGTTCGGGCCGGGATTGATCACATTGAATCCCTCGCGCCAGACGATCGGGTCGTAGCCGGCCACCTCCACGACGATGTCGCGATACCCCGCCGGCTGGCCGGCCAGGTTGAACGTCGCGGTCACCTGCGTACCGTCGGCACTGACGCTGGTGGCGGCCAGAGGCGCTTTGACGATGTAGCCGGTGATCTTGTCCTGCTCGTCGCCCGTCTTGGGGCCGGTGATATCGCCAACCAGTGTGATCACGCGGTCGTCGTCTTTTTGGGCGATTTCGTACTCACCCAGGATGACATTCGGACCGCTGGTCACGACGAACTTGTCACCGGGCGTGAACGTGTAAGCGCCGAAAGCGGCGGAGTTTTGTCCGCTGCCGCCGCCAATGAGTTTTCTGCCGGCGTCAGCCCAGCCCACATAATCGTTCACCATGACACCCGGAGCCCGCAGCGTCACCGAGGTCTGACCGCTTGGCAGATTGACGCCGGTCAGCGTCACCGTGACGTCGGTCTCGCCGGAGGCAGCATAGTTCGGGGTCGTCATGCCGGTGATGCGAGGCGGATTGGGACGATTGTCCACTCGCAGCAGCAGGTCGTCGAGGTGCAGCGCCTTGATGTTCGTGCTCGGATGGTCGCCGTAGAAGACCACCGTCACCTGCTTGGTGCCGGCAGGGAACACGCCGCTGACCCAAAAGTCGGTTTAACCGAACGGGGTTACGACCCGCTGGCCGGGAGGCGTCTCGGCAATGATGGTGCCGTCCACATCGCCGGCTCGCAGTTGCGCGCCATAGTTCATGGCGTAGTGGTCCGCGGTGGCGGCCCACAGGCCGGTCAGGGTGAGCGTGGTATCGGCCGTGAAGTCCACAGGAACTGTCTGCCACACCCGATGGACGCCGCCGGCCGCCGTCCACTGAAGAGACATGTACTCATTGTCGACGTCGACGGTGCTAGCTTTGGTGGCCCCGGTCGGGAACGGGTAGAGTCGCGGGCACAACTGGCGATTGGCCGCTCCGTTGTCCGTGATATCCGAGCCGGGGAAGGGATTCGAGAACCAATGCGCTCCGGGCTCGAGATTCTCGCCGAACCATTGGAAGTTGACGGAGGTCCCGGACGCGTGGCAGCGGAACGTCGGATCATCGAGCAGGTTTTCCACCAGCGTGACCGTCTGTCCGGTAGGAGTTCCGTTGAGCTCGAGGTTGTAGACGCCCAGCGAGGGGAAAGTCGGCGGAGTTCCCGTTCCACCGTTGAGGTTCTTGAACGAGACGGTCGCCATATTCTCGTGCTTGACGGTAACGACGCCGGAATACACTTCGTTCGTATTCACCTGATGCCTCAGCCGGACGCTGCTGTCGCCCAAAGCCGTGAGATTGCTGCCCCGCACCTGCAGGAAGACCGGGCCGGTATCCGGGTTGGTCTTGGTGAAGTTGCCGGACGCCCCCGATCCGCCGACGATGGTTACCCTGCCGGTGGCGTCGCCGGACTCGGAGACCATGAGACCGGTGGGCGGCGTCGTGCTGAGACCCCACTCGTGGCGATGCTTCCAAACCGCCACGAACCAGCCAAGGGCCGGAAGGAACTTCGCCGAGACGGGCGCGTTCGGATCCGCGTTGATTACGCTTTCCAGCGCGCTGAACGCACCGTAAGCATTCGCGGTCGGCGGCACGACCTCGACCGCGGCAGGATTGCTCAGGCCGCCGCTGAGATTGAACTCATACGCCCAGGAGCCTCGATGAGCCACATCGAACGAGTCATTGGAGAATGTAATGGTGAGCCCGTCGGCAATGTCGCCGTTGGAGACGTTCAGCCGGACCGTCGCCCGCGAAATCGATTGCCCCAGGATGGGCGGGTCGACCGACATGATCATCTGAGCGTGCGTCAACGATACGACGGATGTCATCAAAACGACAGCCGCCTTCAGAGACCCTATGCCTTTCATCTGACCTCCTCCAGTGTGCCCGAAAGTGGAGATGATCGGGCTAATGAATGACGCGATTCCTTTCACCCAACCTGCCCGGAGAAAGAAGGATGCCCCCCAGGAAAGATTTGCGCACACGACAGCCGCGGCAGCGCACCGGCGCGTCCCATCTGCCGTTTATCCTCAGCATGCGTCAGCGTAGCCGCAGCCCGAAAGAGATCGCCTGCCCGGCGGTTGCCTCGTCAACGAAATGGGACCGATAGCCGAAAAAGCGACCTCTAAAAGCCTTCAAGTGCCAGCGTAATGTCCCCCTGGGGCCAATGTCAAGCAAAATATCGGCAGACAGGCCACGGATTATGGCAGATTTTTTTTTGCAATCCCAAGGCTCGGCTGGGGAGCGGGCTATGAGCCAAACAGTAGCACAGCTCGTTGCGACAACGCTGTTTTCTCCATGTCTCCGTAACTCTGTGGTGAATCCTCTTGGTTGCAGCGGCCATGCGGACAAACGAACGACGCCGAGCCCGCGAAGGACTCGGCGTCGGTTGCTCTCGTGCCGCTCGAAGGGCAAGTCCGGAAACAACTATTCCTGCGGCTGCGGCCGTCTCGGCCGAGCAGGAGCTTCCTATTCTTCCTCGGTAGCAGGCTCGTCGTCCGTACCGGGCTCTTCGTCCATCTCCATTTCCATCTGGCCGCCCATGCCGCCCATCATGAACATGGGAATAACCTGCGTGCGAACCATCTCAGACACCGAGCTGATCAACTCGGACGGGATCAGGAACGTGACCTCCTGCGCCACGTTGCCCACGTTCACGGTGGTGAAGGCGATGGGGGCGGGTTTCTTCAACGTGAGCTTGACGGGCAATTGGCTCTGCAGACGCGTGGCGATTACGTCCACGGCGCCCAGCAGGTGGTCCAGGCTGATGTACCCGACGGCGACCTGATTCTGCCTGGGGATGCGACCGGCGACCTTCACGATGCCCGGCTCCTTGGCCAGCGGCGCCTCGCCCTTCTGAGCCGTCTCAATGATTTTGGCCAGCCGCTCTTCGCCGCCGCCGAACGCGATAACGATGATGTTGTCATCAACCGCTGCCACGCGAACCAGAATGCCCTCGGGGCCGATGACCGCCTTGACCTGCTGGATGGCCTCCGGCGGAACGTCCGAAATCTTCTCCAGGTCCACCTTCAACACGTCCACCGACGCACCGGCAACCTGGGCCGCATCCGCCTGCCAAGTGATCGCGCCGATGATCTTGTCCACCTCGGCCTGTTCCATGCCATCGGCCTTGGCCACGCCGGCGGCGATTTCCTTCACCCGCTCAAAGCCTTTGCGCAAATCATCGCGCCAGGCCTTGGGATCTTCCACCCAGGCCACCGACGAGAACCCCAACACGCCGGCGTCGCCCTCGGCGTCACCGATCTTGCTGATTGCCAGGTTGGCCCGCTGCGTGCGTTCGAGCAGACTCACCCACAAGTCCACCAGCGGCTGGAGATTCTCCTTGGTCAGCGGGCTGCCCGGATCGTCGTCCATCTGGCCCAGTTGGTTCATCACGCCTTGAGCGGTCTGCCGCATCTGGTCCAGGTACTCGGGCGTGTTGGCAACGACCGCCCCCATGGCGAAGATGTAATCCTCCTGAGGCAGGCCGGTGAGCAACGGCTCCTTGGGAGGCTTGGTGGCGGCGACCATCCGGGCCATCTCGGTGTCGGGCTTCACGCGGCTGTACAGCACGAACTTGAGCCCAACCCTTGCGTCCAGTCCCAGGCCCACGCTGACCTCGTCGCTCTGGGTGAGGAACTTTTCGAGCTGCTGCACGGCCTGATTGGCCTGCTCTTCAGGCTGGGCACCTCCCGCGCTCATCCCCGCGAACGCTTCGCGCAGGCCCTCGGTGATCTGCCGGCGAAGACCATCCGAGAGTTCATCAAAGTTGATCCACAGGAACAGATCCTGCGTGGCGAAAGCCTTGACGCGATCGGGGGCCATAGCTTTGGCAACGCCGTCGCCCTCGGCCTTGGCAGCCGCGATGAGCGCCTCGGGTCGAGCGTCGGGTTGCTCGGGCGCCTTGGCGATCAGGACGAAGCCTTCGCGCGTGGCCGCGATCGACGGTGCGCCCGACAGATCGAGCCGATACAGCCCGTCGGTCGCCTCTTCAGCGCCCATGGACGTCAGCAGCGCCTTGGGATCGCTGGCCGGGACATACAGCACGAGGCGGTCGGGAATCTCCTCGACGTCCTCGATGTTCTTGGCGTTCAACAGAACCAGGGCTGCCCCGCCGTTCTCACGCAGCCCCTCGTCCATCTGCAGCGTCATCTTCAGCCAATCCAGCGGGGCGGGAAACATCCCCTCCGGACCGAGCGGGAAGCCGATTTGGGTGGAGATCGCGATGATGTCCTGGTTGAGCTCGCCCAGGCTGCGCAGAGCCAGGAACGCCGTCGCATCCTGAGGAATGGCGTCGAGCAGAGCGGCGCGAGCCTCCCCTGCCGTCTCCGTTGCCGGAGTCTGGGCCCACAACGCTGCCGGCATCATCGCCGCGCCCGCCAGACAGAGCAGACTTGTCCGCCATCTTCGATTGATCTGTTGCATGTTGCCTTTTCCTTCTGTTCGTGTTCAACCAGTGACACTCATGCGGCTTGGCATGGTCCGTTCGTGCACATCACCGGTGGACTACTCTAACCGAGTCCGCTCCGCTGACAAGCATTCCGACACGCCCTTATCGGCAAAAATGACGGGGCACGGCGACCCTGGCGGACGAATCGACCGCAAATCGCCGTAACTTCGCCGCGGATGGGGCATCGATCCGCCGGAACGACCTCAGGTATTGTTTTCCTGAAGTCTCTTTCCGACCAGTTCTACGAACGAAGAGGGGCCGATTTCGTCAGCCCGGTGGCAGGCTACCACGTGCCCGGATGGACATCCGTCATGCTCGACCAGCACCGGGTCTTCCTGGCGACAGCGGTCAATGGCGAACGGGCATCGCGGGTGAAAATGGCAGCCGGGCGGTGGATTGATGGGGCTGGGGACTTCTCCGCCCAGCGTGACCAGCGTCCGGCGGCGAGCCGGATCCGGCTCCGGAACCGCGGCGAGCAAGGCCTGCGTGTAGGGGTGCTTGGGGTTGCGATAGATTTCCTCGGCCGGAGCCATCTCGACGATGCGGCCCAGGTACATGACAGCCACGTCGTCGCTGAAATGCTCGACGACGGCAAGGTTATGTGCGATGAAAAGATAGCTCAGCCCCATTTCCCGCTGGAGGTCGCGCAGGAGGTTGAGAATCTGGGACTGGATCGAAACGTCCAGGGCGCTGACCGGCTCATCGCAGACGATCAGGTCCGGGTTGAGAGCCAGGGCACGGGCGATTCCGATCCGCTGTCGCTGGCCGCCGGAGAACTCGTGCGGATATCGACGCATGTGCGAGGGGCTCAAGCCACAACGGGTGAGCAGGTCGGCCACCCGCCGCTCGCGCTCCGCTCCCCGGGCGATCCCGTGGACGGTCATGGCTTCGCCCACGATGGAACCGACGGTCATTCGTGGGTTCAGGCTGCCGACGGGGTCCTGGAAGATGATCTGCATCCGCCGACGCAGCGCTCGCAGCTGCGTGCGGGATTGGGCGAAGACGTCGATTCCGTCAAACCGGACCTCCCCGGCGGTGGCCGGGATCAGTCGCAGGATGGTCCGCCCGACGGTCGTTTTCCCGCAGCCGCTTTCGCCCACGAGTCCCAGCGTACGGCCCCGCCCGATTGAGAAACTCACGCCGTCAACCGCCTTGACGTACCCCTGCACGCGGGACAGGACGCCGCGTCGGATGGGAAAATACGTCTTCAGGTCGCGGACCTCGAGAATAACGTCCTCGTCCCGACGGGACCGATCGAGCTGAACACTGATCTTCGGTGCTGTTGCCATCGTCCTTAGCTTAAGCAAAACAGGCATTTAACGCCAGAACCCAGGCGCCGGCCGACCCGCCCCTGTAGTACGGTGCGTGCGGTGAACGGATCGGTATAATCGGTCTCATGGAATCCTTCGATCGGCTCCCGTTGCCGGACTGGGGCTTGAAATGCCTCGGTTGCGGGCGGCCAGCACGCCACCGCCCCGTCGCCGATCTGGGGCGTCCCAGCTGCCGCTACAGTCTCACCGGCCTGCTGGGCGAGCGCTGTCCCGAATGCGGCCACGCTTTCGAGCTTCGGCAGCTTCTGGCCCGAATCAGTTTGCGTCAAGGACATTTGCCGGCCCGCGTGGAGCATTGTTCCGATCACCATCTCAAACGGCGAGAGCCGGTGCTCACCGGGCACGAACAACCCCTGCCCGACTTCGGCCTGTTCTGCGACGGCTGGCCACTGGCCGATGCCCCCTCCAATGCCTGCCCACACTGCGGAAGAGAATTCGACCTATCGCTGTTGACGCCGATCTCCGGAGACTGGATCGACTTTGAGCCATTCATTCCGCGGCACCTGGCGTGGGTGGCCGGCCCCGTACTGTACGCCGGCGGCATACCGTACCTGGTCGCACAGACGCCACCGATTGCCTCCCCTGCCATCACCTCAATCGATCCGAGACGAATCCGGATCCCGCGTGAATTTCTGTTCCATGCCCTCTACCATTTGGCCGAAGCCGCCCGGCCTCAATTCGATGTTCCGCAACAGGCCTGGGTGTGCCGTTGCGGCGAGAAAGTGCCGACCGGCTTTGAAGTCTGTTGGAAGTGCGGACGGGCGCACCCCAAGCTTGAGGATCCAACCAGGGCCAGTGGAGGGGCATCGTGAGCGAGATTTCTTCGAGACTGCGTTTGCTAGCGGTCGCGGCTGCCGCGCTGGCGGGTTTGATTCCCGGGTGCGGTGACGATCCCGCCGGAGCGCCGATTCTTTTCAACTTCCACACCATCGAGGAGAACCAGGCATATCGATCGTCGCAGCTTTCCGGCGAGGCCCTCAGTTGGGTCATCGATCACTACGGCATCAAGACGGTCGTGAACCTGCGCGGCCCCAACCCGGGCAAGCCCTGGTACGACGCCGAAGCGGAGGTCTGCGCCGAGAAGAACGTCGTGCTGGTCGATCTGCCCATGAGCGCGCGATCGCTGCCTGAACCGGAACTGTTGGAATCCATCCTCCAGGCGCTGCGCGACAGTCCACGGCCGTTGCTGATTCACTGCGAAAGCGGATCCGACCGCAGCGGCGCGGTCTCCGGGCTCTATCGTCTGGACATCCTCGGCCAGGATCGGGAAACGGCGATGCGGGAACTCTCGCCGGTGTACTGGCACTTCCGAAGCGAGAAGCCTTGCATGGACACGTTGGTGGAGAGCTACGAGCCAACGCCGGAATGGATGGACTGGTATCGCGCCGAGTACCTGAACCTCGAATGCAGGTGACCTATTAAAGTCACTGTATCAATAACCCCGTGCTCGTGGTAGACGTTTTCCGCGTGGATGTGCAGGCCAGATGCCTGCACCACAACTCAGGACTCAGGCCTCAGGTCTCAAGTCTTTCTCAACGAACGGACTTCTTCAAACTGATTCTCGAGCACGCCGATCATGCGCCGGCGGGCCTGTTCCTCGGTCATCCCGTAGAATCGTGGTGCCACTTTGGTGGATTCCACCTCGCCGCCGGGGCCCAATTTGCCCAGCGTGCTCGCCCAGTGGTCGCCCTCCTGCGTCACCTTCAGAACGTAGCGGGTCTCTGTACCATCAGCGGCAGTCGCGATCAGGATCTCTTGCATGGGCGTCCTCCCGTGTCCCAAACCACTTTCATACTTTAGGCTTCCGCCCGATTTCAGTCGAGGCGCGGTTCACGTCGCGCGGATTGGCTCAGCCACTCACGGAATCGCGCCCGCCAAAGCCCGACCGGCATAAATCCCATCGTCCTTCCGGATGATCACCCTTGTCGTCCCGCGAACTCGATTCCCTACGATTGTGGTGAAGACTGAAAAACCGGCCAATTTAGACCTTGCGGAGGATCAATCATGGCCATGGATCCAAGAGACGTGCATGACGTTCAAGGCCGCCCCGTAACCGGCGCGAACGTCTATGAGACCGAGGAAAAGGAGAAAACGGCGGAAGTCATCTTCGGCGGCTCGACCGCGGAAGCAGTCGTCGGAGCCGCAGCGGTCGTGCTGGCGATCCTTGGCCTGGCGAATATGTGGCCGGGGTACATGGCATCGATTGCCACCATTGCCGTGGGCGCGGCACTGTTGTTCGAAGGCGGTGCGATTGCTTCCCGCTATTCGGATCTGGCCCGGCGCACGGGAGCGTCGGAGATCGGCGGCGGCGTCAGCGCGGAGATCCTCGGCGGTGCGGCAGGAATTGCCTTGGGCGTCCTGGCCCTGCTGGGCATCATGCCGTCCACGCTGACACCGATCGCGATCATCGTGTTCGGCGGTGCTCTGCTCATCGGCAGCGCGGCGACGGCTCGGCTGAACGCGTTGTCCACGGTCAAGATGTCCGACCGCGCTCGTGACGTGACGCGCGGCGCGATCGAGATGGCCTCGGGCACGGAGGTGCTCATCGGCATCGCCGCCATCGTCCTGGGCATTCTGGCCCTGCTCGGGATGGCTCCGCGAACGCTGGTGCTGATCGGCCTGCTGGCCCTGGGGGCGACCGTTCTGTTCAGCGGAGCGGCGATCAGTAGCCGGATGGCAGGCGTCTTCCGGCGATAGGCAGACGGCTGACTGCCAATTGAAACCGGCGGATGCGACCCGCAGGGGTCACGTCCGCCGGCTTCGCGCGCATCGAGCTCACGGAGCGGACGCCGATAGGCGGCAGTGCTTGGGAGAAGGACATTGACGCAAGCGCACGCTCGAGGCGTGCAACACAAAATCGTCAGGGCAAACAATCCGGAGTCGCCAGCCGCTCGGGGCCGCTGAAGCAACGGATGAACAGATTCACGTCATCGCCGTCCACGTCGGTGTCCGAATCCAGGCGAGCTCGGGCACACGAAGGCTCGAGTTGTGCGATCCCCGCGCCGGTCAGACAGATCTGCATCCGCCCGAAATCCTCCTGGTCCACGTCGCCGTCATCGTCGAAATCTCCCGGTTGAGGCAAGACGGTGATGTAAGCCGTGCGGGTAAATGAATGACTGGCGTTGCCGGTCACGGTCAGCGTAACGTCGTACGTTCCGACAGCCGTATACGTGTGCGTCGGATTGGCAACGTTGGCCGTGGCGCCGTCGCCGAAGTCCCAGGACCACGAGGAAATCGTGCCCGTGGACTGATCCGTGAACTGGACGGTCAGCGGCGCGAAGCCGCTGGTGGGCGAGGCCGTGAAATCCGCCCGCACGTTACGCGAGCCGACCAGGCCGGCCGGATAGCGCATGGAGACCGCCTGCTTGAAAGCGGTGTACAAGTCGCGGGTGTCGCCCGCGGGGTAACCGTGGTTCTTCCAGTACTCGATCGAGTAGCCGTTCCACCCGCCACCCGCCTGCTGGTCGGCGTCATAGATGAACCAGGTCATGCAGACGATGTTGTGCCGACCAGGGGTCTGGTTCCACGCGTGGACGCTGGCATACGCATCACGAACGAACTGAGCCGCATCCGCTTCGGTCGCCGGCTGATTGGGGTCGGCGGCACGATTCCACTCGGTCATGTACACGCCGCAGTCCTGCAGCCCCTTGCTGTCGATCATGGCCAGCGTCGCCTGGTAGCTCGCTTCGAACTGGGCGAGCGTCCCGCCGTAGGCGTGAATGGCGATGCCGTCGATCTCGTTTTTCGGGATGTGGTCGAGGACCTGACCGAGCCACTGATCGCCGTCCATCCAGCGAACGCCGGGAATCACGCCGCCGGGGCTGGGCGCGGCGATCAAGACCACGTGCGGACCGGCCGGGCCGGGTGGCACCGCCCGAATGGCGTTGCGCACGTTGCGATAGATCTGGGCGTAGCCGGCGGGCGTGACCTGGTTGTTCGGCCAGTTATTGCCCTCGCCGATGATGTTCGGCTCGTTGCCGATCAGCCAGATGTGGCAGTAATTCCGCAAGGTGTTGGCCACGGCGGCACAACTCGCGGGCCAGATCGCGTAGTCCGGACTGCTGGGCGACGGCACGGTCTCGCCCCACTTGTAATCGATGCGAGTGATGATGGAAACGTTCTTGTTGGTGTAGAGGTCTTCGTAGAGCCCGAGAAAGTAGGCGGCGCTCCACCAACTGACCGAATGCGTGAGCACGGTCTCGGTGGTCCATCCGCCATAGGCCGGACAGTCCAGAAGAACGGCTGGCCCGTCGTCCAACGGCTGCCCCGGCGTGTAACCCCACCAGTGGATGCCGTACAGGTACGGCGAGTCCGCCCGCGCCGCCGCCCCCCCGGCCACGCTGCAAACGGCCACTACCAGCGCCCCCACCAGGAGCCGGCAGACCTGCCGCGAAAAGAGCCGGTACAAACCACGCATGCACAATCCCCCCAGGATATACATGGGGCCCCGAACGCAAGGGCCCCAGAGGATTGTACCGGTTTAGAAGGCCTGTTTCACGAGCGCTCGTTCAGGAATTCCGCGCGTCGCGTTTCTCGGACGCGCGGAAACCCCCAAACCCCATGGCAGTCTCGCGGAGACTACTTCCCGAGCTTCTCGACTTCCGCGACGAGTTCCTTGACGTGGTCGATGCTGACCTGGAAGGCGGCTTTTTCCTCGGGGCTGAGCGGAACCTCGAGCACCTTCTCCACGCCGTTCTTGCCGAGGACGGCCGGTACGCCCACGAAGTAGCCGCCGATCCCATATTCCTTGTCGCAGTAGGCAGCCACGGGCAGGATCCGCTTCTTGTCCTTGATAATGGCTTCGGCCATCTGGACGCTGGCTGCCGCGGGAGCGTAATAGGCGCTGCCCGTCTTGAGCAGACTGACGATTTCGCCGCCGCCCTTCCGGGTGCGCTCGACAATGGCGTCGAGCCGGTCCTTGGGGATCAGATGCGTGACCGGGATGCCGGCGACCGACGTATAGCTGGGCAGCGGGACCATGTCGTCGCCGTGGCCGCCAAGCAGCAGCGCGGTGATGTCTTCGATACTGCAGCCGAGTTCCATGGCGATGAACGCGCGGTAGCGGGCCGTGTCGAGCACGCCGGCCTGCCCCATGACGCGATGCGTAGGGAAGCCGCTGGCCTTCCAGGCGGTGTAGACCATGGCGTCGAGCGGGTTGCTCACCACGATGAGAATGGCGTTGGGGCTGTAACGGGCGGCCTGCTCGGTCACGCCGCGGACGATCTCCACGTTCTTGACCAGCAAGTCGTCGCGACTCATGCCCGGCTTTCGAGCCAGACCCGACGTGATGATGATCACGTCGCTGTCGGCCGTGTCCTTGTAGTCGTTGGTGCCGATGATGGCAGAGTCGTACCGTTCGACCGGGCCGGCCTGCCGGAGGTCCAGGGCCTTGCCCTGCGGCATGCCCTCGATGATGTCCAGGAGAACGATGTCGCCCAGCTCCTTGGATGCCGCCCAATGGGCACAAGTCGCTCCCACGTTGCCCGCGCCGATCACCGTGATTTTTGCACGCCCGATCATGTGTTCCCTCTCGAACTGGTTTTGCGAAGTATAAAAAACCAATTATAGGCACACGCGTGGATCGCGTACAACACAGGCGCGATTTTGTGACACGCCTTATTGGCCCGCGCTGTGCCGACCGCGTGCACCGGTCGCAAGTGCGCGCGACACGCAGCCCCAGCTGGATTTGGAATCCGCTAGTCCCCCATGAATACATCAGCTTAAAATTGAGCCCACAAAGTGGTGTTCGCCCCAATGTGGAGCGACGGAGGCTTGATCTACAATGCGGCCCGCACAGGCGAGAATCGGCCCGCGAGCGAATGGCGCGGCAGCGTGCCGATCCGGTACCACGGCCTCGAAATTGCTTGGCAAAATCTGGGAGCGGTGGTAGACTGATTCCCATATTCATGCGGTTTCGTCTGTACAGCAGACAACTCGCCTGTGGAAAGCAATTCTGGGCCATAGGAAAACCAAGGGAAGGGTGAGCCATGAGTGAGCCGACCAAGGGGGTTCTGTTAGTCGTTGACGATGAGCCGCTCAAGCGGGTGACGTTGCAAATCGAACTTTCTGAGGCTGGTTACACGGTGGCGGAAGCCCCCGACGCGGCCACCGCCATGCAGCACCTGCGATCTCGGCCGGTGGACGTCGTGATCACCGACGTGCGCATGCCGGGCATGGACGGTCTGCAATTCCTCCGGCAGATCAAGGCGGCGTCGCCCAAGACCCAAGTAATCCTCATGACCGCCTTCGGGTCGATCGACATGGCCATCGAGGCCATGAAGCGGGGTGCCTACGACTTCCTCACCAAGCCGTTCAAGACCGAGGTCCTGCTGGAGAAGATCGAGCGGCTGCGAAGCAGTTCGGACTGGCCCAACACGCAAGCCGTGCCGCCCACCGTGGTCCGGTTGGGTCCGCTCGTCGGTCGCAGCTATGCCGCCCGGCAGCTGTTCGATCACATTCGTGCCGCCGCCGACAACGAGCGGTCGATCCTCATCGAAGGCGAAACCGGCTCGGGCGCCGAACTGGTGGCCCAGGCCATCCACGAACTCAGCCGGCGGGCGAATCGTCCGTTGACGCGGGTGAACTGCGCCGCTTATAGCCCGCACCTGTTGGATGCCGAGCTGTTCGGTTCCACGAGCTCGTCATCGGCCGAGGCGGGAACCGGACGCGTGCAGGCCAGCCAAGGCGGGACGCTCTTCCTCGATGAGGTGGACGCCCTGCCGATGGATTTGCAGCACAAACTGCTGCGACTGCTCGAGCCTCGCAACCAGAGCGGAAACGGCGACGTCCCCGACGTTCGTCTGCTCTGTGCCACGCACAAGGATCTGCGCCAATTGGTGGACAGCGGTAAGTTCCGCCAGGACTTGTACTACCGCGTCGCCGCGGTCAGTCTGCTCATCCCGCCGCTCCGCGACCGCCGGGAGGATATTCCGCTGCTGGCCGAGGAGTATCTCCGCCGTCAGAACGAGGCCAGAAACGACCGAACCGTGCCCACCCACATCAGCGTGCACGCCTGCGAGGCTCTCATGAGCTACCACTGGCCGGGCAATCTGCTCGAACTGGAGCACACGCTGGAGCGGGCGGTGACCATGGCCACCGGCGACACGATCGAGCTGAAGGACATCATGCTGCCCAAGCCGGCCGGCCAGGCCCAGGGCGACGTGTGGCCGGATATGGAAGCCAACTTGACCTCCACCATCGCCGGCGTCGAGCGCAAGCTGATCGATGCCGCCCTGCGCCGGGCGACGGGCAACCAGGCCAAGGCCGCTCAGTTCCTGGGCATTCCGCGGACGACGCTGCGGGACAAGATGGCCAAATATGGCATGGTCGGTGCGGGAAGCCGGGAAGTGGCATCCGGAAAGTGACGCCGGTCGAGGCACGCCCGTCACGAGTTCGAATGGTACGCAGCAAACGTTGAAGAGGACATGCGTTGGTGGCCATCTGCTCCCGAGCGGATGGCCGCCGTTTTTATCGGCCCTACGCGTCCCATCGGGCGTCACCAGCGGCGGCGTCTCGACCGGGGCCGAGGGCGGCGCGAAACTCGGACCGTGCCGCCGACGTATGATGGAGAAGGTTGGCGAGGGCGCGATTGCTGACCGCCTGCTTCGCGGCCCGACGCAAGGTAAGGATGGGCTATCAGCAAAGACGGATATCCGTCCAGCCCCAACCAAAATGCTTGACAGCCCCTCCGGAAGCCGTGAAGATGAATAGGCAAGGATGGTTATGATCCGCGGAATGGCGCGCGCGGACGTCTTGCCAGGCAGGAGGCCTCGGCCGGGGGTTTCGTTCCAGACTGATGAGTCCGTGCTGCCCGAGTCGTTGCTGACACGCACTGGCCTGTCGGCGACATGACCAGCGAACGCTGGTGTTCCTGTTTGGTCCGCCGGAGGATGGCGGGCCGGGCCGGGCTCGAACTTGAGGAAAGGTTTCATGAGAAAACTTCGGGCGTTTACGCTCATTGAGGTGTTGGTGGTTGTCAGCATCATTGCTCTGCTGATGGCCATCATGATGCCGTCGCTCCGGGAAGTGCGGCGGCTGAGCAGACGGACGGTCTGCCAGAAGAACCTGGAGCAGATCAACACGGGTATACAGGCGTACCTGATGAACAATACCCCCAAGGACACCTTCCCTTACGCCTGCCGGCTTCCCTCCTGGGAGCAGCAGGCGGCGTCGCAGGAAAATCGCAGGCCCCTGCCCTCGCTGCCGGAAATACTGGCCAAGGAATTGTCGGCCAACAAGAACGTGCGGGCTACCAACCTGGGAGACACCCGCTTCCGGACGAACGAGGTATTCTGCTGTCCGGCCGACCGGAATACCATGGCTCGCGAGGGCGATCCGGACATCGAACCCGGCGAAGGTATTCCGACTGACCGATACTTCGATCACGAGGGCACCAGCTACGAGTGGGAATCAACGCTCAACGGCACTAAGCTCGATTTCAAGCTGATCCGACTCTATGGGCGGGTAGGCAAGGATGACGCGCGTACCCGGAAGATCGAACTGGCCAAGCTCTACAAGAACCAGATGTGGATGCTCTTCGATTTCGAGGCGTTCCACGGCGGGCCGACGATGAGAGGCTCGCACAACGTGCTGTACACAGACGGGCACGTTGAAAGCGACAAGTGGGACGCGAACAAGAGAGTGGGCACTGCACTGGAATAGGTCTCGCGTGCCCGGCAGTCTTGTACGAGGAGTTACATGGCGAAGCAAACGAGTTCATTGAAGGCTCGTCGAGTGGGCATGTCCGAACGGACGCGCAACATCGTCCTGGCCTCGGCGGGCGGCATCACGCTCTTGCTAGGTAGCTACTGGGCGTACATGACGTTCACAACGGTACCGCCGCCGCCGCTGGAGACATCGGCCCCCAGCAAGGTGGTCGACTTTCTCGGCGATCCGCGCGGCTATCAGCGGATGAGCCACGAAGCCCGCGAGCAGTACCTGGCCGAGACGCTCGCCAAGTTTTCGCAAGGTCCGGCCCGGCAGGAATTGGCCAATGCCTTCGCCCGAATGAGCACCCGGGAAAAGCAAGTGTTCACGGACGCCACCATCGAAACGGCCAAGAGGCGTTTCCTCCAGCAGGCCGAAGAGTACAACCGGCTGCCTCGTGACAAGCAGCAGAAGTTCGTGGACAACTTGATTGCCAACTTCGAGGCGTCGCGACGGCCGCTCGCCGGCGGCGGGGGCCAGGACAACCTGGGCCAGGCGTTCAAGAGCATGGTCCCCACCACCACCGACGGCATGACCAAACTGCTGGTGGAGAAAACCAACTCACGACAGCGAGCCAAGGCTCAGCCGCTGTTCGATGCCGTCGCCGCCCGCTACAAGGAACAGCAGGAACGAAAAGGCGTGCGTTGAACCGACCTCAACCGGACACAGGATATCGCGAAGAGCTCCGGGAGTTTTCGCCCGGAGCTCTTTTCTTTGTCGTGGGAGCATTGGCCGCGTCACGCTGTCGTTTGCGATATAATCGCGTCATGAACGCCGGGATGACGAACGTTCGCGTGGTGCTGGTTCGGCCGCAGATCGCCGGAAACATCGGCGCGGTCGCACGATGCATGGAGAACTTCGGGGCGGGCCCCCTCGTGCTGGTCGAGCCCAAGGTCTCGCCGACGCATCGCGAAGCCATGCAGCGAAGCACGCACGGCGAACACCGGCTGCACTCGGCACGAGTGGTCGGGACAATGGCCGAAGCGCTGGAGGGCACGGTCTACGCGATCGCGGCCAGTCGCCGCCCCGGCCCCGTGCACCAGGCCGATGATCTGAGTCCGCGTGAGATGGGCCAGGTGCTCGCCCGGCACATCGTCTCCGGTGAAGTCGCCCTGCTGTTCGGCAGTGAAGACAACGGGCTCTCGCGTGAGGACCTGCTGGCGTGTGATGCCGTGGTGGTCATTCCCGCTCACCCGGCCTATCCGACGCTGAACCTGTCGCATGCGGTGGCAATCTGCCTGTATGAAGCCTTCCTGGCCGTGGCGACCGAAAAGCACACGGACGCCACCGTCCGCAAGCGCAGCGAGCCGGCCGACCTGTCCATGATGCACCGGCTCATGGACAAGTTGCAACATGCGCTGCTCACCATCGGCTACCTGCGTCCCGAAAAGCCCGATCATCTCATGTTTCCCATCCGGGCGGTCCTGTCGCGTGCGGAACTGACCCGAGCCGAGGCACAGATTCTCATGGGACTGGCGCAGCAGATTGATGAGTTCGCGCGGTACGGAGGCGGGAAAAGATGACATGGGGACGCGGCGAACAAGGGGGGCGGGCATCTTGACCGCCTCGAACGGTTGTGCCTGATTCAATGCACGCAATCCCGCGTTGTCCGGCCCGCATCGGCCCATCCGGACCAAGCACGCTCACCCCACGAGGTCGCGGATGAACTGCTCGGCCATGTCGGCGAGGTGTTCGAGGTTGCCTCGCTGCATGCGGAAACTGTCGTAGAACAGGTGTGCCATCTCCAGCTCGTAGCCGCCTTCATCGTAAGCGGCGGCAGTCGGCAGATATCCGACCAGCCCGTTGGTGTAGCCGATCGTATATACCGGCAGGTCGAACCTCGCCCGCAGTTCGTCGGCGAAAGCCGAGAACACCTCCGCATTGATGCCCAGAAGCACGCGGTCCCCCAATCGAACGGCAGCCAGTTCGATGTCCGCCGAGACTTCGGCGGTCCCCGCCTGCATCGCGTCGGTTTGGTGCTGCCGCCACGTCACGACGGCCCGACGGAACTTGTCGCCCCACTCGCGGATCCCGGCCGCGTTACGCAGCGCTTGCTCGGCGTAGACGGCGATCTGCTCGACGGATAGCACTTCGAGCGGCACGGTCACCACGTGCGACGACACAGTCAGGCTCGCCCGCCGATCGCCCGGCGCCTCGAGCAGCAGGTCACGCACGGCAGCGGCCACCTGACCGCCCCACTCGTTCAACTGCTCGATGGTGACGTTCTCGAACGGTGGATTGAGATTGCCGCACGCCCCGTTGGTCACCAACACGATGGGGCTGCCGGTTAGGCTGTCCGACAGCGCTGCAGCGCAGCGACCGGGCCAATCGGCGCTGATCCGGCGGTTCTCCGGTCCCAGCGCGACAGCGTGCATGGCATAGTTGACCAGCACGGCCGCGAACGAGCCATCCTCGCGCCGCCATCCGAACGCCGCTACCCGCGGGTCCGTATGCGCGGAGGACTGGCCCCGCCGATCGACGGCCAGATCGCATCGGCCTTCGACGGCCACCAGTTCGCACCACTCGGTTTCTTCCATCGTCGCGGTCGCCAGTTCGATCAACTGCTCGCGCAACTGTTCGAGGTAGATCGGGTCATATCGCCCCGCCTCGTGCAACACAATCGTCGCCGGTCCGGAGTGCGTGTGCGTGGTGGAGATCACGACTTGCCGCGGCTCGAGGTCCAGCTCCTCCAGAGCCCAGCGGCGAAACCCCTCGACGAACTCCCGCGGCAGGCCGATCAGGTCACAGACGATCCACAAGAGCCGCTCGTGCCCGTCGGTCACGTAGAGAGCCTTGGCGTAGAGCGGATCCAACAAACCGGTGGAAGGCTGCACACGGGCGGCAAAGCCCGAAAGCTCGGCCCCAACCTCCGGCGTGATCTCAATCTGGGCGTATCCGATCTCCATGATGTGCCCATAGCCTCCGGAACGAGGACGTCGGGATAGAACTCCAAGGTGCGAATCATACTCCGAAAGCCGACGGTCGTGCTAACCGCGCTCTCAACCGATGATCCTCCGGCGCGAGGGGCGACCACGCGCCCTGTCACGCCGGCAGCACAACTGTCGCAGTCTGGCCGGGCATTAGCAGGTAACGGGCGTGGCCCTCGGGCGTGAAGCCGGCGGCCCGGTCGACGGTCACGGCCGTTCGCTCCACCTTGGGCAGCGAGACGGATGCGCTGCGGGGCAGGACCAGTTCACCCGTGCAGCCCGGCGGCACGCTGAGCGTCAATTCGCGACCACCGGCGGTGTTTTTCGAGGTCAGTCGAATGGGGCCGCGCACAGTCCGAGCGGTGAGATCCAGGTCGCCCAGATCGGCCAACTGCGGGCGAATCTCGCATCGCGTGAATCCGGGTTCGAGGGGACGAATGCCGGCCACGCTCATGTACAAGACGTACACGGGCGCCACCGGACAGTGACTCCACTGCGAGCCCGAATCGGGCCGACATTCCCAGTCTTCGGCCAGTGTATTGTTGAGCCGCACGGACGGCATGGTCGCCCACCGCTCGCGCAGTTCGCGAATCACGACGTCGCCGCGTCCCGCCTTGGCCAGCGCCCAGAGCCGCCAGCCCGCGTTGGCCGGATAGCTGAAACCCATCTCGCCCGGGCAATCGGCCAGCGACTTCACCGAGGCGACCACGTCACCGCCGGGACATTGCCCGAAAAGTACAGCCGTCGCCAGTGTGCGGTCGTGCGTGCGAACGCCCTTCTCCGTTGCGAGCCAGGGCAAGTTGTCCACGAACAGCCGGCGGTCTTCATGCCAGAATTGCTTCACGCAGGCCTGGCGCAGCTCCCGGCCGAACGCCTCGGCCCAAGCGGCGGTCGCGCCGTCGTCAAATAATCGACACAGTGTCGGCAAGGCGTATTCGAGCATGGCCGCGGCATACAGATTGAAACTACATTGCTTGTGGGCCTGGCGAGCAAAGCCGATGTGATCCATCCACACACACGGCACGCCGAGGTTTTCCACCGGCAACAGGCCGTCGCGGCCGCGAATACTCTCGAGGTACTTCGCGAAGCGCACGAGCCGCGGAAACGGTTCGGCTAGCGCGGTGGTGTCGCCCGTGTAGAGATAGTGGTACAAACAGTCGAAATTGAACCCGACTCCGTGATCGAGGATGGGACCCCAGCCGGCCAGGTCGATCTCGCGGCACATGACGCGGCACAGCCGGTCGTAGGCGGGCCAGCAGTCAAGGAAGAAGCCATCGCGGGTCATGCCCTGGCTGTACGTGCGCAGGTAGCGGGCGGGCAGTCGAGTCTCGCCGAACGCCATCCAGATGGCGTGCAATTGGTGGCCGCAATCGCCGCTGTACTGTTGCCGTTCGCGGCCCATACCGTCCACGCAGTTCTCTTGAGCACAGTTGTGCAGCGTGTTGATGGTCGCGTCCATGAGCCGCTGGAGCGCGGGCTCGGCGATCCGGATGTTCGGCTCGTGAGGCCAGGGGAACACGCGCCGGCGCATGCCGACGTCGCGAATCCGCACCTTGCCGTTCACCGCGGCGCGGATGTGCAATTGCATCCAGCGACAGCTCTCGAAGTCGAACGTCTCGAAAACGTTGGTCCCCTCGCGGCAGGTGAAGCGCGACCAGGAATGAAAATGCGTGTTGAGCAGCGGCGGCCCGCCGACCTCGTGTGCCTCCTGGACCATGAGCTCCACGATGGTGCCCGCCGGCGCATCGATGGTGAATCGCGGCCAGCCGACCATCTGATCGGTGAACTCGAACGTGAGAGCGGCGGCACGGTTTGCACCGGCCGCGGCGAAGTCGATTGTCCATTCGGACGCGTCGGCGCCGACGGCCGTGCACGGCGTGCGGTCCACATCGAACGAATCCGGCGGCGTGCACTCGAAGTACTCTTCGGGCGAGCAACGCCAGTCGATCCACATCGATTCGGCCAGCCGGGCAACAGGGACGATCGACTCGCGCATCATGGGCACTTGTCGAGGGATGACGTAACCGACATTGCCGTCGACGCCGATCTCGAAGTGATAATCGGGATAGCTCGAGCAGACGGCGGGCTTGTCGGGCGGGCAATTCAGCGGCATGGCCGGCCGCCAGCTGGCGTCGGGCTTGAACGCGGCGGTAGCCCAACCGTGCGGGAAGAGACGGGCGTCGAAGTCTTCTTGAAGCGCCCGGAGATACCATCGCTTGTACTGACCGGGCCGCCACGCCCGTGCGTAGTGGGCCTGCCAGGAGGCGTCGCTGACGATCTTTTCCGTGCGACCATCGGCGTGCTCGATCTCGAGCCGGAACAGGAATCCCGGCTTGCCGATGGGCCACGTGCCGTCGCCATGGCCGTAGTACAGCACCTGGGCCCCGATCACGTTCTCGCCCGGTTGCAGGAGTGCGGTCAACTCGAGCGGGTCGGCCTCGATGTATCGCGGATCGCAGGGCGGCGGGCCGAACTGCACGCGCTGGCCGTTGACGTACAGTGTGTATCGACTGTCGCCCACGATCCAACCGGTGGCTCGCTTGACCGGGGCGGCAAGATTCAACGCGCGGCGAAACAGAATGAACGTGTTCGGCAGGCATCGGCCTGACGGGTACCAAATCCAGCGAGCGGGTCGCAGGTCGGGCAGTCGCTGGAGCCCGTGCGTCGATTCGGTCTCTGGCATGTTGTCGTTTCTCTCGGCATCAGCGGCGCGAACGCCATGCCGGCCCATGAGCAGCCAGGCACCGCCCGCTACCGCGGAAGTCTGCAGTAAATCGCGTCGGCTAACAGAACGATCGGCCATGATGTTCACTTCTCAGGCAAAAAGAGAAGACACACGTTTATCACTCAACTGTCTTCCGTCTCCCGTCTCCTGCCTCCCGTCTCCTGCCTCCTGTCTCCTGTGTTCTGCTTTCCTATTCCCCCTCGATCTTCCGAACTCGGAAGTCATCGAACCGCGCGTGTGAATCTACCACGCGGACGCCGACCTGGCCTCGTTTGTAGTCGCCGTCTTCGGCGGTGATGACTTGCCGACCGTTCACGGCCACGATAATGCGATCGCCGCGAGCTTCGACGGCCAGGTCATTCCAGCCTTCGGCATCGAATGCATGCGGCACGAGAGCGAGTTCCTTCCAGTTCGCGCCGTCCGTCTTGCCGAGCACGACCTGTCGCGTCCGAGGGATCAGCCCGGCGAAGTAGCCCTTCTGGGCATCGTAACCGACGGCGGGATGTTGCACACGGAACAGGATGCCCGCGTCGCGTCCGCCGGACAGGACTCGCACGCGCACGCTGGCCTCGAAGTCTGCCCACTCGTAGCCGCGCACCAGCGCCTTTTCGCCCGAGCGATAATGGTTGGCGTTTCCCCACTTGGGGGTACCGCCCAAACTCAGCGCACCCACGTCCACCCAGATGTATCGGCCGTAGCCGTAGTAGCGCCAGTGATCCCAATTGCCGGCGTCGAAGTGGTCAATGAACTCGTCACCCGGTTCGGGTCCGGTCTCGCCCGAAGGCACGGGCAGCGGTTGTCCGGCGGCGACCGGCCTGCCGAAGTCGGGCAGTCCGTCGGGTCTCCAGGTGAACGGCTGCATAAAGACCGCCCGCTCCCAACCGTGCTTCCGCGATCGCTTCGCGTGATAGACCAGCCAATCTTCCGTGCCGTCGGGCGACGTGACGAAGGAGCAGTGGCCCGTGCCGTAGGTCTCCTCGGTCGGCGCGAAGATCGGCCGGTCGAGCTTGCGCCAGTTGGCCGGTTCCAGAGGATCGTCGTCTTCGTTCAGCATCAACAGCCCGAGCTTGTAGGACTCCTGCCATGAGCCGCTGCACGAATAGACCAAGAGCACGCGGCCGTCGCGTTTGAGCACCTGCGGCGCCTCGTGCAGACCCCGTTGACTCAGGCTTTCATCGACGCGCTCCCAGAGGTACGTGTCGTTCTCGCAAAGCTTCACGCGGTTGCTGGCGACGGTGTACGGCGTGCTCATGCGGGCAATGTAGAGATATTGGATGTCGCGTTCGTCAGGCCATCCGGACCAGATCAGATAAAGCCGTCCGTTGATGGTCACGGGGGTGGCGTCGATGGCCCAGCGATTGTTGGTTTCGCCTTTCACGTCGTCGCCGGTGTAGAGCATGCCGCGGTCGACGTACTCGCCCTGCGGATCGTCGGTGACCGCTTCGAGCACGCCCGCTCGGTGATTCGCGTTGTGGCCGTCGCTGGCCGCATAGTAGATGTACCACTTGCCCTGCACGTAATGCAGTTCGGGCGCCCACAGTTGGGCACTGTTCCAGCCGCGATCCGGGCACGTCCAGACCACGCGTTTCACGCCGGGGTCGGTGAGATGAGGCGACTTCCAGACGGAAACGCCCTTGTCTCCCTCCGATCGGCAGTAGTAATACGAGTGGCCGTGCTTGACCACCCAGGGATCGGCGCCTTCGTAGACGGGGTTCACGAACGTTCGAACGACCGGTGCATCGGTCGCCTCGGCACTCAGCGGGAATGCGAGTAGTGCAGCCATGAATAAGCCTGTTGTTCTCCGCATAGTGCGTCCCTCCAACGTCTGCCGTGCCATCCCGTCTCGATGTGCACGCTGGAAGTGTGCACCACCAGAAGAGCCCGTTGGCCGGATGCCAGTGCTTTATTGCGAGTTCCTGCGGGAAGTAACAAAGACCACGATAGCGGCGGCCAACACAACCGCACCCGCGATCATCAACGCGATCAGCACGTACTTGATAAACACCGGTCTTTCCGCGGTAACGACGGTCTCGACCCTGCGTGCGGTCACCCGGCCGGAGCCGTCGTAGGCCTCGGCCGCATCGGCGCCGAGCGGTTCTTCATCCGGAGCAGTGGCTTCAGCCTCGTCCGCATCGGTCTCGGTCGCATCGGTATCAGTCGATTTCGCGGACGGCTCCTCAACCACCGGCGCTCGCGTGGATTCTCTCGGCTCAGCCACCGCCACCGTCAACGGCTCGCCGCCCAGGGCCACCTCCACCCGGACCACCTGCCCGGCGGTCACGACGATGTTGTCGATGGTTTGCGCGGGATAGTCGGCCTTGGTGACCGTCAGTGTGTAACGGCCCGGCGGCACCTTGAGGAACGAGTAGAGGCCGTCGGCCGAAGACAGCGCCACATGATCGCTGCCCGCGCGACGGATCTGAGCATCGACCAGCGGCTCGCCCGTGTGCGCGTCGGTCACGCGGCCGATGATGATGCCGTCGCTGGGTGCGTCCTTCCATGGCATGGCCGGTGTGGCCACGGGCTCGGCGTACAAACCGGCTTTGGTATACTGGGCGAACCCCTTTTTCTCCTTGAAACTGCCGTAACTGAAAACGATGTTGCCCGCCCCGCCGCTTTGACGCGTGACCCTCACCTGCGAGATCAGCTCGGCGATGCCCACGCCCGTGCTTTGGCCGGGGCAGATGTGTCGGCCCGCCGCGTGGGCCAGCCAGTCGGGCAGAACGTGGCTGAAATCCGGGCGTTTGTTGTCGCTGTCGGACCAGTAGATCTGCGGAGCGATGAAATCCATGGCCCCGGCGGCCAGCCAGGCCTGGGCATCCTGGTTGCACTTGGTAACGGCGTACTGGAAACCCGCCGGATAATCCGGGTAGCGGTCGTGGCTGACCAGCCCCAGCGGAGCCGAACTCACGCGAATGTGCGGCTTGACCTCGTTGATCTGAGCGTACAAGTCGCAGAGAAAACGCGTGAACTGGTCGGCCGTCCAGGCGGCGAACTCCAGGCCCGCCGGGTTGCCCTCCGCGCCGGGCTGCATGCGGGCCACCGAGATCGGATCGTATGACACGTCCGCCGTCGGCGTGCGGATGCGATCGAAGTGCACACCGTCCACGTCGTAGTTCTGCACCACGTACATGACCTGCCGCCGCGTATAAGCCTGGGCGGCAGGCACGCCGGGAGCGATCCACACGTAGCTGTCACCGCCCCACGTGGCCGGCTTGCCCTCTTTGTTGTGGATCACCCAGTCGCAGGCGTCAGGATCGGCGTCGTTGAAGTGCTTGAAGAAGATGTGGGACGCGACCTTCGGGACCTGCCTCTTGGATGCCTGCCAGGCCACGTGCGTATTGATGTAGGCGTGAAATTCCAGATTGTGGGCGTGAGCGGCTGCGATGGCGTAGGCCAACGGGTCCCAGCCCGGATCCTGGCCGTCAGGTGAAATCAACGGCGACCAGGGCTCCTCCGGCGAAGGGTAGAGCGTGTCGCACTGGCCACGAACCTGAAAGACGACTGCGTTGAAGCGGTGTTCGGCCAGCGTGCGCATGATCTCGTCGATCTTGGCCTGACACCGGGCCGGATCGCGATTTACCCACTCGAACCGGCTCACCCATATCCCCCGGAACTCGCCGGACTGTGCGAACAGAACGGAACTCAGCGACAACAGGGCGAGGACGGATCGCGACAGCGCTCTCACGGACGTCTTTCCCTTCCACCGGCCCCCGGGCGGGTCCGCCCGAAGCGCGGGTGCTACACGGCCCACCGGTTCAATCCCGTTTTCCCGCCCGCTCGCGTTCGAGCAGGCGCCGCTGCTCCTCTTCGAACGCTCTCTTCTCGGCGGTTCGTCGGCGTTCGAGCTCGTCGGTCGGCTCGAGTTGCGGTTCCCATTCGTACGTTGCGTGCTCCCAGGTCAGTTCGTCGCCTTTGCAGTGAAACACGGTGTAGCCCGGCGGTGATCCCACCCAGTCGCCCGACCACCACGCACCGCTGGCCGCCGCGCTGGTCAGATACCACACGCCGTTGTAGCGGTATTCTTCGATCGTGTGGCTGTGACCCTGCAGCAGGGCCTTGACCTTGTGCCGTTCGAGAATGGTGCGCAGCTCCTTGGTGTCCCACAGGACCATGTGGCCGTCCATCGCTTTGTAGTTGCGATCCCCGGTGATCTGTCCGCGGTTGCAGAAGGCGGCGATGTGCGTGACCGCCACCGTGGGCCGGTCACCCGCCGCCCCCAGGTCGTAGGCGAGCCATTCCAGTTGCTCGTCGCCGATCCGCGGCTCGTACGTCGGGCCACTGTCGGTCTGGATGGGATAGATCGAGTCGAGCACGACGAAGTGCCAGCCGCCGAAGTCGAAGCTGTAGTAGCTCTTCTCCCAGCCGAGCCGATCCATGATCATCTTCTTGCCGATGTCCGGATCGTCCACCGCCACCTTGCGACGACTCGAGTAGCCCAGCACGTCGTGGTTGCCCATGCAGTTGTAATACGGGATGCCCAGCTCGTCGCTGATCTCCTTGTACAACCGAATGAAGTTCTCGAATTCTTCTTTCGTGTGATAGTTGCCGTCAAACCCCAGATCGCCGCCCATGAGAACGAACGCCGGCTTGCACGCGAGATTCCGCACGGACTCCACGCACTTGCGGTAGCCCTGGTCGCCTTTGCGTTTGGGCGTCACGTGCATGTCGGTCATGTGCACGAAGCTGAACGAGCCGTCGGGCTTGACGTCCGAGGCCCTGCCGAGCAGACGGGCGGGCAGTGCGGCAGCCGCACCGGCGGCACAGGCGCCAGCCAGAAAGTCACGTCGCGTCAGAGACATCGCTCCTCCTTTATTTCACCGGCAGAAACTGGACGGCGTCGGCCACCACGTGACCGTTGCTGCCCTCGTTGCGCAGCTCGACGTACCCGCTTCGACCGGCTTGGAACCGAAAGCGCCCCAACGAAACGAACGGCGGATCGGCCGGCGGCTGCTTCTGGTCGAGCTTGATGGTCTTTGGCCCGTCGGCGCTGTGCACGAGGATGGTGGTTTCGCTCGAGCGGTTCGGGCCGGGCGTGTAAGCGAGCCGCACCTCGTACTCGCCGTCGGCGGGCAAGTCGGGCGTGAACCGCACGCTCTTTTCGCCCTTGCCGGTATTCCCGTCGTGGAGGTAATCGATGCCCACGTACGGCGAGACCACCGAGGATAATGCCCAGTCGCCGACCGTCTCGGCCGCGTGGTTGTCCACCACGATGCCGGGCCAGGTCTTCTTCGCCGCCGCCGGATCGTCCGGAATGGCTTGCGACAAGTTCAGCACGGCCCCCGTCTCGCGAAGCATGTCCTGCAGCCAGGGCACGTCGACGTCGGCCACGGGCTCCTCGTTACGAACCGCATACACCGCCGCCAGTCCTGCCGCCTGCCCCATGATCATGTACTGCGGCTCCATCCGCAGCGATGAGTATGCCACGTGACTGGCCGAGAAGCACACCGGCACCAGGAGGTTGCTGCACTGCTCGCGCTTGGGCACGAGGATGCGGTAAGGGATCTCGTACGGCTTGACGGGCACCTGCATGTCGCCTTCGTTGATCACGCCGCCATCGGGCGTGGGAATGCGCTGGACGTGGTGCGAGTCGGAGTTGTACGAGCCCATGCCGATGGAGTCAGGCTTGGTGCGGTCGGTCTGCAGATCGGCCTGACGCATGACGTACTCGCCGATCATTCGGCGGGCCTCACGAATGTACAACTGGTGCGGCCAGTGCCCGGTGTCCACGAATTCATCCTTGGCCAGGCCCCACTGGTTCAGCTCGTCCTGAATATGCCGCGGCACGCTGGGATCGTTGGCCAGAAAATAGAAGAATCCTTGCACGTAGCTGACGTGATCGTCCCAGATCTCCTGTCGCCGCTCGTAGTCGGCCTCGGGGTATTCCCAACTGCCGCCGATGTGGTCGGTGCTGAAGGCACCGTTGTTGTTCACGTCGGTCTTGCCGTTGGGCATCATTTTGATGTTCATGATGTTCTTCAACTGCAATTCCGGCTCGGCCGCGAGATATCGCTTCAGGAGTTCGTAACGCTTGGGGTCATAGTTAGCCGGCTTGGGGAACGGAACCTGGTTCTCCTTGCGGTTGGACAGGCAGATGCGGAAGTTGTACGCCTGAACCTTCTTGTCCGCCTGTCCCACTTCGCCGGGGTCGCCGCCGTACACGCAGGGCAACAGGTTGCCGTTCTCGTCGTAGGGGGAGACTTTGGCCTTGAATTGGTGGTACTCGCACCTTTCCCGCCGGCCGGCCAGCGACTCGCCGTACTGGTCCATGCCTTCGCGGCCCACGGTGTAGGAGATGCCCGCGCGAGCCATGAGGTCGCCCTCGTACGAACAATCGATGAACACTTTCGCGGCGAACACCTTGCCGCTTTTCATGCGGATCGTTTGGATACGCGGCCCGGCAGGCTGACCATTCACAACGCCGATCGGCTCGGATCGTGTCACAGAGTCGACGCGCTCGCCGAACAGGACCGTGACCTGGGCCTCCTTGAGCCAATCTTTGAAGACCTGTTCCGCCACGTGGGGCTCGAAGTACCAAGCGATGGGCTCGTTGTAGTGCCTGCCGACCCGCGTGAAGAACTCGCGGGACATGCCCCCAATGACGCTCTTGCGGCCGAAGTCCGTGGCTCCCAGCCCGCCGCTGACCATGCCGCCGACGTGTCGGCCCGGCTCGAGGAGAACGACCGACACGTCCTGCTCGGCAGCCGCGACCGCCGCAATCACACCACCCGCGGTGCCGCCGTAGACGACCACGTCGTACTGTTCGGCCGCCCGGGCAAACTCGGCCGCCAACGCAACCGCAAACAGCGAGGCGACAACCATCGATTTGAACAGGGACGATGCAGACATGTTCGTTCCTCCTCCAAGCGCAAGACGGGCCTGGTCGAGTCGGCCGTCGTTCGAGCGGCCCGAGGTTTTATATTGTTTCACAATTTCGCCCGAGTCGGGCAGAAATGCAAGAGAGCTCTCAGCCGTCAGCCAGAAGGCACCCCGCGTGGCGTTCAGCCGAACCCGGGATATTTGTCAGGTATCAGCTATCAGCCATGAGCTATCAGCCAGAGATGTCTGGCTCATAGCTCACAGATTCTCACGGCTGCCCGATGGCGGCGTGCCGGGGATCGTTGGCTCGCTTTTCCGGGCGAATTCGAATCTTCCAGTAACCGCGGTCCGCGTACAGCGCGCCGTAGAGACGGCCCGAGTTGCAGGAAGCGCGGGCCCCTCCCTTGTTGAACTCTTTCTCGGACAGGATGGGCTCGACATGCCCGTCGAACATCAGAAGGTTGCCTTTGCCGAAATGACGGGTCGTCACCTTGTCCATCTGCTCGTGGAAACCCTTGCTCCAGTAGCCTTCCCAGGTGATCAGGCCGTCGTTGCACGGCGCTAATTCGGATTCTTCCGCCATCAACATCACGCGCGCGGGCGTCTCGGTGAGGATGTTGTCCCGGAATCGTCGCGTGAAATCCACCTGCTCACCGGGCTTGGCCATCCCCATCTCAGCGGCCCACCGCCCGCTGACGAGATTCTGCAACACGCCGTTCATCGCGAAGTTGGTGTGGCCGGGCGGCTGCGCTTTAAATTCACCAGACGCCTCGGCGAACGCCCTGTACCCCTTGTCCGTCGGGCAGAGATAGGCCTGCGGGTTCTTGATGTACCGAAAGATCAGCCCCTCTTTGCGGCCACTCTGGGGATTGGCCTTGGGCGCGGTGTATTCGACAGGATCCGGGTCCCAATACCACGGCTTCGAGGTCAGCCATTCGTCGGCATCCGGGTAGTAGCCCTGATGCGCGTCCGCGTACATCCGCATACCCACGCCAAGCTGCCGGGCGTTGCTTTGGCAGACCACATTCTTGGATTCGTCCCGTGCTCGACTGAGCGACGGCAACAGAATCGAAATCAGCAGAGCAATAATCGCCACAACGACCAAAACTTCGATGAGCGTAAAAGCACGCTGCCGAAACGTGCCATCATGCTGTAGGGAGTCGATCCGGAATGTGGTTCTCATAAACAACCCTCCCGTCTGATACGAACTGCGGCGGGGGCTTTCCCGATTCGCAAACCTGAAAGGCTTTAGGGCTTCAGTATATTATATCGCCAGAATCGGTCGTGCTTTCGGGGTCGAACCCGCACTGGGGGCATTTGTACATGCCCGCTTGGGCGTCCTGCTTCGGCAGATACCACGCACCACATTTGTCGCAGGGGGTCATGGCCCGGCCGGCGGCCTTGTGGCAGCGCGGACAGGCCAGCGGCTTGCGGGGATCGCCGGCCGCGGCCCGCTCCTCGGCGGCGGCCCGGGCCGAAACGTCCCATTGGTGGTCGCATGCCGTGCACTGGACGCGGATGTCGTCGTAAACGGGCTCGTTGCCCCGCAGGCTGGCGATGGAGATATACACCGCCACCGCGAGGAGCACGACGGCCATACCCACAAGGATCGGCGTTTTCATGGCGCTCACCTTACACCTTCAGGAAAATCCGCCGGCGATACAACGGAATCAACAGTATCAGCCAGAATAGCACATAGGTGAGGGCGAACGCGAGGGACGCATTATACGGGCCATAGCCGCCCGCGTTGAAGTGCCGGGCGAACAAGTCCTCGTAGATCATCTTCCGAATCGCCCTGGCTTCGCCCCCGGCCCGCTGCAGGAACGGCCACTGCCCGGTGTAGCTGTAGAAGGCCAGAATGCGACCCAGGATGCCGGACGCGAAAAACACCAGGATGGCGTTCGTGCCGAAGACCACGAACGGGATCGACCAGCGTCGCCAGCCCTTCACGTCGATGAGCCAGTAGCACATGGCCAGCACGTGCAGGGCGATGCCGCCGGCCAGCAGTACGTACGACGGGGTCCAGATCTTCTTGTTGACGGGCACGCTGTAGGCCATCCAAAGGCCGGCGAAGATCAGCAGGTTCGCGACGAAGAACATGCCGATGAGCTTGTCGCCGTCGCTGCGGCGGCTCCGCAACCACGTTCCCGCGAGCACGCCGAGCAGACAAGTGGCAAGGCCGCCCAACGTGCTCAGGATGCCCTCCGGCTCGGGCAACTCGCTGTAGATGTGGGCGCCGAGCAACTTCGCATCGATCCACGCGTGAAGGATGCCCTCCGGCCGGGTCTGGGTGGGATAGCCGTCTGGCGGCGTGACGTTCCAGGGATGTTTCAGAATCCACCAGTAGCCCAGCAGGAGGATGACCATGGCGGCGGCCCGGCCGCGCACGCCCAGCCACATCATGACGACCGAGGCCAGCAGATAGCAGACGGCGATCCGCTGGAGAACGCCGGGTATGCGCATGGGCGCGTTCTTGGGCGTGGCGGGTGGATGCGGCAACTGGAAATACGGGAAGTTGACGACGAACCAGATCACCGCCGCCGCCAGCAGCGTCCATGCGATGATCTTGTTTCGCCGGGCGGACGAACTCGACGGCCAGCCCAACGGCGGCTCGTTGCGGAACAGAAAGGCCAAACCGGCGATGACCAGGATGTACGGCGCCATGAGCCGCCAGTCCGGGAAGCTCTGCAGAATCAGTCCCAGACCGAACAACATGATCGTGCGCCGCACGACGTGTTCGAACAACCTCAGTCGGCTGAAGCCCTCGGCCAGCCGCTTGTCGAACGAAAACGTCATGGCGACGCCGACAATGAACAGAAACGACGGAAAGACCAGGTCGGTGGGTGTCCAGCCATGCCAGTCGGCGTGGCCTAGCGGGGCATATTTACGGCTCCAATCACCTGGATTGTTGACCAGGATCATGCCGGCGATGGTGATGCCGCGGAAGACGTCCAAGCTCAACAAACGGCTCGAGGAACGTACCGGCACGGAAGGTTCAAGTTGACCCGAGACGGGCGCTTCGACCAGGGCTCGAGACATGCGGACTCTCCGAGAACCCGCGACACGCGGGCGAGTCGAGAACAGTGAAACTCTTCGGGTTGGCGGCTACGGCGTTCGCCGCATCTGATAATATTACGCCCAGCAAACCGCCTGAGATGCCGCGGCAACCGACCCGCCACGAGACTGCCGAGTAGCTTACGCGACGGGGACGGGCACGTTCTTCAGCCGGACGGTGAATGTGCTGCCGGCATCGGGCTGGCTGGCAACGGTGACCGAGCCGTCGTAGAGCTCGGCCAGTTTCTGGACGATCGACAGCCCCAACCCGCTGCCCAGGATGTTGCGAGTCTTTTCATTCTTGATGCGCACGAACTCGCCAAACAACTTGGTCGCCTCTTCCGGTTCGATGCCGATGCCCGTATCCGCGACCGCGAGCGTCACATATTCGCCATCACGGCCCACCGTGACCTCAACGCGGCCCTGCGGCTTGTTGTACTTGATCGCGTTGGAGACCAGGTTGTTGAGAATCATCTCGATTTCACCGCGGTCGGCCCGCATGGACACGGGCTCACCCGCGTGTAGTTCGAGCGTGATACCCGTCTCGCGAGCCGCGGCCGCGGCCGTCTCAAGGGCTTCGGCGGCGAGTTGCCGCACGTCCACCTCGACGAGATCGCGGCTCTTCTGGCCCGACTCGATGCGGGTCATGTCCAAGAGGTCGGAGATGAGCTTGCGCATGCCTTCGATGCGAATCAGGCTGCGCTGCACGACCTGCTGATACGATGCCACCTCCGGGCCCAGGGCCGCCCCGGCCACCATCTGCAGGTAACCCTCCACCGCATTGAGCGGCGCCTTGAGCTCGTGGCCCAGCACGCGGATGAACTGGAAGCGGACCTGCCGTTTTTCCTCGGCGAGCCGGCGAGCCTGCTTGGCCAGCACCACCCGGTTGGCCGCCTTCTTGATCGTGCCCCGCAGTTCCATGGGGGTGAAGGGCTTGGCCAAGAAGTCGTAAGCTCCCCGCTTGGTCGCCGTCACTGCCGTGTCGATGGAGGCGTAGGCGGTCACCATGATGCAGAGCATCTCGGGGTATTTGCCGTTGATGCGGTCCAGCACGTCCAGGCCGCTCAGGCCCGGCAGCTTGTGGTCCAGGAGCAGCAGGTCGGGAGGCGACTCGCCGATCTTCTCGAGTGCCGCCTCGCCGGTCTCGGCCGTCTCGATGCGAAAGCCGACTTCTTCGTTGGTTTCGGGGACGACGAACCGGAAATCCCGGAGCGCCCGCTCAGCCGCCATCCGCAGCCCGGGCTCATCATCGGTGACCAGGATCCGAAGCGTCTCCATGGCGATACATTCTGCACCCGCCGCCGGATTAGTTCAACCGCCGTGCAACGCCGGTTACCCGCAGCGTGGTCTCTGCATGCGCGCCCTCGCAGGCCCGCATTTCGGCAAAACGGCGACACGCTATCGCGGATCCTGGAGATCGGTGAACCGCCGGACATCCCCGGGTTATGCCGACGCCAATCCGAAATCGACGGCCACCAGCGCAGCCGACGCCCCCGCGAGCAGAACGAACTTGATAATATCGGACCCTCGCGTTCGCCACTCCTCGAGTGTAGGGAACGAACCGTCGAAACCCCGAGCCTGCATGGCCAGGTAGACCCGCTCGGCCCGCTCCGTCGAGCGGATCAGGAGCATGCCCACCACATTGCCCAGAACTGACAAGTTGTGGGGGTTGAGTTTCGCGCGGTAGCCGCGGGCTCGCATGGCCGTTTGCACGGCTCGGGACTCGGACTGAATGACGAACACGTACCGATAGGCGAGGTGAAAGACCTGAACGAGACCGGCCGGCACGTGCAGCCGGCGCATGGCCGCCCAGATCTGCCGCGTCGGCGACGAGGACACCAGCGCCACCAAAGCCAGCACGACCGCCAGCGCCTTGGCCGCCACCAATCCGCCGGCCGCCAATCCGCCCCGCGACCAGGACAGGCCTGCCCAGGCTACGCGCTCGCCCGGCGCGGTGATCGCCAGCACCATCACCACCACGCCCACCACCACGGCGGCCGGCTTGACCCGATGCAGGACCTCCCGCAGCGGCATGCGCCCCAACAGCACGAGCGCTCCGGCCAGCACCACCGCCGGCACGGCCGTCTGCGCCGTCCGCAGCAGGATGACGGCGGTCACGAACACCGCGGCCGCGGCGAGCTTCCACCGGGCATCCCATCGCCGCAGCGGCGAGTCGATATGGGCGAACTTATCGAGGTCCAGCTTCACGTGGTTCCTTCATGGCGTCCATTTCGGTCCGCAGCTGGCGCACGGCCTCCCGCAGGTGAGCGACTTCGTGCGACAACTGGTCCAAATCGGCGGGCCGGCTCGCCACGGCTGCGCTGCGCCGCATCATGAGCAGCGTGATGAGCGTGAGCACGGTGATGAAAGCGAGTGAGACGAAAACTTCCAACGCCGGGAACCGTCCTCGCGACGATCGCGCCACCGCTTCCGATACCTGCGCGGTCGGATCCCGCCCCGCCGCTTGCGTTGCGGGCGAGTGTTCGGTCGAGGCCGCGTCGCCGGCATTCGCCGATGACTCCGGCAGCGCATCTGTGCGAATGACCAGCGGGTGGCGAGCGGTCGAGTGCCCTGCACCGGTGCCCACGATGCTCCATTCGCCCGGCGAAGGTGGGACAAATTGGATGATGCCGTTTTCGTCCGTGCGGCCAATCTCCATCGGCTCGCCGTCCGCGAGTTGAGCGGTCACCCGCAAGTCCGGTGCGGCGGAACCGTCGCCCATGAAAAACTCGATGCGATATCCCTGACCGACTCGTTCGTACTCTGCGTCCAGGCGATGTGCCAGCGCGGGCACGCCCGCAAGCGACAACGTGAGCAGCGTGTATATGGCCTGTCGAATCATGAGTACACCACTGCCGCATGCAGCGGGCAGACCCCGCTGCGGGACCACGTCGAGCGAAGCAAGTCCGGCTTGACGCGAACGATGAACGCCGCCGCGCTGCCCACCACGGCCCCTTCGATCAGTGCGATGGGCAGGTGAGCGAGGAGGAACATTTGTCGCAGCCGAATCCACTCTTCGCCGGCCATCCACAACCCGAACACCACGATGAGCGTGCTGCCGTACACGGCAATGGCGCCCCCCAGAAAGCCTGCCGCCGCCGCCCGGGTGGGATGTGTCGCCCCGCCCAAGGCGTCGAAGATCGTGCGGGCGAGCATGGCGCCGCACGTCATGGTCAGCAGGTTGAATCCGATGACCGTCGTGCCGCCTTCGAACAACAGCAAGGCCTGCAGCGCCAGCGCTACCAGCAGAGCAATACTGCTCAGCGGTCCGAGGATGATGCCCACCAGTCCATGGAGCAGAAGGTGAACGGAGGTCGGGCCGACCGGCACGTGGATGGACGAGGCCACAAAGAACGCCGCCGTAAGCAGCCCGACCCGCGGCACGTTGGCCGGGGCCAGCCAGCGCAGCGACGTGCCCACCACGGCCGCCCCGCCGACCAAGCCGCCCGCCACCAGACTCACCGGAAGTATGCCGTCTGCGATATGCACGATTCGATCAAGGGCTGTGAGCTATGAGCTGCGGGCTATGAGCCAGACGTCTGACTGGCAACTAATAGCTGAGCAGAACTCATGGCTTCTTCCGACATAACAAACCGCCCGCGTCTTGAACCTTCTCATTTCTTTGCGTTCGGTGCCTCAACGTGTACCCACAGGATACCTCGGCGCACGATCGGCCAGGTCTTGCCGTCTTTCTCCCGGCTGCCGTCCTCGGCCGTGACCATCAGTCCCCACCAACCGGGCGCGTCCAAGGTCGCTATACCGTAACCGTTGACGTCCGTCCTGACCACCTGTGTCACCAGCGCTTCGTCTTCCGGTACATCCGCCGGCGGCTCCGGATTGAACCGTTCGATCTCCACGTTCGCATCAGCCAGCGGCTTGTTCGCCAAACGAACTTGAGTCTTGAACGCGAAACCCGGCGTAAGACCGTAGGGCCGCGTGAGCGGTATCAGCTCCAGCGTCTGTCCGGCCGTGTTCTCCCAACCGTTCTGGACCTGCACCCGCACCAGCACCTTGAGTTCATCCTGCACGAAGCCGCCTGCGTGTTCGTCAAACCGCAGCGGGGTCCTTACGACCACCCAGTGATCACCCCGTTCGCTCGGCGTGAACGTCAGTGTTTGGATGGTGACCTGTCCGTTTTCGCCCCCCGCCACCCGCCGAGGCTCAACCTTCAGGTTCACCCGGGTCTTGCCGTCGGGCAGGAGCACTTCGGCCTTCTCCGGCGCCTCCGTGTCCACTATCTGACACTCAAACGGATGTCCCTGAAAGTACCGCAGCGTCACGGGCTCGCCCCGCCGGACCGCCGGCTTCTCGGGCACCAGAATCCCGAAATGCCCCCATGCCGCCGGTAGGAACAACGGGAAAATCGTAATACCGCAAATCCAAAACAAAAAGCGCCCGGCGCTGTTCATCTCACGTCCTCCCATGCCGACCAATCTCCCACTTGCAGTCCCTCGATCCGAGGGAAATCGCTGTCACGCGTCACAAGCCGCGCCCCGAGAATCAGGGCGATGGATGCAATCCATAGATCGTTTTCGTCGAGACTGAGTTCGCGTGTCTGGCAGGCAAGCTTCACCTTGGCGTATCGATCCCCTGCGGACTCCGGCACACTCTGACATTCCAACTGTCCGAACAGAACGTTTGCGGCTTGTTCGAGTTTGCTTCGACGCCGCCCCTGAGGCAAACGCTCGATCCCGTGAAGTATCTCCCCCGAACGATGGGACAAACCACGGCACGGTCCGCTCGCGACAGTGTGGCCAGGCGCCTGCACGTTTGAGCGTTGCCGCGCCTCAGGTCGCTGAACGCACTCGTATCAACCATGTAGAGCAACCTGCGTCCCTCCACTCAGAGCCTGGCTGGCTTGGAAAGCGGCATTCTGCTCTCGGCGATCACGCGTTCAAGTTCGTCTACGTCGCCCGGCTCCAGTTCAGGAAGGCTCTCGACCGCTCGCAGGATCGCTTCCGGCGCCCCTCGCTCCGGCTCCTCGCGAGAGGCTGAGACCGACACCATCACCGTCGCGCCCTCCGGAAAGGAAAGGTGCTCGTCGAGTTCGATCGTTTTGCCTCTCACAGTGCCCTTGGAGGTCATGGCCGGCCTCCCGCGAACCGCGATTCAGGCCCGTGGTGCAGGCAGGATGTCTGCACCATCACGGCATTCATTCTATCCCGCTCGGACCACGCACACAACGAAGATGTTCGCGGGTCTGGGGGGGCGGGGGGCGGGCGTCTCGCCCGCCTTCATGGCCGACAGGATGCTCGATAGCGGCAAGATACCCGTCTCTCGAACCGGGTGAACGTAGCTGGCCATTCTGAGAGTCGGCGCCGCGTGGGGTCAAAGGCGGGCAGGATGCCCGCCCCCCGGCGGCGTTATCCGCGGCCGCGCATGAGCTTCACCCGCCGGCCGGTGCGGGAAGACTCGTAAGCAGCCAGGGCCACCTGCAGCGCCGCTCCGCCCGCGTCGATGCCGTGGCCGCGGTCGCTTTTCATGCGGATGTGCTTGACGAGTTCGGCCACCTCGATGCTCCAGCCGCCGGTGGTCGGCTTGGGGTCGAGCAGTCGCGTCTTGCGCTGCACGCGGGCTTTCAGATTCGGCGTGACTTTGCCGGTGGTCAGCGTCATGCCGTTCGCATAATCGATGAGGATCGAGCCACCGTCGCCCATGATCTCCACGCCGTTGAACCCGGTTGGGCTGGTCCAGCCCACCTCGATGTAGCCGAGTGTCTTGCCGTTGGCGAATTCGAGCTGCACAACGGCGTTGTCGTCGAGTTGTATGTCCTTGCGAAGCGTGACTGCCGTGGCCTGGACGCTGCGCACCGGCCCGCAGAACCACAGACATTGATCGATGGCGTGAATGCCCATGTCCAGCAGGGCGCCGCCGCCGGCCAGCTCGGGCTTGTAGAACCAGTCGCTCTTGGCCCAGCCGGGGAACGGGCCCATGTGGGCGAAGCGTACGCGAATCATGTACGGCTCGCCGATCGCGCCGGACTCGACCAGCTTCTTGGCCTTGAGATTGCCGCGATGGAACCGGTGCGAGTATCCGACGATCAGAATCTTGCCGCTCTTGCGCACCGCGGCCTTGATCCGGTCGATCTCCTTCATGCTGAGTGCGGCGGGCTTTTCGAGCAACACATGAGCCCCGGCCTGCAAGGCGGCCACCGCCTGCTCGGCATGGAACCGATTGGGGCTGCACACGGATACGACGTCCAGTTCCTCAACCGCGAGCATCTCGCGATAGTCCGCGTATGTCCGCTCGACACCGAACCCCCCAACCGCCTCGGCGCGACGCTTCTTGTCAGGATCGCACGCTGCCACCAAAGCCACGCCCGGCTGCCGGGCATACCCCGGCAGATGCAGTGCCTGTGCGATCGACCCGCAACCGATCACGCCCGCTCTCAGCTTCTTGGCCACCTTGATTCCCTCGACTTGAATGGCTCTCCGGCCGGATTCACATGTCTGCTTTCCAGACAGGTCTCATGACTATAACCGGCGTCGATAAAATGACAACCGCCCCAGCAAGCCGCCGGGTTGCCCGAAGCGATCCGCCGGGCTTGCCCCGGCGAACTCTTTTCGACCTGGTAATGCTCTCAATACGATCGCACGCTCTCGGCGAAGACGCCGGCAAGATGTGTTGGAGAGGGACGCACACTGACTACGAACAGAGTCGGCGGGGGCAAGCCCCGTTGCTCGCAGGTGCACGCTCGCAGGTGCACGCTCGCAGGTGTTAGCCGAAGAGAACATCGACGGCGTTGACGCCCTGATCCGGGAGATCCGCCACCGGAATGCGTCCTTCATACGTGCGGCCGTTGAACGTGATCCGGCAGCCGGTGCCGGCCTGGCGACGGAAGCGCACGCGTACGTCCCGGCCGCGCCAGACCTTGCGAACCTCGTACTCCGTCCACGCCTGCGGCGGGTTCGGTACGATCATGAGGGCGTCATAATCCGGGATGACGCCCAACAGATGCTGGATGACCCGACGATACCACGGCACGGCCCCGGTGAAGTTGCTGAACAACTGGGCGCCGAAATTGGGATGGTCCGGACCGACGGTGAAGTTCGACAGTTGGTGCCGCGGCCCGGTGATCACGTCCTGCGGCAACGCCGAAGGCAACGTCCGCACGAGCTCGCGATAACACCGGTCCGCCTGGCCCGCGACGGCCAGGGCGTACAGACGGAACGACTCGCCATGCGTGTAGATGCTGCCGTTCTCGAACATGCCTGGCTTCTGGTCGGCGATGCGACCCACGTCGGGCCGACTGCTCGCGGTGTAAGGCGGCGTCAGGAGCATATGCCCGAACGGCGTGGCCAGCTGCTCGAGCGAACGCCACACCTGCTCCTCGCGTCCCGCGGCACGGGCGATGCCCGTGAACAGCGCCCATGTGTTCACGTTCAGATGGATACGGCCCTCGGAGCAACTGCGCGAACCGATGGGTTTGCCCTGGCCGTTGATCGCGTAGATGTACCACTCGCCGTCCCAGGCGTGCTCGTTGATCCGCTGCGTCATGGTGGCGGCGATCTCGCGCATCTCGCGGGCGTCGTCGGCTCGGCCGAGATGCTCGGCCAGTTCGGCCAAGCGCTGGGCCGCAAACACGCACGCGCAGCTCAACCAGACGCTCACGCCCTGCTCGCCGCCGATGCCGGACAGCGCATCGTTCCAATCACCGTAACCGATCCGGCAAAGCCCGTGGAAACCGGTCGTGCTCATCAGCGACCGCACGGCGCGCAACGCGTGCTCGTAAACCGTGCCGTGGTCGAATTCGCTTGGCTCCTGCCGCTGCATGTCGAAGAACGGCACCTGCTCGTCGAGGATGGCGAAGTCGCCGCTCTCCTTGATGTACGTGGTGAGCGTGTCGGCGATCCAGGATGACGAGTCCATGTACATTCGCATGTCATGGCCGGCTCCGGGGAACAGGCAGTACTGTCGTACCGCTCGCCCGTCGGCGGCCTGGTACCGCAGCGTCCGCAGCAAGGCCCGCCGCGCGTACACCGGTTCGAACTCAGCCACGCCCATGAGGTCCTGCAGAACATCGCGGAATCCCACCTTGTCCAGAGCCCGGCAGAACCGGGCCTGGTTGCGGCACTGATACTTGGACCAGACGTTGTAGAACCGATCGAGCTCGGTATCCGGCGTGCGGCACATGCTCGTCCGCACCCGCTGGTCCCAGAGCTGGTGGAGCTCGGTGTGGATAACGGCCGGCCCGGCCAACAGCGTGCGGACCTGGCCGATGTGCCGCCGGCGTTCCTCGGCGTCGTAAGCGCACGCGCCGTACGCGCACTGCCACACGGCTGTTTCACCCGGCTCGAGCCACGCCCGATACTGAGCCGCTGCGACCAGCCCGGCGTAGGGCTGGAGCCCCAAGCTGTGACGGCACTCGCCCGCGACCACGGCCGCCGGAACGGGCGACCGCCCGCCGATGCCCTCGAAGACCTCGCCCATCATGTCGAACCCATCGAACTTGGGAACCGAGGTGAAGAACGCCGTGCGCGGATGCTTGTTGGCTTTGTCGTGATTGATGAACACCAGTGCGTCGTGCTCGTGGAGCCCCTCGCAGACCACCCGGGGCACGAAGTAGTGCGAGGGGAACGAATCCACGTTCACGCGGACGCGGCTGAACCAGGAGAACTCGCGCCGGCGCTCACTTCGGTTGGTGATCCGCATGCGCCAGACTTCCATGGGCAACTCTGGATGCACGCAGATGTCCAGCTCGCAGACCAAGCCGCTGCGTTCGGCCCGCATCGACTGGCGATCCAGGGCCTGGACGCACTCGATATCCGAATACTCCCCTTCCTCGAAGCAACCGATGGGGAACATGGGCCAGGCGTTGCCGTTCTCGTGGATATAGAAGCCACGGCAATCCTGGGGTTCGGGAGCGGTCGGCACGTAGTTGGTGTCAAGGTGGCTGGTCATCTTGCCCGCCAGCACACTGTCCAGACAGGCAAAGCCGGCGCCGAACTGATCGCAGAAGCTGCCCCACACGCCCGTTTCCCGATCGTGGCAGGACGCCATCAGATGCAGCGACGGCCGCGGCGTGTGCCAGTCGTCCAGGTTGACCGCGCTGTCCACAAGAAAACCGTCCGAATCGCGACGATCGACGAAATGCGAGTAGCGGTTGAGCAGCGATTCCCACGCGCCGGGATCGATCCCCTCGTTCAAGCCCTTCTTCGCCCGCAGATTGGCTCGTACCGCCGCCAGTGTCTTGTCCATGGTGCAATTCCTGTCCGGTCACATGAACTACTCATCGAAGGCCAAGACGATATGTCAAACGGGCGTCTTCTTCCACTCCGGCAAGCCGGGCTGGCGAGACGCCGGCGATGCCCGCAGAAACATGTGCACGGTCCACCCATGAAGGCGTTCAGCCCGCGGTCGGGCTCACGCGAGAAAACCCCGCGGGTATCGAATCCGCGGCAGACGCGGCGGACGCTGGCCATGCCGCCTGGCGCCGGCGACCGGCACATACGCCAGTTCCCGCCCCTCCAGCACGCACCGCAACAGCAGCCCTCCGCGGCTCATGTCACCGCGTCCCACGAACTCCGCGGGGAACAGGAGTTGCCGTCCGAACACCTCCGTCAGCACATCGACGTATTTGCCGGACGCGATGCTGCCCAGCAGCACGACTTCGTCCTCAGGCCGCAGCCTGCCGGCGAGCATGACCGCGTCGCGAACCAGCGGCCGCGTGTATCGCGGTTCCTCGCGATCGACCGGCACGCAGCTCATCTCGAGCAAGTTATCGCGAGTTACCGGCGTCGTAGCAGGCAGCAGGCCCTCGCCCGGCGTGATGACCAGCACGCCCCGCGCCTTGGGTCGCCATTGCGCGAACCGCGCGGCATAGGCGAGCTTGCCCCGAAAGTACAGGCCGCTCATGAACGCGAACGCGTCGCCCAGCGCGATCCCTTCCGTCCGCAGCCGGCGAGCCAGTTCGAAGCTCGCGCCGTCACGCAGGAGGTAACCCGCCCGTTGCCCGGAGCAGTTGGCCGGCGAAAGCAGAAATACGCGACGCATGGCGCATTATACGCGCGGCCGTATGAGGGGTTTCTCCCGCGGCTCGCCCGCGTTACCATGCTGCCGTCGAGTCGGCCCGTCACCGGGCCGCGATGCTCCGGCGGGTGCGCAGCCGGAGGGCGGATCTTCTCCGGACGATTGCGGTGCAAGTATTCGATCTGCGGACGCAGGCCCTAGCGTGCACCACAAAGCCATCACGAGGAATCAACAATGCGTGCAACGGCTCTCCTTTTCTGGACGACCCTGATGACAAGCACAGCGACCAGTCTGGCGGCAAACGACATTCCCTCCGAATGGCTCAACTTCGGCGGCAGGCCGAACGACGTCGAGTGGAAGGCGCAGTGGATCTGGACGGACGGCCCGGCCAGCCCGCGCAACTTCTATCTGTGCGCCCGCAAGGACTTCGAACTGCCCGACACGACGGGCGAGCTGCGCCTGCACATCGCAGCCGACAGCCGCTATCGACTCTATGTCAACGGCGAGTGGGTGGGCGACGGCCCGGCTCGCTCGTTCTACTGGGCCCAGCAGTACGACACCTACAACACCGCCGGCCTGTTGAACAAGGGCCGCAACACCATCGCCGTGCTCGTCAGCCACTACGGCGAGGGCACGTTCCAGTACAACCCCTCGGGACAAGCCGGCCTGCTCGTACAGCTCGAGCGTCGAAGCGGCGACGCCTGGCAGCCCGTGCTCGTCACCGACGAGACTTGGCAGGTCCGCCCGCATGAGGGCTATCTCCGCCCCACCATGCGCATCAGTTGCCAGATGCCCTTTGAAGAAATCGTGGACGCCCGCCGCCTGCCCATCGACTGGATGAGCCCGCAAGGCCAACTGCCCGACGCCCGGCCCGCCAAGGTGATCGGCCCGGTCGGCAGTGGTCCGTGGAAAACGCTGGTCGGTCGCTCCGTGCCCTTCCTCACCCGCGAGCCGGTCCTGCCCGTGCGGGTGTGGAAGACCGGCCTGGTCCGGCTGCCCGACCTGCACACCGGCTTCACCACGCGGCCCTACCTGCTGGCCGGTTATTTCATGCAGAGTCACCAAGAACTCAAAGGCTTCGCCGCCACGATCATCGACAGCCCTGTCGAGCAGACCATCACGTTCCCCCAGACCGCCGGCCACGCCGAGCGTCCGGTGGTCAACGGCGTCGTCGCGGAAAACAACAAACCCGTGCCGCTGCACAAGGGCCAGAATCTGGTGATCATCCCCATTCGCCCGGGCGGCCATCACGAGTATGACCGCAGCTATTGTGCGTTCTTCGACCGGGACCCGGCCGTCACGCTGAAAGGCCCGTTCAACGGCGAGACCGCCTGGACGATCTTCGGCCCGTTCGACAACTACGGCGAGATCCACAAGAAGATCGCCGGGGCCAAGTCGTTTGCCGACCTCGAGCCATACAAGGCCAAGGCCCAGCCCGTGCGTCTTGAGGACATCCTGACGAACGGTTCCGGTTGGGATGAGTCCACCGCCGCCCGGTCGGTCGCGGGCGAGCCGCGCATCGACAACCTAGACGGCCTGTTCTCGTCGGAGTCCGCCGTCACCACGATCCATCCGGTCGCGCAAACAGCGGATCGCGGATCATCCCCCGCTCCCGAGATCTGGCTCGACTTCGGGCGTGAGGTGGTCGGGCAAATCGAGTTGGACGTGGACGCGCCCGCCGGTGCCGTGCTGACGTTCAACTTCGTCGAGGAGATCGAGGACGGTAAACGCATCCACTACACGAGCGGCAACTACGGCGGTTTCCGCTACATCACGGCCGAAGGGCGCCAGCGGTTCACGTCGTTCCTCCGCCGCGGCTACCGCTACATGAAGCTCATCGTCACCGACGCGACGAGCCCAGTACACGTGCGAAGCCTGCGAACGATCTTCGCCACCCACCCGGCGGCGGAGACCGGGGCGTTCGCCTGCTCGGATCCCTTGCTGACGCGTATATGGCACGTCGGACGGCACACGCTGCGCTGCTGCAGCGAGGACACGTACACCGACTGCCCGGCCTACGAGCAGACCTACTGGGTGGGCGACGGCCGCAACGAGGCCATGGTGGACTACGCGGCTTACGGCAACGCCGCCCTGGCCCGTCGCTGTGCGGAACTGCCCGCGGTGAGCCTGCAGCGGCAACTGCTCACGGAAAGCCAGGTGCCTTCGGCGTGGGATAACCTGCTGACCGCCTGGAGCCTGCTGTGGGTGCAGATGACCGAGGAGTACTACTGGTACAGCGGCGATCGGGCCTATCTGGCCGGCATCTATCCGCCCGTGGCCCGCATGCTCCGTAACATCCGCGAGCACTACACCGACGAGCGCGGCCTCCTGTCCATCGCAGCCTGGAACTTGTTCGACTGGGCGGGCCAGGACATCGGCCACAAGCTGGTCACGCATAACCAGATGTTCCTCGTGGAGGCCATTCGCCGGGCCGAGTTCATGGCCAAAGAATTGGGTAAAGTGGACGAGGCGAAGTACTGGGCCGATTACCGCAACGAGCTGGTGGCTGCGATCAACAAGCACTTGTGGAACGAGGAACGCGGCGCATACGTGGACGCCATCCACGGCGACGGCAAGCTCAGCACGGTGGTCAGCCAGCAGACCAACTCGCTGGCCTTGCTGTACGACGTCGCCCCGCCCGAGCGTGCCGCCCGCATCAAGAACGCGCCGAACAACCCGCCCGAAGGCATGGTCCGCGTGGGCAGCCCGTTCGCGTTGTTCTACATGCTCGACGCCCTCGTGCAGGACGGCCGTCACGACGAAGCCATGAAGATCATCCGCGCCCGCTGGGGCGAGATGGTCAAGCATGGGGCCACCACGTTCTGGGAGACGTTCCCGGGCTTCGACCCGCACTGGTGGACCCGCAGTTACTGCCATGCGTGGTCGGCCGCGCCGACGTACTTCCTGTCGCGTTATCAGCTCGGCGCCTGGTGGGAGCAGCCCGGCTACAAGGTGGCTCGCATCGCTCCGGTTCCGCTCGATCTGACCTGGGCCCGCGGCGCCGTGCCGACGCCTCACGGCCCGATCCAGACGGCCTGGGAGAAATCGGCCGACAAGTTCACACTGGAAGTCGAACTGCCCCAGCCGACCTCCGCCATCGTCGTGCTGCCCGTCTCCGCGGATGAGTTCCCGAAGCTGACGCCGGCGAACCTGCAGGCGAAGAAGGTCGATGGCAAGTGGCAGATCGATCTGCCCGCCGGCGCGAATGCGACCATCGAAGCGAGTCGCAAGTGAGAAGATCGACGCGGTGATGCGGCGACGCGGCGAACAAGAAGCAGACATGGCCTGAGCCACCGGTTGGGGTCCCACAATAATCGAACCCCTTGTCAACCTGAGGTTGGCAAGGGGTTCGATTTTTTCCCTGGCTCATAGCTCATGGCTCAGAGCTTTGAGCTGTGCTCATTCAAACATACGGAGTTGGTGCCGCTCCATGGCGAACTTGCTCACCGGGTAGTCTACCGGCATGGGGTACTGCCCGGAGAAGCAGGCCGTGCAGTAATTGCGGGCCGGATGCTTCACGCAGGAGAGCATCCCCTCCAGCGAGAGATAGTGCAGCGAATCCACTTCGAGATAGTCGCGAATCTCCTCGACGGTTCGCGTGTTGGCGATGAGCTCGCTGGGGGTCGGGAAGTCGATGCCGAAGTAGCACGGGAACTTGATCGGCGGGCTGGCCACCCGCAAGTGAATTTCTTTGGCCCCCGCCTGGCGCAGGGCGCCAATCTTGCCCCGGGTGGTCGTGCCGCGAACGACCGAGTCTTCCACCACAATCAGGCGTTTACCCCGCACGTTGGCCTTGATGACGTTCAGCTTCATGCGAACGGCCAGGTCGCGCTGCGTCTGCTCGGGCATGATGAACGAGCGACCGGCATAGTGGCTGACCGTGTAGCCGCGCTCGTACGGGATCTTCGCCTCGGCCGCGTAACCGATGGCTGCGCAGCGGGCACAATTGGGGATGGGCACGACCGCGTCGGCTTCGACCGGGGCCTCGCGGGCCAGTTGGGCTCCCATCGCCTTGCGGACCATGTGCACGTTGTCGCCGAACACGTCGCTGGCCGGATCCGCGAAATAGATTTGCTCGAAGATGCAGTAGGCCGGCCGAACCGTCCCCGGCTCGGCGATCCACTCGGACTTCATGCCCTGGTCGTTGATGGTCACCACTTCGCCGGGCAGCACTTCGCGAAGGAACTCGGCCCCCACGATGTCCAGGGCGCAGGTCTCGCTAGCCACCACGATGGCTCCGTTGTCCATCCGGCCCAGGACCAGCGGCCGCAGCCCGAACGGATCGCGAGCCGCCACCATCCGGTCGGCAAACAGGAACAGCAACGAGTACGCCCCCTGCAGGTGGGTCAGCACGTGGGCGACCGCGTTGGGTTTGTCGCAATGACCGGGCTTGGCCAGGAGGTGAACGATCACCTCGGTATCGCTGGTGGTGTTGAAGATCGCCCCGTGCTCCTCGTATTCGTGGCGGAGCAAGGCGGCGTTGATGAGATTGCCGTTATGAGCGACCGCCACCTCGCCGCGGCTGTACGTGACCAGCAGGGGCTGCGCGTTCAGCTTGGTGCACGAACCGGTGGTCGAGTACCGGACGTGGCCGATGGCGGTCGACGCCTTCATCTCCTGGAGCACGCGGGGACTGAAGACCTCGGTCACCAGCCCCATGCCGGCGTGACGCTTGATGCGCCCGTTATCCAGGCTGCAGATGCCCGCCGATTCCTGGCCGCGATGCTGCTGGGAATACAGCCCCAAATAGGTGAGACTGACCGCCTCCGGATGTCCCCAGATACCGAACAAGCCACAATGGTGCTTGACGGATGGGGACGCGGACAATTGCTCTGCCGGCCGGGGCGACTCGTTTTGCAGGACGTTAAGGGGTAACACGCCGGTGAGTGTCCTCTTAGGTAAGGCTCGACGTTAAAACCAAAAGCTATAAACCGGCGCGGTACGTGTCAAGAGCGGCACATGCCCCCCGGCTCGTGGGAAGCGAGGATTCGATCGCTCACGTAAACGATGACCGATACCACCCGAGGCGACACGAGCCTCAACGCCACCTCCGATCCTCCGGTCACAGGATGGCTATCGATCACAAGGTCAGCAGACTAAGTCATGGTCCCCAAAGCGAATTATACGCATCTGCTCCGCCCCCATTGGCCTGTGAATTCTTACGGCGACCATGGAATCTCACAAATTCGTCGAAATGCCCGCCCTGCCGGACGACGGCTGGGATTTAAGCAAACGCGTCGGACGGAAACGACGAAGAAAGAGACGTGTACCGCCGCGCTGCCCGCGCGTCCGGTAATCGATGCCGCGCTCGATGCTGACACCCGCTCCGCGGTGATCGACGACCAACGCCGGGGCCAACGGCGAAGTTCAACCGAGGACCACAAACGTGGATCTGTCGAAACAAGTCCTCACCACCGGCCAAGTGGCCAAGATCTGCCGCGTGGCACCCCGGACGGTGTCCAAGTGGTTCGACACCGGCCAACTCCGCGGCTATCGCATCCCGGGCAGCAAGGACCGGCGGATCCCCCTGCCTCAGCTCATCCGGTTCATGAAGGCGTACGGGATCCCTATGGACGGGCTGAAGCTGATGGACAAGCCGCGGGCGCTGATCGTGGATGAAGACCCGGATCTGCTGCAGTTGATCGCTCGATCGCTCGAGGAGACCGGCCGATTCGAGACGCGCGTGGCCGAGTCGGCGTTCGAAGCCGGCGCGGTGGTCAGCGAATTTCATCCTCAGACCATCGTGACCGACGTGGACATCCCGGGCATCAGCGGCCGGGTGCTCACCCGTTGGCTGGCCGCCCGCGCCGAAACCCGCGACACCGTCCTGGTAGGCATGAGCGCGTCCATGACCGAAACCGACCGCCAAGCCCTCCTGCAGGAAGGCTTCGCCGAAACCATCGCCAAGCCCTTCAGCATCCGCCAACTCCTGGCCGTCCTCGATAACGTGGTGGCCGTCACCGCCTGAGATCCTCCGCGAGACAACTTGGCAGACCCGGTGGCCGGGAGCGGGGTAGATTGCCGAAATTCGTCGCCAAGGCCGGCACATTCACCTGACTTGCCCCGGCGCGAGCCATAACGGTTCCCGCCGTCCCGCTTCTGAATTACAATCCGCCCGCGGACCGAGGGTCTGGTCTACCTCGAGGAGCCGAATTGTCCCGTAGAAAGCGTCACCATCGCCACACGCCGCCCGGGACGCCGCCGGGCACGCTGATCGCGGACCCGAACGCCCCCCGACCGGTCATCCGCCTGATGGCTTACGGCCGCGACGAGTACACCGAGCGCACCGTGGACGACCTCGAGTCGATTCCCCAGATGCTGGCCCGCTGGCCGGTCACCTGGATCAACGTGGACGGCCTGGGTGAGGTCGCCACCATCGCCCGGCTCGGCGAGATCCTGAACCTGCACCAGCTCGCCATCGAGGACACCGTCAACACCTATCAGCGGACCAAAGCCGAGCAGTACAGCGACCATCTGTTTATGGTCATGCAGATGGTCACCAACGGGTGGAACCTCGAAACCGAGCAACTGAGCCTGTTCCTCGGCGACCGCTTCGTGGTCACGTTCCAGCAGGGCCGGCCGGGCGACCCGTTCGACACGGTACGCGAGCGCATCCGCAAAGGCGGGGGCCACCTGCGCCAAGCCGGACCGGAATACCTCGCGTACGCCCTCATCGATGCCGTGATCGACGGCTACTTCCCCGTGCTCGAGCATCTGGGCGAGCGTCTGGAGAACCTTGAAGACCAGATCCTCCTATGCGCCACGCCGCAAAGCGCGTCGCACGTTCACCACTTGCGGCGCGAGCTGATGGCGCTGCGGCGAGCCGTCTGGCCGCTGCGGGACGCGCTCAACACGCTCATTCGCGATCCCAATCCGCTGATCGGCGACGAGACCCGGTTGTACCTGCGTGACTGCTACGACCACACCGTGCGCATCCTCGACTTCATCGAGACCTATCGCGAGCTGGGCTCGAATCTTGTGGACCTGTACTTGTCCAGCATGAGCCAGCGCATGAACGAAGTGATGAAGGTCCTGACCATCATCGCGACGATTTTCATCCCGCTCACGTTCATCGTCGGGATCTACGGGATGAACTTCGACCCCGCTCGTTCGCCGTTCAACATGCCCGAACTGGAATGGTACTACGGCTACCCGATCGTCTTGGGCATTATGGCGGTGATCGCCGTCGGTATGCTGTTGTTCTTTCGCCACAAGGGGTGGATCGGCCCGGCGTCGAAGGGATCGGTCGCCGTCGTTGAGAGAGACAATCACGGCCAAGCCGGTCATCCCCCTGAGGGCGGTTATGAAGCTTCTACCTGATGGAGAGTGTCGTGCATTCCCTTTTCCGTATTGTCGTCGCAGTCGGGCTGGTGTTTTCGGTGATCTCTTGGCCAGTGAGGGGGCAGACACCCGACGCACCGTGCGTGGGCAACTGGACCTCGCCGCGCGTGCAATGGAAGGCGCTGGGGCTGCGAACCGTGCGGTTGGAAGGTTTTCTCGGCCGGCACGTGGACGCAAACAATCGCGTGAGCCTGCTGGCGGGACTCGAAAGCCCCATCCCGGCTGCGTTCGACGCGTGGGCGAAGGGGCAAGCGCCGCCCGATACCTGCAAACGGCTGGCCACCGATTCGGACTTCTACAAGTGGCTGGAAGGCGCGTGCTACGCCGTTGCGTATGAGCCCGGCCTCAAAGAACTCGCCGAGCGGGTGGATCACTACGCAGACATCCTCATCCGGATGCAGGAGCCGGACGGCTATCTCGGCACACGGCTCAGCCCGGCGGAGCCGTTCGATCGCAAGGTGCGCCACGATCTGTACTGCGCGGGTCACTTCATCGAAGCCGCCGTCGCCCACTATCACGCCACCGGCCGGCGAGACCTGCTCGACGCAGCCGTGCGTCTGGCCGACTTCTATCTGCGGGCGTGGAAGGACAAACACCCGTACTTCGAGATCGTCGGCCAGCAGGAACACGCCGAGATCGAGGTCGCTCTCGCCCGGCTCTATCGCGCCACCGGCGAGCCGCGGTTCCTCGAGTTCGGTCAGGCCGTCACCCGCATGGCCTTCGTCGGCCCCACGCTCGCCGAAACGCGGGCCGGCGCCGGCAGCCTCCATGCCGTGCGTCTCTGCTACTTGCTGACCGGTGCGACCGAACTGCACATCGAAAGCGGCGCTGAAGACTTCTACCGCTACGTGCCTCAGCTGTGGAACGAAATCGTCACCACCCGCATGTACGTCACGGGCGGCATCGGCTGGAACGAACGCGTGCCGGTCGTGCCCTACGACCTCCCCCAGACACTCGCGGGCGAGACCCACCGCGACATCGCTGAGACCTGCGCGTCTGTATCACTCATGATGCTTTCCTGGCGGTTGCACGCGATCGACGGCGACCCGCGCCGATTCGACACCATCGAGACCGTTCTCTACAACCATTATCTCGGCGCTATTTCGCAGGATCATCTGGGCAACTTCTACTACAACCCACTGCGGCGCACCGGCGATCTCACGGGCCGAACCGACCACAGTTCCCATCCCGTGCAACGCTGCCGTCTACCGAAGATCCATTCGACCGCCTGCTGCATGCCCAACGCGTGGCGGTTCTTCGGACAACTCCCCGAATACGTGTTCAGTCGCAACGGCGACGAACTCAGGGTCAACTTGTACACCGATGCGACCACTTCCTACCGATTAACCGATGGCACACCGGTCAAGATCGAGATGACGACCAAGTATCCGCACGATGGCCGCGTCACCATCCGCGTTGCACCCGCGCAAGAGCGGTCATTCGCGATCAGTGTGCGCATCCCCTGGTGGTGCGACCAGGCGTCCGTCAAGCTGGACGGCCGGGCGGAGCGTGTGACTGCGGGGTATCACCGCTTGCAGCGGGCATGGAAGCCGGGCGATGTCGTTGAGTTGGATCTGCCCATGCGCCCGGTGGTACTCACCAGCCATCCTGCGGTGACGGCCAACGCCGGGCAGGTGGCGCTGCGGCGCGGGCCGCTGGTGTATTGCCTGGAGCGGCAGGATTGCGCCGGCCTTGAACCGGAGAACGTCGCCCTCGTGCTCAACGCGAGCCGGCCGGAGAGCATCATCCGCGAAGACTTCGACGCCGAGCACGGCCACTGGGTGCTCTCGCTTCCGGCCCGCCGCCGGGAAGCCCCCGCAACGACGCAAGCGGCGCTCTACGAACCCGTGCCGGCGGCGAGCACGGACCTGATTCAAGTGTCCACGATCCCCTTCTACTTTCGGGCCAATCGCCAGGAGGACACGCGCTGGATGACGTGGATCCCATATGAGTCGCGATGAGGGCGATCTTCGAGGGCGGGTTGAAGATTGATGCCGATCGGCAGATGCCGAGCCACAGCGCTGGTCTGCGCTGCGCGAGCGATTATCCCCGCGGCAACAGTTCGGGCGAGATGATCTCGAGCAGATCGCCCGCGTAGGACTCGAACGGTTCGAGCCGCGGCATGGCGTCACCCAGCAGCTCGCGCAACCGTCCGTTGTCGTAGGTGACGTTCATGTTCAAGAACGGCAGATAGTGCTTGAGCGTGGCGAACGTCTTGCGCTGCTCGGGCGTGCGAACGTACTGCCGGTGCATGTCCCGCGTCCATAGATGCGCGGGGACCAGTTCCAGCGGCTCGCTGCGGCCATAGTATGCGTCGAGGAAACGGGCGGCCCGGCCCAGCGTGAGACTCTCGCGGCCGGCGGAAATGTGGTAGCAATCGTGCCGTCGGTTTTCGGCGTTGAGCGCGGCCACGATCGCCTGAGCCACGTAGGCCACGGTGACCACGTCGAGGCGACCGGCGGGATCGATGGGTATCGCATCCAACCGGTTGAGCAGCGGCAGGAACCACATGATCGCGCTGGCGAAGACGCGATCGCTCATGCCGGCGCTGATGGTAATCGAAGGCCTGAGGATCAGGTAATCCAGGCCGCTTTCCCGGAGCATCCTCTCGGCCAGGGCCTTCGTTCGCGTGTACTCGTTATGGTGGTCGGGACCGCCATCGCGGGCGTCGTCCTCGGTCACGTGCATGTCGCGGACGGCCCCGCAGACTGTGGCCGTACTGATGTACACGAACCGCGGCGGCTTGCGGCAGCTGCGGGCGAACTCGATCAGGTGGGCCATGCCGTCGACGTTGATCCGGCGACAGCCCTCGTCACGAATGAACGAGGTCTCGGCCGCGCAGTGGAGGATGGTGTCCACCGACGAGGCGACCGCGCGCCGGTCATCGGGCGCCATGCCCAGATGATCGACCGTCAGGTCGCCCGCGACACCCGTCAGACGATCCCAGGCGATCTCCAGCCCGCTCGTGTTGCCACGCTGGACACGGGCGGCGAGCCGCGAATCAGCGTCGCTGATGCCGTCCGGACGGACGAGGGCCCACACTTTGTTTCCCGGCTCGCTCAGCAGGAGCGGGAGCAACTCGCCTCCGATCAAGCCGGTGGCACCGGTCAGAAGAATGCAATGTTGCGACGACAAGCAGTACCCTCTTGCGTGGGCTCGTCCCAGCACTCGGCAGACCATATCCTCCGGATGATCGCGGCTCGAGAGCGGTTGGTTCGGACGCAGAACAAGTCAGCCAAACGAACAATAACTATAGATGCCGACCGTCGACTCCGTCAAGCGCGCAGGTTCTTGCCGGCAAAGATCTAAGCATCACTTTTTCGCCCAGCGGCTATTCGGCCGCGCTGCATGTGTCCCGGCTCGTGGCGCCGGGCTCAATAGAGACGAACCTCAGCCACCGCCGACGAACCCACCGGGCCCGGCTCGGAATAGTCCTGAGCCACACCATTGTAGGGCACCTTTCCGACAGCGATGCGAGAGACTTGCCTTAAGAAACGACCGGCGTGCTGGAAGTCCATGATACGGGTGAAGTTCCGGCCGTCGCCACTCTGCTCCAAAACGCCCGCCTGCTCGCCCCACCGCACGCGCAGCCAGACCCATTCGTCAGGTTCGGTTCTGCCCACCAGGCGCTGATCGCCGGAGATGTCCGCCTGCACGAGTCCGTCGCTGCGCAGGCCAACCCGCAAGAAACGGTCGCCGGGCCAGTACAGGCAAACCCCTGGCCCCCACGACATCCCTTGGTCCGAACCGCGACGGAGCTTGACTACGCAGCCTCGCAGTTGCCGCTCCACCGGTTCCTCGACGAACGCGTACGTGTGGGCGCGGGCACGAATCTCCAGGACGCCCCCTTGGACCGATAACGGATCCGGGTTCAGCGGCGAGACTACCAGCTTGCGACCGGCGAGCGAATCGAAACGCAGGTGCATCACCGGCTCGCTCCAGCCCGGCTCGTTGCGGAGGGAAAACTCCTCTTGACGCAATTTGCGGACTCGACCGGGGATCTCGGCTTGGCGGCGTTCGAGCCGGACATGGACGCGGTCTCGTAACCGGTCCACATCGGCGAGCTGACGGCGATAGCCGGTCACGAGCTCGACAAGTTTCGGATCGTCGAGCCAGCCGGCCAGCGTGTGTGTTCGGCCGTTCACATCAACCAGGCGTTCGAGGATCTCCGGCGTGGATCGGCGCGTGTTATTGCACAGGACGCCGATGCTGTTGTGCACGTTGTAGCCGGAGACGAAGTACCGAAGGTAGTCTTCGTCGTCATGCAAAAGGTCGCGTCCCTCACCGCGGAGGATGAAATCCACATACGCGTCGGCGGTGGGCAGCGAACACAGGTCGGGGCCGAGGGCCTGTGTCGAGTGCCACTCGAGAATGCCGCGTTCGCCGACGATCTCCCGGGCCCGCCGGGCCAACAGGTACAGCGCGGCCGGATTCGCGTCGTACTGCCCGTCGAAGTAGAGTCCGTCGGGCCGATACTCGCGCATGACCTTGGTGATCTCGGCCAGGAACAGCTCGATATTCTCGCCGGTGCTCGTGCCGCTCGGCCAGTGGGTGAAGTTTTCGAAGCTGTTCATGGCCGCTGACTGTTTGGCCGTACCCCGCAGGAAGTAGTGCGGACTCGTGTAAACGATAAACCGCATGCCGAGCCGATGGACGGTGTCGCGCACGCGGGCGAACTCCGCCGGTCCCAGCCGCGGCTCGAACGCCAGGTTCCAGTCCTTCCAGAGCATCACTTCGGACTGCAGCAGGATGATGTTGCCGAACTTCGCCCACGAGGCCAGGACGTCGTCGGGTGGGTAGGCCAGTGTGTTCGACCAGTGCCATACGACGTGATCGGTCGTGGATCGGACCCAGTCGTACGGTTTGGGCGGGCAAATCGCGATCCAAACCACGGCGTCGGCGGGCAAGTCGTACGTCGCGACACGTACGGGTAGCGAAGTTTCTCCCATATCAGCCGGCCGGGTGGCCGCCGCCACGCCGTACGGGTCGAAATTGTCGTGGATATCGGGCACGGAGCAGTACAGGCCGAAGCCGCCGTACTCGTCGAAGATCACGTGGTTGGACCGATACGAAGCGACAAAACCGGGCTCGATACAGCGATCGAGCTCGAGTCGCAGCGGCTCGCGGGCGTGCAGCATGAACAGCGAATCGCCGTTGGCTCGCAGGTCGAATCGCGGTGTGGCGAACGTGGCAAACGCCAAGCCCGGCCCGCGATGCGTCAGCTTGCAGTCGCCCGACGTGGCGGGTTGCGGTGCCGTCGAGCCACCGGTGATGCGTAGTCGCACGAGTTCGCGCGGGGTTCCGATCTTCTGCCGCAGCACACCCGTGTTGCCGGCAAGGTCGTATGAGAATTGAGCGCCCCTGGTCTCGATCGTAAGAGACTGCCCGTCGATGCGGGCGGTCTCCACGCGCATGCCGAGCTGGGCGTGTGGCAAGCACTCGGGCTTCATGAGGTCCTGGAACGTCGGCGCTGCCGCCGGCACGACCGGCACCTGAACCACGACTGACAGCAGGAGAGCAATGGACTTGTGCATGGCCGGACCATGGTGTCCCCGGGGCTGGGGACTGGGGGCTGGGGCCTGGTGGAAGAACCATTTCATCTCGTCTGGTCGGAGGGCAAGCGTCCTGCCTGCCTTAACCCGAGAGTGCCAATTATGAGGCGGGCAAGATGCCCGCCAGCCGAAGCGGCGAACAGGTCAATCCAGCGATTTGATCCAGGCCAGGTACTTCTTGGATTCCTGCACGGCGTCGAGCTTGTTGAAGCCGTCGATGTACTCGGCCACGTAGAAGCCCTCATAGCCCTGCGACTCCAGCTTGCGAACGATCGCGGCGAAATCGATGGGGCCTTCCCCCCATGGCAACTGCACTGTTTCCCAATTCATGCCCCCGGCCCGCAGGCCCGTCCCCATCACGAAGGGGTAGACCTCGTCGAAATTCCCGCCCTGGTGGGGGCCGGCGTAATAGTGGCTCGGATCGAGCGTCAGCCCCAGCCCGGGAACCTGTTTGCACAACCACACCGCATCGGCGGGATGCTCGGTCAATTGGCCCGCATGTGTTTCAAGCGTGAGTTTCACGCGATGGCGGGCGGCAATCTCCTGCAGCACCTTCAGCTTGTCGGCCATGGCCTGTTTGTCGGCTTTGTTAGGCGGCGCCATGATGTTGACCAACGGTGCGTTGAGCCGATTGGCCAGCTTCATCACCGTTTCGAACCGCTGCGTATACGCGTCGAAATTCGCGGCGTCGAGTCCATCGAACGTCAGGTTCGAGACCTTCAGCCCGTTGGCCGCCAGGATCTTTTCGATCCGCGAAGCCTCCCGCTCGAAGTCGACCATGAGTTCGGCCACGTTCGCGTGCGGCGGACTGGGCGGCCAGTGCAGGCAGGACAGATCCACGTAACGGTAGCCCATGCCCGCGATCACCTGAGCTGCCTTTTCGAACGGCTGACGAACCTGGCACAACGACGAGCACGAGGCGAAGTCCGCTACTCGCCGTGCCGGCCTCGTACTCGGACGCGCGTTCGACGCATCGGCCAGCGCTCGCGCGGACTCGTCCACGCCCGCAGCCGCCGCCCACAGACAAACGACCGCTCCGATGAGTATCGCATGCTTGCCCATGGCAACTCCTGTTCACCCTTGATCGCCGCATCGGCGACCCTGTTACCGACTGCCATCCTGGATCACCAGTCGCCCACGCTTCCGTCCTGGTAGAACACCCGCTGCGGCAGTTCCTGCTGGAACGGATGCTTGGCGACTTCCTTCTCGTTGATCTCGATGCCCAAGCCGGGCCGCGTGCCCGGACGGACGATGCGTCCCTTGGGTTCGACGGTAAAGCTTTCGGACACCACGTCCTGCCGCCACGGCACGTCGGAGTGCACGGCCTCACAGATGATGTAGCTCGGCGTGGCGAAGCCGAACTCGAGCGACGCGGCGGTGCTCACCGGCCCTTGCGGATTGTGCGGCGCGATGGCCACGCGATAGGCGTCGGCCATGGCGGCAATCTTGCGGGCTTCGCTCAGGCCGCCGATGTGCGTGATGTCGGGCTGAATGATGCTGCACGCCCGCTTTTCGAGCAGTTCACGGAAGGCGTGCTGGCCGATGAGTCGCTCGCCAGTGGCGATGGGCGTGACCACCGCCCGCTGCACGTTGGCCAGATCGTCGATAGTCTCGGGCCAGCAGGGCTCCTCGAACCAGTACAGACCATACGGCTCGAGAGCCTTGGCGAAGAGAATCCCCATCCGCGGCGAAGGTCGTGCGTGACAGTCCACCATGATGTCAATCGTGTCGCCGACCGCTTCGCGCATGGCCCGCACGCACGCTTCGGCATACTTCACCGGCCGCAGGCCCTCGATGGGTGCCGTCCAGGGCACAGCCATGGACTTGAACGCCGTGAAGCCTTCTTCCACCGCTCGCGCCGCCAGTTCGCCGAACCGCGCCGCATCGGCCGGGTCCGTCTCGTAGAAGTCCTCCATGCGACCACCGCCCAGGTGGCAATACATTCGGACATAGTCGCGGACTGGTCCACCCCAGAGTTTGTGACAAGGTACGCCGTGAATTTTGCCCAGGATGTCCCACAGCGCCAGGTCGATCCCGCTCATGGCGGTGGCCCGGATGATGCCGTTGCCATGCCAGAAGTGCTGACGGTACATCATCTGCCACAGGTGTTCGATCCGGGTCGGATCCTCACCGATCAAGAGTTGGGCGATGTCTTCGACCGCCCCCACCACCGCTCGGGTATGCCATTCGAGCGTGGCCTCGCCCCACCCGTACAGCCCAGGCTGATCGGTCAGCACCTTGACGAAAACCCAGTTACGCATGCGGGCGTTGCAGACAAGCGTCTCGATACTCGTAATCTTCATCTCAGCGTCCTTCTGAGTGACAAGTCGAAGCTGAACCGCGCCACGGGCGGCGCCGCCGCTCGACAGCAGCATATATCGACGCACGAGCGAACGCCATTGCCCAGACTCCCCTCCCCACAGTTCCCGAACCGCGGGACCTGGCAGGACCAGCCCGCCACCGAGCAACGGAGTCTCGTCCAGCAATTACCCCCTCATCGCAAGTTTTGCCACAAAATCTGCTCGGACCTCCGTTCAGGACGCCATCTGAACGTTATAATTGGCCTCCATCTGCAGTTCGACGCCATCCAGGCAAGGAGGGATCGGGAATGAGGTTGATCGGAGCGTTTCAAGCGGCTCTGCTGGCCGGCGCCGTCGTTTTGATCATCGGACAGCCCCCCGCAACAGCCCATCCGGTGTGGGGAGAAGTATTTGAAGTTCGCCAGCCGGACGGCGAGCTTATCCAACTCCGCATCTGGGGCGACGAGTTCTATCGGGTAGTCGAGTCGCTGGACGGCTACACGCTGGTGCCCGATCCCCAAACGCGCGCAGCCTGCTACGCTCGTCTGTCGGACGACGGCCAGGAACTGGTCTCGACAGGCGTGCGGGTGGGCGGCAACGTCACCGCCCTGAACTTGCCCAAAGGTATCCGCATCAAACCCGAGGCAGCTGCCGCCCAAGCCCGCGCCGCCCGCGAAGCCGCGGCGGAAGCCGAACGCGCGATCCTCCTCGACGCCGGCATCACCACGGCCAACCCCGCTCCCCCTTCAACGGGCAACGTCAAGGGCATCTGCCTGATCGTCGATTTTTCGGATGACGTCGCGACCGTCCCTCGCTCGTCGATCGACAGTTACCTCAATCAGGTCGGCTACACCGGCTACGGCAACAACGGCTCCGTCCGCGACTACTTCTACGCCGTTTCCGACGGCAAGCTGACGTACACCAACTACGTACCGGCGGCGTACTACCGCGCGCAGAAGCCCAAAACCTACTATGAGGACGAGAACGTCAGCTACGGCACGCGGGCCCGTGAACTGATCACCGAAGCCCTCAACCACCTGAACAACAGTGGCTTCGACTTCAGTCAATACGATTCAAACGGCGACGGCTACGTGGACGGCATCAACTGCCTGTATGCAGGCAGCGTCCGAAATGCCTGGTCGAAAGGATTGTGGCCCCACGCCTCCAGCGTGAGCTTCCAAGCCGACGGCGTCCGCACCAACCGGTACCAGATCACCAACATCGGCAGCAGCCTGACGTTGAGCACGTTCTGCCACGAGAACGGTCACATGATCTGCGGCTGGCCCGACCTGTATGATTACGGCTACGAATCCAGGGGCGTCGGCAGATTCTGCATCATGTGCTACAGCGCGTCGTCAACCAATCCGCAGGAACCCTGCGCTTACTTGAAGGTCACGGCCAACTGGGCCACGGTGAACCTGCTGACCCTCCCCCAGGCGGGACTGTCCCTCGCGGCCAGCAGCACCAATGTGTGCTACAAGTTCCCGCATCCCACGAGGACTAACGAGTATTACCTCATCGAGAACCGGCAGAAAACCGGCCGGGACAGCAGCCTGCCCGATGCGGGGCTGGCGATCTGGCACATCGACACAACCGGCAGCAACGACCGGGAGGAGATGACACCAACGTCGCACTACCAGGTGACGCTGGTGCAGGCCGACGGACGCTGGGACCTGGAACGCAACCAGAACTACGGCGACTCCACGGATCTCTGGGCGGCTCCCTCGCATACCCTTTGTTCGCCGACCACCAATCCTGACACCAACTGGTGGGACACGACCATCTCGGGTCTGACCATTCGCAATATCAGTGCGTCCGGCGCCACCATGACGTTCGACTTCGCCTTGACGTGGGACTGCAACGCCAACGGCGTGAGCGACGAGCAGGACATCGCCAACGGCACGAGCACCGATTGCAATGGGAACGGCCTGCCCGACGAGTGTGACATCGACGAAGGGACCAGCGAAGACTGCAACAACGACGGCATTCCCGACTCGTGCCAGCCGGATACCGACGGCGATGGGTGGATCGACGCGTGCGACAACTGCCCGACCACGGCCAACCTCGACCAGATCGACACCGACGGCGACGGCCTGGGCGACGCCTGCGACCCCGACGACGACAACGACGAGATTCCCGATGAGTCCGACAACTGCCCGCGAACCGTCAATGTCGATCAAATCGACAGCGATGGTGACGGCGTGGGCGATGCCTGCGACGCGTGCCCCAACACCATCCCGAGCGCGAGCGTGGACGAGAACGGGTGCCCGCCGGCAATTCGCGGCGACTTCGATCGCGACGGCGACGTGGATCAGGCCGACTTCGGTTACCTTCAAGCCTGTTACAGCGGCGATTCGGTCCCCCAATACCGAGCGGCCTGCGCCAATGCCAAGTTGGATGGTGACGCCGACGTGGATGCGAACGATTTGGCGTTGTTCCTGAGTTGTTGGTCTGGGCCTCACTCCCCCGCAGCCGCCGACTGTCAGCCGTGATGCCCGCACAGGCCAGCTTCACCGGGGGCGGGCATCTTGCCCGCCTGTGACTTGAACCGTTCGAGTTGAACGGGGTTGGACACGAGTGGGCTTTACCCAGAGGTAGACACCTTGACCGCCTGGGAGGCGGGCGAGACGCCCCCCCGACAAGGCGCATCCTCGCAACGCATATCAGTCACTCGAGTCGTGCCGGGCGCTGCCTAAGCCTTCTATGGATGACGGGCTCTGCAAATGTGCGGGGACGGGGCAAGTCACGCCGGACAACACCCGCGGGGGTAGCAGGATCGTGTCGAACGTGCTGGCGCTCGCGTCGCACATCTCGACCAGCCGCTGCACGGAGAGCTCGCCGACCTCGCGCCAGGAAATATCCACCGATGTGATGGTCGGCATATTGCCCGTTTGCGACAGCGAGCAGTCGCAGCCCAGAACATCCACATCTTCGGCAACTCGGCGGCCGCTTTCCACGCAGGCCATCACCGAACCGACCGACGCGACACAATCCAGCGCGAACAGACCATCGGCTTTGACGTGGTCCAGTTCGGCGAGGATCTGATTCTGGGCCCGCAGCTCATTGACGTCCATGGTCAACGGCAATTGATGAACCGGGATGCCCGCCTGACGGGCAAAATCCGTGAACCCGTCCAGACGCAGCCTGTGCGCCTCGCTCATCTTCTGGTAGCGGGCGACGAACCAGTGCTTGCGGCCGCGATGCAGGAGAATCTCGCCGGCTTTACGGCCCACCTGGTAATTGTCCACGTCGATCGCGTTGGTGGGCCAAACCTGCAGCTTTCCCGGGAAGACCACCACCAGCGGGTGCCCCTGCTTGAGCTTGCCGCGGAGGAACTTCTCCAGCTCGGGGTTGGGCGAACGCGCGATCGAGCCGAACACGCCGCCGTTGATGATCTTGCTAATCTGCTTGACGCCGCTGGCATCGGTGTCGCGGTGCGATGTCGCCACCACAGGATAGAGCCGTTTTTCCAGGGCCGCGGCCACCACGCCGGCCAGCAAAGACCCCTCGAACGCCCAGTGATGCCACGTTCCGAGATCCTTCTCGCCCATATCGGCCAGCACGAGCGAAAAGAACGACGACGTCTTCATGGGCAACCCGGTCGCGAACAAGTTCGCGCGGTAGCCCAGACGCTTGGCACACTGTTGAACGCGGGCGATGGTGTCGGGGTGGAACTGGCGCAGCCATTCATCCCGCCCGGACAGAATCAGCGAGACCGTGGCGACCGACACACCGGCCTTTTCAGCCACCGTCTTGAGCGTCACTCGAGCTTTGGGCTTGGCGTGGCTCATATTCCTTGCCCAACCGGAGTTACGGGACAGGTTCCGCCGGCCATCACGTGTGGGCGGGCCTGGATGGATTCAAAGCGGGTCTCGCCCGTTTCGGACATCCGCAGGAGTTGGCGGATGGCCACTTCACCGACCTCGGCCCAGGACACGTCGAGCGAGGTGATGGCGGGCAGCGGCGGGCTGTGCCAGCACGCGCAGTTCATGCCGATGAGGTTGAAGTCTTCGTTGGGCTTCATCCCCGCGGCCAGACAGGTCTGCAGCGTGCAGATGGCCAACACCGAGTCCAGGCCGAAAAACCCGTCCGCCCGGATCCGCCGAATACGGGCCACGTCCTGAGGCGTGACCTCTTCAATGAGCCGCGGCAGGCGAACGGTATGCACCTTCGCCCCCACCTGTCGGGCAACCTCCTCAAACCCCTGGCGGCGCCGAAGGTGCGACTCGCGCACTTTGAGGTTGCGATAATGCACGACCGCCCAATTACGGCGTCCCTGGGCGGCCAGCAATTTGCCTGCCCGACGTCCCGCGCCGACGTTGTCCACGGTGATCGCGTTGTGGGACCAACGTGAGGGATGATCGGGGAAAATGGTGACAATGCGCTGTCCGCGATTGATCTGCTGGCGGATGAATTTCTCGAGCGCAGGATTCGGCGCCCGCACGATGGAGCCGAACACGCCGCCTTCGATCACGTTTTCAACCGGACGGAGCACTTCCTCGTCGGCCATGGGATCGACCGTCACCACAATGGGAAACAGACCGACCTCCGCCCCCCGCTTCACGACGCATGCCAGCAGTTCGCCCTCGAACGCCCACAAGTGCCAATTGCTGGGGTCCTGTCGAACGAAATCGCGAATCACCAGGGCGACAAACGGCGAGGACTTGTTGGGCAGGCCGGCGGCGAACAGGTTGGTGTGATAGCCCAGCCGCGCGGCGGTCTGGCGAACGCGTGCCACCGTGTCCGGATGGAATTGCCGGATCCATTCCTCGCGATCGGACAGGATCAAAGAGACGGTTGTGATGGACACACCCGCTTCTTCGGCAATGTCGGCCTGCGTCACGCGTCGAGTTGGAGGCTTGGTCGCCACCGGCGAGATTCCCCATTCCCAAGTGCCGTCGCACGCAGAACGTGTTAGGTGAACGCCTGTGGGCCTGAACGCACAGAAGAACCGTTCGCACCGAGGGCCGACCCGATCCCATTCCCCGGGCCGCGACAGCGAATCATCCCCGCGCTTACCATAATCTACGCGGGCGGCTGGAGCAAGCTGCGGTCGACCAACCGACAACGGATCAGACAACGTTGCCACGCAGCGGCCCGCCGAATCCGGTTTATCGGTTCTGTAACGTTTTAAATTGCTTGACACCCCGCGCCCCGGCTTCTAGACTGGCCGGGGCCGCCAAGAGGGTCGCCCGGGATCCAGCCGTGCGATGATCAATCCGAAACCTTCAACCGAGAACCGACTCATGATACGAGTACTTGTGCCGGTTGCCGTCTGGTATTGCCTGGCCCACTTGCTACCTCTCGCTCCCGCCCAGGCCGCTCCGCCGACCATCGAGAGCCCCGACGGAGCCAAGATGATCCTGGTGCCCGCCGGCCCGTTCATCATGGGTTCGGGCGAAGGCAATCCGGACGAAACGCCTCCCCATCAACGCGAACTGCCCGCCTTCTATCTGGATGCCACCGAGGTCACCGGTGCGCAGTACGCGCGCTATCTCCAGGAAACGGGAGCCAAGCCGCCCGCACACTGGAACGGTCCTGTGCCGCCGGAGGGTAAGGCCGATCACCCCGTGACCAACGTGACTTGGTTTGACGCCATGCGGTACGCGATCTGGGCGGGCAAGCGTTTGCCCACCGAGGCGGAGTGGGAAAAAGCGGCCCGCGGCACGGATGGGCGGCGGTTCCCGTGGGGCAACGCGCCCCTGAAAGACGGCGGCAATCTCGGCGGCGGAAAGATTCGGCCCGTCGGCGGCTACCCGAACGGTGCCTCGCCCTTCGGATTGCTGGACATGGCCGGCAACGTGTGGGAATGGACGGCCGACTGGTACGAGGCGTATCCCGGCACGGCCGTACGATTGGTTCACTTCGGCCAGAAGTACAAAGTCATCCGAGGCGGCGGCGCCGAGTACTTCTATTCGCTCAATGAGAACACCGGCCGCTGTGCGCTCCGTGGGCGCATCCTGCCCTACGCCGGTGAGGATTACCTGGGCTTCCGCTGCGCCCGGGACGTCGATCCCGGCAAGCCGGCCTACGACGCGAAGAAACTGCTGGCCGAGGCCGAGGCACAACTAAAACTCGCCATGCCCGAGCCGAAACCGCTCTCGTACGAGCGCGAATACGAAACCCTTCGCCAAGCCGGACGTTTCCCGATCGAAATCAACGGGCATCCGGGCCAGACCGGCATGGTTCGCGCGGGTGTGCCGCTCCCGCAAGGACTCGTCACCGACGTGACGCGGATTCAAGTCGTCGGTCCGGACGGCAAGGCCCGCCCGACACAACGTCAGGTGCTGACGCCATGGAGGGACGGCTCGGCGCGCTGGGTGCTGCTGGACTTCCCTGCCGCCGCGGGCGAGAAGTGCTCGGTCAATTTCACCGCCGCTTCGACCAACCCCGCCAAGGGTTTGCAAGTCCGCACCACGAGCGACACGGCGGTCATCGACACGGGCAAGGCCGTGTTCACGTTCACGAAATCCGCCCTGCTAGGCGAGATGACCGTGGGCGGCAAAGCTGCGATCAGCGGCGCCAAGTTCGACCTGGTCTTGGACTCCGGCAAGATGCAGTTCATGCCGGCCGAGCAATTGGAAATCGAAGCGCAGGGTCCGCTGCACGCCACCATCCGATTGAGCGGTTGGCTCGCCGACGAAAAGGGCGCAGAATCGCCCTTCCATTACGACGTGCGAGCCCACGCCACGGCCGATTCGACACGGCTCAACCTCCTGCTGACGCTCACGCACCTGCAGCCGCGCACGGGCGAGACCCATGAGCGGACGCCCATGGCCCGCATCGTGGATGCGTCGGTGCGATTCGCCCTGCCCGCGTCCGCCGATCGCGTGGTCATGGCCACCGATCTCGGCGTGTTCGCCGGCCCCGTCGGCGGAAAGAGCGAGTTGCTGCAGCCCGATACCACGCGCTTCACCATCACCCGCGACGGTGAGGAAGTCGGCCGAGGCACGCGTTCGCCGGGCTGGCTGGCCGTCCCCACGGCGGGCGGCTGGCTCAGCGTGGGCGTTCGCCACTTCTGGCAGAACTACGTCAAGGCTCTGACTGCGACGCCCAACGAAATCGCCCTGCGGCTCTGGGCCGGCGAGCAGCCGCTGGACTTCGAGGCCACCATCGCCAAGACGCACGAGCTCGTGCTGGAAGTCGCCCCGCAAGAGCCCACCGCCACTCAACACGTGCAGTTGGACCCCATGCGGGTGTCGATCAATCCGGCGTGGGCGTGCGGCACGCAGGCCCTCGGCGGCCCCAAGGTGCCGCGCTGCGACGAGACCATCGCCCACATCCCTTATTGGGAACTGTCGCGTCACAACGGCATGCGACGGTGGATGCGCTCCGTGTGCTATAGCTGGCGTGACTTCGGCGACACCCGCCACGGCGGCGAACACAAGGGCGCCAACGCATTCCACAACCTCGAGTATGACGTGCCCTTCAACTTCATTCTTCAGTACTTGGGCACGGGCGAGACCTGGTATCTCGATGCCGCGGAAATCCAATGCCGCCACCAGGCCGATATTGATACCGACCACGTGACCGGCCATCCCTACAAACACGAGCGGTTCCACACCACGTGGTATGCCGACTTCGCCCACATGTTCCTGCGCGGACTGGTGCTGCACTACTGGACCACCGGCGAGCAACGTTCGCTCGAAGTGGCCCGCAAAATTGCCGACTACATCGCCCCGCGGGCGGCCAGCGGCGAAGGCTTCGGCAACGAACGGCAGATCGGCTGGGGACTGTATGCACTGAGCGGGATCTACGAGGCCACGCTCGACGAAAAGTATCTGAACGCCGCCAGCACCTTGTGCGATCGGCTGGTCTCGGGTATGTCGCCGCACGGCAAGTTCAAGATCCGCTGGGACAACCGTATGTCGCTCATGAACGGCATGGCCATGAACGGCATGATGTCCGTGCAGGAGCTCACGGGCGACGAAAAACTCGCCGACGGTCTGCTTCGCCTGGCCAACCGTACCCTCGGCTTCTATCCCGAGTACGCCATGCGGACGCTGCACGGTTACGCCTGGGCGTTGGCCCGAACCAACGATCCCCGCTTTCTCGACGTGCTCGACAAGACCTGGCAGACGTGCATGGAGTACCTCATGGCGCCGGGCAAGGATTGCGACACCACGTCGGAAGAGGTGCACGCCTGGCGAACGCCGTGGTTCGTGGTCAAATACGGCCTGTTCCCGCTGTTCGACCGGAAGCCGAAGCTGCTGCCTGCCGCGGCGAGCTGGCGCGGACAGTGGCTGCCCGGCGACAAAGCGGAGGTCTTCCTGCGGACCACGTCTCGGGATGACGCCCCGGTCATGGTCATCCTGCAAGGGATCGCCGCCGGCAAAGCCGAGTTGCTCGACGCCGCAGGCAAGGTGGTCGATCAGGCAGAGTTCACGCCCGCTGCGCGCCGCCTGTTCTCGCCCGCGGCCTTCGTCCTGCCTGCCGGCAAGGGCTCGTATCTGCTGCGGCTGACCAGTTTTGGCGCCGCCGGCTGGCAACTGCATCACGACGGCCGCTCCATCGCGACCCTCTATGATCCCAAGGCCGTTTTCATCAACGACCTGACTCCGCGAGCGTACTGCACGTTGCGTCCTCGGGAAGTCCAGTTCGAACGCGATCGCGGCGAGGGGCAGGAGCCCGAGACGTACCGCCGAAAAGGCGTGCGCATCCTCTTTGAGGCCGTCGGCGAAGGCGTCCACTCGGTCACGCTGTACGACCCGAACGGCAACGTCTTCGCGACCGCGGAGAAGTTCCTCCCGCTCGAAGACAAGGGACGGTATGAGATCAGCCTCGCCGTGCCGTTCGATGAGGATCAGCTCGAGGGCTGGTCCATCGAGGCCTGGCAGGCCAAAGTGCTGCGCATCGAGGGCTTCTCGCCGTACTGGGCGAACAGTCCCGAGCAGTTGTTCAACCCGGAAACGCTTCCGGAATAGTGAATCGAAACCACAGAGGCAGAGAGACACAGAGGGAGATAGCTATCAGCTATCAGCTATCAGCCATCCGCTATCAGCTGTCAGCAGGATGTCTGGCTCTCACAACCTTCGTACATCGCTCTTCTTCTCTGCGCCTCAGTGTCTCTGTGGTGAATTCTTCCTTGTACGCTGCGTGTCCGCGCGGCAGACGTTGAGTTGCAACGAGGTGATCATGCCCAAAGGAAGTCTCATCAGCCTGATATCCGTTCTGTTGTTCTCCGCAGCCGGTGTGAGCCTCGCGGCAGACCTGCCGCAAGTGGGCCAGCCGGTGGATCTCGCCGAGTTTGCCCGGCCATTGGACAAGGCCGACGGCATCGGCGTGGAGTGGGACATGCTGCACGACGTGCACGAAGTGCACCTGACCGGCGCGGATGCCGCGGTGGCTCCTTCGCTTCGCGTCGAATGGTGGGGCAGCGTGTGGCCCGCCAACGGCTCCGGCGGATGGAAGCGATTGGACGATCCGTGGAACGGTCAGTGGGTTCCGCTGCCCGCCGAGCCGCAGATCGAGGACGGCAAGGTTGTCTTCAAGTGTCCGCCGCTGTCCAAGGAAGAATGGGAGCGGGCGCTCGACAAGGATAAGTACGACGGCAAGCGGATCCCCACATACCGCAAGACGCTGAAGCTGCGCGTGGTCACGATTGACGGCAAACCCGCTCCGGCAGGTGTCCGAATCGCCGCCTATGGCAAATCCACCTGGAATCGCGGTGCGTTCAACATCGAATACCGTCACACCGACTCCAACCCGGCCGCCATGCGCATCGAGGTGATACATGGCCGAATCGCCAAGATTGTCAGCATGCCCGCCCCCCGCAACGTCACCGTGCACGCCACCGGCTGGCAGGCAGCCAAGGCGGCGGGTCAGACCAGCGGCGTCGTAGTGGATGTGTTCTACACGGAGAACAACGACCGCGACTCCAACGACATGACGCGCGTGACCGTTCGCCTGGGCAGCGACGTCGCGGCGACCGGCTTTTCGTTCGTGCCTCAAGACGTGCTGGCCGACGACGCCATGCGGCTGCCCTCGCTCGGCGTGTTGGTCTGCGAAGCCTCGCGCCGCATCACACTGGCCAACGACAAGGGTCCGTCGGGCGAGCACTGGAACAAGCCCGTTCGCTTGCGCCTGACCGAGCGACCGGAAATGACCCGGTCCATGGCCATGGAAGGCATGCCCCGGCTGCAGCCCGCTCAGTGGGTGCCGCTCGGTGTGCCCTCCGCCCGTCAGGAGTTCTTCGTCAGCCCCGGCGGCGACTGGTCCATCTGGGGCATGTCGCTGGCGGTCAAGAACGGGCGTGATCATCCGCGGCTCGTATTCCGCCACAAATTCGACAATCGTCTGGCGGACAAGTTCTTCGCGATCCTCGACACGCGCGAGCAACCGAAATTCGACGAGGGCTGGCGCGAAGGTTGCGTGCGTTATCTTGAAGAAGGGCATCTCCCGATCATCCACGTCGAGTGGAACACCGGCCCTGTGCACTATCACCACGCCCTGGGCACGACCATCCTCCTGGGCGACTACGGCGACGACGTGACTCGGCGCGGCGACGAAACGGTCGTGTTGCTGACCAAACTCGAGGTGACCAACGTCGCCGACACGCCTCAACCCGCTGTGGTCCATCTGCGTTTCTCGCACCATGCGCCGATCTCGCTGCGTGACAACGGCACCATCGCCATCGACGCGGACGATCCGGCTAAAGTGCCCGCGGGCATGACCGCGCTGCGCGGCCAGATCTCCGTCGGCGCCCCCACCGGTGGCGGAGCGGCGGGTTGGAGCATCGTGCCGGGCAACGATCCGTCCTGCTCGGCCGTGCTGAAGTGGAGTCAGACCCTCCAGCCCGGCGAGACGCGGACCATCTACTTCAAGGCTCCCTTCGTGGATCTGCTCGACGCCACCGAGATCGAGCGGTTCAACACGATCAGCTACGAATCCGAAATGCCCGTCGTCCTGGACTACTGGCGGCAGCGCTTCGCCAAGGGCATGATTATCGACGTGCCCGACAGCGCCGTCATGGATTTCTACCGGGCGAACCTCTGGCACAACATCATCACCACCGACCGCGATCCCGACACCGGGCTGTACAACCAGGGCGTGGGCACCGTCCGCTATCGCGTGTTCGCCAACGAGACGGTCATGATCGCCCGATCGATGGACATGCGCGGCGAGCACGAGGAGGCCCGGCGTTTTCTCGAGCCCATGCTGCACTACCAGGGCCACGAACCGCTCAAGGGCCGGTACTCGACGCAAGAGGGCGTCTTCCACAGCGCCGGCGAGTACACGCACGGCGAATACGCCATGAACCACGGCTTCGTGCTGTGGGGCGTGGCCGATCACTACCTCATGACCCGCGACCGGGCCTACCTCGATCGGACGGCTCCGCAACTGATCAAAGGCTGCGATTTCCTCATCAACGAGCGCAAGAGCACGATGATCGACGTGGCGAGCCCGGGAAACGCGGGCAAGCGTCGGCCGCCCTATTACGGCCTCGGCCCCGCGTCCTCACTCGAAGATGTGGTCGAGTACCAATATTGGTACGCCACGAACGCGTACTTCTATCTGGGCATGAAGCGTGTCGCCCAGGCGCTGAGCGACATTAATCATCCCGAAGCGGCCCGGCTGACCGCTGAAGCCGAGAAGTATCGCCAGGACATCGAAGCCGCCGTTCGCGAAGGAGCGACGCTGGCCGCGGCCGTGCGGTTGCGCGACGGCAACTACGTGCCCTACGTCCCCTCGCGCGTCTGGCACTGGCGTCACCTGACCGAAGGCTGGATCCGCGAGGCCCTATATCCCGCCATCCACCTGGCCACCGCTGAAGTCGTCAGTCCCGACGATCCGCTCATGACCTGGATGCTCGACGAACTCGAGGACAACATCTTTTTCTCGTGGCAGTCGGGCTTCAACATCGAGGACTTCCAGACGAAGTGGTTTGAGAAAGGCGCTGTCACGCTGCAGCCGTGCCTCGTCGATACGCCGACCATCTACATGGCCCGCAACGAGATCAAGGCGGCACTGCGATCGTTCTGGAACACCTACGCCCTGAGCATATTCCCCGACACGCAGTGCTTCACCGAGTGGGCGCGACGTCTCGGCGACCCTGGCGGGCCGCTCTACAAGACGTCGGACGAGTCGCGGTGGGTCATGTGGCTCCGCCAGCTCCTGGTGTGGGAAGACGGCAACCATCTCTGGTTCGGCCGGGCCATGCCGAGCGAGTGGCTGCTCAACGGCAAGACCGTTCGCATCGCGAACGCGGCGACGATCTTCGGCCGAGCCGATCTGACCATCCGCTCGCAGGTGGACAACGGGCGCATCGAAGCGACGGTCACCATCCCCGTTCGCAACGCCCCGGCGGAAACCTGGCTGCGGCTGCGGCATCCGTACGGCTACGTGCCGGCCAAGGTCTGGGTCAACCATCGGCCCCTGCCGCCGGAGAGCATCGTCGGCCAGGACATCCGGCTCGAACCCCCTGCCGATGGCAAGCCCTTGCACATCGTGGCCGAGTACCCGCATCCCAAGCCCGGTACCGAGTGGCGAGCGGAAGCCGGCGGATTCTGATTGGAAAAGCTATGAGCTATGAGCTGTGAGCTATGAGCCAGACTTGGCAAAAGTAGAAAACCTTTTCCTCATCCGTGCCCGTCGGTGCCATCCGTAGTCTGAACGAGCATGGGAGAAAGCAAGCGAACCACGGAGTGCGCTGAGCTCTCCGTGGTTCGCTTCTTATCCGTGGGTATCGCTGTTATCCGCGGTGGCTCAGAACAGCGGTGGCTTGCCGAGCTTGCGGCGGACGACCACGAATTGAGCCGCATGCATCAGCTCGTGGATGCCCAGCATGTTGAACATCGCACCGATGGTCGGCGCGTAGGCCCGCATTGGCTCGGGCGCAGGCTCGTCGAGGCGCGCGTCCGGCGTGGCATCCAACGCCGCCAAGGCCGCCGCCCGCTGCTTCTCGAACAGTTCGAGGTACTCGGCCTTGGTCTTGAAGACGGCGGCATCATCGGAGCCGGCCGTCTCCTTGCCGTGGGCCTTGGCGAAGCCGTCAGGCAGCGCGGGCATGTCATAGCCGCACGCCGCGGCCATGTCGTGCTCGGATGCGATCACATGTCCCAGTTGCCAGGCGATGTGGTTGGCCCCCGGCACGGGCCGGACCAGCAAATCGGCGTCAGTCAGATCCGCCACGTAGGACTGGAGAATGAAGTGCGCCTGGTTCATGGTGTTGCGGATGACATCTTTCGAGGTCATGATCGTCGCTCCTAATTGTCTACAGATTTCGAGGCTCGAAGCTCAAAGTTCAGAGCTCACGGCTTCTTCCAGAGATCGAACGGCTTGTCCACCTTCGGCGGATTGTAGGGCCAGTCGATGCGTCGGCCCGTGCCCGCCGATTCGTATGCGGCGTAGATGATCTCGAGCACCTTGCGGCCATCCTCGCCGGTCTCGATGGGCTTCTCCTCGCCGCGGACGCACCGTGCGAAGTGAGCCATCTCCTGCGGGAAGCCGTAGTTCCACACCTCCTCGAACATGGTAAACGTGTAACCCGCGGTAGTGGCTGCCTTCTCGACCGCGTAGCCGTAGCCCGACTCGCTATACGTCAGCAAGCTGGAGCCGCGCAGGAGATCGGCCCGCGTGAAGCCGCCGGAGCCGTAGATTTCGCACTGGTCGTCCACGCCGCCCTGCTTGGCCCAGGAGTTCTCGGCCAGGCCCGTGCGACCGCCCTCATACTCGACGATGCACAGGCTGTGGTCCTCGCCGCGAGTCTTGTCGCCATGCACGTACGTCCCCAGGCTCGCGAACACGCTCTTGACGGCCGGCTTGCCGAACACCCAGCGGGCGTACTCGATGGAGTGACACCCCATGTCCAGGAGCACGCCGCCGCCCGACTTGTCCACGTCCCAGAACCACGGCTCGTGCGGCCCGAAGTGCTCCTCGGACTGCTTGACCAGGAACGCCCGCCCGATCGCCCCCTCGTCGACGAGCTGCTTGGCCCGCACGTACTTGGGAGCGAAGCACAGTTCCTCGGCGTACATAAGCAGCACCTTGGCCTCGGCGCAGGCTGCGATCATGCGGTCCGCCTCCTCCAGCGTGCGGCACAACGGCTTTTCGCAAACGACGTGCTTGCCGGCCCTCGCCGCGTCGATCGTCACCTGGCAGTGCAGGTAATTCGGCACGCAGAGCGTGACCATGTCGATTTCCTTCAGCGCCAGCAGGTCGCGATAGTCCTCGAACGCGCGCGGAATCTCCCGCTGCTCGGCGAACTTCTTCGCCTTGCCCGGCGTGGGCGATGCGACCGCCACCACGCGGGCTTCGGGGATCATCTTGAACGCGTGGGCGTGCAAATCCGCTACGAAACCGCTGCCGATGATGCCGACGTTGACCTGGTCCATCTGTTCGCTCCGTGATGTGAATCGGGTTTTCGGGGGGCGGGCATCTTGCCCGCCTCGAAATGATCGTGTCTAATATAATGCACGATTAGCACGCGCGCTCAGCGTACAGCCCCTTTCCGCCCCGAAGGAACACCGGCCAATAGACCACTGTACCCGTGGTTAGAAAGCCATCTCACCCATGAGGCGGGCAAGATGGCCGCCCCCCGAGAGACCGCGACTCTTCGCCAGTCCCCAATCCCCAGCCTCCAAAGACTGCTGTTCTCGCCCGCTTGGGCGGCTTAGGGCTTGCTCGGTGCAGCCTTGGGTCCCATGTTCTTGAACAGGTAGAGGCCGCCTTTGCCCGGGGCGACGATGTCTTTCCAGCCGTTGCCGTCCACGTCGGCAACCCACAGGTACAGGCCCGCCCCGGCGGTGGTTTCCGCCGGGCCGTAGTCGATGGTGACGCGCTCGAACTTACCCTTGCTGATTTTGAAGTAGTACACGCCGACGGGATCGTTGGCGCCCGGGTCCTGCCCGTTGTGGGCCCGATATCGCTTGCCGGTGATCAGCTCAGGCCGGCCGTCGTTGTCGATATCCGCCAGCACCAGGTCGTGATACTGCGAGCGTTTCTCGTCGATGATCTGCTTGGTCCAAGTCCGCTTGCCGTCGGCGTCTTTGCCCTGCTTGTACCACCACAGGCCGTAACCGTGACCGGCGCCCAGAATCAGATCGGCCAGGCCGTCCTCGTCGACGTCATGCACGAGGATGGGCACGCTGGTCTGCTTGAAATCCCACTCGGCGTGCCAGCTCCACTTGCCCTCGAGCCCCTCGGGCGGCTGCTCAGCCCAGCCCCCCACGCCGAGGAAGTCGCCTCGCCCGTCGCCGTTGATGTCGCCATAGCCCAACCCGTGCCCGACGCCGCCTTCGCGGAGGACGAACTTGTCGAACTTGCCCGTGCCCTTGCCATCGGAGCCGCGAACCAGCTTGTACACGATGATCTTGTCGGCCGCGTTAGGCACAATCTCGGGTACGCCGTCACCGTCCACGTCCCAGAACCGCACCGTTTCGATGTTGCCGGGCTTGTCGATGACGTGGACCTTCCACTCCCCTGTGCCGCCCTTGGGGTTCTCGCGCCAGGCCAGCGTCTTGCCGAACCATCCGCCGGTGATGATATCGTCGTAGCCGTCGCCGTTCACGTCCAGCGGGAAATCGGAAAAGTCGTCGAAATACTCGCTCTCGTAGAGAACGTCACACATCTTGTGGGCGGTCTTGAAGTCCGGGCCCGGATACCAGTACGCCCCACAGATGATGTCCGGCTTGCCGTCACGGTTGAGGTCCGCCACGCTGGCCGCTTCGTATTTGTCGCTCGACAGCTTCACTTTCTCGAAGCTCAGCGTCTCGCCCGCGGCGAGTGCACACGCCGTCATCGTCCAAGCGCCCACAACAGCTCTGATCAAGTGCCCGACCATCCGATTCCTCCTCTCGAGGTGTGCGAGTCCCGAAGAATCCGTATTGTGAACCTCCTGCCCGCCAAACACAAGCAAAAGTGTGGAGTCTCGACGGGGATTTCGTCGCGGCACGGACCCATTTCTCGAAATGTCCGGCGTCATTGACGATTGTCAGCAACTTGACCAGGGCCCGCGTTCGAACAACGTCGCGAGCCTACCTACAATCGATTGGCGGGGAACGGCCCCTTTCGGGAGGGCACTTGACCGGGCGACACGCTCGCACGCAGCGAAGAGCTGGAAGTTAGACCAACAACCCGCGCACATGCGCGGTTTCCATATAAGTGGGCGTCCTGGCGGCATCGGGCCTGACCGGCCCAGTTTGTGTTGTCGTCGGTGACGCCCAGTTTACGCGCAGCAAGACCAGCACGATGTTAGGTCGGGTGTAGCGAGGGGCTGTTCCGCTGCGGGCTCATATCGCTGAGGACGGCCTGGTGGCGGTGGCCATTCGCTCGAAGCCGGCGGCCTCCGTCTCGTCGCGAATTGCCCTTCCGAGCTCGGCGTTCTCGACCGCCTCAAACCGGCCGACCACGATGAACATAGGCGCGGCCAGCGGCGACGGTTGCCAGCCCCGCAGGAGTGTGAACTGCTGCTGCCGCACATTGCAGTGGAACCGTCCCTGCAGCCGTCCGTTCTCGGGCGCGTGGATCACCGCCACGCCTGTCCAGCCCCTGCTGCGACGCTGATCCCCCCCCACGGTCTGCACCACTCGCACGGCCTCGCCCTTCAGCGGATAGAGCCGGGCACTGCCCGCCGGCAGCCCGTCCACGACGAGCGACATTTCCCAATCGAATGCAAACGCCGGCCCCAACGCCGATGGCCGATAGCAGCGAAGGCTGATCCACAACCGGCCGTCTTCGAGCCAGTAGTACGCCTCGTCCACCGGTACTTGCTGGACGAGCGGCTCCCGCTCGGTGAAGTCGGTCCGCATGAGCGGAACGACCCGAACGTCGGCGGAGCCGCGGCAGCCGGCGACCGCGAGCAGTGCCGTCACAAGAGAGAACCGCCACACGCGCAACAAGCCGCAGGCTTTAGCCCGCGCGGGCCGCCGAACGGGATAGACCGCCTTCGGCGGGCCGTGCAAGCCAAAGCCTGCGGCTCGTTGAATATCCGGAGTGAGAATCATTCCATCAGTGCGGCATCGGGAAGCGTTTGCACATCCCGAGCACCTGCTCACGAACCGTCCGGACGACCGACTCGGCCCCACGGGCGGCCAGGACCTCGTGGATCCACTCGGCGACTTTCTGCATCTCGGCCGGGCCCAGTCCTCGCGTCGTCACCGCCGGCGTGCCAATGCGCAGACCCGACGTCTCGGTCGGCTTGCGCTCGTCGAACGGGATCATGTTCTTGTTCACGATCAGGCCGGCCGACTCGAGCCAGCCCTCCGCCTGCTTGCCGGTGATGTCGGCATGCACCTGCCGGAGATCCACCAGCATGAGGTGATTGTCGGTGCCGCCGGAGACCAGCCGATAGCCGAACCCGATCAGCCCCTTGGCCAGGGCCTGGGCGTTGGCCAGGATCCGCTGCTGGTAATCCTTGAACTCGGGCCGCAGCGCCTCGCCGAAGGCTACCGCCTTTCCCGCCACCACGTGCATGAGCGGGCCGCCCTGGATGCCCGGGAAGATGCGCGAATCGACGGCCTTGGCGTGCTCGGCCTTGCACATGATCATGCCCGAACGCGGCCCCCGCAGCGTCTTGTGCGTGGTGGTGGTCACGAAATCGGCATGCGGCACGGGCGAGGGGTGCAGGCCGGTCGCCACCAGACCCGCGATATGGGCGATATCGGCCATGAGATACGCCCCCACCTCCCGGGCGATTTGTGCGAACGCCGCGAAGTCGATGGTCCGCGGGTAGGCCGAGGCGCCGGTCACAATCATGCGCGGCTTGCACTCGCGGGCCAGCCGCCGGATCTCGTCGAAGTCGAACACCTCTTTGTCGCGGGCCACGCCGTAATGCACGATGTTGTACAGCCGCCCGCTGAAGTTCGCCTTGAGCCCGTGGGTCAGGTGCCCGCCATGAGCCAGATCGAGCGACAGAATTGTGTCACCCGGATTCAGGACGGCCATGAACGCCGCCATGTTGGCCTGGCTGCCCGAGTGCGGCTGGACGTTCACGTGTTCGCACCCGAACAGTTGCCGGGCTCGCTCACGGGCCAGCTCCTCGATCTGGTCCACGAACTCGCAGCCGCCGTAGTACCGCTTGCCCGGATAGCCCTCGGCGTATTTGTTGGTGAGCACCGACCCGACCGCCTCGAGAACGGCCCGGGAGACGTGGTTCTCCGAGGCGATCAGCTCCAGGCAGTTCGCCTGCCGCTGCACCTCGGCGGTGAGAATTCGATGGACCTCCGGGTCCTGTCTGGCGATCGCCGGAAACTCCGACGGGTTACTCATCTGCCTACCTGCCCTTCTGTCTGGAACCCCGCGCGAGCCGAACCGCGTCCATCCCGTTCGACCATCCGCGCAGGCTGAAATCTGCGGCTCGTTGGTTGTGATCGTCATCGATGCATCACCGCGGAACCGGTTCGCCGCGTCGTCGCACGACGGTCACCGGCTTGCCGCGGGACCGCGTCACCGGGCGACCGCGGCTACGACCGCTGGTCGAGCGGGACATAATCGCGCTTCGCGGGGCCGATGTAGATCTGTCGCGGCCGGTGAATCCGCGCATCGGGCCTCAGGTGCTGCTCGCGCCAATGGGCGATCCAGCCCGGCATTCGTCCGATGGCGAACATGACCGGGAACATGGGCAGCGGGATCCCGATCGCCCGCATGATGATGCCGCTGTAGAAATCCACATTGGGATAGAGCTTGCGGCTGACGAAATACTCATCCTTCAGGGCCACTTCCTCGAGCTTCAGGGCAATGTCCAAGAGCGGATCGGAAATGCCCAGCTTGGCCAGGAGCTTGTCGCACGATTCCTTGATGATGCGGGCCCGCGGATCGTAGTTCTTGTACACCCGGTGGCCGAAGCCCATGAGCCGGATCTTCGAGCTCTTGTCCTTCACCTTGGCGATGAACGTCTCGACCGGCTCGCCCGAGGCCTGAATCTGCAAGAGCATCTGGATGACCGCTTGGTTGGCACCGCCGTGCAGCGGGCCCCACAGCGCACAGACGCCCGAGGCCACCGACGCGTACAGGTTCGCCTGACTCGAGCCGACCATGCGGACGGTCGAGGTCGAGCAGTTCTGCTCGTGATCGGCGTGCAAGATCAGGATCTGCCGAAGCGCGTCCACCACTTCCCGCACGGGCTCGTACGGCCGGTTGGGCATGCTGAACATCATGTGCAGGAAGTTCGGCACGTACTGCAGTTCCGGCCGCGGATAGATCATGGGCTGACCGATGGACTTCTTGTACGCCGCCGCCGCGATGGTCCGCACCTTGCTCATCAACCGGGCCGCGGCATCGGCGAAGTTGTTGTCGTCCTCGGGTTGCAGCAGCGCCGGCTGGTAGCAGCCCATGGCATTGATCATGGCCGACAGGATCGCCATGGGATGCGCGTTGGGCGGGAACCCCTCGAAGTTGTGCCGCATGTCCTCATGGATGAACTCGTGCGTGCTCAGGAGGTTGCGAAACTCGCGCAGCGCCTGAGCCGAGGGCAGTTCGCCGAAGATCAGCAGATAGGCCGTCTCCACGAACGTCGACCTCTCAGCCAACTGCTCGATGGGATAGCCCCGGTAACGCAGAACGCCGGCCTCGCCGTCGATGTACGTGATGGCACTCAGGCAGGACCCCGTGTTGCTGTAGCTGTCGTCAAGCGTGATCAGGCCGCTGGCGGACCGCAGGTTGCTGATGTCGATACCGATCTCATTTTCGGTGCCGATCACGACGGGCAGTTCGTAGGTCTTGCCCTTGTACGTCAGCGTGGCTTTATCGCTCATGAAACTCCTCGCCTGTCAGACTGCTTTGCGGGGCCGGCCTCCAGCCCGCCAGGGCATGCAGAATCCGTATGCGCCGGCGGACCGCAATTCGTGCCCCAGGCCCGAGATCTACGGCACGAAACGTGTAGGGCATGATAGTGGTTTCGTCCACGGCAGGAAAGGGGCGACCGGCCAAACCTGTGCCGAATCGTGCGCGTGGCTCTCCTCCGCCACGGTTCGGCGCACGGGACGCGAGCGCCCGGCGAGAGCCCGGAACCAGCCGCGCATAGAGACGGGGATGCCTGGCATCCCCGTCACAGTCTGGAAAGGAAAACTGATTCGAACGCTAGCCGCCCAGCATTTGCGAGCACATCAATCTGCCGCGGGCCTCGGTCGTCTCCAAGTGTCAGCGGTATAGATCTTCCCGTCCTGTTCGTACTTGCCGTTCGAGTTGGGAATCCAGTTGCCCGGGAACAAGGGGAGTCCCCACTGAACCACCGGGTGTTCGCCGGGCTCCGATTGCCGCCAAATGATGTTCTTGAACTCGACGTGGGAGTCGACGAAGACGAAGTTGTTCCCGTTCTTGTGATGCACCTCGTGGCCGCACTGGTTGATGCCTCGGGCTGCACAGTCGTAAAGAATCCAGCCACCGGCGCCGTTGAAGTCATCGTCGCCTGAATCGCAGTACCAGACGATCGAGCCCGGGGCCTTGATACTCGACAGCTTTCGGATCTCGCCCGGATCAGTCCCTTGCCGTCGGCGAGCCCACTCCACACTCGTGTTGACGCCGTAGCTGATGTTCATGAGGACCTGGACTGGCTGTCCATCAATCTCGATCGCTCGTTGGCTCGTCGTGTGCTTCACTTGGTCATCCGGACACTGGAAAATCGGTATGTCCACCGTTGCCTTGGATGGATCGGCTTCCGTTCGCCGTCCCGCGACCTTCATCACGTACGGATAAATGTACTCCCAAGGCTGTCCAGCTCCGGGGCTGATCTTGCCATCCGGGGTCGTAAGCGGACCGGAGGGCAAAACGTCCCGGTTCGCCGCGCAGTACTGATAGCTGGCCTGGGCGATCGTCCTCAAGTTGGTCTGGCAGACCACGAGCTTGGCACGGGCACGTGCCGCGGCCAGCGAGGGCAGCAGAATCGAGATGAGCAGAGCGATGATCGCTACCACCACGAGCACTTCAATGAGCGTGAAGGCTCGGGACGATGTGGAGCGGACGGCGTTGGTTCGAGATGTCATGGACGTCTCCTGCCTGGAGAACTGCGCTCTCCCTGTTCAAGCCTGAATCGAAGCGAAAAACGGCGAGATCTCTGAGACCCCACCTTGGACAGTCTACGAGACGGCCCTTTTTTTGTCAACACATTCTCGTGCGATGTGGGGACAGGTCCCGCGTCACCGCTGTTCTCCACCGTCCGCCGCCCGTTCTGCCTCAGCGTCGGACAACGGGCCAATATCTACTTTGTCGACAAATTGGACGACACTAATTATATGGCCTGGCCCTAGAGACTGGTCAACGCCTCGAACCAGGTTTTCGGTGCTCACGCGGAGCGCTGGATTGGATGAGTCCTGCCGGCAACCAGGCCGCTGACCCGCGGCGCGTGGACCATCTCCGCCTCGTGCAAGATGTGGGGAGCCGCCAGGCCGGCCCGGGCCATCTGCCGCAATTGGCGCCGCTGCATGCGGGTGTAGGCCAGGGCCGCATTCCCGTTCGGGTCCTCCCGTAAGACGGCCGCGGAACGCTGGTTGATCACCACGTCGAGCATCCGTTCCACCGATTCGGCCCGATATTCCCGCATCAGTTGGTCGGATAGGTGCCACCGGGACCAGTCCGACCAGCGATGCATGGTTCGATGCCATGCCTCTCGGCTCACCAAGTGGTTCGTCCGGTAAAAAAGCCGCCAATTCAGTGAGAACGGCAAAAATGTGTCCGTCAGCCGGACTGACAGGCTGGCTTCGTGTTCGGCGAACGCCTCTCCCAGGAGCTCACGCAGAATCCGCCAGTAGTGCGGGCCGATCGTCGTGTCGGCCCGGAGTTCCCAGTACAGATGCCCGAACGACATCGTAGTGCGTGTCACGGTCATCTGCCGGGGCAGAAACTTGGAGTGGGCGACCGTGTCGGCAGCCAAATGCGACAGGTACCCCAGAGCGAACGCCCGTCCGGCATCGGTACAGGCGTCGTCCAAGAGCGCGAATCCCGTCTGCCAGTGGTGGCAGAACTGCTTCACGCGGCTCAGGCGCTTGGCCACTACCACGTCGGCAGCAACGTTCCCGAACAAGTAACTGCGGGACTGGGCGGCCAGCAGCGCGGCCAAGCCCGCGGGCAGTAGTTGCAGTAGACTCAACACGTCGCTGGCCAGCTTCACATGCGTAGCCGGTCCCCACGCCATCGCGGACGAGCTCGAAACCGCCACCAGGACGGCCGATATGATTAAAACCTTGCGCACACTCAGCACGGCTGGATTCGTCTCCGAGAGCAAAAGTCGGGATTTCATCATAGCGTCCCGCACCGGACGAAACCAAACGGCCGCGACCCGGGCCCACGATTTAGGGCCGGGCTCGCTGTGCCGGTGTGCACGATCGGGGCGCCGGGCGGTGGGCGTCCGGCGGTCACCGCAGTCCAGTCGCGCGTTTGACATTTGCCCCCACGGCGCTTCTAATCAAATCTCGGCACGAAACGGTCCGTCATCGGGGTTGGCAGGAGTTGTTTGCATGGTCGATGAGCAGCAACCGAAACTCAGAATTCGCCGGCAGGGCAAAGTCCAGGTGGTCGAATTCGAGGACCGCAAGATCCTCGAAGAGATGATCATCACGCAGATTGGCGAGCAGTTGTCCGGCCTGGTCGAAGCCGAGCCCGAGCCCCGACTGGTCCTCGATTTCCGGAACGTCGAGCACCTGTCCAGTGCGGCCTTGGGCGTGCTGATCACGCTCAGCAAGCAGGTGGCCGAGCGTCAGGGCAAGATGGCCCTGGCCAACATACAGCCTCAGATCTACGAGGTGTTCAACATCACGCGGCTCAACAAACTGTTCACCATCCAGAACACCACGGACGCCGCCGTTCAGGCCCTCGCCTGAGGCAGCGGCGATCCCTGGCGGGCCCGGCGCACGACGGGCGCTGCCGGGCTTCTGGACAGGCTGCGATTGCGTCCCATGCCAGTCGTACCGTTCGAGCAAGCACTCCCGAACCGCATCGTCATCACGAGCGATCTGAACGCCGCCCGCGACGTCGAGGAACAGGTCCTGCGGCTGGCTGAATCACTCGGGTACAGCAGCCAATGCGCGTTCGCCATTCGGCTGTCCCTTGAAGAGGCGATCGTCAACGCCCACCGCCATGGCAACCGCGGCGATTCCCGCAAGAAAATCACGATCAGCTACGATATCGATCCGCGCCGGGCGATCATCCGCATCCGCGATGAGGGCTCGGGGTTCGACCCCGCCAGCGTGCCCGATCCTACCTGCCCCGAGCGCATCTGCCTGCCCAACGGCCGGGGCATCATGCTCATGCGGTCCTACCTGGACGAGGTCACCTACAACCGCCAGGGCAACGAGGTCCAACTCGTAAAGGAGAGGTGCTGATGGCCGGCACGACGTCCCCCAATAGTGACTTCCGACTCGACGTGGAGCATCGCGGTGATGCCGCCGTCGTCAAGCTGGCCGGCTCCATCAACATGAACGTCTGCGACCGCCTGCAGTCGGAATTGCTCGCCATCGTCGACCGGCCCACGCCCAAGCTGGTGCTGGACCTGTCGCGGCTCGAGTTCATCTGTTCGCTGGGTTTGGGCGCGCTGGTGGCCGCCCACCTGCGGTCGCGTCATCACAAGGGCGCGGTGCGGCTGGTCTCGCCCGACCCCAGCATCCGGGCCCTGCTTGAGATCACCAAGTTGATCAAGATCTTTCCCCCCTACGAAAGCGTTGAGCACGCCCTGGCCGAAGGCTGATCTTTCTCGCCTCTCTCGCCATCCAGACCCCGTTCTCACCGATCCCCAGCCCCCAGTCCCCAGCCCCCAAACAAGAGGGACCGGCCCCACTGACGGAACCGGTCCCTTGGCATGCGTTCGATGGCGGCCGCGATCGACCGCCGAGGTTGGCGTCAATCGTCGCAAGCCGGATCGGCCGGAACGTTGGCACCGCTGGCGCACTTCTCGAACGAAGCCAGGTCGTCTGCATTGATCACGCCGTCAAACGGCCGATCGAAGCAGACGCAATCTTCAGTCACGCCGGCCGTTCCGTTCAGCGTCAGACAACGCTGGAAGACTGCGAAGTCCGCCATGTCAACGTCGCCGTCGCCATCCGCATCCGCGAAGACCTCGCCGCACATGGGCTGGCCGTAGAGCAAGAACTTGATCGTCACCGGCTTCGTCAGATCGATGAGCGGATTCGCCAGCTCCGCGTCCGCGCTGCCGTTCGTCGTCAGGCGCACCCACCGCTTAGGCATGTCATCGACGAACTGGAATTCGAACCGATACGACTGAGCGGAACCATCCGCGCCTTGGCTGGCATCCACGCCGGCAAAGCTCGGATACGCCATCAGGTTCATGCTCGTGCTGCCAGAGTAGTTCGGTGCACGGAACATAGCCAGGGCGCCTGGGGTGAACGTGCTCGGGTCATCGAAGTTGCACACGGGCGTGTCACCATTGTAAATGCTGTCGATGAGCAGGACATAGCGACCGGTGTTGTATGGCTCGTCAATCGTAATGGCGATATGCTCGAGCGTTCCCCAGTTCCCGTCCAGCACGCCGTTGCCCGCGTTATAGCTGAGCACCGGGTCCGTGCCGCCGGCCTTGGCGGAAGCGAACGTGACGGTCTGCCACCGGGTATCGGTAGGCAGAGGCTTGCCTTGCGGCGCTCCGCCGATGGTTTCGCTGGCTCCCACCCATTCGATGGCTCCCGTCGTGCCGCCGTTCGCTCCGATGGTGCCAGAAGCTTGCCCCGTCTCACGAATACCCAGCGTCACCTTGACCGGCGAGTTCTGGCCGGTGCCGACCACAAGGCCCGTGGCCCCGGGGCAAGCACAGCTTTCGACCCCATTGACCACCTGGCTGGCAGTGAGCCGCCATCCCGGCTGCAGCGGCGGGACCGCCACCGCAATCTGGCTCGCGCCGCCACCGGATGTGCCGATCAACTCGCCATTTGCATAGACCCTGACCTCGGAGGCCGCCGGGTCCACGCCGGTGACCGAGACCTCCGTGCGCCCTGCCTCCAGCGGCGTGGCAGCCGTCGGAAGGATGCTCGGGCTCGCCACATCGGTACATACCGGCGGCTTCTCGCCCGGGATCAGGCGAATGTTGTCGATCCACATCCCGCAGAACGGCCCGGTGTTGGTCAGGTTTCGCGTATACGAGCTGGTATCCGTGGAGAAGACGATCAGCAGATTGTCGCCTTCGTTCGCGGAAAACGTGGCCACGTACACGACGACCGGCTGATCCGCGTCGGCGCCGTCCACGCCCGGCGTTAGGCAGGGGTAACTCCCGATGGGGCTCGTGACGTACGCTAGCATGGTGTCCGGCGTCCGGTGTTGCCCGTTGACGATGACGCCGACCTGGAACTGGTTGAGCCAGGTAGGATCGCCCTTGCCCACCTCGTCCGGCAGCATGTCGACCCGCAGATGGTAGAGGCCGTCTTCCGGAATCACCTGTTCGTACAAGGCGTACATGCCGTTCGTCCAACCGTTGTCCTCGAACCGGATGCACTTGCTGCCCAGCAAGGACGAAACGGTCGGCGTCGTCACGCAGAGACCATAGTTGGCGATATTGTACCACTTGCGGAACTCGCCTCCGGTCACCGGCGGCTGGTTGGGAATGTCCGCCGCGGTCAGATCCTCAAAGTCTTCCAGCATGTTCGCGGCCATCACGCGCCGACCGGTGGTCGGCATGCAACCGTCGCGCCGGATGAACTGGACCGCCTTGACGATCTGCCCCTCCACCAGTGGCGAGGTGGTCACCACAACGTTGCCCGTCGTGCCCGCGTTAGGAGCGTTGTTAACACCGATCAGGATATCGTTGGCATACACCTTCACTGCCGTGGCATCGGCACTCACGCCCGCGACACGGACTTTCGTTCGGCCGGCGTCCACCAGGCCAACCACCTTCACTTCCGGAACCTGCGCACAATCCACGACCTTGGCCGGCCCCAGTGCTGACTCGCAGACGCTGATGGTCTGCTTCGCCGCGATCGAGGCACCGTCCTGAATCGCCGCGACCGACACAGAGACCGTACCCGGAGTGGCCCCTCCGCCCGGCAGCGTGCTGTTGACGCCGATCTGGATGCCGTTGGAGAAAACCGACACTTGTGTGGCATTCGGATGGACGCCGGTCACTTGCACCGTCGTGTCACCGGCCACCAGGATGCCGGCGATGGAAACCGTGGGGAGGGAGCCGCAACCCGGCACCGGACCATTGGTGAGGAGACAGCTTTCGATCCCGTTGACCGTCTGCGTGGCGTTGATGTTTTGTCCGGCCACGAGAGGGGTCACCGGGACGGCCACGTTGCCGGAACCTGGCGCATTCTTCGTTCCGATGACCTGACTGCTGACACCGTCAAACGCGTACACCTTGACTTCCGTGGCCTGCTGGCTGACGCCGGTTACCGTGACTTGCGTATCCCCGATCAAAAGGGGCGTTGCGACACCGACCGGGGGAGTATCGCCGCAGTTGGGGAACAAACTCGTGAACTTGACGGCATCCGCCATCAGGCGGGTCGTGGCCCCCGCAGGCCCTTCGTGTGTCGGGTTGGTCTGAACGACCGTGTACGTTTCACCCGCGTTGAACTGAAAATCACCGATGTGGTTCCAAACATTGGCTCCACCGGCGCCCTGGTGCTGATTCAGGTTGACGGCGTACGTGCCACCCGCGTAGGTGACGGTGTGCAAGACGGCGGTGTCACCGTAGGTGGATGTGGGCCAGGTAACATGCACAGACCACATGCCGCTCTGGTTTGGCGTGAACGTATACGTCGCCTGAGCTGCGACATTGGTGCTGTACCGGCAACCGATGCCCGAGGTACAACCGGCCGCCCTGCTCTTGACCGAGCTATTGTCGCAGTTCACGTCCGAGTACTTGTCAAAATTCTTCCCGCCGGAACGACTTTCGATGATGTAGTCGTAAGCCAACGCGTTTCCGGCGATCGCCAGTACCAGGATTGCACCCAAGACCGAGAGGCTGCGATTGCTCGTCCGTTTCATGTCCCGACTCCTTAGCCTGGGCGGCTGAACGTTGGAGCGGACCGCTGCGCACCAACGGCCGTCTCTCCGTTCGAATCGCCGCGTCTCCATGCACAAACAACATGTCTGGCGGGACCTTCCGCCCCACCATCCAGGTTTACGCTGATGGATCACGCTGGCCTCGGGTGATCCGGGCTATCGTTATATAAATCGGCCCGGCGGCCCGGCCAGATTAGCCTCATTGACTCAGGCAGCGGACTTGATGGGTGGTCCCCTCCGTCTTCGGGACACGCTCACCGTTCGCCGATCGTTCACGCTCTGCCTCGAATTCCGGAATTTTCCACGACGCGACGCCGGAACATCAAAGCCTGTCAGTTCCCGGCCTCAGGCCCTGACTGTACCGGACCTGAGGCCTTTTATATGTCATCACTTGTCCAGACGATGACCGTTTCGGGCGGTGTCAAACGCTTCGACAGTGGTCCCCCTCCAGCCGTTCTGCGCTTCGGCGTGCCCGTCGAAGTACAACGTGTTCACTTTGCCGAAGAATCGCGTGACCGTGCCGCCGCCCAGATTCACCTTACGGAATCCGCATGAACTCAGATTAGGATGGAAAGGTGAAGAAGGAGCATACTTGCCGGACGCGTCCTGGTTTGTCGGTACCTGAACCGACGGACTCAAACTGCCCCACTCCTCGTTCTGTCTCGTGCTGTCGGCGTTGTCAAGAGTCGGGAAGATCTCGTGGCCAGGCTCCGCCGCCGTTCCCCACGTCGAGTTCTCCGGGTGCGGACGACGGAAAGCGTCAGCAAGCAGCCACTCGCGAGAGGGCGAAACGCCACCATAAAAGATCCGGGACATCCGCTTAGGCCACCACTTCCGGCTTTTCGAACCGTACTTGTCCAGCCATTGCTCGTATGAAGTAATCCCTCCGTGCGTGAACCCGAAGTAGAAGTTCGGGGCGGTGATGGCGGAATTGTTCAGCGCGAAATTGTAAACAACGTTGCCTCCGAATGACTCATCGGAAACGGGGAAGGAAGGGCACGTTCCGATCTCCCGCGTTGTGCTCTTCCGATAGGACGCTGAGGTGTTGGTCTTGAATGTGGATTCGCCGAAGTACTTTCGCAAGCGCGTATTCAGGTAACCTTCGACGACAAACTTGCTGGTGGAACTCATCCGCTCGGGATACTTGAGGAACAGCGGATGCAAGGGACCCGGAAGCGCCTCTTTGAAGTCGGAGATATACATGGCCATGGCATTCCCGACTTCCTTCAGATGGCTTTGACACACCATCATCTTGCTCACGTCCCGGGCCTGTCGCAACGACGGCAAGAGAATGGAAATCAGCAGCGCGATGATTGCCACGACCACCAGGACTTCAATCAATGTGAACGCCCGCCTGGCCACCGTGGTCCGTCCGGCCCCCATGCTTGACCTTGACATTGCCGTAACTCCTGAATTGTTCCTTGGTTCTCGTGAACCGTTCGCCGAGACGCCGAGACATGAACGGCAGACTCTCGCATTGACCGGCTTACTTGACCCTGCGAGCCAGAAAATACCCGCAAGGCGTGCTGCCTCATTGTAGGCGACCAGCGACAGGCTAACTACATAATTACACGAGTTTCATCGGCATGTCAAGCGTAAAGTATGACAACCTGACGGCTTTTTGAACGATCGTGCAAGGCCGTCCTGGTGTCGTCCATGCGACACAATTATTGAAAAGCCAGTCACTTGCGAACCCCCCAGCCCCTCGCCATCGAGATGTACACCAACTCGCCCCACCGCCTTCAGTGCTAATCCGCTTTAAATCTTTGTGCTGGGAGTACTTAGAGCGTTGATGAAGCCTGAAAGGGAACGGTTTCCCGTCACGCCTGATCAGCAAATGTACGCTGCCCCATATCGGCAAGTCGCCTCATCGCACTCCTTACCAGAACAGCGCGCAAAAAGTCGCGGCCGAAGCCTGACGCCTCGGCCGCGCGCACATCGCTCTTGATTCGCGCAAATGCTGCGCGATTAATTGGCACTCACCCGCGACGCCGCAGGAACAGCCCGCCGAGAACCAGCAGGGCCAGCGTCGCCGGCTCAGGAACCAGCGTGAACTGGGCCGCACCGATGGCCACGCGGTTGTCGAGCCCCGACGTCGACGCGTGCCCACCGTAGATGCCCACCTTGTACGTGGTGCCCGCAGTCAGAACCACATCATCGAATGCCAGGTTCCACACGCCGGCGTTCTTGTAGTACATGTCCATGGTCGTCCGGGCAATCACACCACCCGGGCCAGCGTTGCCCCACGGATCCTGCTCGCCACCGAATGAGACACCGGTATACAGAACGACCGCGGTATCCGGCTGACCGGCCGTGCTGGGCCAAGCCAGTTCGATATCGTACGGACCGGTCACATCCGGCGTGAACGAGAAGACAGCCTGCCGGTTCGGGCCGAAGTACAGGGTCGTGCCGCTGTAGCGGGATCCGATATTGGGCGTGCAACCGGGCGCATTCACGGGACCGCTGCTGTTCGCCCAGCCACCGGTCTCACTGTAGTTGGCGAAATTAAGCCCCCCGGCCCGGTTCTCGATGATGAACCCGGCTTGAGCCTGTACGACCAGTACTGCCGCGGCCAGCACCGCAGCCATCACCACGCTCTTCTTCATGACTCTCCTCCTATGCCTGAAAAAAATGACAGGTTCCCCTCGACACTGACGAACGTGTTCAGAGTTGATCGTTCGTCCAGAAAGTGTGCGACGAACGTCCACCCCTCCAGACCAGTAATTGCATAATAGCTGGCGGGCATCGACCAGTCAAGCTGAAAGTTGTATCAAGTGACTTTTTTCCGTCCCGCAAGCCCTCGCTAACGGGAAAAAAGGCGGCTTCGGCGGTAAGATTCATGACCTGTCGCTGTCGGAGGGAGGACGCCAACATGTCACAGGGTCGCCTCGAGTTTGTACTTTGTTCGGTATCCGCAAAGCCACTCGTCCGCTGGATATCGTTCTTTTTCGCTCTCGTCCTCACCTCCTCACCGGTCCAGGCCCAGGAATTCCGCGGCATGTGGGTCTCCCGGTTCGAGTGGCCCAGCACCAACCTCAACACCGTCAAGGCGACCATCGAGTCAATCATGACCAACCTGCAGACGCACCGCTTCAACGCGGTCATCTTCCAGGTCCGCGGTCAATGCGACACGCTCTATCCCTCGCCCTACGAGCCCTGGTCACCCATCTTGTCGTCCAGTGGTGGCACGCCCTCCGGCTGGGGCACCTACGACCCCATGGCTCATGCCATTCAGGCGGCCCACGCGCGTGGACTCGAGTTCCACGCCTACATCAACACGCATGTCGCCTGGCAAGGCGCGAATACGCCGCCCGCGAACCATATCTGGCACCAGCATTTCAAGGCATCCGATCCGAGCAAGCGCGATTGGCTCATCCACGACTCCAACGGCAATCCCGTGCAGGCCGCGTCGGACAACTATGTCTGGATCGCCCCCGGCGTCCCTGCCGCTCAGGCGTACACGCGCAAGCAGGTCATGTACGTCGTCCAGAATTACGACGTGGACGGCATCCACTTCGACCGCATCCGCATGCCGAGCCCGGACTACAGCTACGACCCGATCTCGCTGGCGAGGTTTGCGGGCGAGGGCAACCCGCACGGCCTGGGGTTCGCCGACTGGACGCGCGATCAGTTCACCCGCTTCTGCTGCGACATGTACGCACAGATTATGGAGGTCAAGCCGCACATCAAAGTCAGTTCCGCTCCGCTGGGCCTCTATCGCCAGGAACGGTATCCGGGCTATCCGTCCGGCTTCCTATACGGCTACACGAGGGGCTACCAGGACGCCCAGGCCTGGATCAAGGCCGGAGCTATGGACTTTCTCGTCCCTCAGATCTATTGGGCCGACGGCGGCAACCTGCCCGACTTCAGCGACTTGCTGCCGGATTGGGTCGCCAACACCGGTGGCCGACACATCTACGCGGGCCACAATATCTCCACCGGCATCAACGCCATCATTCAGGACATCGACACCTGCCGATCGGTCGGCGCGCAAGGCAACGTCATCTGGAGCTATAACGCCTTCAACAACACGGGGAGCAACTGGACCGCGCTGTCGGGCTCAGGAAAACGCTACGCGCAGCCGGCCGCCCTGCCCACCATGCCGTGGAAAACCAACCCGACCACCGGCATCATCCTCGGCACGGTCATGGATGCCGCCACCGGCCAGCCGGTCGTCGATGCTCACGTGACCCGCTCGCAACTGAGCAATTACGTCGCCCTGTCCTCCGGCGACGGACTCTATTCGTTCTTGCTCGTGCCCCCCGGCACGTACACGCTCACCTTCAACAAGCCCGGCGTGGGCAACGCGACCGTCGGCAACGTCGTGGTGACCGCCGGCGGCGTAACCCGCGTGGACGTTGCCCTGTCGCAGACCGCCACCTGCTCCATCTCCGCCCAACCGGATACGGTGAAGCTGGGCCGTACGATCACGTTCACTCCCCTGGTTCAGGTCCCTGCCGGCCAAAGCGTTCTGTCGCATACCTGGCACTTGGACGAGATCTCGCTGCCCGGCACGGGCATGCCCATTCCGATCGAGCATGTTTACGAGGCTCCGGGGATTTACACGGTCCGCCTGGAGCTGGCCGCCACCGGATCGGGAACCGTCTTCTCGAACCCGATCGAGGTCACGGTGCTGCCGGCTCCCGCCGACATGGACGGCGATCAGGACGTGGACATGGACGACTTCGCCGTTCTCCAGGCCTGCTTGAGCGGCACGACCGTGCCTCAGGACCGTCCGGAGTGTGTGCGTGCCAAGCTCGACGGCGACAGCGACGTGGATCTCGAAGACGTCAACTTGTTCATCCGGTGCCTGTCGGGCCCCAACCGGAAGAGCGACCCGTTCTGCATACCCTGAGTTGGTCCACAGGGTTTCGCGACGGGGGTGCGACGACGGTCATCTTCCACCTTTTTCGCGCTTCCCATGACACGACATGTATTATATAATGACTGTGTCCACCTCCCGGGGGGGCATTTCGTTACGGCAAAGGAGTGGGACGAGGATGTGTACGATCGGCAAGACGTGGAGGAACGCGGTCGCGTTCATACTCGCCTGCGGATATCTGACTGGCCCGGCGTGGGCCCAGCAAGTTCAGTGGCGCGGTTTGTGGGCGGACTGCTTCCACACCGGATTCAAAAGTGTCGCGCAAATCGACACGCTGATCCAACACGCGGTCACCGGCAAATACAACGCGATCGTCGTCGAGGTCATGGGCTACCAGGACCGCACGGGCTCGGGACACGGAGCCTACTGGAACTCCAACATCCTCCCCAAGGCGACCGACATCGTGGGCGGCATCGACCCGCTCGCCTATCTCTGCCAACGGGCTGCCGAGCACGGCATCCAGGTTCACGCCTGGCTCGTCACCTTCCGCATCTGCAGGTCCTGGCCGCCCAGCGGCAACGCCTACCTGGCCGCCCACCCCGAATTCTTCATGGTCCCCCGGGCCGCCATGCACATGGGCACACCGGTCCTGGTCGGCGCTGACTACGTGCTCGACCCCGGCTCGCCCGATGTGCAGGAATATCTCATCAGCATCGTCCGCGAACTGGTGACCAACTACCCCATCGACGGCATCAACTGGGACTACATCCGCTACACGCAGTACGACGCCGGCTACCCGGTCGATCCCAACTACGCCAACTCGGGTCTGAAGCGGTTTCAACGCATCTACAACCGCACGGATGTCCCTTCTCCCTCGGACAGCCAGTGGAGCGATTTTCGCCGCCGCACCATCGACGAACTCGTGCGCCGCTGCCGCGTTGAAATCGCGAATCTCAGTAACGATCCGGCCAAGCCCGTCATGTTGACCGCCGACGTGTTCGCCACTGGCTCGGCCCCCTCCAACTTCACCAGCTCCCAAGCGTACCTCTACTACCAGAACTGGAAGCTGTGGGCCGAGTCCGGCTGGCTCGATGCGGTCATACCCATGAACTACAAGCGAGACCACTGCCCGAGCCAATACAACATGTACCGGTCCTGGGTCGACAAGATCCAACTCTGGAAAGGACCGCGCCACGCATACTGCGGACAGGCCACCTACCTGAACTCGTTTGCCAACAGCCTCGCCCAGATGCAGTACACGCTCGCGCGGCTCGAAGGCGTCTGCACCTATTCGTACGCCGGCACCCGTGCGAACGATACGACCTGTGACGACGGCGACGATTCCTGGACCAGCGACTGGTCGTGGTACCCGCATGTGGGAAGTACGGTCTACGCCACGCCGGCCGTGCCCCCCTCCCTTCCCTGGCGGAACCCGGCGACTGCCACTGAAGGCACTGTCTGGGGCCGCGTCTTCGACTTTGCCACCGGGCAGCCCATCGACGACGCGACCGTCACCGTCTACGGACGTCCGGCCATCAAGACCGACGCCAACGGCTATTACACCGTGACGTTGGTGCCCGCCGTAGCCGCGGGCTCTGCGTACGCGATGACCGTAAGCAAGGCCGGCTATCCCACGCTCACCTACCCCGGTGCGAAAGTCTTCCCCGCGGGGCTGTCCCGATATGATTTCGCGCTCGGCGCGCCCGCGCCGCAGATCGTCCTGAACACCAACAGCATCACACGGACCATCTCAGTCGGACAGCCCCCGCCGAACGACGCGTTCACCATCGCCACCGCCCCGGGGACCGGCTACCTGAACTACAATATCACCCATCAGACGCCGTGGCTGAGCGTGTCGCCTGAGCGCGGTACCAGCTATGGCGAAGCAAACTCCGTAACGGTCGCTTACGATCTGACGGGTCTGACGTCCGGCATCCACACCGGCATCATCACCGTGTCCGATCCGACGGCTGCCAACTCGCCCCAGACGATCACGGTGACGATCAAACTCTCCAAGCCATGCGACTTTGATTTCGACGGCGACGTGGATCTGGAAGATTTCGCCGTCATGCAGACTTGTCTGACTGGCGTCGGCGTACCTTTCACCGACCCGGATTGCGCGCGGGCCAATCTGGACGGCGATACCGACGTCGACGGCACCGACGTGCAGAAGTTCATCGGCTGTATGAGCGGCCCCGGCAAAGAAAGCAGCGTGGATTGCTTAAATTGAGTGCATTGGAAGCGGCTGTCTTACCCACGCGGGCACTCTCTCACCGTTCCTTCTGATACCGCCTTACCGGCATCAAAGGGAACGGATAGGCGAGCAGGACATTGTGGTTCAGGCATCCTGCCTGCACGTGCACGCTGGAAGCGTGCACCACAACCGTCCACGCGCGAGATTGGGCGCGCTAACGGCGCCGGTAGCCCGCTCCGTGACGGTGCGGTATGCTGATCGGGCAGCGGCGCCAGGTCGCACTACTCTGGGCTGCACAGTACGCTGCGCGTCGCACTTCAGCCCGCTGACGCAGTACTGGACTCGAACGTGCCCCATCCATTCTCAGGGAGAGAGATATGACTTCGACCACCAGACGTTCCGTCGCACGTATTCGCAACATCTTGCTGGCTCTGCTGATCATCCCCGCCGCGGTGGCCGTGGCTGCGCCGCCAGTGCCGGACTTCTGCTTCGTGCACACCTCGGACAGCCATCTGAGCCCCTCTCCCGTGGGCACCGCCCCGCCCAAAGCCGGCGATCGCACCGTCGATGGATTGACCTGGCTGCTCAGCGAGGCGAGCAAGCCGCAGGTCCTGGCGCCGCTGAACATCACTACGCCGCCGCCCGCCTTCATCATCAACACCGGCGACGTGACCGAGTACGGCGTGATCAACAAAACCTGGGACAACTTCGAAGCCATCGTCGAGCCGTTCAAGATTCCCCTGTTCATCACCCCCGGCAACCACGACAACACCTGGACGAGCATCATCCCGGTCATGCGTCGCCGGCACGGCTCCGATCACTATTCGTTCGATCGCTTCGGGTGTCACTTTGCTTGCATCGATACGGCCACGCCGCAGGAGCCGCTGCCCGTCATCGACAAGCGCACGCTCGATTGGCTTGCCGACGACCTTGGACGTCTGCCTCGTGACATGCCCGTCTTCCTGTTCTGTCATCATCCGCTCTCGTCCACCGAATTTGCCAAACCCTTCGAGCAACTCCGACTGCTGCAGATCATCGAGCGTTACAACGTGGTGCTGTTGATGATGGGCCATGGCCATGGCCACCGGCACGAACGGTGGAACACCATCGACAGCGTCATGGGCGGCACAACCTCGCACCCGCACGACAACATCGGCTACAACGTCGTGTACGTGAAGGACGGCGTGCTGCGCGTGGTTTTCCGCTACCGCGATACGGCCAAGCCGATGGAGGTCACGCTCCAAAAGCCGATTGCGCCGCAATCGTCGCCGGAGATTTCGATTCTCACGCCCAAGCCCGTACCGGCACACGGCACTCCGGTGACGCTAGGCGGCAACGAGCTGGCCGTCCGCGTGCGGGCAAAGGACGGCAAACCTGCTCGGGTAGTCGCCAGCCTGAACGCGGTCGAAGAGACGACCGTTCCGCTGGACGCCAAGTCCCGCGGCGTGTTCGAGGGCCGGTTGAAACTCGCCGGCCTCACGCCGGGCCGCCATTTCGTGATGGTCACCGCCGACTTCGGCAAGACCAAGCTTGATCGGGCCGAGCAGATCCTCGTCGCCCCGCCGGGATCGCCGGACGCCGCCCTCGCCGTGCTGAACGCCGGCGTGAAGGCCCAGCCGCTGGCGACTCCGGACGGCCTGATCGTTTGCACCACCGGCGGCGAAATCGTCCGCCTCACGTTCGATGGCAAAAAAGCGAATGTACAAGAGCTCTTCAAGCCGGGCGTCGAGATCCTGCACGCCCCGGCACTGGTCGACGATCGGCTGTACGTTTCGGCTGCCGAGCAAGGTGTCCACTGCCTCTCGCTCGACGGCAAGAAGATCTGGACCTGCGACGTCGGCGCGGTGGTCTACGGAACGCCGGCAGTGGATGCCGATCGCGTCTACGTTGCCGACATGGAAGGTTTCTTCCACGCCATCGACCGCAAGACCGGCAAGCTCGCCTGGTCCAAGCGGCACGCCACGTACAGCATCGAAATGCCCGTGTTGCTCCATGGCGGCGTGCTCTACGCCGGGTCGTGGGAAAACCAATTGTTTGCCGTGAACGCCAAGGACGGGACACTGAAGTGGAAGAGCTTCGGCCCGGCGGCTCACTCCAATGAGGCCAAGTTCAAGTCCCGCTATTACGCGCCGGCGGACTGCATGCCGCTGGCCATCGGTGACCGCCTGTTCGTGACCGACCGCGCGTATCAGCTCGGCTCGTATGACCTGGCAACGGGCGAATACCGGGGCCATATCGCCGCCAGCGTGGCCGCCATCGGATTGACCGCCGACGGCAAGGGCTTCTACGCTCGCGGACTGTCCAAGGGCCTCACCCGCTACGACGGCGAAGGCAAGCCCGTCTGGTCGCAGCCCGACCTGTCCCTGGGCCGCTTCCCCGTCGCGCCCGTCGAGGTCGGCGGCAAAGTCTTCGTCTGCTCCAATCGCGGAATGCTGACCGTGCACGACGCCGGCACAGGCAAGGAGTTGCTGCGCTACCAGGCAACGCCGCAACTGCACGTGATGGCCCCCGTGGCCGCCGACGCCGAGGGCGCCGCCTACGTGGCCGGCATGGACGGCACGGTGACCCGGATCGCTCCGGCAATGTGATCCGGGAGGCGTTGGGGCTGCTTTCCGGGGCCGTTGAACTTTTTTCCGCTCTCCTGCGACTAAGAGGGCAAGGAGGCTCCCCATGCGCCCATTTGCGTTCGCCGCGTCGCTGCGTCACAGCTCGGCTGCCGTAGCGAGAATCGCTGCGTCATTGCTCATCGTGGCCCTGCCGGCCGGCATCCCCGCCGCGCTCGCCGCGGATGCTAGCCGGTATTTCGCCATCCACGTCGTGGACGAGCAGACCGGTCGAGGCGTGCCGCTGGTCGAACTGCAGACCACCAACAACATCCTGCTCTACACCGACAGCAACGGGCTGATCGCCTTCTATGAACCCGGCCTCATGGGCCAGGAGGTGCATTTCCGCATCAAGAGCCACGGCTACGAATACCCGGCCGACGGCTTCGGCTATCGCGGCGTGCGCCTCCGGTGCGTGGAGGGCGGCAGCGCGACCATCAAGCTCAAACGAATCAACATTGCCGAGCGGCTCTACCGCATCACCGGCCAGGGGATCTACCGCGACACGCTGCTGCTCGGCCGGTCCGCCCCGATCACAGAGCCCGCCCTGAACGGCCAGGTCATGGGCTCCGACAGCGTCATGATGACGGAGTACCGCGGCAAGCTCTATTGGTTCTGGGGCGACACCAACCGGCCGTCCTATCCACTGGGCAACTTTTACATGACCGGCGCGACCTCCAAGCTGCCCGGCAAGGGCGGACTCGACCCCGACGTCGGCGTTGATTTGACCTACTTTACGCGGCCCGATGGATTCACCGCCGAAATGTGCCGCTTCAACGACAAAGGCGGTCCCACCTGGGCCGACAGCTTTCTCGTCCTCCGCGACGACAAGGGCCGCGAGCGACTCTACGCCGCTTATGCCAACGTCAATACCAAGATGGAGGCCCAAAGCCGGGGAATGGCGGTCTTCAACGACGAGAAACAGGTCTTCGAAAAGATCGCTGATATCCCCATGGATGCACCCGTTTGGCCAGGGGGCCATCCGTTCAAGCTCACCGTTGACGGCACGGAGTACGTGTACTTCGCGCACTCGTTGCCCTTTAGTCGCGTGAAGGCGACAGCCGCCGCTTTCACCGATCTGAGCCAATACGAAGCGTTCACCTGCCTCGAACCGGGCACGCGCATGGCCGACGGCCGCATCGATCGAGATGCCGCGGGCAACATCCGTTACGGATGGAAACGCAACACGCCCGTGGTTTCGCCGCAGGACGAACGTAAATTGGTCGAGACCGGCAAGCTCAAGCCCGACGAGGTTCTCCTCCAACTGCAGGATGCGGACACCGGTAAGCCCGTCCTTGCCCATGCGGCATCCGTCTATTGGAACGAGTATCGCCAGCGATGGGTGCTGATTGTCTGCGAGTTCTACGGCACGTCACTGCTGGGCGAGATCTGGTACGCCGAAGCCGACACGCCGCTCGGGCCTTGGTGCTACGCCCGCAAGGTCGTCACCCACGACACGTACAGCTTCTACAATCCCAAACAGCATCCGCAGTTGGCCAAGGAAAACGGACGAATCATCTACTTCGAGGGCACCTACACGCACTCGTTCTCCGGCAACCCGACGCAGACGCCGCGCTACGACTACAACCAGATCATGTACAAGCTCGATCTGGATGATCCGCGGATGGTTCTGCCCGTACCCGTGTATGTCTTGGGCGATCCCACTGAACCGGCCGTATTCGCCACCGCTCGAGATCTTCCCGGTGACCGCAAGGCGCGAACCATCGCCTTCTTCGCCCCGGATCGTCCCGCGCCGGGTCTCGTGGCCGTCTGCCGCGATACGGCAAGGGCCCGGCCTGGTGCGGCGAGCGATGCCATCGGCGGACTCCTTCTTGTGAACAGCGACACCGCCACATCCGGCAAGGTCGTGCTTTTCTATGCCTTGCCTGCCGATGCGAAGGAGCCGCCGGCGACCACCGTGCCGCTCTATGAGTACACCCATAGCGATGGTCGCAAAGTGTGGACCACCGAAGAGGCCTGGCCGGGCGAGGGATTCACCCGCGCCGCCAAGCCCGTCTGCCGGGTGTGGAAGAGCCCCACCCGGCTCGCGTATCCGCTGGACTAGGAGCGCGGGGGGCGGGCATCTTGCCCGCCTCATGATCGAGGTGGCTCGCAAGAGAAGCGGGCGTCTCGCTCGCCTCATCCTCGGGGGGTGGGCGTCTCGCCCGCCTCGGTAGAATAGTTGGCCCCTTAACGGTGCTGCGCATTGTCTCGCGGATGAGTTTCTCGCCCCCCAGGGCGTCAGTTAGTAGCCGGCAGCGGGGTACGTGTTTAGCGTGCAAGAGATCGACGTGGCTCCGCCCTGAAAGGGCGCGAAGTCAGTAGAGATCGGCGCGGCTTGGCCCCGAAGGGGCGCGAAGGTGCCGCTCGCTAAACACGCACGCGGTGTGAGCGGCCGGGAATAACTACGCTCGCGATTTCTTTCCTGCTGATGCCGGCCCGGCCGACATCAGCAGGAAGGCGGACAGGATGTCCGCCCCCCGAAACGCACAAGAGTCGTTGCTTTTCAAAGGACACATAACTGACATGTTTTTGTCACACGTATACCGAAATCGCACGCGGCGGGCCATGACGCTGCTCGAAATCCTGGTCGTCGTGGGCATCATCGCCCTGCTCATCGCCATCCTGCTGCCCTCGCTCAAGAAGGCGCGTGAGCAGGTTCGCGACGTCTCCTGTCGCTCGAATATCAAGCAGCTCATCAATGGCGCCCAGTTTTACGTTTCCGATTACAAGGTCCTGCCCGGCACGCACAGCCTGTTTTACTTTCAATACCTGTTCGGCCTGCCCCCCTGGCCACGCCGCGCCGGCGTGACCTGGGAAGGCGCTGCCGACAAACTCGTGGGCCTGACCTACACCGCCGCCTACACCAAGCCGCACCATCTCGACCCCAAGTTCATCGAGGACGTGCCGGGCAAGGGCACGATCTATCGCTATCTACGGAATGAGGAGGTTTACGTCTGCTCATCCGACAGGCCAGGCGAGCCTACGGATACGCCGGACGGCGGCGGCGGCAACGGCCGGCTCAGCTATTCCATGAATGCCTACGTGGGCTACAAGGATCCCAACCGGCTGCAGAGCTTCGTTTACGTGGCTGATTCGCTCAACAATCCGCTGCCCGGCGGCAAGAAGACGCGCTCCTTCAAGGCCGGTCAGCGGATCACCATGCCGGCCAGCAGCTTCATGCTCTTCTTCGAGGAACACCCGAATTTCCACATGAACACACTGTTCCCGGAAGGCAATTTCAACTGCATCGACCGCATCGCCACCCGCCATTCACCCACCGCGGCCGCCACCGAAGGCCGAACGAGCATCGGTTTCCTCGACGGCCACGCCGAAGGTCGCCTGTACCCCGTCAAGACCGAGGGGCGCGAGTTGTTCGCTGAGTTCGGCCAGCCCCACTTCTGGCACAAGAACGGCCCCACCGATCAGGCCAACATGAAGCAGTTCATCGTCAACCTCGGTCGCCCCTCGCCCTGGTAGCCGCCGCCGCCCTCAGGGCGGACATCCTGCCCGCCGTAACCGGCCGTGTCGAATATGCCGTCGCCCGCCGGAGACGCCACACCACGTGTGAAACCGGGGAAGTGCTCCCCGGGTCCTAAGCCAAGCTATGAACTGTGGTAACGCGTTCGACCGCCGATCTCCAGCAGGAAGCGAGCCACACAGACGACCCGGCCCGGAAGATGCGCCGATTTTTCTATTGACAGAAACGGACCATGTGGCCACAATTATATAATTGCAGGTGTGATGCACGTGTACGAGTCGGCGTGTATGGCCTCTCCTTTCTGCCGAAACGCGCGGTCTCGCATCTTCAGGCCACGACCAATCGAGTTCTCGGTCGGCCGGATGGCCGGGCAGCGGTGAAAAGGAGCCAGTCCCAAGCCGGACCCTTCTGCGACGCGCCGAAGCAAACACGCACCTGAGCCTGTCTCCGCAAAGAGTGGGAGAATCACAATATGAAACAGACCAGGAAGCGCGCGGGGTTCACGCTGATCGAAGTCCTCGTCGTCGTGGCCATCATCGCCTTGCTCATTTCCATCCTGTTGCCAAGTCTGCGCAAAGCACGCGAGGAGGCCAAGAAGAGTGCCTGTGTCTCCAACTTGAGTCAGTTGGGCAAGGCAATGACGGCCTACCTCAACACGTATCGGAACCGCTTCTACTGGGGCTGGAAGACCGGGACTCCGCCCGCCGAAGAGCCCAAGATTCGAACGTGGCTCTACGGCGGGAACCTGGGCGAAGGCTATGAGGGCTCCTGGTTCACAAGAGACAATCCTTACAACAGGCCGCCCCAGGAACGCCATCTCAACCGGTTCGTCAGTCCCAGCAAGTTGAATGACCGGACCAAACTGCCGGTCTACGAAGATCCGGCCGACCAGGGGCTGGCCCTGAACACCGATCCGCTCGGAGAGCCGACGCCGATCTCGGCGTACCGGGTAACTGGAACCAGCTACCAGGCCAATCTCGGCTGGGCGGCCTATGCCTCCGATCAGAAGATCGCTGGCTGGGGTGAGAACCAGGGCAACCAGCGCGTGGTCAGGCTCATGGACAGCATCATTCGGCTATATGAGAAAAAAGGCGCGAGCAAGGCCGTGATCCTCTACGAAGACCGCGCGGACATCGCGCTGACTGGCGCGGCGGACATCCCCATCGGAACCAAGGTCCCCGGCTGGCACGGCGAGCCCAACCGTTTCAGCATGCTCTTCCTCGACGGGCACGCCGCCAACACGCTGGTCGAGTACTGGAAGAACCTGGATCACGAGTACGACGCGTCCGGCAGGTTCCAGCGTTGCTCGCCGTCTGCCACCAAGAAGTGCTTGAACGGCACAGCCCACTGGTTCGCCCGCCAGGACTACATGGCAGAGTAGATTCTCATGGCTGCAAACGACAATGCTCCAGACCAGTCGTCGCTGGCAGGCGGCGTGAAGATTGGTGTCGTTATCCTGGCCCTGATCAGCGTGGTTTACTTCGTGTGGATTCGCGGCGGCGAAGAGGGCCAGGCGGACACGCCTGATTCGGCCGCGCCCTACTTCTGTCTGGAATGCAACAAGCCCTTCAGCTTGACGCCCGCCGGCTACCAGCGTCTGAGCAAGTCCGGCGGCATCAAGACCATCACCCCGGCCGAAGGGCGGCGGGGCCAAGTGCGCTTCCGCTGTCCCCAGTGTGAGAAATTCGGCGGCGTACCTGCACTCGTGTGCCCCAAGGACCAGACCAGCTTCGCCAACATCGCCGTCAAGGGCGAGCCCAACAAGTGCCCCACGTGCGGCTGGAGTCCGTAAGGCCTCGCCTGCCTGAAATACTTGCGACCAGGGCCTGACGGCTGGCGATCGGCGGCTGACGCCTGAGACAGACCGGGACGCCTTCCTTCCGGGCTCCGGCGACTGAAACCTTTTACATTGGCAAAATCCGTGTGCGCCAGTACCATACCCGGCAAATCGCTTCGCGCGAGAATCCCAATTCAAAGGAGCCTGAGATGCGATTCGCCTGGCTGTGCACGTGCGTGTTGTCGTTTGCCGCGGCCGCGACGACCGGGTTCGCCGAACCCGGCTCCCAGAAAGCGGACTGGAAACTCGTGTGGGAGGATCGCTTCGAAAGAGCCGAGCTGGGACCAGCCTGGCATCTCGTCAGCGGCCGCGCCAGCATCGAGAATGGACGGCTCTTTCTGACCGGCGGCGGCGCTACCCTGCTCATCGACCGGCCCTTCGCTCCCGACGTCCGTATCGAGTTCACCGCTCAGGCCAATCCCGACGCCCCGCCCTGCGATCTGTCCGTGGCCATGAGCGCCAACCGGCTCTGGGGTTACCACTATTTGCTGGCATTCGGAGGTAAGGGCAACCGGGCCAACCAGATCGTCGGTGGCCCCGGCGTGCTCGACGAGAATCCGCCGTTCCTCATCGAGCACGGCAAGACGTACACCATCCAGGCCACCAAGGACGGCCCGACGCTCACCATGGTCGTCAACGGCACGCGCATCCTGCACATGACCGACCCCGACCCGGCGGAAGGTCCGGGCTTCGACCGGCTGGGGCTGGTCACCTGGAACGGCATGTACGTGGATGACGTCCGCGTCTATGAGCGCGCCACACCCGCCGCGGGCCGCCCGGCGCCTCTGACCGCCATGCCGGACCTGGGCTATCGCTGGACCCACCGACGGCTCGAATGCCCTCCCGACGCGTCGGCCGCCTGCCGCCAAGCCGCCGAAGCGTACAACCGAGGCGATTTCGCCCAGGCCCTGAAGATCCTCGACGCCGAGCCACTGTCCGTCGAGACGGTCGCTCTGCGGGGTTACGTTCTCGGCGATCTGGCCTATGAGGAGACGGCCGGCGATCTGCAAAGACTGGCCGACGCCGCCCGCCAACTCGAACAGCAATTCAAAGATGATTATCGCGCACAGGCCTTCGCCCGCGCCGCCCAGTGGTTCAGCGGTCTGACCATGGCCAATCGCAACCGCAAGTCCGCCATCCGTCTGGCAGCGCTGGGGCCCGCGAATAATCCGTTCTACTACAAGGCCCAGTTATGGCAGGCCCGCCACTTGCGGGCGGCGGGACTCGAGGGCGCAAGCCAGCGGCGAATCGAGCAAGCCCGCACCATGTTCAAGGAACTCCTGGCGATCTGGCCCGAAGACGTCGGGCTGCGCGAGCTCACCGGCGAAACCGTGCCCTGGCGGGCCGACCTGACCCGGCCGGAGAGCGACGGCCCCGAGTGGGCTCGCCACCTGCAGGAAACCTTCGCCCGTCACCAGGCCATACTGAACTGGTGGTTCACGCACCGGCAGTTCCCCGACGGCCAGTTGGGCGGGGGTTGGGGAGATGACGTGGAGATCCTGCGGGACTGGGTCCCCGCCGTCTGCATCAGCACGGCTTGCGAGCCGGCCATCGCAGGTATCGAACGGCTGGTCGAAGGCGTCTGGCGTTACGCCCTACGCGACGGCTACTCCCCCGATCGCGGCGACGTCGAGCACTCGGCCGAGCCGTCGGCCGATTCGTTGCCCACCATGATGCTCCTGCGGTATGGCGATCCGCTCTGGGTCGAGCGGAATCTCGAGTCCGCCCGGACCATCCGCGAACGATTCATGGCCGTCAACGAACGCGGGCATCTCCAGTTCCTCTCGGCGGAGTTCGGCACCGACGGCGTCCGCCGCGAACCGGTCGCGGGTGGCGACACCGGATACCACGCCCGGGCCATGAAACATTTTCTCTGGCTGGCGTGGTACGGCATCCCCGAGGCCCGCGACATCTACTTGCAGTGGTGCGACACCTGGCTCGAAGCCACCATGTCGCCCATCGGGACCAAGCCCGCCGGCGTGATCCCGGCCAGCATCTGGTTTCCATCCGGCGGCATTGATCCGCCCGACGGCAAGCCCTGGCACGACGAGAAATCCCACTACTACGGATTCCCCGGGCTGCCCACCATGATTCTCGAAAGCTTCCTGAGCGCCTATGCGCTCAGCGGCGAGGACAAGTATCTGGATGCCGTGCAGACCGTACTCGATTTGTCCACCACCGGGCCGCTTCGTTCGGATGTACCAGGCCAGCCGAAGGATCATCCTGACAACTTATTGGCACAAGCGGCCCACCAGGCCGTCCCCAATCTCCTGGCCGTCTATCGCCACCTCACCGGCGATCGTGTCTACGATCCGTACCTTCGCAAACTCGCACTCACCGGCCGGCAGATGTACCTCACCGACGGCAAGCTGTCCGATTACCTCACTTCGTTCGCGGGACCAGTGGCGGCCCTTCGCTACAACTGGGCCCTTCGCACAAGCGAAGTCTTCCAGACCGACCGGGCCGGGCTCGAGGGCGCCGCCGCCCTCATGGGCGCCTACACTGGTGCCGTGCGTGACTTGAGAGATGCCGCCACGCCCACGTTCGCCGCGACCTGGATCACGCCGGACGTGAACTTCGCGGCCGTGGTGACCGACAGCTCGCCGCGGCGCCTGCGGGCCTGGCTGTACAACTTCAACACCGTCCCCATGCGGGTCGGGTTGCGGCCCTGGGAACTCGTCCCCGGCCGCTATGCTCTGCGTCAGGGCGCGATCGTCCCGGGTGAACGCCCGCAGGTGAAGCGCTACGAATGGGTATCCGTATTTTCGCCCTCGGCCGACCTGGAGCTGCGCCGGCGGGCTGAACCCGTGTGGATCGAACTCCCGCCTCGCCGCGAATGGGTCGTGGATCTGCGTCTGCGAGCCGCGTACCCACAAGCGTCGCCCGTGCTGGCCGACCTGGCCATGCACGCCCGTGATGTGCAACGTGAGGGGGAACGTCTGAAGCTCACCATCCACAACATCGGCGGAGCGGCCGCGCCGCCGTTCGACGTGGTGGTCCTCCAAGGCGACAAGCAAGTCGCACGCACGACCGTGCCCGGCCTGCCGGCCATCTCGGGGCTCAAGCCCGTGACTCGGCAAATCGAGCTCGAGGTGCCTGCGTCGGCGGCGGCGTTGAAGATCGCGATCGATCCGGACGACCGCGTACCCGAGATCTGCGAGGAGAACAACGTAGTAGGCTTGAGTCCTGAGTCTTTGAGGATTGAGACAAAATAATGTCTCTGCATTACAGCTCTGAGTTCTGAGCTATGGGCTATGAGCCAGATATCCGGCTGACAGCTGATAGCTGATAGCTACTCTTCGCTGCGATGACCGACCACGACGATGCCGAGCCGGTCGGCGAGTTCCAGCATCTCCTCGCGATCGACAACGAGCACCTCGCCGGCCTCGACCACCAGGGCCGCCGCACGATTGCGGTGCAAGTTGCGGATAGTGTCCGGCCCCACCGTCGGCACGTCGAACCGCGGGTCCTGGCCGGGCTTGGACACCTTGATCAGCATCCAGCCGCCTTGTCGGCAGAGTTGCCCGGCCCGCTCGATCATGCGGTCGGTGCCCTCGATCGCCTCGACGGCAATGACCTCCTGCTCCTTGACCGCGATGGACTGACCAATGTCCAGCCGGCCCATCTCCTTGGCGATCCGCCAACCGAACTCGACATCCTTGAGCTGCGCCGCCGAGGGCTGCCGCCGAGTCATGACGCCTTCGCGGGCCATGTGGTCGGTGCAGTACTGGATTGAGTTGACCAACGTGATTCCCTTTCTGGCCATGTGGTCGGCCGCCGCCCGCAGGATGGTGTCGTTACGCCGGTCCGCCACTTCGAAGAACCACAGCTTGATGCTCGTCCAGTCGGGCAGATACCGCAGGAGCCGGAATCGCGCGTACATCTCCGACTTGCGGACCGAGCCGGCCATGATGGCCTCGCGTACACCCGTCTTGTGAAACACGCGAATCCACCGCCCCAGCCGGACCACGCCCGACCAGTAAAAACGATCGGCGAGGTCGGCCAGGCGACGATCGGCCAGGCCGCGCAGACCGATGATCACCACCGGCCGTCCGGCCGCCCGCGCCCCCTCAGCCACCAGGAACGGGAACCGCCCCGCCCCGGCAATGATGCCCAACGGACTCTCCATGGGGCCACAGGATAAGGGATGATGCGAGCCGGATAAAGAAGCCGGGCGGAGATCGAAATCTCCGCCCGGCTGTCAACCTGTCCCGAGTTGTGATCCGTCCGAAAGCCGGCCGATCAGGCCCGGCGACGGCGGAGGAACGGCGCGGCCACCACCAGCAGAAGCAGCGTCGCCGGCTCGGGCAGCTTGGCCAGATAAACATCGTCAAAATACGCCACCTGCGTCGAGCTCAAGCCGGAGCCCAACGCCAGATTGTCGAAGCTTCGGTTGTTGGTATTCGGAATGGCCTGAGCCGCCACGCCATCGACGTAGAACTGGAACTGGGTCGGCGTGATGACCACCTTCAGTTCATGCCAGCCCAGCGAACGGGCGGGAACCCCAGGGCCGTCCAGCTTGAAGAACGCACCACCTTCGTAGCCGAGAACCCGCGCCATGTACCGGGGGCCGGGACCCGCGGAGTTGAGGAGGTTGTTGTTCAAGCCCATGGCAATCAACTGACCAGACCCGGTCGGTGCCGTGGTGTCCTGAATATTGATGTAGTTGCGATGCGGGTTGGCCGTCGGGGCGACATCGTAGAACTTGAAACTGAACACGATGGGCTCGTCTTCCGTCGCCTGAGTTTCCGCGAACGTCAGGCGGTTTCGATAACCGGCGGCGGTGCCGAACTTGACGGACTGCGTGGGGCTGGCGGCCTGCTCGGTGGTCAGCGTGCCGCTGCCCTCCGAGCCGATGGGCGCCCAAACCGCTTCGAACGCCGCCTGGTTGGCATAGCTGAAACTGTCGTTCACCAGCACCGTGGTGGCCTGGAGCGAACTGGCCATTAATACGACTGCACCTGTCAGGACAATAGTGGCTCGCATCGTTCTCCTCCTCAGCTCTCCGCTCCGCTCATGCAACGCGCACGAAGGAGCAAGACATGCAGATTGGTCAGACTTGACAAGGCCTTCCGGCGGGCAGCCTCTCTCCCCCACCGCCTACCGGCATTATATACTTTTATTCTTACAGATCAAGTTGTGCTTCGAATTGTTTGCCGCAGGAATTGGAGGACCACGGCCGGCGTGCCGACCGGCCGCGGCTCTCCGCTTACTCGGGGTAAACCAGGTACTTTTCTCGGACCTTCATGAACCGGGCGAGGGGCTCCTTCCACAGTGTCGGCAGACTGGCCGCGTCCCGACCCGCCTCGAGCGCTCGCTGGACCTCAGCGTTGCCCATCAGGTTGATGACCTTGCTCACCTCGAAGGCCGAGCCGAACAACTGATGGAGTGTGGCCGCCATGGTCAGCCCCATCCGCACCGGCTCCAAAGCTTCCCGGTCGGTGACCAGAATGTAAACGCCCTGGCAGGGCTGCTTGGCGAACTTGCTGGAGGTGGGCGTGAACTCGATAGGCACGAACCGCACGCCCGGCAGCTTGGCCGCGTTCAAGGCGGCCGCCCACTTGCGGCCGTCAATCCACGGCGCGCCCACGAATTCGAACGGCTGATCCGTCCCACGCCCCACCGACACGTTACAGGCCTCCAGCAGGCACACGCCCGGATACAGCGTCGCCTGCGTCAGGTTCCGCATGTTGGGCGACGGATTGATCCACAACAGTCCTGTCTCATCCCACCACATGCCGCGCTTCCAGCCCTTCACGTCGATCACCGTCAGGTCGCAGTTGATCCCGTACTCCCGGTTGAACAGCCGGGCCAACTCGCCGATGGTCATGCCGTGCATGACGGGCAACGGACCAAACGCCGTGAATCGCGGGCGATTCTTGTCGCTGATCGGCCCGTCCACCCGCGTGCCCGTGATCGGGTTCGGCCGGTCGAGCACGATCACCTTGATGCCGCCCAACTCGGCCGCTGCTTCCATCGCAAGCCCCATGGTGGCCGGGTACGTGTAGAACCGCGCGCCGATGTCCTGGATGTCGAAGAGGATCGTGTCGACGCCCTTCAGCATCTCGGGCGTGGGCTTGCGCGTCTCGCCGTACAGGCTGTACACCTTGAGGCCCGTCTCCGGATCGGTCATGTCGCCGACCTTCTCGTCCAGTTGGCCATACAGGCCGTGCTCCGGCGAAAACAGGCAGACCACGTTCACCTTGCCTTCGATCAACAACTGGACCAGATGCTTGCCTTCGCGGTCGCGGGCAGTGTGATTCGTGATCACCGCCACCTTGCGCCCCCGGAGGACGGCGAAGTTGTCGGCCTTGAGCACGTCGATGCCACACCATACGTCGGCGGGCGCGCCCGACGCCTCGCGCGAAGTCTTGCCGCCGGCCGATGCCACAGCCACTGCCGTCCCCCGCGGCCCCGACCACCCGGCGGCCGCCAACGCACGCGGCAGCGCCGGCAGCAGCGGCTCGGACACCGTCTCGGGGATGTACCGCTCGTCGGCGGACTCGACGATGGCGCTGGCCACCACGTTGGCCACGCGGCGGCGCAGGTCGAGCACGCTGCCCTTGCCGTTCGGATGCACCGCGTTGGTCAGCAGGACGAAGAACGTCCGATGCCTGGGGTCCAGCCACAGGCACGTGCCGGTAAAGCCGGTGTGCCCGAGCGTCGAGCCGGCTTCGAAGAAGTTGCCCCGCGGCTGCGAGTAGCCGGTATTGACGTCGAAGCCGTAGGCCCGGCTCCCCCGACCGTCGGCCATCACCCGCTGCCGGATCATCTCGCGCACCGTCGTGTCGCCCAACACGCGCTTGCCCTCGAACGTGCCGAAGTTCAGGATCATGCGGCACCAGCGAGCCAGGTCGTCGGCGGTGGAGAACAGCCCGGCATGACCCGCCACGCCCCCCAGCGCGTAGGCGCGCGGATCGTGCACCTCGCCCACCATCCAGCGGCCTTCGCGCTGCTCGGTCGGAGCACAGCGTGCCTTAAGCTGGTCCCCCAGGTTGTAGCCGGTGTCCTTCATGCCCAGCGGAGCGAAGATCTCCTCGTGCGCGAACTGATCCAACGGACGGCCATCCACCCGCTTGACCAGCTCACCCAGCACGATGTACCCCACGTCGCTGTAATCAAATCGCGTGCCGGGCTCGTGCACCGGCGCGAGAGCCATGACCCGTTCGATCGATCGGGCCGGCCCGTCCATGTAGTCCTTCAACGGGTTGTCGGCGATCAGCCCCGAGCGATGCAGGAGCAACTGCTCGATGGTGATGGATTCCTTGCCGTTCTGGCCGAACTCGGGGATGTATTGCACCACGCGGTCGCTCAGCGAGATCTGGCCGCGCTCGGCCAGGAGCATCACCGACGTGGCACACCCGACCACTTTCGACAACGAGGCCAAATCGAAGATGGTGTCTTCCGTCATGGGCACGCGCTGAGGCTGCACGGCGCGATGACCGTACGCCTTGCGATAGACGATCTTGTCGTCGCGCCCCACCAGCAACACCGCGCCCGGCAACTTGCCCTTGTCGATCGCATCCTGGATCGCCCGGTCCGCCCAAGCCATCCGCGTGGTGTCGAATCCGCCGGCCCGGGCGTAACCGGCCGACAAGACGAACGCGATCCCGACCAAGCTCAGACCCAGTTTTGACATGTTTGCCATAAACCTGACCTGCCTTTCCGATAGGAAGATGGGACTCGTGCCGCGGCCAATGTCCTGCCGGGCGAGCCCGCATTATAGCTCCCCCTGGATTCCCCAGCGAGCGGCGGGGCTTGCCCCGCCGTCTCGTCCCGGCGTTAGTTTGCACACCTTTCGCAAAGCTCACCGTCGGTGGGCGTCAAACCCGCGGAAGACCCCACGTGCCACGTCACCGCCGACGATTCCGCGATAATAGCATGATTGTCGTTCGGGAAGGCGCCCCCGGACCCTGTCAAACTGAGTCCGCCAGGGCAAGTCCAGCGGCTCGCGCTGCGTTTGGAGTGAGACGAAAGACGCACGCGCTATTCCGGCGTGACTTCGACGCCGGGCGGGGCGTCGATTCGCGAGCTTGTGTTGCTGTCGTACGTGTATTGCCCCGCGGCGGTCTGCCGGATCACGCAATAGTGGTGACGAGTAACGGTGTCGCCCATTTGAACGTCGCGATAGAAGAACTTGTCGCCGGGCCGCAAGCCTTGCGTCGAATCGACCCGAATGGTCATCGGCTGGCCGAACCGGACTTCCCGCACGTGCGTCGAAACGAAGCCGTCCTCGCTTTGAAGAAGCTTGCCCTGAAAGAAGCCCGTCGGGCTCTTGCGGTTGGCCGACTTCGCGTACTCATGAGGGATCATGGTGGTCATGGTGTGGGCGTCCAGCACTTCGTGCACGATGCCCTGTCCGAGCAGCGTGTCCACCTGCTCGAGCCGAAGCACGTCGCCGCGGATGCCGCCCGCCGCCAGTGTATACGCCGAGTTGCGGGAATACCGCGGATTCCAGATGTAGACGGGCTCTCCGCCTCGAACGTCGCCCGCCGGCCAGGTTGCATCGATCTGAATCTCGGGAGTGTCAAGCGGCGTCACCATCACCCGGGCCGTCGCCCGAGCCGAGTCCAAAGCGATTCGCCACGGACCGGCCTCCAGACGTTGTCCATCCAGCAGCGCCGCCGACACGAGCCGGTCACCGTCGAACCGGCATCGGGCAATACTGCCCGTGAACCGTATCGATTGATCACCGAGACGGGCCGTCACTGAGTCGCGCTCGTCCACACCGATCAACCAGACGTCCCGGACCCCCGAACGCAACGTGACGAGCAACGCCAGGCCGCTGTCCGCCGTCAGCTCGCCGCCCGTGTCGATCCGGCGGATGGACTCGACCGCCGGCGACTCGCCCTTCGCCGCGGCCTCCCAGACGGCCACGAAACACGACGACAGATTCTCCCCCGTGCGACGGCGAATGACGTATCGCGACTTCGGATGGGTCGGGTACAGCCCTGGCGCGACGGCCGTCACCACCGGACCGCCATGATCGAGCGAGAGCATGCGGAATACGACGCCGTCGTCTTGCTTCCAGGCGGCCGCCCATTCGCCGGTCGGGCGAGCCTCGGCCGGGCGCGTCAGAAAACCATAGCCATTGCCGGGCGGCGGATTCCAATAGGGCTTGTTAGGATACCCCTTCATGTCACCGTCGTTGAGCTGAAGCTCGCCCCAGGAATACTCCGGGCCGGCCAGGCTGCCCACTGCCGGCTCCCCGAACTCGATGTGCTCGAACGCGACGTCGGTGCCGATGGCGTGCATGGGCAAATCGTGTTGTTTCCCGCCTTTGGCGCGGAACAGATCGAGCGCGTACTCGCCAGCCAAAGCGAACAATCGGCGGTACATGCTCACGCCGACATACGCGTACGCGCTCGAAGACGCCTCGACGAGCACGAGTTCGGGCCAATCCGCGAAATGGTGCAGACTTCCCCCCATGATTCCGCCGTCTTGCGATTTCGCATCCACCACGACCACATTGTGGCTGGCGGTCTGCCTGGCCCATCCCACTTGCGTGTGCGTGCTGCCGAGGTGGTAACCGAGATCATACGTCAGCTCCCGGCCGTAAGCGAAATAGTTCACGTTCAGATCATCGAGATGCCCGTGCACCAGCGACGGTCCGTAACGCAAAGCGGCCTGACGATTCCGCTCGCCTTGCCCCTGTCGCAGCACCGCCAGTCCCTTCTGTCCGAAGAAGAAGGAACCCTCCAGCAAGCGTTCGAGACGGCCCTCGAGCGCCGCCGGGTCGGCCTGAGCGACAGTGCGATCCGGCTTGCCATGAAAGACGCGCCACGCGACCATGCCGGACATGTCCTCGTCGGCATCCGGGTCGAGTTGCCGCAGACGCGCGTTCAGCGCGGCGTACATCCTGCCCAACCGCGGATCAGTGACGCGAGAAGCCAGATATTCCGAATACATGCAGTCCCAGATGGTCTTCTCGATGTACTGCGGCGCAGTGGGCTGATAGGCCGGCGGATCATCGCCGTAGGGCAGGTTGTGGCCCTGACAATTTTGCGACATCTGCGGCAGAACGTAGAACGATTGGAACCGCGGATCGTCGTAAAGATTCAGGCCGTTGGGAAAGACGCTCCCACGATAGTTGATTAGCGGCTCGGCGAACGTCAGGTACAGACTGCGCGTGTGCAGACCGTAGCCTGGCGAGGTTTCGAAGTAGGCCCCATCGCGATCCACGTTGTTGGCCAGCATGGCCCGGATGCCGTACGGGCCATCGACGGCCCACGTAATGTATTCCGGGGTGCCGAGGCACACACCAACCGCCAGCACGCCGCGCAGATAATCGGCCTGGCCGTTGTGCAGGCCGCCCTGCCGAACCGACTGCTCGTAGCAGTAGGCCGCGCCGTTGAGCAGCAGGTTGCGCTCGATGTTCTGTCGCCGCGTGAGCCCCGGCTCGGCGGAAGGCTCATCGAGGCCCGGCCAGTGATGGATGCGGTCGTAAATTTCCACGAAATGAACGAGGACGCGGGCAACCTGGTACCACGGCCGATTCAGCCGCCCGCTCGGCGGGTTGGAGGGATAGTCCCATGAACCCTTGTCGCATGAAGGGTAGATGACGGCCAACTCGTCCAGCACGGCGGCGGCCATAGCGGCGGCGCGTTCATCGCCTGTCAGGAGGTACACGTTAGCGGCAGGCACCGCCAGTTTGAAGATGAGCGTCTCGACGACCCACGCGTTGTACGAGCCGACGAAGTAGTGCACCCGTTTGTCGCCCGCGTGATAGCCCGTGCCCGGATCGGGATGCTCGGCATCGGGCAGAACGTGCCCCTGGTTGCAGATCACGTGTCCGGGTTTGTCGAACGACGCGCGGGCCAATCCCCACTTGCCCCACGTGCTCCCGCAAATCGGGCACCCGGTAAAGCCGTAGGCAAAGCACGCCCCCTTGCCCGGCATGACTGACTTGACCCACGCGGGATCCTTGTCGTCCCAGGCAGCCAATGACTTCTGGATCTCCTCGAACCAGGCTTTCGCTTCCGCGTCGTGGGCGATGCGATGGCGGGCCCGCTGCACATCCTCGGGAGTGATGCTGACCGTCGGGTGACGTAGCGCACCTTCGTGAGTCAGCTCCAGCCCCCAGGCAGCCGCGCCCAGCGACAGCACCAGACCGAATGAGAACAGGCACCGTTTCGAGTACATGCGACGGACTCCCTTGCCCTGACCTGTGCGATGAGTGGACAGGCCGCATTGTACGCCAGCTCGAAAGCGCCGTCGCCTGGAGGCGAGAAGGATGTCCGCGCCCAATCGCGGCGTGTGAAGCGGGCGGGCCGTCTACCGTCCGTTTGCGAGACGGTCGGCGACCGGAGTATAATTAGCACATGCAACAGTTGCGGGAGACAAGTGACGCTTCGCTGGCCGGGCAGTGTGCCCGCGAAGTGTTGGCGGGCATCCCGGGCGTCATGCGGTTCATTCGCGGTCAGATGCGAGCGAACCGGGCCGGGCTGACCGTGCCGCAGTTTCGCACGCTGGTATTCCTGAGCCTGAACGACCGCCCGTCGCTCTCCGAGCTGGCCGACCACCTGGGCCTGTCGCTGCCGGCGGCCTCGCGCATGGTGGATTTGCTGGTGCGAAGAACGCTCATCCAGCGCAGCCCGCAGCCCCACGACCGCCGCCGCGTGTGCCTGGGACTCACGGCCATGGGACGCCAGAAGTTCCAGGCCGCCCACGAGGCAACGCGGCAGGCGCTAGCCGACAACCTGAGCCGCCTCTCGCGAAGCGAGCTGACTCGCCTGCGGGAAGGGATGCGGGTGCTCTGCCGCGTGTTCGCCGCCGAACAAGGAAAGACCGCCGCGCCCGCCCCGCCGAATGTGAAATCACGCCGCCGCCGTTCCGGAGTCCTTCCATGAAGAAGCTTGTAGTTGTGCTGCTCCTCATCGCGGCCACCGGGGTGGCCGGCTGGACCTGGTGGCACCGCTCGTCCACACCGGTGACCAACTTCCGTACGGTTCCCGTCGAACGACAGGACCTGCTGATCACCATCAGCGCGACCGGCACGCTCCAGTCTGAAGAACTGGTGGACGTCGGCGCGCAGGTGGCCGGCAAAATCGAATCCTTCGGCACCGATCCGGACAATCCCGACAAGCCGATCGACTACGGCACGAGAGTCGACGTGGGCACCGTCCTGGCCAGAATCGACCCCTCGCTGTACGCCGCCGACGTCGAGCAGGCCACCGCCCAGCTCGAGCAGGCCAAGGCGAACGTCAAGCGAGCCCAGGCCGACCTCGTGCAGAGCCGGGCCAAACTGACGCAGGCCGAGCGCAACTGGCGACGCATCGAGGGCATGGAGCCGGGCGCGTTGTCCGCCACCGACTATGACTCGTACCAGGCCGCGTACGAAACCGCGCTGGCGATGGTCGGCGTGAGCGAGGCCTCGCTCCTCCAAGCGGAAAAAGCCGTCCTCCAGGCCGAGGCCCAGTTGCGACGGGCCAAGACCAACCTGGGCTACTGCACGATCAAGTCGCCGGTGAAGGGCGTGATCATTGATCGCCGCGTCAATATCGGCCAGACCGTCGTCGCCAGCCTCAACGCCCCCAGCCTGTTCCTCATCGCCAAGGACCTCACGAAGATGCAGGTTTGGGCCTCCGTGAACGAGGCCGACATCGGCAGCATTCATCCGGGCCAGCCCGTGACGTTCACGGTGGACGCCCATCCTGGTGAGACCTTCCGCGGGACGGTAAGCAAGATTCGCCTCAACGCGGCCATGATCCAGAACGTGGTCACATACACGGTGGAAATCACGACCGACAATCGCGACGGAAAGCTGCTTCCGTATCTGACCGCCAATGTGCGATTCGAGGTGACGAACCGCGAGAACGTGCTGACCGTTCCGAACGCCGCCCTGCGCTGGACGCCGCTGCCCGAGCAGGTGGCGCCGGATGCTCGACGGCAGTTCCAGGCCGGCGAGCACACCACTACGGCGGGTCCCGATCGCAGCCGAGGCGGCGGACGGCCGCACTCGCGTCCCGCGGAGAGCGACGACGCCCTGCGGCCCGGCACGGTCTGGGTGCAGGACGGCCCGTTCGCCCGTCCAATCCCGGTGCGGGTCGGCCTCAGCGACGGAACGCTCAGCGAAGTGTCGGGTATACCGGAAGGAACGCTGGTGATCGTGGGCGAAGCCGAGCCGACCGCGGCACCCCAGAGCGGCACGACCAATCCGTTCGTGCCGCAGATTCGACGAAGGGCCGTCGCCCGGCCGTCCTCCTGACGGCGCGGGTGTCCGTGGCCCGTGGCCAGTGGCCAGTTGTTCGGCCCAGGCCCTTGGTCCGTAGCGAAAACCGAATGCTCTGCCAACCTACGAGCGAACCACGGCCTCGACAACAGACTACTGACAACTGATCACTGACGACTTGACAGAGGAGCATAGCGACGTGGAGTTGATCCGGCTCGAGGACATTCGCAAGACCTACCACCTGGGCGAGGTCGAACTGGAGGTGCTCAAGGGCATCTCGCTGACCATCGCCGCCGGCGAAATGGTCGCGCTCATGGGCTCGTCGGGCTCGGGGAAGACCACGCTCATGAACATCCTGGGCTGCCTCGACCGGCCCACCTCCGGGCGTTACTGGCTTGGCGGGCAGGAGCTCTCGAAGCTCTCGGCCGACGAACGAGCCCTGTTCCGCAATCAGCGGATCGGCTTCGTGTTCCAGAACTTCAACCTGCTGCCCCGCACCAGCGCGATCGAGAACGTGATGATGCCGCTCCTGTATTCCACCGCCCCGGTCTCCAGCCGGGAAGGGCGTCAGCGAGCTGCCGCCCTGCTCGAACGGGTCGGCCTGGGATCCCGCATGCACCATGAGCCCTCCCAGTTGTCCGGCGGCCAGCAGCAGCGAGTGGCCATCGCTCGCGCCCTCATCAATCAACCGTCAGTGCTGTTCGCCGACGAGCCTACGGGAAACCTCGACTCCCGCACCAGTCGGGAGATCCTCGAGATGTTCCGCCGGCTCAACGAAGAGGAAGGCATCACGATCATCCTTGTCACGCACGACGCCGGCGTGGCCCGGCATGCGAAACGGACCATCCGCATCGTCGATGGTCTGATCGTCAACGGCGAGTTCACGGCGGAAGAAGAGCCGCTCGCCGAGGTTTCCGCAGGGCCGGACGGCCAGGAGGGTTCGCCGCGCCCATGAGCTCGATCACCCAGTTTCATCTTCGCACGCTGCGAACGGCCTTCCACGCCTTGCGCCGTAACAAAATGCGCTCCGCCCTTACCACGCTGGGCATCATCATCGGCGTGGCGGCGGTGATCACCATGATGGAGATCGGCAACGGCTCGTCGAGGGCCATCCAACGCTCCATCGCCAGCATGGGGGCCGACAATCTCATCGTCATGCCGGGTACCGCCTCGAGCGGCGGCGTGACCTTCGGCGGCGGCAGCGCCATGACGCTCACGCCCGACGACGCGGAGGCCATCGCTACCGAAGTACCCGCCGTCCGCGCCGTCGCCCCGATCGTGCGCGCCCGCACGCAGATCGTCTACGGCAACCGAAACTGGGTGCCCGTCTACATCTATGGAACCACGCCGTCGTTCCTCGACGTGCGACAGTGGGGGATCGCCGAGGGCGAGTTCTTCACCGATCAGGACGTCCGCAACACCAGCAAAGTGGCGGTCATCGGCCAGACGCTCGCTCGCGAACTCTTCGCCGGCGCGTCCCCCATCGGCGAGGAAATCCGCGTCAAGAACGTCTCGTTCAAGGTCATCGGCGTGTTGGTGCCCAAGGGGGCCAACATGATGGGGATCGACCAGGACGACATTCTGCTCGCCCCCTGGACCACCATCAAGAACCGGGTTTCCGGTTCGACGCTGACCAACACGAACCAGAGCGCGGACACCGGCGGGACGCAGAATGTCGGCACGATGGGCGGCTTGTATCCCGGCCGTCCCGATCCGTACCCGGCCGTCTCGTCCGTCCAGGCCGCCAATACGCCGGTCACCGCACGGTTCGTCAACGTGGATCAGATCATGGTGGCCGCCCGCTCGCCGCAGCACATCCAGCCCGCGGTCGATCAGATCACGCGACTCTTGCGGGAGCGTCACCGCATCCGCCCGGGCCAGTCCGACGACTTCAACATCCGCGACATGACGGAGATGACCCGGCAGCTCAGTTCCACCACCTTTCTCATGACCCGCCTCCTGCTCAGCGTGGCCCTGATCTCGCTCGTCGTGGGCGGCGTGGGCATCATGAACATCATGCTCGTCTCGGTGACGGAGCGCACGCGGGAAATCGGCTTGCGGATGGCGGTGGGGGCACGCGCTCGCGACATCCTGCGGCAGTTTCTGGTCGAATCCGTGGTGCTGTGCGGCGCGGGCGGGGCGTTCGGGATCCTGCTCGGCCGCGGCAGTTCGCTCTTGTTGCGTTTGCTCCTGAACTGGCCGACCGAACTGTCCGTCGGCGCCATTGTCGCCGCCGTGCTCGTCTCAGTCACCGTGGGCGTGGTGTTCGGCTACTATCCGGCCTGGAAGGCGTCGCGGCTCGATCCCATCGAAGCGCTCCGCTATGAATGACCTGCGGGTTGGCCTCTTTACTTTCGGCAACCTACCATGGGTTTTCCGGCACACACAGTCTGTTGCGGAGAACAGGCATGGATTGGCAGCAGGTGTTCAACCGAAGTCTGAAGTACGACGCGTATCTTCAAACAGGAACGTCGGTCCACCGTGACCGTTGGCGCTCGGTGTACGACCGCGTCCAGCTCACGGAGGCGCAGCGCAGCCTCCTGGCGAGCTTCACGCGGCGGATGAACGTGTTCTGCCTCTCGGGCGTGTGGTGCGGCGACTGCGTGAACCAGTGCCCCATCCTCCAGCGATTGGCCGAAGCCAACCCGCTGATCGACTTGCGCTTCTTCGACCGCGACGAGGATACCGCCTTGCGTTCCGAGTTGTCGATCAACGGCGGCCAGCGCGTGCCCGTGGTCGTGTTCTTGTCCGAGGACTTCTACGAGTGCGGACGGTACGGCGATCGCACGTTGAGCACGTATCGCCGGATGGCCGCCAATTCGCTCGGAGCGGCCTGCCCCACCGGCATCGTCCCCGCCGAATCCGACAGCATGGCCGCCGTCGTCGCGGAGTGGCTGGCGGAGTTCGAGCGCATCCAGCTCATCCTTCGGCTGTCGGCACGGCTGCGCAGTAAGTACGGCGATTGAGCTCGAGAAAACACGCCCCACGTGAAACGCGAGCCGCCAGGCCTGGTACGTCCAGCGTGCAACGGGTCGACGCGGTTTCGCCCCGAAGGGGCGCGAAGTGTGTAGCCGTGGACGTCAGCCCACGGACCGCTGGGTCCAAGAAAACTATCTCCTGTCAACCAGAGGGCGGCTTCGCCGCGCTCTGGTTGACAGGGGGAGCTAGTGCGGACCCCGCACCGGCGGCTCACGCCGCCGTCTATTGACCGACGCCCCTACGGGGCGAGAAGGTGCCGCACCCTAAACACGTACGGGGACAAGCCCCGCCGCTCGCCGAGGTCAGGGGGTACTGGCGGTGACGGGCTCTTGTTGGAGGAGGGGTTGCTTCGGCGGGCCCGCGATGACGTTGCCGCGGGCATCGTAGCGGCCGCCGTGACAGGGACAGTCCCAAGTCTCTTCGGCCGCGTTCCAGTGCACGTAGCAACCCATGTGGCGACATACAGGTGACATCATGTGCACCTCGCCATGCTCGTCACGATAGACCGCCAACCGTTCGCCCTCGACGGTGACCAATCCGCCCTGCCCGGGGGCGATTTCATCGACACTGTCGAAGTCGGCCCCCATGAGCCGATCGCCCACGAAATGCTTGGCCATGTGCAACAGATTGCTGGTCAGCCGGCGCACCGTGGACAACGGCCGAACTCGGCCCGGATCGAATACACCGGCGGCGGGATTCTCCCGGCCCACGATCAAATCGCTGATGAGCAAACCGGCCACCGTCCCGAAAGTCAAGCCGTCGCCCGAGTAAGCCGCCCCCATGTAGATGTGCTCGAAATTGGGCACCCGGCCGATGTAAGGGACACCGTCGGCGGCTTCGAAGAATTCATGCGACCACCGAAAATCAAGCGACGCGACGCGAAAGCGGTTGCGGGCATAACGGTCCAGTTCGCGGAAGCACTGCGTGGTGTCGATCTGGGCGCCGGTACGATGGTCGGCCCCGCCGATGAGCAGCAGCCGGGGGTCGTCGTCGGTGGCCCGGCGTATGTAGTGGTAAGGCCGGGCGGTATCCCAGTAGAGTGCGTCGGGCACGTCGTTGAGCACCCGTACTCCGAGCACATACGACTGGTATGGCAAGGCCCGGGGCTCGACCGTGAACATGCCCAGTAGCGGCGCGTGGCCGGCGAGTATCACCGCATCGGCAGTGATCGTGCCGCGATTGGTCTCAACCCGTCCCTGGCCGTTCTCCTCCCAGATCTTCTCGGCCCGGGTGTTCTCGAAGATCTGCCCGCCGGCTTCGACAATCTTGCGGGCGAGTCCCTGAATGTAAGCAAGCGGATCGAACCGGCCCTGATCGGGAAAAACCAGCGACAGCGCGGTATCGAACGGCAGCGGTGCCTGGCGCTGCATATCCACGGCGATGCCGAGGTTTCGCACGAGCGTGTACTCGACCTTGAGCATCTCGATATCGGCATCGTCCTCGCAGTACAGGTAGGCGGGCACGCGACGGAATCGGCAGCCCAACTGCAGCCGGCGATCCCAGTCCTCGATTACGTCGATGGCCTGCTGCTTGGCAACCAGAGCAATCCGGGCATGATCCTCGCCCAGGCCACGGATCAGTCCCTTGAGTGTCTCGTCGGTGTAGCTGTCCAGGTGACCCGTGCTCGATCCGGTCGTGCCCGAGCCGACCCAGTTCATCTCGATGACCTGCACCTTCAAGCCTGCCTCCACCAGACGCATGGCCGCGGTCAGGCCGGTGATGCCGGCCCCCACGATCACCGCGTCGGTCCGGCTGTCCTCGAACAGCTCGGGATAGGTGGGCTGCAGCGGCGAGGTCATCCAGAACGAAGCGTTCACACCTGCTCGATCCATTGCGGAATCTCCGTGGATCCGGCACAAAGGACCGCGATCGTGCGCCGGCCGGCGTTCGGCTTGCAGCCGACAGCCGCACCACGCACGACCGCGGTCAGTGTCAGGAGCGTTCCATCCAGCCGAAGAGGCAGGCAAGAGGCCCGCCCCCCGAGTTCATTCATTCCTCCTTCTCGTAGCCGGCCTGGACGTTCACCTGCTTTTTCGCCAACTTGGTCAACTTGGCATCGGTCTCCTTCTCCTCGGCCAGCGTCTGGCCCAGCAGTTCGTGAGCCTCGTCGAAGCCCAACTGCTCGGCCCACTGGCAGACCGTGCCGTACGAGGCGATCTCGTAATGCTCGACCTTCTGCGCGGCGGCGATCAACTCGGCATCCAGAACTTCGGGCTCGGCGTTCTTGCTGCTCATGAGCGACTCACCCTCCTTGATGATGCCGCTCATGCCTTCGCATTTTTCCGCCCTGCCACTGCGGCCGAGCGATTCGAAAACCTGTTTGAGTCGTTCGACCTGAGTCTCCGTCATGGCCGCGTGCTCCTCGAAGGCCTCCCGCAGTTCGGGGGTCGATGCTTTCTTGGCCATCTTGGGCAGGGCTTTGACGAGTTGCTGCTCCGCGCTGAGCAAATCCTGCAGCTCGTGAATGAACGCATCCTCTAACGACTTCAATGCAGCCATACCTCACACTCCTTCCGGCCTTCGGTGTCAGGCCGGTCAAGCCGTCGTCCAGCCGGCGGGCCGGATGGAAATCACTGGCAATCCTTGTCCTTCGTTCAATTCGGGTTTACCGCCCCGTGTCGCTCGGAACGCCGTAGATGTTCACGTCGTACGATCGCGGGATGTTCAGATACACGGAATCGGGTTCCGTCCCCACCGCCCCGAACGCGGGGCCGGTTTGGGCTTCGGGAGCCACGAATCCGAACGTTTCATACGTGGCGCCCATGCCGGTACCGGATTCGAGCAGATCCTGATCATCCCAGTAATAGGTTTGGCCGCCCATACGGAACGTCCCGTCGCTGGGACGAGCCTGCGGAGCGAGTTCGCCGCTTCGATAGCCGTAGACGTCCTGGCTGCCCATCCGGCCGTCCATCGTGTCATACGCATACGATCCCGTTCGCCCGCCGAACACCATGGGCGTGTTGGAGATGTTGCCTTCGTCCCAGCCCGTCCAGAAGGTGACCATCTGCCTCCTGCTCAACAGCTGGTTGCGGGTCTGCGGCATGGGCGTGGGGGTCATGGCGTTGGCGCTCCAGAGCACGGGCGATCCGTGCCAGGGCGTGTAGTAGCGTTGCGTCAACTCGTTGTCGTAGATGGTGTGGAAGCGCGGATGCTGCACGAGCGGAGGCTGCGCCACCTTCCACTCCTTGGTGTAGAAGTCGCGATCCACTTCGAACCGGTCCTGCGTCTGGATGAAGTTGTCATCGACGAGGTTCTTGCCCCGCCACCAGTTGTGCCGGTCCGAGTCCGAGGGAACCGGATGGATGACCGCGCCCTGGACGCCGGAGGCGGAAGGAGCAGCCGGCTGCCCGCTCTCATAGCCGTAGACGCCACGGTCTCGATCCATCTGGCTGCGATATCCGTAGAAACTGTCCATATCGCGGTATTCGAAGCTTCCACTCGGCAGACGCTCGTACTGTCCGGCCTGCATCTGATGGAGTTCCTGCGGATCGATCTGAGGCGGCGAATCGCGGAATGGCAAAAAGACTTCCTCACCGGCCCGGACCTCCCGTGACGGCGACCAATAGCCAAGCGGCCGCTCTCCTCGCTCGATGATCACGATGTCGGGATCCTGGACGATGACGCCCGCCTCGCGACGGGCCTGACCGCCCTCCGCGTCGGCCGGGCGAGTGGCTGCGGGACGATCGGCCAGACGATCGCGTGCAGCTGCGGGCTCCTGTCCCGCCCAGCGGCGCAACTCGGCATCGTCCTGCTGCGCCGGCCGGCCGGTGTCCGGTTGCTGCGTGATGGTCACATCACGGTCCCGGATGATCTCCTCCTCCTGGACGTCGATTTCGATCTGCGCCCCCGCGTTCGAATCGCGAGCACCGGGTGCCGGTTGGGGCTGGGCCTGATTGGCCTGGCCCTGGGCCGATGCCCAGCCGGCCAGGGCCGACATCAGCAACGGCATCACAAACCATTTCGTCCTGTTCATGTTCTTCTCCTGTGTAAACAGCCCGCACACATCGATCCATTTCCCGCTATCCGGAAAAACCGGTGGGTACCTCCAATCAGTTCTTTCAACTGTTTTTCGAGTCAGCATTCACCGTGCCAGAGCATCGGGTCCGTCAACTTAAGGTCTTACTGCTTTGCTCCGGCACGTTTAGCGATCGCGCGAGAAACGGAATGAAAAGCGTCCCCTCCGACAGAATGTCCGCTTCGCGCCGAAGATCCGCCAAATCGACTTCAGTCGATATCCGTCGGCACGATTCATCCGTTGATCACCCGCCCACCGTTCGGGTGAAGCACCTGACCGGAGATGTAGGAAGCGTCGCTGCTGGCCAGAAATACGTAGCACGGTGCGACTTCATCAGGTTGGCCTGCGCGACCCAGCGGCGTGTTCTTGCCGAACTGCTCGACCTTCTCTTCAGGGAATGTGGCCGGAATCAGCGGCGTCCAGATCGGACCGGGCGCTACTCCGTTCACCCGGATGTTGCGCTCGGCCAAAGCCAGAGCGAGCGATCGGGTGAAAGCAACGATAGCCCCTTTTGTGCTCGCGTAATCGATGAGCTTCGGGTTGCCCTCGTAGGCCGTGACCGACGTCGTGTTGATGATGGTCGCACCTTCCCGCATGTATTTCAGAGCGGCACGGGCAAGATAGAAGTACGCGAAGATGTTGGTTCGAAACGTTCGTTCGAGTTGCTCGTCCGTGATGTCCTCGAGACGAGTCTGAACGTGCTGCTCGGCGGCGTTGTTGACGAGGATGTCCAGGTGACCGAACGCCTCGACCGTCTGGCGCACGGCTTGTTCACAAAAGGCGCTGTCTCCGACGTCGCCGGCGATGAGCAGGCACCGGCGATTCTCCTGCTCGACGAGCCGGCGGGTCTCCTCGGCATCCTGGTGTTCGTTGAGATAAAGGACGGCAACGTCGGCGCCTTCCTTGGCAAACATCACCGCGACCGCTCGCCCGATGCCGCTGTCGCCGCCGCTGATCAGGGCGGCCTTGCCCAGGAGTTTGCCGGCCGGACGATACCCTTCGGCCTTGGACTCGGGGCGAGGTTGCATCTCGTGCTCTTTGCCCGGTTGTTGTTGCTGCTGCGGCGGAAAGCTCGGGGCTTCGACAGAACTCATATGCACTCCTTGCCAGAAGGGAGTTGAACGAATCAGGTCCGAGGCGGCTTGCCGCCGGCCGTCGCGTGTTACGCTCGGCCTGAAGTCCAGGAGGGCGCATCACTGGCCGGGAACGACTCCTCGGAACTTTCCATAACGCGATCGTCTTCGTCGGCGAGTTCTTCGATGCGTTCGCACACCGGTGCCGCCTCAGCGGTCGGGGTGTCCACGAATCGCTCGCCCGACTCGGGCGCCAGGCCGAGGTCATCGCCGGCCACGGATGAGCATTCGCCGCGTCCATAGCCGGCTCGCGTTTCGCCCGGCTCTCCCGATTCCGGCGCCCATCCAGTCCAATCGTTCGCCATCGACGTGACGGATGACTCTTCCGGAACAACGTCCGTCCGCTCCTGTCCGCACCGTTTACAAAGTGCTCGGTACAACGCCACGCCACCCAGGACCGTGGCCAACGCCACACTCCATGGCGAGTGGCGCAGAACATTCCATCCCCAGAGCCCTTTCACGTCTTTGATCCGACCGAACGTGCCCGCAGGCATGAAATTCTCCTTGTCCGCCGCGTCATGAGCGTTCGGCGCGATCAGGCGTGGATTTGTTGCGTCAGATGTTCCTGAACGACGCTGGGAATGGCCTGCTCAAGCCACTCGGCCATGCGTTCCTCGTCGGAGAGAATGCGGCGGCAGGCGTTGGCGATCTCCGGATGGCCCAGGGCCTCGGCCGAAGCGATCAACGCCTTGTAAGAGGCGATTTCCATGTGCTCCATGGAGTAATCCGACAAGCAGTTCTTGACCAATTCATCCTGAGCGGCCGCGGTGCCCATGGCGGCGAACATCGCGCTGATCTTGCCCATCGCGACTTTGGTCACCGACGTGCTGCCCCCCAACGTTTCCACGCACTCCTTGACGATGTCCGCATGTCGCTTGGTTTCCTCCAAATGCTGTTCGAGCCTCGATTGAATGTACGGGTAGTTGACCGCATCACTCGCCTGTTTCTCGAGAACCGAAATCAGTTCCTGCTCGAGCGCATAGGCGTCGTTGAGCCACGCTATCAGAGTTTCGTTGCCGGACATGATCGTTGCACTCCCTGTCGATTTGCGTCGTGTTCGCCGACTGTGCCACGTGGCACATGCCGTGCGTCTCGAGGATTAAAGAGCCCCCGCCGCGGCAAGGAAATCGGGTCGATCATGTTCCGAGTCTGGGTGCGGGGCCGACTTTACGAGCGGACTCGGAACGCACACACCGAAGCGGCGGTGCGGGAGGAAACCGGGAGGTGCGTTCATCATCGCCCTGTCGTCGCTTCCCCGATTGAATCGCCGGCAATCCCCGATTTGTCGGAAGGTGTGGAAACGATGGCCGGCCGAGTGGCAGCCGGCGGTATCGCGACCGGTACGAGCGTCGCATCGCAGATGACGCAGTTGCCGGGCTTGTTCTGCCGAACTTGGGAATGCATGAGACAAGCCCATTGCTCGCTCAGGCTGACCGGCTCCGCGCGGCGGGCTGAACCGTCACGACTCGCGGGCTGTGTGCTCAAGGCTTCCAGCGTCTGCATGGACCGGCTCACCTGGCGGCGGGCGGCGATGAGCTTGCTCCGTGCGGCTGCCATGGCACGCTGCAGCTCCTCCGGGTCATCGCGATCGCGAGCCGCCTCCATGATCCGAAGCGTTTCCTCGATCTGGCTGAACGCCTCACGGCAATGCTGCAGACAGCCGTCGAGCTCCGCTTGCGACGCAACGTGCTCGGTGGACGCCGGAGTCGTTGTCATCCCCTCCCCGCCGGCGAGCGTCCCCGCCAGCAGAATGCCCATCAACACCGCGATCCGGGTAAACATGTCGGCATCCTCCGAGCACACGGCACGCATCTCTGGTCCGGGTGCGTGCCTCACGCGACTCGCGTCACACTTGTCGGGTTCACACTTGGTCGTGATCGGTGGGATATTCAGTTCCTTCTCGCGGCATGGATTCCTCTTCGTCTGCCTTCGTCCCTTTCACGACCACAGCTCGTTTTGAAGTGCACGCCACATGCCAGGGTATGCAGCGAGTCTGATTCAAGTCACTCATCACCCCAGTACCGACGCAGGCGGGCCAGTGGATCGCACGAATCGGTGACAGAATGTCAGAGATCGAGTCTTTCGAGCTGACAAGATTGCGTTCGAGATGATCGGGGAGGTGCCGACGGACTGGACCGGGCGGCGAGAACAGCCAAGCGCGGAACGGCATGCTGCATGCACGCCCGCCGGTTTGACTTTGCGTTTTTCTGCGACCTACAACCCAGTGGGCGTAAGAACGCAAGCCGTAGCTTGCAGGTTGTGTGAAGAAGTCGGCCTTCATGGTCTGTTTCGCAGGCGTGCTCTTACAGAAGGAGTTCAACATGGACCCGATGCAGAATCCGGAGGAACGATACGAGGGACAGCCCGACCCGGCGGAGCATCTGCGTTCGCACGGCGAAGCGAGTCTTGAAAAGGGCTGGCGCAAGACGCAGGAGGGCATCCGGTCCATGAAGGAACAAGCCAGCGAGAGCTTCGAGTCCATGCGTCGGCAATTCAGCGACAGTGCTCGACGCGTGCTGATCCAACAAAAAGACCGTTCGGTGACCGGACTCAAACGGCTGTCAGCGGCGATCCACGATGCGGCATCCAGGCTGGACAGCGGCGGCGATCACACGCTGGCGGAATACACCGACCTGCTCGGCAACCAAGTCGATCGCGCCGCGAATTATCTCCAGGAACGCGACGCGGGCGAAGTGATGCGGGACTTGGAATCGCTGGTGCGCCGGCAGGCCGGATTGATCGTCGGCGGAATGTTCGTGACCGGCCTGGTGGTGGCGCGCCTGATCAAGGCGTCACAGGAGCGGCAAACCACGGCGCTGGCGCCACAGGATCTCACGCCGAGCCCCGCGCCGTCGGTCGAGACCGGTGAACCGGGCATGGTCTCGCCCTCACCGGGGACGATGCCGCCGGCTTCGCAAAGCCGTTTCGGCCAGGGGCTGGGCCCGCTGGAATGAAGTGATTCGCACGACCGCCCGCGATACATACGACCGAACGACAGAGATACATACGACCGAACGACAGAACGGAGCACGATATGGCCACTGACGTCGAGTATGTCCCCCCGCAGACGACAACCACCCCCACGAACGACCGCTCCCTCGGCGCGTTGTTCAAGAGGCTGCGGGATGAAACGGCCACCTTGTTTCGCCAGGAAATGCGACTGGCCAAGGTGGAAACCATGGAGAAAGCCCGCACGTACGGACGCAACAGCGCGCTGCTCGGCGTGGGAGGCGGCCTGGCCTTCGCAGGGCTGCTGTTCATCCTGCTGGGGGCCAGTCACGGCGTGACCGCCCTGTTGCTGGCGGCGGGAGTCAGCCCGCCCAACGCGCTGTGGTTGGGGCCGCTCATCGTGGGCGTGGTGGTCGCGATCGTCGGGTATCTGGTTCTGCGAAAAGGCCTGAACACCCTCAAACGCGAATCGATCGTGCCCGAGCAGACCCTCCGGTCCCTCCAGGAGAATCAAGAATGGGTAAAACACAAGTTCAGCCAACAGCGAGCCGGGACCTGACGTCCGAAGATATCAAGCGAGAGATCGAGCAGACGCGGGCCGAGATCGACACGACGGTGGATCAGCTGAGTGAGCGGCTGCAGCTCCAGCATCTGATGGACCGGCTGCTCGGAACATTCCAATCGTCCGAAAGCGGCGTGAAGGCGGGCGACGTGGCTCGCCAGGCGGGCAAATGGGCGGCGACCCACATCGCCCGCTATCCCCTCCCCATTGCAGTCATCGGCGCGGGCACGGCCTGGCTCGCGATGCAGATCAAGCGACAGCACGCCGAGCCGCGCGAGCCCGAGTTGAACGAACCCGAAACCTTATCCGGAGCTTACGAAATGCCCAGCGAACCAGGATTCGAGAAAACAACCTCACCCGGTCTGCGCGACGAGATGAATCCCGCGCGCGACTTCGGAAGCATGTCCGAAGAAGCCGGATTCTCCGCCGAACCTGGATGCGCCCCTTCGTCATCGCAGGGTCGCCTCGAAAAGACCAAACAGCGGATCTCGGAGATCTCCAGCCGCGCCAAACATCGAGCCTCGGAGACGGCCGAGAAGGTCTCCGAGTGGTCCAAAGAAAAGCTTCATCGCTTCAAAGGCGAACGGAGCCGGGAGGCGGTGGGTGAACAGGCCGAGAGCATGCGGCGCCGTGTCCGCGACAGCATGGACCGCGTGCGGATGAAGATGGATCGCGGCCGCGGCCGGGTGGGCGAGATATTCAATGATTACCCGCTGGCCATCGGCGTTTCGGCTCTGGCGCTGGGCCTGATCATCGGCCTGTCGCTGCCTGCGACGCGCCGCGAGCGTCGAACGGTCGGAGCGAAGGCGTCTCGCTGGCGCGAGCAGATGAAGGAGCGTGCCGGCCAGCTGATCGAGCGGGGCAAAGAGGCTGCCCAGCACACTGCCGAGGCGGTAAAGGAGGAAGCCCGCCGACAGGGTCTGACCGCCGAAGGCATCAAAGAGTCGGTCAAGCAAGTGGCCAGGGAAGCCGGTTCCGCTGTCGAGCGAGAGGGCCTGAGCCCCGAAGGACTGGGCGGCAAGGTGGATGCAATCGCCCAGCAGGCGACCGAAACTCTGCAGCAGGAAGTCAAGCCAGAACAAGGACGCCAAGAGGATCGGATCTGAGCCGAACTGCAGCGAGATTGCAGGCTGTTGCGTGCACGCTGTCCATAACCGCCGGCCCGATTGATCTCGGGCCGGCTTTATTTTGTGCCGGGCGTATTCCGACCGTTCCCCGCCTGAACGAAGCACTCGGGTAGGCGCCGATACGGCCGGGCGGGCAGTCGAGACACCGATTTCGGGCCGCCCCCCGATGGCTTCACGACTCGCCAGGGCACTATCATTGGTTGTTCGGAGGAGATTTGCACCTTTCAACGATGGGTGGGCCTTATGAGTCTGCGCTTCGACGACGCGCCGGCTCGGCGTTCCACCCACAATGGAGAACACAGGATGACACGGAGCGAAAACTCATCTACGAAGAACCGCGTCATTGAACCCGATCACCTGGCGGATCGCGTGACAGCAACGGAGCTCATCGACGGCGTGCAGCATCTGCTGGTCCTGGAGCAGGATGCGACGGGGTGCTATCGGGAGGTTATCCTGGAGCCCATCTCGCCGCCCGAGCGGCATGCGGCCGCCGTCCCCGGTCAGCCTTGAGTAACGCGCCAATCAAGTGATGCGGCGAATCAGGTGATTCGGTCGGCCAGCCCGCCGGCTCCGTTTTGGCGCGGAGACGGCGGGCTCTTTTTGCTCACCATGTTGATGCTGCTGTGAGGGGGAAGATCAGACCTGCCAGCACTTCCCGCCGCCCTGGCTGCCATACAGACCGACACCTTCCGGAGCCGCCGCTCGGCACCCGCCCGTTTGGGCCAGCCCATATCCGCGGTCCCGCCGTTACCGTGTTTTCCGCTGGGGGTGTTGCTGACCACCTTGCCGCCGTGTCGTTGTTGAAGGCATTCCACTACCCCCGAGTGTTCCCATTCTTCCCT
>ERZ795046.28-NODE-28-length-174692-cov-9.590110_pt1 | contig 174692 bp, 133 predicted proteins | sample MGYA00375130_ERZ795046 | MGnify/ENA primary metagenome ERZ795046 (study PRJEB30175, sample SAMN05720202) | activated sludge metagenome | isolation source: anaerobic digester from wastewater treatment plant | place: Japan | collected 2015-05-15 ... | reverse complement strand
GTGAAAAACGATTTCTATTTTTTGATTTAGTATATCTTCGTTAAAATTAATGATATGTGCTTCGATGGCGAAATCTTCTTGCCGTATTGTAGGTGCAATGCCGATATTTACAGCGGAAGGAAGGACACGACCATCTGCAAGAATACATTCAGCTGAATAGACTCCATGAGGAGGTATTGCATTATGAAAAGGTAGAATATTTGCTGTAGGAAAACCGAGTAATTTGCCAATCCCGCGGCCTTTAATAACTTTTCCTGATAGTGAATATTTTCTTCCTAAAAATTGAGGCACCTTTCCCATCTCACCTTCAAGTACAAGTTCACGAATTAAGGAACTGCTTACCCGTTCACCATCAATAATCAACGGTGGGATTTGCTTTACATCAAAACTATATCTCTTGGCATATTGCTTTAATAATTGATAGTCTCCTGATGCCCCTTTACCAAATCTAAAATCATGTCCGACTATTAACGTATGCAAATTTGGGAAATTATGAACAATTTGATTGATAAACTCATTGGGTAATAAATTAGCGGTATGTTTATTAAAAGGTAAAACGGCAGTTACATCAACACCTGCTTTTTCAAACAGTTCCTGCTGTTTTTCTTCATTTGTTAGCATGTTCAGTGGGATATCTGGTGAAAAATAGGTTCTTGGATGGGGTCGTAGAACCATGACTACAGATGTGCCATTATGTTTTTTCGCAGTAGAAATGACTTCTTTTATTATTTGAAGGTGTCCTAAATGAACTCCGTCAAAACTACCAATTGTTAAGACAACATTTTTTTTGTCTACTTTTTGTTCTTGTATATCTTGAATAATTTCCATACATATCACGTAATAAAGACTTTTTTAGGAATAATATAAGGACCTATTGCGGTATGTTTTATTATACCTATTCCCAAAAATTTACCTGTGTTATTGAACACCTGAAGCCAATCAATGGTTCCATTTTCAACTTTTATAATATTATCATTCAATATTTTATTTCCTTTACTAAATTCGCATTCTCCTTGTTTTGAGATAACTGCAACAGGTAAGTCCAATGCTTTTTCAATCGGGATTAAATATTCAGATAAGGTTTCTTTGGAAACAATATTTTCCATAGGAATTGCATTATCAACTGAATATTTCCCGACTTTTAACCTACGTAGTTCTATCAGGACAGCACCACATCCTATCTTTTCACCCAAATCATGGCAAAGGGTACGAACATAAGTACCTCTTGAACAGGATATACGAATCCATACATCTGGTAGTTTAACTTTTAATATCGAGAACTCATAAACGTTGACTTTTCTTGGTTTTCTTTCGATTGTTATACCTTTTCGAGCTACTTTATATAATCGCTGACCACCAATTTTTATTGCACTGAACATAGGTGGAATTTGCTCGATTTCTCCTAAGAACTCTGTTTTTATTTTGTCTATTTCTTTCTTTGTAATTTTAGGGACAGGGTTTTCTTGAATAATATTTCCGTCAATATCATGCGTATCTGAGACAATACCTAATCGCAATTTTCCTTCATACGTCTTATCTAAGGATACAAAGTACTCTGTAAGTCTGGTTGCTTTGCCAATGGATAAAATTAATAATCCCGTCGCGTTCGGGTCTAAAGTTCCTGTATGTCCTACCTTCTTTATCCCTGTTTTCTTTCTTATATAATCCACAACATCATGAGATGTAATTCCTGAAGGTTTATCAACTAAAAGTATTCCATCCATAATAGACTTTTCACTCTTTTTTCTTTATTTCTTTTTCTATATTGGAAATTATCAATGCTTTTGCCTCTTCTAAAGGCATATTTAAAACACCACCAGCTGCACACTGGTGTCCACCACCTCCATATTGTGTTAGAAATTCTCCAGCATGGAATTCCTTACGTGAACGTATGCTAACCTTTGTTTTACCTGAAGTCATTTCTGTGAATAAAACACCTACTACTACTCCTTCTATGTCTCTTAATACATTAACCAAATTGTGGCAATCTTCTAATGTTGCACCTATCTGTTCAAAGTCTTTCTGATTTAAGTAACTATAAGAGACTTTGCCGTTTATTTCTATTTTTGTGCGGTTTACAATCCGTTTAAGCAATTCAAATTGGTATATTGTCATAGTATCGAATATTTTTGTATTAATTTCTTCGAGATCAAATTCTGTTTCGAGGAGTACGGATGCAATTTGATGAGAACGGGCTTTTGTATTTGAAAATCGGTATCCTCCTGTATCTGTTGCCTGTGCTACATATAAACATATTGCTGACTCTTTTGTCAATGGTGTTTGAGTAGTTAAGAACATTTCTGCAATTATTTCGCCACATGCGGAATATGAAGCATCGATAAAACCCATTAATCCATTTGCACCTGGTGTATCGTGATGGTCAATTACAATCACTTTATGGGCTGGTACAACTAATTGTGCTACGTCTCCAATTCTGTCTAATGAAGCAACATCAACAATAATTACTGTATCTACATTAATATGAGGTGGCTCTTCATCTTCCAGAGTCAGGATTTTATCTGCTCTTGGCATGAATAAATACATTTTAGGAACTTTTTTGGCAATCATTGGGAAAACAACCTCTTTGCCTTGTGATTCGAGCCAATACCATAAACCTAACAAACTTCCAATAGCGTCACCATCAGGGCGTTCATGAGTTGTTAGCATTATTCGGTCAGATGTTTTTATTTCTTCAATAAGTGTTGGCAAATTGAGATGGATAAAGGGTTGCTGTTCGCGTGTTTCATGTATTTTATTAAATACCTCTTCCATTGCATATACTCTATCAAGGCTATCATCTGGGAAGAATCGTATTTCGGGGATATAACGCATGTGTAAGTTGTGAGCAATCATTGCTTTGACCCAACCAGCAGAATTCTGTAGTGCTACAAGAGAACTCTTCCGTTGTTTTTCATCACCGTAAAGACTTACATACACATTGGCATATCGAAGGTCTTTTGACATTTTTACACCCATGACAGAAACGAAACCAAGTCGTGGGTCTTTAATGCCATCAATTAGAAGTTTTGCAATTTCTTCACGAATGTATTCTGCAACTCTTTCTGTTCTTCCTTTTGATGTCATAGCATTTCTATCCTATAGTCAATCATTTGTGCATCAGCGTTTTTTTCTGCAAATTTTACAATTTCATTCAACTGTGTGTTTGTAAATTTATGTTCATTTGAAACGACACAAACGGTAATATGGGCTCTCTGCCATAAGTCTAAATATTCAGTTTCGGCTATGGAGCAATTAAATTTTCCTCTTATTTGAGAAGTTAAACTTTTAACGACACGCCTCTTTTCTTTAAGGGACCTTGCTCCAAATATCAAAAAATCTAAATGTAAAACGCCAATAGCTACCCCATAAATTACTTCCCAAAATATTTTGTTATTTTAATTTAAACTGGGTTTTACTTCTTCTAATCTATATGTCTCTATTATATCCCCTTCTTTAATATCTTCAAATTTTTCCAACTTTATTCCACACTCAAAGCCTGCAGAAACTTCACGAACATCATCTTTATTTCTTTTTAATGAATTTATTCTATCTTCACAAATAACATTTCCTTCACGAATAACTCGTGCCAATGAACCACGTACTGTTGTACCATCCAATTGGAAACAACCTGCTATATTTCCAAATGTTGATGAGTGAAATACCTTTCTTATCTCTGCATGTCCCATAATTATCTCGTTAATAATAGGTTTCAAAAGTCCTGATAATGCTTTTCTCACATCCTCAATAACGTCGTAAATAACTTCATATTTACGTATCTCTACGCCTGTTTCTTCTGCTAATTTTTGAGCACGTGAATTTGTTCCTATGCGGAATCCTATTATTATTGCTTTACTCACTTGTGCTAATAGTACGTCTGATTCGTTTACTTCTCCGACGCTATAATGGATGATTTCAACGCCAACCTCTTCATTTCCCAGTCCAGATAGACTGGATTTTAATACATCTGCAGAACCTTGAACATCAGCTTTTATTAAGATATGAAGTTTCTTTTGTTCTCCTGACTCTACTAATGCGTGGAAATCTTCTAACGATATAACTTTAGCTTGTTCACCTTTTTGTAGTTTTTTAATTTCTGCTCGTTTTTCAGCAATCAATTTTGCTTTCTTATCATCTTCTACAACTATAAGAGTATCACCAGCCTCAGGTAATTCTTCTAAACCAGATATTAAAACAGGTGTTGAGGGACCTGCTTCTTTAATTACATCCCCTGCGGAATTAAACATTGTGCGGACTTTACCCCAAGTATTACCTACAAGGCAGATGTCACCGACCCGTAGTGTTCCTTTTTGAATTAAAACCCAAGCGACAGGTCCGAAACCTCGACTAATTTCCGCTTCAATAACAGTTCCACGTGCCTTTTTATTAGGATTTGCTTTTAGGTCCATGATTTGTGATTGCAGAATAATGAGTTCTAATAACTCATTAACACCTTCACCTGTTTTTGCGGATATGTTTTTCATAATTGTTTTTCCACCCCAAGCCTCATCTATTAAATCGTAAGCAACCAGTTCTTGACGGACTCGGTCGGGCTGAGCATCGGGTTTATCACATTTATTTATTGCTACGATAATGGGGACTTCTGCTGCTTTTGCATGGTCAATTGCTTCTATTGTTTGTGGTTGAACTCCATCATCTGCGGCTACAACCAATACGACAATATCTGTTATTTTTGCACCACGAGCACGCATTTGAGTAAATGCTTCGTGTCCTGGTGTATCGAGGAATACAACTTTGCCATTATTTGTATTAACTTCATACGCAGCAATATGTTGAGTAATTCCACCGGACTCTGTTGCCACAACGTTCGTAGAACGTACACGGTCTAACAAAGAGGTTTTACCATGGTCAACGTGTCCCATTACTGTGACTACAGGAGCACGAGGCATTAAATCTTCTGGTTTATCTGGTTCCTCAACTAAAATATCTTCCTCTTCTGGAATAACTAATTTAACTTCGACACCATACTTTTGTGTAATAAATCGAATTGTATCTAAATCTATTAGCTGATTTTTTGTTGCCATTATGTTTAAGTCCATCAAATCTACAATAATATCTGATGGTGAGATTTCTAAGAATTGAGCCAGATTTTCAACAGTCATAGGACCACTAACTTCAATAACTGGGACTTCTACTTTTTCCATAGTTTCTTCAAAAGACATTTTGTCTTTTTTCCTTTTCTTTTTCTTTAAATGTGAGACTGAACCATATGCCTCATATTCTTTGACTACTGCGGCAGCTTCTCTCATAATTGTTTCATCATCAAATATATGTTGACGTTTCGGTTCCTTATCTCTTTTTTTATCCTTCTTATCGGTTTTAGGTTTTCGCTCTTCATGCCCTTTAAATAAATCGGTTTTATCAATAACAACTTCTTTTTGACGAGTTTTTTCTTTTTTCTTTAGTTTTTCTAATGATAATCGCTTAACTTTTTCAACGACCTCTGGGTCTGGGATAGGAATATGTTTTGCTACCTTTTTGTGTTTTTTCCTTTCCAATAACTCGTATTCTGTATCTTCTTCGAGGTCTATAATATCTTCTGTTGTTTCTTCTGTTGTTGACTTGGTCATTAGAATTTTTTCATCAAAATTTTCATCACCGATACGTGCTCTTGTTCCATCTGATAACACGACTTCTACAACAGGTTCTGACTCTTCTACAGCAGCACCAATACTAATTTCGACACTTTGTTCTTTTGACTTCTTTTTTTTCTTTGTGTCGTCAATAGGTTGTTTCTTATTTGGACTAATTTCTTCTGCCGATACTATTTCGGCTTGAGGAGTTTGTTTTTGTACTTGAATCTTTTCAGTTGTATCACTTTTTACCTCTTCATGAGGTTCAATTTTAGGTTCAATAGTTAATACACTGGTTGGAGGTTCTATTTGATAAGATATGTCCTGTTCTTTGGTAATGTCACCTTTTTCTTTGATACTACCTTCAACATTGCCAACTACTTCTTTTTTTCTTTTTCTACCCTCTTTCTTCGTTTGAGTTCTTTTTCTCTCTTTTGTTTCTTGTTCTGTTACTTTCTTTTTTCTACCTCTTTTAGAAGGTTCTTTCTTCCTCTCTTTTAATAGGGTTCCTTCTCTCTTCTCTTTTGATTTTGGTCTCCCACGAGTTTTTTTCTCTTCTTTTTTGTGTTCTTTTTCCTCTTTTTTCTCTTTCTTTGTTTTTTTCTCTTTTTCTTTTTTCTTTTCTACTGTTTCTTCTGCCCCAGCTTCATCCATTTTCTTTTTCTTGCTGGAGGTTTTCCCTTTCTCTTTCTTCTCAGCCTTTGTTAATTCCTCAATTACTTTATTTTTTATTTCTTCCTGCTTATCTGGGGCATCGTCTATATCTAATAATATTTGTGCTTGTTCATCAGTCAAATCTTTCTCAAAACTATCTAAATGAAATACTTCTTTTAAGATTTTTTCTGCTTGTTTTCTTGTTATACGTTGAAAATTGCTTGCAAGTTGTTTAAGTGTCGGCATTAATTACAACCTCCCGGAACAGAGTTTCCTTTTAAGTTATTCATCATTGGCTGTTTTTTCTTCCTTCGGAACTTGTTCCGCTTTTATATCTATATTCCACCCAACAAGACGAGATGCTAATTTTGCATTTTGTCCATGTTTGCCGATGGCTAATGATAATTGGTCCTGTGGGACAGCAACAAGAAGTAGTTTTTTTTCTGCATTCACAGATACGTCAATTATATCTGCTGGATTTAAAGCACGTGCACATAATTCTGCTGGATTATCACTCCATTCAATAATATCTATTTTTTCTCCTCCTAATTCTTCAACGATTGCTCTTACTCTTGCTCCTTTAAGTCCTACACATGCACCTATAGGGTCTACATTTGGGTCATGAGATATCACAGCGATTTTACATCTTCTCCCTGGGTCTCGTGCGACTGCTTTTATTTCCACAATCCCTTCATATATTTCAGGAACTTCATTTGCAAAGAGTGCTTTGACTAATTGAGGAGCTGACCTTGATAAAACAATCACGGGTCCTTTTTGGTTTTTATCTTTACGTTCTACTTTTAATACATAGGCTTTTATACGGTCGTTTGGTCGGTAAATTTCGCCAGGTGTCTGTTCTTTTACAGGTAAAATTGCCTCTGCTCTTCCTAATGCTACGATTATTTCTCCTTTACTAACCCTTTTTACTGTACCTGTTACAAGGTCTCCTTCTCGTTGTTTGAATTCAGAATATACTTGTTCTTTTTCTGCTTCTTTTATTTTTTGAATAATAACTTGTTTTGCCGCTTGCGCAGCAATTCTTCCGAAACCTTTTATTTCAGTAGGAACTTTTAACAGATTTCCTTTGTTTACATTTGGATTTAATTTTACTGCTTCTTCAAGGGCAATTTGTGTTGTAGGTTCCTCAACTTTTTCGACAACAGTTCTTATTTCAAAAACTTTAAATTCGAATGTATCGTGAGATAATTCAACAATAACTTTGGATTTAGGTCCGATTTCTTTTCTTGCAGCAACTTCTACAGCACTTCGAATTGCTTCTATAAGTGCTTTACGGTCTATATTCTTTTCTAACTCTAACTGGTCAAGTATTTTTTTAATTTCTTGGTTCAAACCTTTTCTCCTTTTTACCTCACTAAATTCACATGTTTTAGATTCTCTAAATGGATTTGTAATATTTCTCCATTTACATCAACAAGAACCATTTCATTATCGATACCTTGCAATACACCTTTAAAATTCTTCCGTCCATTGACTGGCATATCTGTTTGAACCCGAACAGTTTCACCTGCAAAACGAACAAAATCCTTTTCTCGTCGAAGAGGTCTATCAAAACCTGGTGATGAGACTTCAAGTATATATGATTGTTCTTCCATATCTATGGTATCTAACACATTACTTAATATATATGACACTTCTGTACAATCGTCAATAGTAATAGGTCTTGTCGGATTCTCAATATAAACTCTCAAAACAGGAGATTTCCCATAAGCCCCGAACTCTAATTCTATAAGTTCGAAGCCTTTTTCAATAACATACGGTTCTAAGGTCATCCACAATTTCTTTATTCTTTCTTTTGTGGACACAATTATTCTCCTAAATAATGTATTTATAATAAGAAAGAGTGGGCATTACACCCACTCTATTCTTTTTCTTCTCTAAAGATAGTTTAACACAAAAATAATTGTTCTTTCAATAAACAAATCAAATCATAGCAACAACATAATTTCTTAAATCTTTATCTCCTCTGCGATAGGAATAATATTCATTATTACAACACGTGCATATATTTGAAATTTTTATTTTTTCTTCTTTTATTCCACTGCCTATCATTTGAATTTTGTTTGATTGCCATAAATCTATGATTCTTTCTTGTTTTATTACCAAACCTTCTTTTGCACATTGTTTTGCCAACTCTTCTGAAACATAATAACAACAAGGACCGATTGAGGGACCTATATAACAAAAAATATTTTCTGGATTGGAACAAAAATACTCCATAAATATGTTTAATGCTACCTGTACAATCTTTTTTCTCGTTCCTTCTCTACCAGCATGGATAAGCCCTAAAACTTTTTTTACTACATCAAATAAAACAATAGGCACACAATCAGCAACCGATATACATAAAGCGAGTCCTTGAATTTGCGTTATGATTCCGTCCGCAATAGAATTTTCTTCTTTGTAAGAATTAGTAAGATGATGGGAGTCAATAATTTTTATCTGATTTGTATGCTCCTGTCTTACTCTATAAATAGCGTTTATATTTACATTGTTTTGTTTAAGAACATTTATTACTTCTTTGTTTTGATTTTGGGGTTTATAATTTTCATTCCAGTCTTCTTTTCTAATAATACATGCGACACTTAATCCTATGCATTCAACTTCTTTTATGCGGTACAAGAATATTCCTTTTCCAAATAGTTATAAGATATATTTTGTTAAGTCTCTATTTTCAATTATCGTCGATAATTTCGCTTCCACTTGTTCACGGGTGATAACGACTTCTTTATCTTTGTACTTCTGGACATCGTACATTAAATCTTCAAGGATTACTTCCATTATGGTATGTAGTCTACGGGCTCCAATATCTTCTGTTTGCTGGTTTATTTTCTCACAATATTCAGCCATACATTCGATAGCATCTTGGGCGAAACTCACGTTTATTTGTTCTGTCTCTAATAACTCTATGTATTGTCGAATTAAGGAGTTTTTGGGTTCTGTAAGGATTCTTCTAAAATCTTCTTTATTAAGGCTTTTTAATTCAACACGAATGGGAAATCTTCCTTGAAGTTCTGGGATTAAATCTGATACTTTCGTCATATGGAAAGCCCCAGCTGCGATAAAGAGGATGTGGTCTGTCCGAACAGGCCCATACTTGGTCAAAACGGTACTACCTTCTACAATTGGTAAGATGTCTCTTTGAACGCCTTCTCTCGACACATCTGGTCCATGAGCAGGTGAGCCACGTGAAGCAATCTTATCTATCTCATCTAAAAATATAATACCTGTATTTTGCACTCGGTCTATGGCTTCACGTGTTACTTGTTCCATATCAATCAAATCTTGTAATATTTCTGACTCAAGGATTTTACGTGCTTCACTAATTTTGACTCTTCTTCTTTTTTGAGATTGTGGCATAAATTTTCCGAGCATTTCTTGAAGGGAAATTTCCATTTCGTCCAAACTTGAACCTGAAAACACTTGTAATAAAGGCATTCCTTTGCTATCTTTTACATCAATTTCAATTTCTTTGTCTTCAAGTAACCCTTGCTTTAATCGTTCTTTTAATATTTCCCTTGCTTTAGCAAATGATTCTTCTTTGTTCTGAATAACAGGCTTTTCATCTCCCTGAGTAGGGTCAAATGGTTTATATTCAGCAGTGCTTCTTGGTTGCTTTGGTAAAAGTAATTCTACAAGTTTATCTTCTACTATCTTTTTTGCTTCATCTCTTTTTTGTTCTTTCATCTCTTCTTTTACCATATTAACGGCGACGTCTACCAGTTCGCGAATCATGGATTCGCAATCTCTGCCGACATAACCTACCTCTGTAAATCGTGATGCTTCGACCTTAATAAATGGTGCATTAACTAACTTTGCTAATCTACGTGCTATTTCTGTTTTTCCAACGCCTGTTGGTCCAATCATAATAATATTTTTTGGGATTACATCATCTTTAAGGTCAGAACGAATCATTTGTCTTCGCCATCGGTTTCTTAAAGCAATAGCAACTTTCTTTTTGGCTTCGTCCTGACCAACGATATATTTATCTAACTCTTCAACAATTTTACGAGGTATTAGTTCCTTTTCATTCAACATGTTATATCTCCCAATTTATCTACCTTGTTAAGTCTACGTATATGTCGTTCACCATTAGAAAAAGGCACACTTAACCATATATCTATTAATTCGATACATTGTTCTAAACTTAATATACGACGGCCTAAACAAATAACATTTGAGTCATTATGTGTACGGGATAATTCTGCCATTAAAGGGGTAGTACATACTGCTGCTCTTATTCCCCGAAAACGGTTAGCACTCATAGAAACTCCTATCCCTGTACCGCAAATAAGGACACCACGCTCAATCTCTCCCTTGATAAGTCCCACACATAAGGCTTTTGCAAAATCGGGATAATCAACAGGTTCGGGACCAAAGGTTCCATAATCTACAATATCATAACCTCTATTTTTAAGGTGTTCAACAATTGTAGGTTTATATAATGGTGGAGGTCCTTCATAGCCTGCATGGTCACAACCAATTCCAATTTTCATTATAAATTCCTTTCTATTAATCTACTATTCGATATATACTTTTTCTTCCAATATCTTTTCTAATTCTCCTTTTTTAATTGTGCCTTCTCTGAGTATTTTACACAAATCAGGGTCAAAAACAGTGGATGGTTCTTTCCTAATTTGTATCTCACTTTTAATGGCGACGTTAATTCCCTCTTTTGGTAATTCTTCTATTGTATTTGCAGGTAGTTCACCTGAACGATTTGCTGAAGTGGAGGTAATAGCATGTCCAAATTCTAATGATAACTTTTGTGCTATTGGGTGTGAAGTCCAACGAATACAGATTTTACCTTGACCTGCTGTGAGTTTTTTTGATAATTCCTGTTTACATGGTAGTAGTAATGATAAAGGTCCTGGCCAGAATTTTTCTATACACTTTTTAGCTTTATCAGAAATATTTATTACAAGTTCATATATTTGTTCTATATTTCCAACCACAAGAAGCACAGGTTTATTTTCTTGTCTACCTTTAACTTGAAAAAGTTTGTTTAAAGCTCGTTCAGAAAATGGATTTACTGCCAATCCGTAAACTGTTTCTGTCGGATAAGCAACAACTTCATCACATATCAAGGCATTAACAGCTTCTTGTATCCCTTTGTTATCAGGAAGAACAATATTCATAACTAAAATGGGTTAAAAAATCAGCCATTTTTCGGAATGCAATGGCACGGTGACTGATTTTATTTTTTTCCTCTGGAGATAGTTCCGCAAAGGTATTTTTGTATCCATCCGGGATAAATATTGGGTCATATCCGAAACCAGCAGTACCACTGGGTTTGAATGTTATCCGTCCCTTTACCTCACCCCATTCAATATGAGAAAAGCCATCAGGGAAAACTAACATAGAACAACAGATAAATTTTGCTGTTCTTTTTCCTTCTGGAATAGTATTCATCTCTTCTAATAACCTTGTTATATTTCTTTTTGAATCACCTTCAATACCTCCATATCTTGAAGAATATACCCCTGGCTCTCCTCCCAGGGCATCTACTTCTAAACCAGAATCATCTGCTAACGCTGGTAATTTTAATTTATCTGCACATGTTTTGGCTTTTATGAATGCATTCTCTTCATAAGTTTTCCCTGTTTCTTCTGGGATTTCAAACTCGGGAAAGTCTTTCAAAAATTTAACTTCCCAGTCTTTTAAGTCCATAATTTTTGTTATTTCCTGAAATTTATGTTTATTCCCTGTAGCGATAACTAATATCTTTTTATCCTTCATCCCATTCAACAACCTTTTTTTGTATTTCAATAATTTTTTGTATTCCTTCAGTAGCCATATCTATAAGTTTGTTTAGTTGTTTTCTTGTAAAGACACCATGCTCACCACAACCTTGTATTTCAATTAGTTCTCCTTTAGAATTCATAACTACATTCATATCAACTATTGCCTGAACATCCTCATTATAATCTAAGTCTACAAGATATTCATCATTAACAATACCAACGCTTACCGCAGAACAAATATCAATTATTGGCATTGTTTTTAAATATCCTCGTTCTACTGATGTTTTTAATGCTTCATATAGAGCGACAAATCCGCCTGTAATAGCGGCTGTCCTCGTACCTCCATCTGCTTGAATAACATCACAGTCAACCATAACCTGACATTCACCAATTTGTTTAAGGTCAACCACAGCCCTTAAACTTCTACCAATGAGTCGGCTAATTTCCTGAGACCTACCTTTACGAATGGATTCTCTATCCCCTCTTTGGGAGGTAGCCCCTGGTAACATTCCGTATTCTGCGGTAACCCAACCCTGTCCAGAGTCTCTTAACCATGGAGGGACTTTGTTTTCGAAAAATGCTGTACAGATTACTTTTGTCTCGCCAAAACATACAAAAGAAGAACCATGGGCGGTCTTTATATAACTTTTTTCAATAGAAATAGGCCTGAGTTCATTATTTGCACGATTAAATGACCTATTCATCGTTAATATCTTCCTTAACGTTTGCAAATCAAATGGTTGATTGATATGTTTTTTCATTTATACTGATATATGTTTTGCCAATGTATTAATTTTTATTATGGTAAGGAAGGAACTGGAGGCGTATTGTTTTGCAATTCAATTTCTAACAATCTCCTTTTAACTTCACTATCTTCGTCTTCTTTTTCAGAACCATTTTTAGCCTCTTTTTGAGTTTCTTTCACATCTTTGTGGTATTTTTTTATCAAATTTTCCCAAATTGGGTCTTCTCCGAGGATTTCTACTGCTTTTTTCAGTTGTGTATCTTCCACAGTCCCTTCCGAAGCATTTTTTCTACGGAAGAATTCTTTCATGAGTTTAACAGCATCTTCACCCGCAACTTTTCCGACTTCATGAAGGAGTTGTTCTTGTTCCTGAATTTTTTCGGGTGGTACTTGAATTATCTCATTCCCTGTAACAGAGCCATGATTTTGTTCATTAATTTTTGAAGGGTCTTTTTCATAAGATTTATACATTTGCAATGCCAATAATCGTTCTTCTTCGTCGGTCATCTCTACTACGATATCTGGTAAAATCCCTTCGTGGTCTATCGTTACCCCAGCGGGTGTGTAATAAAGTGCAGTCGTTAGTCGCAATGCTGTTTCATTTTTGGGAGGTAATGGGATAATTGTCTGGACACTTCCCTTTCCAAACGTTTTTTCTCCTACTATGAGGGCACGTTGATGGTACTGTAATGCTCCTGTCACAATTTCGGAGGAACTCGCAGTTTGGTTGTTAACTAATAAAATCATAGGCATATTTAAGGGCAAAACAGGTCTGTCTCTTGTTTTCAGTTCTAAATCTTTACCATTTTCTTGTGTCAGCTGTCCTCTACTCCGAGTGTATGTAACCAGCGAATCTTTAGGAAGGAACAATTCACATACCTGCTGAGAAGCAGTTAATAAACCGCCAGGATTCCAACGCAGATCTAATATAAACCCTTTTATACCTTTATCTAACATTTCTTTTATTGTTTTCTTCAAATCGCTGGCTGTATTTTCTTTAAAATCTGACAAACGAACATATCCATACCCAGAAGGTAATATACGACTCTCTTTAATACTTTCTAAAGGAACTTTCGCTCGTTCTACTGTTACGTCAAATGTTTCACTATCTTTATCTGAATGTGGTCTTTCAATTGTTAATTGAACCTTCGTCCCAATGGGTCCACGAATCTTCTCAGCGGCTGAGCTCAATTTTTCTTGTTCGGACATTCCTGGCTTCCAGAGTTGTTCAACAGGAATTCCATCAATTTTTCTTATAATATCAAATGGTTTCAATCCTGCTTTTGCTGCTGGTGAATTTGGAATAGGCATAAATACGATTACATTTTGGTTGTCATCCATTTTTATCGACACCCCTATCCCTTCGAACTCACCTTGAGTATCGTCTCTTAGTGTTTTTAAATCCGAGGAACTGATATACGAACTATGGCGGTCAAGACTACTCATCATTCCGACTAAAGCCCCTTCCACTATTTTATTTATATCTACCTCTTTAACATACTCGTCTAATATTGTTTGTAGTGTATGTCCGATAGGTTCAATCGCCTGATATATATCTGTTTTGGTGTTACTCTGGGCTGATATTTTTGGTGTAAAACCATTGGTTAATAAAGCAACAACTCCGAGTAAGAAAATTAAGATAGATAAAAATTCAAATTTACTATTTCTATTGGGCATATCATGTTCCTAATTATTTTTATTTATCATTTTCAAAAAGCATTGCTGATAGTTTATCAAATATTACAGTATAACTTCGAATAGAGATTACATTTGTTAATCGGATTACTATCTTAAAATACTCTATAAAATATATGATATAATTTTATTTCATATTTCAAAATAATTTTTAACATTCAGCAAATAATATGTAATATGGGAATGATTTATGCAAAAAGATGACCAAAAAAGTGGAATAATTAATGGGGCATTACCTGTTCCTACAACTTTTGATATTCCAGACACACTGCCCTTAATAATCCTTCAAGATATTGTCCCTTTTCCTATGGCAATGCTACCGCTACATATTACGACCCCATCTGAAAAGATGTTGATTGAAGATACAGTTAAAAGTCACCGACTCGTTGCTCTTCTCGCAGAGAAACCCGAACAGGAACATAAAGAAGAGAAAACAGGTAATCGTTTTAATGTTTATTCTATAGGTTGTATAGGTAGAATACTACAGGAACATGCGACTCCTGATGGAGGCTTAAATATATTCGTTCAAGCCACACGAAGGTTCTTTTCTGGTGGTATCATGAGGGAAGCTCCGTATCCTATTGTTCGGGTACTGCTATTAGAAGAACCTGATTTTTCACCTAAGGAATTAGAACCTATTGCACTTGCAATAAAAACACAAATGGCAGAATTAATCAAGAATAACCCTAACGTCCCTGAAGGTGCTAAAGCTTTTTTAGATAGTATTGAAGACCCGATATTTTTAACAGCGGTGGTTGCTTCTAATATACGGTTAAAGATTAAAGAACGTCAGGAAATTTTAGAAATGCCTGACTTAAAGTCCAGAATGTTAAAGATTGTTGAGAAATTACAATATCAAGTAGAACTTGCACAAGCCTCGACAAAAATTAGAGAGGATGTTCAGAAAACAATAGAGAAAAACCAAAAAGAATTCTATCTTCGCCAACAATTAAAAGCAATTCAAAAAGAATTGGGTGAAACTGAAGGTAAAGAACAGGAAATTAATGAATATAAGCAAAAAATAGAAGCCTTAAAAGCCCCTGATGATACGAAAAAAGAATTGTTTCGCGAATTAAATCGTCTTTCACGAATGAACGAATATTCACCTGAATATCATATAATCATTTCTTACTTAGATACTGTTCTGGACCTACCATGGGGTGTTTTTACTTCGGATAGGCTGGATTTGGTTGAAGCGGAAAGGATTTTAAATCATGACCACTATGGCTTAGATAAAATCAAAAAACGAATTTTGGAATATTTAGCGGTAAGAAAATTAAAACCAGATACTCAAGGTCCAATTTTATGTTTTCAAGGTCCTCCTGGAGTAGGTAAAACTTCATTAGGGCAATCAATAGCACGTGCCTTAGGTAGAAAATTTGTGCGTGTTGCTTTAGGGGGTATTCATGATGAGGCAGAGATTCGTGGACATCGAAAAACATATATTGGTGCAATGCCAGGGCGTATTATCTCTGGGCTTCGAAAAGCAGGCTCTCAAAATCCTGTGTTTATGCTTGACGAAATAGATAAACTGGGTTCAGACTTTAGAGGTGACCCTTCCTCTGCCTTACTTGAAGTATTAGACCCTGCACAAAACTATTCTTTTGTAGACAATTACATTAGTGTACCCTTTGACCTGTCAAAAGTGCTTTTTATTGCTACTGCTAATGAATTAGAACCTATTCCATGGGCTCTCAGAGATAGAATGGAAATACTTCACTTGCCAGGATATACGTTGGAAGAAAAAATTGAAATTGCCAAAAGATACCTTATTCCAAAACAAACAGAATTACATGGCCTTACCAAAAAACATATTACAATTAAAAAAGATGCCATTGTAAAGATTATAATGAATTATACTCGAGAATCAGGGGTTCGAAATCTTGACCGTGAGATTGCCAATATCTGTCGTGGTGTTGCAAAAAAGGTGGCTTCAGATTCATCTGTAAAGGTTGTAATCGATAAAAATAATGTAAAGGAATTGTTAGGTCCTGAGAGAATCTATGAGGACTTTGTTTCGCGAACAAAGATTCCTGGGGTGGTGATAGGTTTGGCATGGACCCCCACTGGTGGTGATATTTTATTTATCGAGGCGACATCGATGCCTGGCAAAGGTAATCTAATATTAACTGGCCAATTAGGTGAAGTTATGAAGGAATCGGCACAAATTGGGCTTAGCTACCTTCGTTCCTGTGCGTCAAAATTGAATATTCCCGATGATATTTTCTCTAAAAATGACATACATATCCATGTTCCATCTGGTGCGGTTCCTAAAGATGGTCCCAGTGCTGGTATTACAATTTTAATGGCTCTTACCTCATTGTTTACGAAGAAATGTGTTCCACATGATTTGGCAATGACGGGCGAAATTACCCTTAGGGGTAGTGTGCTCGCTGTAGGAGGAATTAAAGAAAAGGTATTGGCAGCAGGTAGAGCAGGTATTAAGGCAGTGATTCTACCAGAGAAAAATAAGAATGACCTTGATGAAGTTCCAGCATCTATAAAAAAGAAAATTAAATTTCATCTGGTTTCTCATGTAAATGAAGTAATTAAGATTGCACTTGGTTTTGAAGTTAGAAAGTAGAAACATACATGGACAAAGAAGGTATCATTCGTTCTTTAAGAGAATTGGCACAATACTTAGAAATTGATGGCGAAAATCCTTTTAAGGTTCGTTCCTATATCAAGGCTGCAGAAACTCTTGAACATACGGATGATACGATTGAACAACTTATTGAAACAGGCAAATTGAGAAGTTTGGAAGGAATTGGGGAAGCTATCGAGAAGAAAATAATAGCATGGGCTCATAATGAACCTGTCCCCGCTTTGGAAAAGGTAAGAAGTAAATATCCCTCATCACTATTAGATCTTTTTTATGTCCAATCCTTAGGTGCAAAACGGATTCGTGCATTATATGAGCATTTACATATTACAAATATTGATGAGCTTTATAACGCATGTTTGAGAGGGGATGTCGCTTCTGTACCAGGGTTTAATAAGAAAATTGAATCTAAAATTATTGAAAGTATTGAGTTCTTAAGAGAATGGAGAGGCTATTATCTTCTTTCCGATGGTCTTAATTTAGCAGAGTCATTTATAAGAGAATTAGGAAAAAATATCAATCTTGAAAATATATTTATTGTGGGCAGTTTAAGAAGGTATTGTGATACTGTTCGAAATATTAATCTCCTTATTGTGTCAGATAATAAAGAACGAATGCTTAATACAATACATATTTATGACAACAATACTACTGTTATTGATTCAAGAACTGTTAAGATGTATCAATTTCCGATTCCAATTTTTTTACATTTATCACATAAAGAGGATTTGGGCATAGATACGTTACTGTTAACAGGGTCAAAGGAGTATATTGAAAAAATAAATAAAATGTTAACTGAAAAAGATTTTGTCCTTAATAAAGATGGTCTATACAAAGAAAAAAACCAAAAAATAAATATTGAGACAGAACATCAGTTTTATCAGGTTACTGGTCTCCCCTATCTACCTCCTGAATTGAGAGAAAATTTTGCGGATATGGATTTTGTTTTTCAAAGAGCATTAGAGTTAGTTCGTTTGGAAAACATACAAGGAATTGTTCATTGTCATACGATATACAGTGATGGACAAAACTCAATAGAAGAATTAGCAGAATATTGTATTAATAGAGAATTTAAATATCTTGTGATTTGTGACCATAGTCAATCTGCTGGATATGCTCATGGTCTTTCTATAAAAGACATAGAAAACCAACATCAAGAAATAGAGAAATTGAATGAAATTTATAAACCGTTCAAAATATTAAAAGGTATTGAATGTGACATCAAAACAGATGGGAGTTTAGATTATCCGAATGAAATTTTGGCTACATTTGACATGGTTATTGGGTCTGTTCATACAAAACTTGAAATGGATAAAAATACTGCTACAAGTAGGTTACTTAAAGCAATAGAAAACCCATTTTTAGATGTTATAGGACACCCAACAGGTAAGCTTCTTCTTTCACGGAAAGGCTATCCAATTGATATAGAAACCATTGCAAAAGCATGCGTTAGTCATCAGGTAGCAATTGAGATTAACGCAAATCCATTACGATTAGATTTGGACTGGAGAAATATTTATAAGGCTGTACAAATGAATACAAAATTTATTATTTCTGTAGATGCTCATAATCTCGAAGGTATAGAAGATTTGAAATATGGAGTTTATACTGCTCGAAAAGGAACATTACTACCAAAAGATATTCTTAATTGTATGAACTTAGAGGATATGTTAACTTGGTTAAAAGAAAAGAAATCAACACTTTAAAAGAGAACGCTACACAGGTATATATAAAATTAAGCCAGATTTATCCTGATGCACACTGTACATTAAATTATCACTCTCCGTTTGAACTTTTAATCATGACTATCCTTGCATCTCAGTGCACCGATGAAAGGGTAAATCAGGTATGTCAAACTTTATTCAAGAAATTGAAGTCGCCATCTGATTACATTCATATTGGACAAAAGCAATTAGAAACATTAATAAGGCCTGTTGGTTTCTATCGTAATAAGGCAAAGCATATAATAGAGACGTGTAAGATATTAATAGAAAAATATGCCGGAGAAGTCCCTAAAACTATGGATGAACTGCTATCTCTATCGGGAGTGGGTCGAAAAACTGCGAACGTTATTTTAGGGGAGTGTTTCAAGACGCCAGGAATTATTGTTGACACTCACTGTGGGAGATTAGCTAAGCGGTTGGGGTTTACTCAATCTGATAATCCCAATAAAATAGAACTTGATTTAATGAAACTACTTCCACCTGAAAACTGGACTTTCTTCTCTCATCTTTTGGTATTTCACGGTAGAAATATATGTCATGCCCGAAAACCAAAATGCAATGAGTGTATAATTTGTGATTTATGCGACTTTTATAAAAGTCAAAAATTGCATAGGAAAGAAATAAAACCTTATGACAAAAACTACTGAACAACAAAAAGATATTCCTGTTAAAAATAAGGAAATTCCCTTTCTCGCTTCAATTACTATCATTGCATATGTCATTTCTGTGTTAATAATTGATACTTTTATAACCTTTGATGTTCACTTTATCTTATCATGGGGTAAATTCAGTATAAGCCTTTTTGACATTCTAAACAAAGTACCTGTCATAAAATACTATTCATATATCTTAATATTCCAAAACTTTGATGCAACAAAATTTTTCTTATGGTTAATTTTTCCATTTGTACTTTTTTACAAGTTTATAAACTTTGGTTGGTTTTCATTTAGAAGTTGGCGGAAATCAGACTATATATTATTATCGGTATTTATCGTTATATGTTTGTTATCACTGGTTTTTGTTCTTGTATCTCCAATGCTTCGGATGTATTATCCGGGATTAAGAGGTATTCCTTTTAATCAAAAAATGTTTTTTGCTATTCAACAAGTTTTATGGGTGATATCATGGTTACCTGGTTGGGAATTTATGAATAGGCATTTACTCCTTCGCTCATGTCAACAACTTTCTAAGAATTATGTTTGGTTGCTTGTTCCTGTAGTAGAAACTCTGTACCATATATATAAAGCGATGTTAGAAATGACAGGAATGTTTATTTTCTCGTTTTTCGCCTGTTGGTGGTCAATGAAAAGAGAAAACAACATTATGGCATTTTTATGTCATTTTGCAGTTGAAATAGGACTGATAGTCTTATTACTAATTACCTAATTCTATAATAAGAAATATGTATCCTTCTGAAACCTCAGCTTGGCATTGTTTAAGAGGAATTCCATCACCCTTGATACATTCACCTGTTTCTCTTTTATATTGCCAACCATGCCTTGGGCATGTCACTACTCCATTTTTGAGTGTTCCAAGAGATAAGTCTGCTCCCTGATGACGACACATATATTCATAAACTATATACTGATTATTTCTCTCCTCAATTAAATATGTTTTTCCCAAAACTTTTTTTATTATATGTTCTTTGTTTATTAATTCTTTAATATTGGCTAACTTTATCTTATTCATTACTATTTCCTAAATGTTATTCCACAATCGAAATATTATAGCCTTAAAATATGTTGTTTTTTCCGAATAAATTATATTATTCTAAAATAAAATTCCATAATGATTAGAAAGGAATAAAAATGTCTGAAAGTGAAAACAAAATTTTTTCTCCTGATATGCCTGTTGCGGAAGCAATGTCTGTACATCCACGTGTAGCAGAGGTTTTTGCTGCATTTCATCTTGGCGGTTGTGCTCATTGTGGTATTAGCCGATTCGAAACTATCGAAGAGGTATGTATGGCGTATGGTATAGAAACTGAGGTATTACTTCAAGTATTGGAAGATTTAGTAGCAAAAGCAAAGGCAGAAGAACAAAGCCAGTAAAAACATTAAAATTAGATGTGTTCCAAAAAAGGGGCGTTTGTAAATTAGGAAAAATATAAAATTAGTTTATAAACACAAACATAAACTATAAGGGATGGATTATGTATTCAAAAATGGTTAGCCTTAAACTATTTTTTATCTTTTTATGGGCACCATTAGCCTTCTTACAACTATTCAATAATGTATATGCAGAACAAAAATGTATCGATGAAGCCAAATTTATTATTAATAAAATTTACTCAGATGACAACTTAAAAGAAATTGCATTTCCATTGGGTGGATTTGGGGCTGGACAAATTTATATCCGTGGAGATGGCAAATTAAGTCCGTGGGAAATAGTCAACAATTTTAATTCAAATGCGACTGTTTCTGATGCTTTCTTTTCGATTTTTATTGATAATGGGACAGAAAAGATATCTAAGATACTTCAAAAAAATCCTTTATTGCCTGCGGATGGAGTTAATAACATCAAATTTATTGGTGAATTTCCATTTGCACTTTTGAAATTTGAAGATTTTGCTCCTTCGTTAGATATCTCTTTAGAATGTTTTTCTCCTTTTATTCCTCTTGATGAACTTAATTCATCTCTTCCTGCTATATTTTTCACATTTACTTTGAAAAACAATTCAACAAACAATATTAAAGGTGTTCTTGCTGGGACAATACCTAATATTGTTGGTTGGGATGGATATAGCGAATTAAAAAGTTCTGAACAAACTTTGAATGGTGAAACTATACAAGCTATCTTTCATCCAGAATTAGGTTACAACATAAATACTACTAAAGAAGATTCTGATAAAGTATTGATTGACATGGGGATAAATTCATGTGAACAAAAATCTTTCCCAAAAACAATACGTTTTATTACAAACCAATATGACAGTGCACATCCTTTAAGATATACATCGGGTATTAAACTTCAATTTCAAGATGACATAAATCAAGATATACAGCTCGACTACGACACAACGAATATATATTGGTTAGGACCTTCAAATAAAGTCTTATCTTCACAAGTAGTTCGGAAAATTAATGAGGACGTCCAAAAAGGAGCACATCTTATTCTTAATGGAGACTCTAACTCTGTTTTCGATTGGATGCTTGCTATAAATAATGCCCGAAAAGGTCATAAAAAAGATTTGGTAATAGACAATTTCGAAAGTAGAAATTATAAGAATTGGACAATTACAGGTGATGCCTTTGGGGAAGTCCCTGCGGATGGTAAGTTTCCTTTACAAACAGATATAACGGGTCATGAGGGAAAATATTTTATTAATTCGTATAATGGGGATGATAAAAAAACAGGGAAAGCGGTATCTAAAACATTTACTATCCGTCATCATTTTCTTCATTTTCGCATCGGGGGTGGTAATAAACCAGAGACGCTATATTTAGATTTAATTGTAGATGGTGTTAAAGTCCTTTCAGCTACAGGTTCTAACTCTGAGAATTTACGAAAGGTTATCTGGAATATTTCTAATTATGTTGGGAAGGAAGCACAAATTGAGATAGTCGATAACGATACAGACGGCTGGGGGCATATCCTGATAGATGATATTGTTTTATCCAACAAATATCCTATCGATAAAAAGACTTATAAAACATTGTTATCGTGGTTGCCCTTTACCTCTCAAAAAGGAGAATGGGTAGATTATCAAACAGAAAATTCTTCAGAGAATAATTTAGTAAACCTAAATGGAATTTCTCTGAAACAAAAAAGATATTTTAAGTTTCATTCACCAATTGATCGTAAAAACCTTCAGATTTTATTAAAAGCAAATAATGGTACTCCTTTAATTGTTCAACAGAAAATAGGAAAAGGATCTATTATTTGGTGCAATGGGGATGTGATTCAATGGTTTACGCCAACGGACAGGAAAGACGGTCTTGCTTCGTTGTTAAGTATCCCATCAGGGATTACATATACACCCCAAAAAGGTCTTGACTCATCACATCCTTTATGGGGAAATATGGCTTTTGCGATTCAAAAAACGAACAATAAAGCGATAATAACATGTTCACAATGGAACAACTTTAACTATTTTTGGCAAAGTTTCTCTAATAATGGAGTTATTCCGAATCCTGAATGTAATGGAGCAAGTAACTCAGGATACACATGGAATGGGACTATTGCCTATCCATTTGAACTTGATGGTGGAGAAAAAGAACAAGTTACATTTCTGGTTGCATGGTATTTTCCTAACAGAACTCGAGGGAATCAATATTTCTGGACACTCCCACCATTAAGGTATGACCATCGCCTTGGAAATTTTTATAACAATCATTTTCATAGTGCAAGGGAAGTAATAGAATACTGTTTGGATAAACAATCATACCTTGTTAATCAAACAGCCCAATTTCATAAAGACTTGTTCACTTCCTCTTTACCTTCAATTATGCTTGAAGCTATTTCTGCCAATATTGCTACTCTTCATTCACCTATATATATCTTTTTAGAAGATGGGACTGTCGGTGGTTTTGAAGGAACTGATAGTTGTTGTCCCATGAATTGTACTCATGTTTATAACTATGCACAGACATTACCTTACCTGTTTCCGAAATTGGAGCAACAGATACGGTATCAAGAACTCGTTTATCAAATGGATAAAGAAGAACATTATATCCCTCACAGATTCATTGTTCCACCTACCGAACCTCAACTAAAAAATGAGATTGGAGGACCATTCCATCATGCTTTAGATGGTGAATTGGGTACTATCTTAAAACTCTACCGTGAATACAAAATATCAGGTGATAGAAAATGGATTGAACCGTTATGGACTAATGCTGTGCACGTGTTTAAGCATATTCTGGAAAAGCATGACCCGACAGGTGAAGGTATAATCCGTGGTGAACAACCTAATACGTATGACACTCATCTTTACGGTTCCAATACTTTTATTGGGAGCTTATACTTAGCAGTACTAAAAGCTATGGAGAATATGCTTCGTGAGTTAGGGGGGCCTGAACAAAACGAACTTATACAAGAATGTCAAAAGCGGTTTAACACAGGAGTAGAAAAATATATAGAGACATGCTGGAATGGTGAATATTTTATCAATGTTTTTGATGCTCCTGACGTAGGTCCTGAAGTATATAATCAAATGAATTGTTATGGCCCAGGATGCCATTCAGACCAACTTTTAGGACAATGGTGGGCTCATATTCTCGGACTTGGATATTTATTCCCTGAAATGCAGGTTAAGACAACTTTAAATTCTATTTACAAATATAATTGGAGACAAAATTTTTATGGTCATACTCAGCTTCCACGACGGTTCGCTGAAGATGATGAACCTGGTTTACTTATGTGTTCCTGGCCTAATGGTGGACGTCCCGATTCTCCCATTTTATACTGTGATGAGATATGGACAGGAATGGAGTATGAAATAGCAAGTTTTATGATATATGAAGGCGATTTTGAAAAGGCAACTGAAATAGTCACTGGAGCACGTTCAAGATATTCAGGAAATCGAAAAAATCCTTGGAGCGAAATTGAATGCGGTGGACATTATGCACGTGCTATGTCGGCGTATGCATTACTACTTGCTTCCTCTGGTTTTCTAGTTGATAACAATACATTAATTATCCACCCTCGTGTAAAAACAAATCCGTGTACTTTCTTCTATACTACTGGCACTTCATGGGGAGTCCTTGAGATGAATAAAATGACTCGAAAAACAAGCCTTAAATTAACACTTCACTATGGTAAACAAGAAATTAAAAAAATTGGCATACCTGCAGAAAAGCCACAATACAAATCTATTTCTGTAAATATAAATAAAAATAAGCAATATAACTCTGTCCGTGAGTTCGTTGGTGTTATAAATAAGAATAATTATGGGGCTGATGAGATATCTATAATTTTTAGAGAGCCGTTGGTTATTGACAGTCCAGACGAAAGTTTATTTATAGAAATAAAATGGTAAATACTTGTAAATTGAAGATTTATACTTAGAGATTTTCTAATTTTTCAGGTAATAAATATTACATAACCTGATGAAGTTAAAATAAGACAGGATAGAGGGGCTATAATCCAGCTAAGAAATATATCTTTAATCATACGGGGATGTAATGTATGAACCCCATGATGGATTCCAACACCTATAATGGCTCCCACAACCGCTTGAGTAGAACTTACAGGAACACCAATAATGGAAAAGATAAAAACAGTTATTCCTGATGACAAAACAACAACTAATGCGGAAAATCCATCTAATAATACAATTCCTTTGCCAATACTCATCATTACAGACTTACTAAAAAGGATTACTCCTATACCAATAAACAAACCTCCTAATAGTGACAATTCTGTGTTTGAGATATTCTCCCATGAACCTGCAAACATACCAACTGTATTTGCGACATTATTAGCACCTAATGCATAGGCACCCATTATTCCTGAAATTAATAATCCATATCGAATTATTGTTTCACGAGTTAAAATTCCAACTTTTATTTTTGCGAATATTAAAAATAAAAGTTTGTAACATACTATTGCAATAAATCCAGAACCTAATGGTGTAAAAATCCAACAGATAATTACTTTCTCTAATATATGCCATTGGACATTATTTTGTGCTAAACCCAATCCCAAGATACCTCCTACAACTGCTTGTGAAAGACTAATTGGTTGCCCTAATATTGTTAGAATAAAACTTACAAATGCGACAACTAACCCTATGAGTATTGACGTATTGACAGTTTGGTTTGTAATTCCACTAAGAGTATCTATTCCTTTACTCCCTTGCAAAACTGCACCAATAACTACAAAAATAAAGGTTACTATGCCAGCAGTTCTAAACCGAATAAAACGTGTTGCTACTGCTGTCCCGAATACATTACCTGCATCATTTGCTCCTAATGCTAAGCCCAAAAAACCAGCGGTCGCTAATGTCAGCCATAACATTCTTACATCATCCTTTTTACTATCATAATTCTCATATAATCTCCAGCTTTCTCTGCGTAATCGCTGACATTTTCTAACTCATTTATAAGGTCTCTTAAAAGGATTTTTTGGAATGGTTCAAAATCACTTTTGAATATTTTTATAATTAAATCGGATTGAATTTTATCAACTTCACTTTCTAAGGCATCTATTTGACCTAACATTTCTAAAACATCACGAAAATTTGAAAATAGATTCCTAACCGCCTGGAATGTGATTTCAGCAGATTTCTGAGTAATTTGAGCCATTTGCCTTAATTCCCCATCTAATAATTGGGGGATTATTATTCTTTGTTCTACCAACATTTTCACAGATTCTTGTATTTGGTTTGGAATATAGTCCAGAGTTTCGAGCAATCCAAGAATATCCCCCCGAGATTCGGGAAATAGGGAACGTTCGTAGATAAAATACTCAATTTCCCTTCTCAAATCGTCTGCAACACTTTCAGATTTGTGAACTTTGATAACCTCATCCTGCCGTTTATCACATTCAGATCTGCCGATACAATCGGTAATAAGAGTAAGGCCTAATTTTACACATTCTTCTGATTTTTGACAATATAACACTATTTTCTCTTCAACACGTTTTTGCGATTTGAAAAACATTTTTATTTTTATCTCCTCTCATTTAATCAAAGGAAATGTTCCATTCCAACGTATCAACATTCTTCGGTACATTAAATTGGAACGTTATAACACCTTCTTTTTCCCGAAATGACACATTAGGAACAGAGAATTCATACATTTTTATTGTTTTCTTCTTGGGGACAAAAAAGGTTATGGAATAGTCTGTATCTTCAATTACTTTCATTTTTCCACTCAATTTGTTCTCAGTTGGCACATAGGTATTTTCAACGACGTCTAACATGCCCTGTGTAATATGGTGATTAGATGCGACAAACATTGGTTTATCTTCTAATAAACGAATTCCAAATAAGGAAACAGAAGACGGAGGTGCATCGACAACAAATGCATTCTGAATAATCCCTAAAAATGATTCATTCCAGAAATCATACAAAGTATACAATTTTCCTTCTGTTAAACCTAACTGATTTAAGTAAACTGGTACTTTTTCATATTTTCCGACATCCCAATTAAATACAGCGACTATCATTCCATTCAGAGCATGTCCAGATATGGGAAGAGCCCAAATACGTGGATATGGGTTTTCAAATAAATCTATAGGACGTGCAGGTTGAGTTGTCTTTGGAATAATTTTCCGCAAAATGTTTAATTCGTTTGTATTTAATGTGGTAAACTCTTCGCCAATTTTAAAAACACCACCAGTGAGACTTGTTCCAGTAGCCCATGCGACAAACTGGGATGTTGTGAGTTTTTTGTCTTCGGGTACTCTCCATCTCTGGTTTGTCTCCGTATGACCTAAAAAAACACAATCTTGGTCAGGTACTCCTAAATGTGGAAATAAATAATATCTCCTTGCAAAATTGTTTAATGACTCAACACATCCCCAATTACCCGTGAGTGCATTAGACGACCATAAAGGTTTATTATCAAATCCGATACGTATTCCATCGGCAAACATTCCTGAGATAGGAATAGGAACCATAGTCATCAGAAATTTGTCAGAACCAATCCCCTCTCGTATAGATTCTAAACCATGACAAAAAACTTCTAATTTTGTAAGATTTTTATCCCGATATCCTTCTGCCAATAATAGATGATATACAAAATCTGCTTCGACAAGTCCATCAAACCCCCAATCATCAGAAATTTTTTTGCATATATCTCTGACATAAGCATAGGCTTCGGGAATAGTAACATCCAAAACTTTTTTATCTTTCCCTAACAACAACTTACCTCTTGAATCTGGCAATACCAGCCAATCTGGATGCTCTTTTGCGAGGTTTGAATCTTCTGGAATAGTAAATAAGTCTACCCATAAGCCTGCCTTCATGTCTCTTCGGTGAATCTCTTCAACAGTAGGTTTAAGTCCATTAGGGAACCTATCAGGATGGGGTTCCCAGTCAGCGGGACCTCGTTCCCAACCTGCATCGATTGAAATTGTATTCCATCCATATCTTTTCAAGTTTTCATCAACAAAATAGATATTCCTTAAAATGATATCTTCATTTATATCCCTATTACGTGCTGTACTCCAACTATCCCATCCATGTGGTAAGAATGAACTGTTCTTCTGCAATTTGTTAAAAACAGAAATAGCTCTTCCATATCTCTCCATACAAATGTGAGGGGATTCTTGAACAATTGATAAATACAGAAGCTCTGCATCTATAAATTGTCCAGGAGCAAGATTTATAACAGGATCAAAAATACACTCAGAACTCATAAATACTTTTTTCTTCTTTGGGTCTTCCGATAAAATAATCCTACTGTATGCTTTTTTGAATGTAAGAAAACCAGTAAGAATTGTTTGATGCATAGATTTATCAAATAATGTTAAATTCCACTGAGTTTTTATATCAAAACTATTATTTATCCATTGTGGATAATCCGTCATACTCTCAAATATATTTCCATTACCTAAACAAACTATTGATTCTTTTGTGGCATCTTTATAATCTTCAAATTGAGATAATAATCCTTGAATTGGTATTAATGATTGTATTTTCACCTCTTTCTTTGTATTATTTGTGAATCTTAATCTTGCTGTAAGAAATGGCTTTCCTGGATATGCTTCTATAACCCATGAGACATTTTTACCTTCTAAAAACAAACCCATCCCTTCACCTAAAGGGTTTTTAATTGGTTCTTTATACCAATTTAACCCAGAAACCCTTAATAACTCCTTTTCTTCTTTATTTGCATACGTAACTGCTGGATAGTCTAATTTTAATATTTCAGTCCCATTTGCAAAAAGAATTCTAACAGTTCCATTTTTATGTAAATGGACTTCATATAAGTCTGTAGAGAGAGAGGCTACGGTCTTGCGACTACCTTCTGCATAGTTATAATTGCTTAATAAAATAATGCTCAGCGTGATAAATAATAAATAATGTATCTTGTAATGATTCTTTTTCATAAATATTTTTCTCCAATTATGTTATTTTGCACAAGAATTTAATTTATCATTATACTATTGCCACATTTTCAAAATAACAGTTGTAATTCTATATCATAAATAATAGCGAGGGCAGAAGTATGAGTTCATTTTGGCATGACGCTGGAAGTAAGTTTAACCTTTTAAGTTCTGTTGATTACCTTCAAAAAAAACACTTAGAAAAAATTCAGTTGCACCGCTTAAAAGCAATGGTGCGTCGGGCGTATGAACAAGTTCCATTATACAGACAGAGGATGGATGAAAAGAAAATCAACCCTGACCATATTTACTCATTGGCAGATATTAAATTACTCCCATTTACAGTCAAAACAGACCTGAGAGACACCTATCCATTTGGTTTGTTTGCAAGTCCAATGAATGAAATTGTTCGTTTGCATGCATCAAGTGGCACGACAGGTAAACCTATTGTTGTTGCATACACAAAGGAAGATATTGATGTTTGGTGTAATGCTATGGTGCGATGTTTAGCCGCTTGTGGTGTTGACCGTGGCGACATTGTCCAAAATGCATACGGTTATGGTTTATTTACAGGTGGATTAGGGTTTCATTATGGAGCGGAGTCATTAGGAGCAACTGTTATACCTATATCTGGTGGTAATACTGACCGCCAAATCATGATATTAAAAGATTTTAATGTTACAGTGATTTGCTGTACACCCAGTTACTTTGTTCACATCATCGAACGAGCTGGCGAGTTAGGCATTGATTTAAAGTCATCACCTTTGAAGATAGGCATATTTGGGGCTGAACCATGGAGCAATGCTATGCGGGATTATATTGAGAGAGAAGCTAACATTAAGGCTTATGATATATACGGATTATCTGAAATTATAGGTCCTGGGGTTGGTATTGAATGTGTATGTCAAGACGGACTCCACATTTTGGAAGACCATTTTTATCCCGAAATTATTAACCCAGAAACGTTAGAACCTCTGCCTGAAGGAGAAGAAGGTGAATTAGTTTTAACGACATTAAGTAAGAAAGCAATGCCAATGCTCCGTTATCGTACACGAGATATAACTGCTTTTTATACAGAACCATGTGCCTGTGGGAGAACTATTAGGAAGATTAAAAAAATATCCCGTAGAAGTGATGATATGTTTATTATTCGTGGAGTGAATGTATTCCCAAGCCAGATAGAAACAGCATTACTTGCTGTAGAGGGTTCTACTCCACATTATCAAATTAAACTCACCCGAGAACATGGTTTAGACCAAATGGAGATTTTAATCGAGGTGACAAAAGAAATGTTTAGTGACCGAATTAGTGAGTTAGAGAAACTTCAGGAACGATTTGTTCAATCTATCGAGCGTGTTATAAATATACGTGCTAATGTTCGTCTTGTTGAACCACACTCTATCCCAAGAAGTGAAGGGAAAGCTAAACGTGTCTTAGATTTGCGACAAATATAATTTTATTATCATAATAAAATAACCACTAAACCAATACGAGGGTCATATTATGAAGATACATCAAATTTCAATGTTTTTAGAGAACAAACCTGGAAGGGTTAGCGAACCGTGTCGTGTATTAGCAAAGCACAATATTAATATATTAACACTCTCATTAGCAGATACTCAGCAATTTGGGATACTTCGACTCATTATTAAAGAATGGGAAAAAGCTAAAGAAGTATTAGAACAGGAAGGCTTTATCGTAAACATCACAGAAGTTGTAGCAACTGAAGTTGAAGACAAACCAGGTGGACTTGCAAAAATTTTAGATGTTATAGAGGAGTCTGGATTAAATATTGAGTATATGTATGCATTTACATTTCGTAGTGGTGATAAAGCGGTAATTGTTTTTAGATTTGATAAGCCAGATTTAGCAATAGAAGTTCTCCAGAAAAAAGGAATTAATGTGTTGGATAGTGTCCAATTATACGAAAAAGCAAATCAATAATAATTAATAAGTAGAAAGGGTTTTAAGTGAAACATACCCATTTCGAAAATATTATTTGGGACTCAGCAGAATGTATGGAGCCAAAAGATAGAGAAATTCTCCAACTAAAACGGCTTCAAGATGTAGTAACACGAATATATAATACTGTGCCTTTTTATAAAGATGCTTTCGATAAAGCTCATGTAAGACCTGAGGATATTTCCTCTCTTGATGATTTAAAACGATTACCATTTACAGTAAAAGAAGATTTGCGTCAGAATTATCCTTTAGGTTTAGTGGCGGTACCGCATAGTGAATTAGCACGAATACATGGCTCATCAGGGACAACAGGAAAACCTACTCTTGTAGCATATACACGAAATGACATTGAAACATGGGCAAATTTATGTGCACGTTTTTTAGTAGCAGGTGGACTACGTAAAGAGCATTTTGTTCAGATTTCTTTCGGATATGGCTTGTTCACAGGCGGATTCGGTCTCCACTACGGTGTTGAAAAGGTAGGAGCAACTATTATCCCTGCTGCCTCAGGAAATACAGCCCGACAAATTTTACTTATTCAAGACTTGAAACCTGATGTCCTTATATGTACTCCCAGTTATGCCTTAAATATAGCCGAGTCGGCACAAGAGGCGGGATTAAATCCATCTGATTTATCGCTTAAATATGGACATTTTGGCGGAGAAATGTGGACAGATGATATGCGGAAGGAAATTGAAGAACAACTTGGGATTATGGCTTTTAACAATTATGGTTTAAGCGAGGTTATAGGACCTGGGGTTAGTGGTGAATGTTATCTCCAAAATGGCATGCATATCCAAGAGGACCACTTTATCGTTGAGTGTTTAAATCCGACCACATTAGAGCCTGTTAAATATGGTGAATATGGTGAATTAGTCTTTACAAGTTTAACTAAAGAGGCTTTTCCTATTATTCGATATCGGACAAGAGACTTAGCCCAACTTGATAGTAGCCCATGCCCTTGTGGTAGAACTACAAAACGAATGTCCAGAGTAAAGGGTAGGTCTGATGATATGTTAATTATACGTGGCGTTAATGTATTCCCATCTCAAATTGAAGAGGCGATACTACAAGTTCCAGGTATTGCTCCTCATTATCTCATTGAAGTATCCAGACCACATATTTTAGATGAAATATCTGTTAAAGTAGAGGTACAGCCAGGATTTATTTCGGATAAAATGAGCGAGATGCAAGCCTTAAGAGACAAAGTACTAAGAAAAATACATGATATAACAGGGATTCACATTAATGTAGAACTTCTGGCACCCAATAGTCTGGAACGTTCTACAGGAAAAGCATGTCGTGTTATTGACCATAGAAAAATGTCATAAACAATAATTTATTTATATAATTATCTTTTATTACAATAGTCTATTATAGACAATTAATAACAATAAAATATTAAGGCGAAAACGTGCGAACAATACATATTCAAGTTAAAGATGACCATCTGGAAACAATAGGTAAAACAAAACCATTAAACGCAATAGTTGAACTTATCTGGAATGCGTTGGATGCAGAGGCTCAACATGTCGAGGTGCGATTTGTTGAAAATGAATTAGGTGGGCTTGATTATATTGACATCATTGACGATGGTCATGGCTTAAAATTTAAGGATGCAATCATAGCATTTGGCAATCTTGGCGGTTCGTGGAAAAGAGAAGAATATGTTACACAAAATGAAAAACGTATTCTTCATGGTAAATATGGCAAAGGGCGTTTTCGTGCATTCTCATTAGGGAATAGGGTTTTATGGAGAAGTATCTATTCTGAGAAGGGGACATTCTACCATTACCAAATCGTTGGAAATTCTGAAAATCTTTCTATATTTGAAATTTCTGAGCCTGAACCCATTAGAGAAGCGGAATCTAAAACGGGAATGCATGTACGTATCTCACTTCTTAACAATAATATTTCTTTAATTAGGGGGGTAACTGCGTTAGAAGAAATTACAGATATTTTTGCCCCTTATCTAATGCAATATCCGAGTGTTAAAATTATCTACGACAATGTAACTATAGACCCTGAAAATGCCCAAATATATCAACATGAATATAATTTTAATGAAATTGTCGTCCCAAGTGGAAAAACTATTGATGCAAAATTAACTGTTGTCGAATGGATAGGTTCTGGAAGGAAAGGGGTGCTTTTCTGTGACCAGAATGGATTTACACGATATGTTCCATTCCCACGATTACATTTTCGTGGTTTTAGTTATACTGCATATTTTAAGTCATCTTACATACAAGAATTAGATAAACAGGGGTTACTTCAAGCAGATGAATTGTGTGAAGATGTACGGTTCTTAACACAGTTTTGCAAAAAGAAATTACGGGAACACTTTATTTTACGGGAAGCTGAAAAAACGCAGTTATTAATTCAAGAATGGAAGGATGAGGGGATTTATCCTATTAACTCAGACGAACTTTCAGACCCTAAAAATAGTATCCAAATAAAGATTTTTGATATATATGCGACTCACTTGTTTCAAATGGTTAGAGAACTTAATGAAGCTCCTAAAATTGTCCAGCAATTAATATTACATTTACTTTATACATTGATAAAAACGGACTCAACACAAGTGGCTCATATACTTAATGAGATTATTTCACTACCAGATGACAAAGAAGATGAAATCCAAAAATTACTGGTATAGAACGATAAATTAATTTATGTATACAAAAAAGAAATATATTAAGAATGTCTATTTACCTATTAAATTCACAAAAAATATATTCTTTTTATTCCCTCTGATAATCTCATTGTCGTTATCCTCGTTTTTTCTAACCTTCAATATTCATTCTCAGGATTTTTTAGAAGGATTATTAAGTGGAAAAATAATTTCTTCTGAGCCTGGTGTCTGGGCTATATATGAAATATTAGACAAAATATCAAATACCCATGTCTTATTAAGGCAAGCTATTACAGGAACGGAGGTTGTAGATAAAGATACAAATGCACTCTGGTTAGAGTCTGAGATTATACCTTTGGAAGGGTTCCCTTCTGTGTATCGGTTCCTTATTTCCTACGATTCTAAAGGAAAGGAAACAATTCACAAAATTATTGTTCGTGAGGGGGCAGAACCGCCAAAAAATATAGATGTAACTACTATTTCTGATAGCAGTAAGGATAATAACTTGTCTCAAAAAAAGAAGTTTATAAATGAAGAAGAAGTTACTTATAAAAATGGAAAAATTAAATCGAAACATTACAAAATAGAGAATAACGGGCAAATAAAAGATATTTGGCTAAATGATGACGTTAAACCACTTGGGATTGTAAAACTAACGACTAATGATGGTGAAATGACACTTATACAGTACGGTAAAGGAGGTAATGAAGGAAAAAGTTCTCTTGATTTTCAGGGAAAAACTAATCTACCCCAGCAAATGCAAGAATCAACCCATGTTGATGTTTCCACAGGCAATAAACCAACAAAAAAGCCTTCTGTTATAAATAAAAATAAATAACTTCTAAATAAAAATCTGGGTATATACTTTGTCAAAATCCAGTAGTAATAAATCGAAAAAAAAGACATTAAAACAAACTTACAAAGATAAACTAACATTTAAATTATTATCTACTTTCTTGTTAAAGTTATTTTGTGTTCTTGTAATTATCTTTTGTCTAATAGTAATCACTCTCCCCCATTCACGTAATTATTTATTAAAAATATGTATAAATAAGATGATTCATGATGTATATAAAGGTATTCATTTTAAAAATGTTTTTATTAACTTTTGGGATTTATCGCTGAATATTAACGGTTTGACGTTAGCAAACCTTCCACCTTATCCAGAAGAATTTGCAATTCAAATAAACCATATACAAATAAAACCCTATATTTCTTATCCATTTAAAATAAAATACAATTTTTACTTTAATGATTTGGCGTTTAACTTATATTACCTTCCAGAAAAGGGAACAAATATAGGAAATGTGTATAATCTTATCAAAACAAAAATAAATGAAAAGAATCTATATCTATTTCATAATGTTCTTTCTGTTACAGTAAATAAAGCAGTTATCAATATTACTCAGAATCTCGAACCTGAACAATATATTGTAAATAAAACGAACAGTTTTCAATTTAATAATTCAACAAACCTAACTATCGATAATCCACTATACCTATTGGAACCAGTTCTAACGTTTTACATAATCGAGAATAATGACATACCAACGGATTTTAGACAAAGTTTAATTAATGAGATAAAACAAAATAAAATATAATTAAGATAAAACTAATTGTATTCGTTAAAATAGGGAATTATTAAATGGCAAAAGTTGAATTAAAAGGATTAACAAAAATCTATCCTAATGGAGTTATTGCTGTTAAAGATGTAACCTTAACTATAAACGATAAGGAATTTGTTGTATTAGTTGGTCCTTCGGGTTGTGGTAAAACAACTACTTTACGGATGGTAGCGGGGTTAGAAGAAATAAGTTCTGGTGAGATTTATATTGATGGTAAACTTGTAAATGATGTACACCCTAAAGACCGTGATATAGCAATGGTGTTTCAAAACTATGCTTTATATCCACACATGAGTGTATATAAAAATATGGCTTTTGGACTAATGTTGCGTGGTGTTCCAAAACAAGAAATTGATAGACGTGTCCGAGAAGCGGCAGAAATATTAGGGTTAACAAATTATTTAGAAGCGAAACCTCGTGTGCTTTCAGGGGGACAAAGGCAAAGAGTTGCCGTAGGTAGAGCCATTGTCAGAAACCCTAAAGTGTTTCTCTTTGATGAGCCCTTATCAAATTTAGATGCAAAGATGAGGGTTCAGATGAGAGCTGAAATTTCCAAACTACATCGGCAATTACAGGCTACCATAATTTATGTTACACATGACCAAATCGAAGCTATGACGATGGGCGACCGCATTGTTGTAATGAATAATGGTTTAGTTCAACAGATAGGAACACCATTAGATTTATATCATAAACCTATTAACAAATTCGTAGCTGGATTTATTGGTAGTCCCCCGATGAATATGATAGACGGCGTTATATATGAAAAAAATAATCAGATATATTTTGTCAATCATGAAGAAAAAATTGAAATCAAAATTGTTGAACACAAACAACCATCCCTTAAAGCATATATAAACAAAAATATAACTATGGGTATCCGTCCTGAAGATATATCAATACAACAAGACCAGTCAATAGAACATGGCACATTTATACACGCAATTGTTGATGTAGTTGAACCTATGGGTTCTGAGATGAACTTATATATAAGTACTGGTAAAGTCACACTTACAGCTCGGGTAAAAGCGACTTCTGAACCACCTACTGGGAAACCCATAACCCTAAAATTAGATATCAACAATACTCACTTTTTTGACCCCATAACTGAACAAGTAATTGCATAAATCAAAGTTTTATGTCCTCACTTTTCTCAAAGAAGGAGTGCTTAATTTATGGAACAAATCATTAACGAATTAGAAGAACAATTTAAAACCTGTTTCGGTTATACTCCAGATGTTATCGTGAAAGCTCCTGGAAGGGTCAATATTATAGGTGAACATACTGATTATAACCATGGATATGTGCTCCCAATGGCATTAGAACAAGGCATTTATATCGCAGGTAAAAAAAGAAATGATACATTAATCAATTTCTATGCAATTAATACAAATCGTCAGGGAATTGCAGATATAAATTATCCGTCAAGGAACCCACTTGAGCCATGGATGGATTATATTATGGGTGTCATTCATGAACTAATCAAAATGGGATACCATGTGTCAGGTGCAAATGGAATCATCTATGGAGATGTTCCGATAGCGTGCGGACTAAGTAGCTCGGCAGCATTAGAAATGGCAATACTAAAATTTTTTGAGGTATTAAACAATTTTTCTTTAGATGACACTGAATCTGCAAAATTAGGACAACGGGTAGAAAATGAATTTTTAGGCTTAAAATCAGGAATTATGGACCAATTTATATCAAGATGTGGGAAGAGAGGGCATGCTTTATTCTTAGATTGTCGAACTCTAACATATGAACTAATTCCCATTGATTTGCCTGAACATACTTTTGTTATAGCAAACACAAATTGCCCAAGAGGTCTTACAAGCTCAAAATACAACGAACGCGTAGCAGAATGTCAAGATGCATTAACAACTCTAAACGAATTCTATAAGAAAAATGCCACCCACCTTCGCGATTATACTATTGAGGAATTGAATAATATAAAAGATAAAATAAATCCCATTGCATACAAACGCGCTCGTCACGTTTTAACAGAAAATAAACGCGTTTTAGACTGTATCCAAGCATTAAAAAATGGCGATGTATCAAAGGTTGGTGTTTTATTAAATGAATCAGATTATAGTCTACAAAAAGATTATGAAGTTACTAATTACGAATTAGAAATAATCACCGATATAGCTCGAAATATACAAGGATGCATTGGGGCAAGAATGACAGGGGCTGGTTTTGGTGGATGTACAATCAACTTAGTAGAAACAAAACATGCTAACAATTTTGTTAATATCCTGATTGAAAAATATAATTCTCTTACTGGAAGAAATGGCTCTTATATTATTTCCCCGCCTTCAGACGGAGCACAGAATTTAAAATAATTCATACAAATTACATCAAAATAATTAATTAGAGAAAAAACATATTTAAATTCTTCTTGCAGATGAGTAATTTTCCATATATAATGTGAAATTTTTCGCTTATTTTGAAATATTTTATATATTTTTATGTTATAATATATAGTGGTATAAATAATATAGGAATAGAAAATATGAACAAAAAGAAAAATAATGGCTTAACATTAATAGAAATTATGATTTCAGTAGCTATATTTTCTTTTGTGGTAGGAGTAACTTCAGTTATATTAGTTTCTTCCCACAATAATTTACAAATTCAAAGAGAACGGATACAGGCATTACATACTTGTCGTGCAGTAATTGAAGCCATTCGTGAAAAAAGGAAGGACTTTGTAGTAAGTAATGAAAGTTTTAATTGGGAAGGTTTTTATGAATGGATAAATGAGAAGACATCCAATGATTGGTTATCAATAACAACCCTTGAAGAACATCCGATACCCATACCTGATTTACAAATAAGTGTTGTCCTTAGGAATATGAATGGAGAACCTGCTGGTGGAACAAATAATCCTGTTCAAGTTTTTGTAACAGCCACATGGACATCCACTCGTGGACATACTATAAGAGATACAGTAGCTACAATATTAACTTCTATATAATTTGGTAAGGATGTATATATGAGTATAAGAGCTTTAGGATTTACCTTAATAGAAGTAACTATATCTGCTACATTAATAGCTACAATTTCTCTTCTGAGTTTTCTGGCACTACGATCATCTGTAAAATCAGCATCACTTTCATATGTCCAAAATGAAATCGATTCCGATTTGCGAAATACTTTTAATGAACTCTCAGAATTAGTAAAACAAGCATATACAGAAGTCACCACAAATGTTACCCCACCAGTAGCACCCCCTGGAGCAGAAGCAATTCAACTTCAAAATAATGGACAAAGTTTGCGTTTTTTTGTTCCTGTACCCGTTAACACACCTGAATTTGTCCAATCATCTCAGCCGATTCTTGTGCAATATGAAAATGAGGACCGTTCATCTGAAGGAGTTCCTCCTAATGCCATTTTAGACGTAGGTGAAGATACAAACGGAGATGGCGCATTAACAAGAAGATTAGTGATGATTCAGGGAGATAATAGACGCGTGATAGGAAGTGCAAATTGTATTAGTAATGTAGAATTTCAATTATTACCTGATAGAAGTGATAAGGAAAATACTCCTACTTTGTTATATATTTACTTGGAAGGAACCAAACGAATGGGTCCGGGAGAAGGACCTTTAATTCGTGCTGAACTCAGTGGGATAGTTAAATTAGAAAATTAGGAGATAGAGTATGCGTTTTATAAGAAAAAAAGAATCAGGTATTGCCTTAATTTTTGCTACGATCTCTGTTATCATTATCTTGGGCGCTATAGGAGTTATAACAGCGACGATAGTAAACAATAAAAGAGAAACCGATTTTTCTGCAGATGATATTATTTTAAGAGAAGCAACCCAAGCAGGTATAGATCTGGCATTTAAGAGACTTTGGAATGATTACTTAGAAACAAGCGGAAACACTACAAGAAATTGGGCTTCCTACCGCTACTATCTTGATAACAATTTAGGAATCCCTATAAATGAAGATCTGAATTTTAATGGAACTAAAGATGTTGATGAGACAGGAAATGGAAATGGAATATTTGAAACTTATCCTGCTGGATATGACCGGCGGGGTTGGGCTTTGTTTAATCAACCTATCATTTTAAGAGATCCTAACAACAATCGAGAAATATCGCAAATTGAAAGTGTTCATATTGCGAGATACGATGAATTGTCTCGTTCATTTCTGACAATAACATCCACCGCAACACGGAATGGCATTGCCAAGACAGCTGTACAGGTCGTTAGCATTGGAGGAAAAGCAAGTCCTCACACAGAATTTGCTGTTCTCGCAAATAATATAAGCTGTATTCTATGTCATGCAGAATTCCAATCTTTAGATTTATACAGAAATTCTGACCCTGCCAATTATAATACATTCGACCGTATTAAGGTTGCCTCTCTGGAATCCATGTTAGTAAGACCAACAGAAGCAGATAGCCGTGTTGCAGGAACACTGTATACAAGAGGTAGGGTTTATAAACCTGATGGAACACAGTTTTCTGCTTCGGATCTTCAAAGTTCCACTTTGAAATCATACCGTATTAGCAACGACAATGGGAAAATTATTCAAGATTCTTCAGGCAATATGATAACTGCAAATTTACAAAATGCAGGGACAACTCCTAATGGAGATCTCGTTCAATTTGCAAATTTGTACATGGATTATCCTACAAACGATCAAGCTCAAACAGATGGTATTGTACCTAATAATTTTCCGGCTCCATTTCCTGATGATAATAACAATCGTATAGTTGATGATGAAGAATTTCAAATGGTTTTTAATACTGCAAATGGAAGAGTCAATTTTGATAATACAATAATAGAAGGAGAAGCCCCCCCACCGGGACAGATAACTTCCGGCGTTGCATATGGTATTCCTCGTGGTTCTGTATATGTACCTGCAGACATAAATAATCCATTACCTACTGCTTCGAATTCTGCTATTAACAGTCTTGCAACTACAGGAACTTACGATGGTAATCTTATACTTATTGGTACAGAACAAGATCCCATACAGATAGAAAGGACTGTTGCGGTAAACGGAGACTTAATTATTGCTGGCAAGATTAAAGGGGAAGGACAATTATTAGTACGAGGCAATGTTTATGTAGTTGGAGATGTAACTTATGCAGATGCTCCTGGTGAATTTGGACAAGCTGAAGATGGAACAACTAATGCATTTGCTCTTGTTGCTGGGGGAAGTATCATGCTTGGTGATTATTTAACTGTTCGTGGAGTTAATCATAGTGCAAGAAATACGGAAAAATTTCCTCAGTGGAGCCAATACAGTATTGATACAAGAAATGCCCACAGAACAAATAATGTAACAATTAATAAAGTAACAGAAACTCTGCGTTGGGGATATTTTGACCCTGATTCTGTAGATGCAGGGCAAATTGTTGCCGGGAGAAAAGGGCAACAATTCAGCTTTACAACATCAGAATTAAAATTATTTAACCGAATGGAATTACAAAAAGCATTAGCAGATCCCAATTATACCCCTCGATTTTATGGATTAAGAGCAAGTCAACCGGATAAAATTTATATCTATGATGCGACTGATGAACATGCTGTAAAGTATAATGAATCGGGAGTAAAATTGCTACGAGATTATCTTATAGAAAAAGGTTTACCCCTTGATATTTTAACTCGTGCTACTTATCATTATTGTAGTCCAGACATGAATTGGATTAGTGAAGATACTTTGCGTCACATTTGGTTTAATGATGAATTAAGCCGTCCGAATTCAGGACGTCCATTCCAATTCGATGGACTTCTATATAGTAACAATTCTATCTGGTGTATTGTGAGAAGTAAAGCAAGACACAACTCCAACACATACGGAAAAATGATTGTCCGTGGCGGTATAGTCTCAGCAGATTTAGGAGTATTTGTTCCAGCCGATAATGGCGTTGGTATTGGTTTAACGATGTATTATGACCCACGTGTACGGAGATTCCTTGAAATTACAGACCCCAATGTTGTTAGTTATCGAAAAATCGCATTTTACTTCCAATAATTTTTTAATTAATATCTCTATAGGAGGATTAAAATGGGTAAAAGTTTCTTTTTTGCTTTTTTGCATGTATTTTTTTCTTTTATCTGTATTGTTACATTTTCAGACACCTTCACCTTAAAAAACGGTATCACTTTTGATGGGAAAATCGTTGATGAATCATCTGATGGAATTTATACAATACAGGTAGGAGAGAAAATATTTAAATATACAAAGGACGAAATCGCTAACATACAAAAAAACGATAAAACAGGTGAAATAAATTTAGATGAAGCAAAAAAGGAATGGGAACAAAAAGACAAATTACTTACCGAAAAAACGGGATTAAATAAAGACCAACGAGCACAGGTTGAGGCACTAATTAGTAGAATACAATGGGGAGAAGAAATTGACCGTGTTACTGCTAAAAATGGATTGTTAGAACTTCAAAAAACTATGGACATTTTCCCTTATTTGGAATACTACCTTCCCTCCTATTCCCCTACAACAACACCACATATCTTAGAAATTTTGTTTAAGATAAATAAAGACAAAACAATAAAAATTTTAAGGGAAAAAATTTTTGATTCTGCCCCAACTGTTCGAGAAAAATCTATAGAACTTTTATCAATTGCTAAAGATATGGAAAGTTACAATCTAATTATTCGTGGTCTTGTAGACCCTGACATCAATGTCTGTATAACAACAAATTATGCAATTGCTCATATTGGATTAAAGTCTGTAACCCCAGTTTTAATAGAAAATCTTAATCATCCTGAACCGAGAATTGTAAATTCAAGCAAAGAAACCCTAAATAATTTATGGAAAATAGAATTAAATGGTAAAAAACTCAATTCTATTGAAGAGTGGAAAACCTTCTGGGAAGAACATAAAAATGAAGTTAAGGATTCTATAATTTACAGAAAAGAAATCGAACCCCTTGTTGAAAGGGATTTTCAATATTTTATTGGTTAAATTAGTGTTGTTTTAAACTACTTATGAAGATTCCTTAACCAGGTTTTTAGATGTAAGATTTTCGACCTCAACAGTAAAGCCTTGGGGAACACTTAATCTGTATTTTATGGCGTTATCGTCTTGTTCCCATCTCATTTTTATACTTTGATTATCACCGACAGGGATTTCTCCCTCACAGTATTTTAAGGATAATGGACGAAATACAACTTTAATTCTCTTATTCACAGGGTCAAATTCACTAATACCTAATGCAACCCTATCATAAATATAAACCACATGTGAAGCAAAGCCATGATTTAGACTTGCCCCATCGTCTACATTCTCCCATAAGGTTCCTGTTCTTTGAGCCATATAATCAAGATAGCCTACAGATTCATCGAGGACTTTATCTCCTTCTCCACTCATTGTCAATAATTCTGCACGGAGGACATTGCCAATAAATGAATTTGCCAGATAAATTTCTGGATATTTATTTTTGTCTTTTTCCTTTCTATGAGGTCCAAAATCATTTCGTATTATATTCCACAAATCTGGATGTGTTTCTCTTGTAGCAACTTTGAAAAAGAAAGCAAAATATTGACACACTTCGGTACGGTTTTTCGTAACTTCTAATTTTCCATCTTTACGAACAGCATTGTCTACAAAGAAGGTCCCATCAAAAGACTGCTTGCGAACAGTTTCTCTAATTTTTTCTGCCTCTTGCTTATACTCTGGTAAATTATATAATTCCGCTACAGTGTCTAAAACACCTGCAAATAACATATTGGATGGATAGTTCACATCCTGAACGAAATCATTAGCTTTTGACCACTCAACGAAAACCCAACTGGGCAATTTTTCTAATAGTCCATCTGAATTTTTGTAGGCGTCAAAAAATTTAACTAATGCTAACACTTTAGGTTTAAGAGCATTTACCAGGTCCCAATCATTACTTCTTTTTGCATATTCTCCGAGTTGAATAACAAACCACATAGCCCAATTAGGGATAAATTGCCCATTATTATGGTCTGAAGGATAGCACATAGGTAACATTCCATCTGGCAAAAACTCGAATTTGGGAGGAAGCATAAAGTTTTCAAAAAAATTCTTTTCTACGGATGTATTGCCAGTCAAAACAAGACCTGCCCGCGATGTAAAGAATGAGTCACACAACCAACCTGCACGTTCTCTATGAGGACAATCCATAAAAATATCTACAGCATTTTGAGCAAAGGTGGCTCTACCTGCTTCAAAAATTCGGTTTAATCTGTCATCTGAACATACAAACTTTGCTTTCTGGGCTTCTGGATTTTCATAAAGTCTTATACCTGTTGATACAATTGTACTTGATGTGTTTGTATTGGAAACTTGCATATATCTAAAAGTGTATGGTTCGATAGATTCAAAGTTGTATTCACCCTTTTCGGACAAATGCAATGCAATAACATTATGACAACCTAATCGTTTCCAATCTACTGTTTCATTTCTTAACATTTCATCAAAAGTGATAAATACTTTCGTAGGTTCATCTACTTTAATTTTTAGACAGACAAAACCTGTCATACTTCTTCCAAAATCAAATATATTATAAGTTGATGCATTGATAAGAAGAGGGAAGTTGGCTGTCTGTTCTTTCTGTTCTCCCTTTTCAATGGTCATTTGTTGGAAATCTTTTGGAGGTGAATATTCAAGCTGGTCAAATGGATAGCCAAGGAAATCCGCTCTGGGTTCAACACTCCTATTAATCCATGGTTTCTCTATAGGTTTTTGCAAATTTACTTTACCTTCAATAATTATCTTTTCGGGTGGTATTATTTCGAAGTTTGGCATAGGAACTCTTCGTGGAATAAGTGCTTTATCTTCCTGAATCTCCACCTCATAAGGTGTTGGAGCATTTTCTTTTTTCATTATCCAGATCAACGATTGTGGGGTAAAATGATAAGCCTCAGTAAATCCTCTTTGAAAACTATAGCGTTCTACTTTTTTGAATTTATAATTTAAATCAAATCCCATAAAAGGATTCTTATCAGAACCAGTAGCACATAATACCTTTTTACCCTGGACAACTTCTGCTTGGATAAAACCTGGCTGGTTTGTAATACCATATCCATTTACATTGTAGACAATCACCTCTATGGCTATAATATTTTCGCCTTTTTGTAAATATTTAGAAATGTTGATTTCATCCATACGATGGAAGCCATGTGGACCTCTTGCGGGACCATATAATACAAATTTGCCATTGACATGAACCCTATAAAAATCATGTCCAGCACAACGTAAAAACACATTTTCTACATCGTCAACATTGAATATCGCTCTAAATCCTGCAAAATCATTCATTTCCTTTGCTCGATTTTTTAGCCAGATAGGCTTTGCTTCTGAAAAGGCTACTGTATCTGCCCAGGTTCCTATTGACATTCCAATTAGTAAAAACGATAAAATTGTGATAACCCACATCATCTTTTCCATATTCCTTTCCTTCTTTTATGTTAAGTTCATTTTATATAATACATTATTTACAAATTCATTGTTAATTTCTTTTACATCAATAACACTAAAGAATAATCCAGTCTTATCCTTAAATTCTTTTAATCTTAGTAATGATTGTGATATTTCATCCTTTGATAAACCCTCAACTCGATATTTTACACCACATCTTTCTAACAATTTTGTAATCCATTCAACTTTATTTTCTTGCAATCTACTCATACAAAAGATACCCAATCCCACCAAATCACCATGTAAGAACTGCCTTTTAGTTAAATATTCTACATGATATGCAACGATATGCTCCGAACCTTCTTCAGGTCTTGCATTTCCAAAAGTATTGCAGAGTTCCACTTCTTTACAGTATAAATCAACTATTGTATCAATCCCTTTGGGACTTACTTTATAAATTTCTTCGGCATTCCTATCGACATCATAGAGACATCTCTCTGCTTCCTGTGCAATATGTTCATCATATCGTTCATTGTTGTATTTTCGAGCATATTCCCAATCGCAAAGTGCTGTATGAATACTCAAAATATCTGCCACACCTGCTCTATTTAAGTTATCTGGGGCACTTTTTACTAAATTATAATCAATAATAATCTTATCTGGTACAACATTTCCGATATATCTCACAACATTATTTTCACGAACAGCAATAGAGGGTGTAAAAGGAGCATCAACAGAGACAATTGTTGGTACCAATATTAATGGAATACTCTTTTTCCATGCTATATATTTAGCAAGGTCACAACTTACACCACCCCCAATCCCGACAACCCAATCAAATAGAGGAAGTTCCTGTTCTAACTTTTCTATCACTGGCAAATCCATCTCATGAGCCCAAATTATTTGAGATGGAGACCAATTTATTTGTTTTTGCAAAACTTGCCATGGGACTTCCATAGTAACTACCAAAATATTACCTTTAAGAGAGGTTAATAAGTTAATCTCATCGTTACCTCTCAATATTTTGTCCATCAATTCTGTCATCAATAAACGACCCTTATCCTCCACAAATAAATATACTGTTCATTATTTTACTTACAAAACCCTAATATTGATTATCTTAGACTAAGGCAATATAGATTGGAAATCTACTACCATATATGCTTGAGTTGAGGCATCCCGAGTCCCATTGGCAAAGGCAACATAACCTTTAAATGCAGTCGCATCAATAATTAAGTTCATCAGGTTAGAACCTGAAATAGCACCTTTTTGAGTTAAAATATATAAACCATTTTCAACAAACAGTCCATAGTTATTATTAATATAATTATAGATATCTCTTTTATCTGTATCTCCTTCGTAAACTACATTTGATAATACAAACGGATAGTAATTATCCTTTGTATCATAATCTCTTACGAGTGTTCTTAAATTTCCATCAATTAGTAATTTTGCTCCTCTTTGTTCGTATCTACCATCACCAAGAAGATATGTATGTTTTCGACCTTGTGAGGAGGTATTAATCCAATCAATTGTTGTATCTAACCTGTTTAAATCATACAGGACACTACGAAATGCAGATAAGGCATTCTCTTGAGCATTTACTGTTTCTCCAGAAATCGGTATATCTCCGTAACATATACCTGCGGCATTTACACCTGCCCTACTGACAACCATTCCTGCAAAAGTAAATAGGGCATGTGGAAAACCTTGGTCAGGAATATAAAATACAACGACTGGATAATCTTGCTGTCCTCCACTGACTATTTGTCTATTTAAGGAATATGTTTGAATTGTTGGGGTCATATCAAAAAATTGAGGCATATTAGTTGCTAATGACCATAAAAGAGAGCCTGATGCTCTTGTACTACCATATAGGCTTAGCAATTCTACCAATTGTAGTTTTCCTAAACTGTCGTATGAAATGCCAGCTCCTTCCGATATTCCTTGTAATTCTTCTCTAATTCGTTCATCAATGGTATTTTTCTGAGTATTCCATACATTATTAAGAATCGTTGAATTTACACCAAATTGAGACAAATTATTCAACACATAATTAACATGATTTATTATTTCGGTTCTCATTAAACGCCCATAATCCTTACCCATTTCATAAGGCGAACCTCTTAAAATTAAATAAGGATAAGGATATGTTGTTGGATCTCTTCTTATTTCTGATGGAAATTCTGGGTAATCATCAGGTGTTATAAATATCGGTGTTGTATATACAAGGGGTGGGACATTCAATCCTGGTATAGCCATCTGGAATTTAGCTGGGTTATTAAAAATGAGTTGAATAAAGAAGGCAGTCCATCCTGAGGTAGGTGTAAAGACATTTGCCTCATATTCCCCAGGCGAAATAGGCTGTAACGTTGTGCTCTCATACTGAACATTTATATCATCAATTTTATATTTTCTATAATCTCTCGCACCAGGATTTGTACATTTCCATAATTTAACCTCTCTTATTTGCGAAATATAATTACTATCTACCTTAACCCTTAGTTTATTTTCATTAACACGTTCCCATGTGAACGTAGGCTGTTGAATATTTTGGGTTTGAACCAACAGCCAAGCTAAAAGATACTGTGGTGCCTCTGCATTAAGATTTAAGTATCCTCCCAAACTATGATTGACATTGGGAATGTAATTAATATACTTTTCACCTAATAAATCGTCATAATACCACCGAGCTGAATCTGGCACAAAAAATTCATCACATGATGAATTTATTATATATTTTGGAATATGTTCAGTCCGTGGTAAATATTCATATGGGTCAATTAATTTTAATAATGCCTCTGCCTCTGGTGGTATACCTTCTCCATTAGAAATAAGCCTATCAAAAACTTTCATTTGAGCATATGCATAAATGGACGGAGCCCAATAGCCATAGACCTTCTTATGATGTTCCATCTGCTTATCCATATTTAAAACATCAATTACTAAAGGTGCAATTGCTTTAACACGATAATCTGTTAAACCTGTTAACCATGTAGTCCACCCCCGTTTAGAACCACCTGAAACAATAAATTGGACGGGTGCTATATTCCCAAGAATTGCCTGTGTTGTATCCATAGCACGAACTGCAGATTTTGCCATTGCAAAAAGAAGAGGCCAATGATAATCATAATTTCCTGCTTTATATTCATTCATAAATTTATCATAACTATAGGCTATAATATCATCTTCTGTTCGTGATTTCAGTACTTTATTCTGTTCTGGATCATAATCATCCATAAACACTATTGGCTGATTCGGAACATTATCTAAATAAACGATAACTGAACCAGTTAACGCTGCCAACTGTCCAAAGAATAGCCTGTTATCTTCATTAGGCGGAGAACTATTAATACTTCCTCCACTTACAAATAGAAATCCAGTACTTGTTCTCAATCGTTCTGGAACAAATATTGACAAATTATGTTTCCAAATTCTACCACTGTAAATCTCATCTGAGCTACGCCACGCCTGTGAAGTCATTCGTGTTATATATGCCGTTGCTAACCTTATAGTAACAGAACCAGATTCATAACTAACAGGATACTCTGTAGGTGCTGTCCATGAATATTCAGGGTCACGTTCTCTCACAAAAATATCTAATGGTTCTGCATAAGGACCTACAATAACACAATTCTCTTTTACGACTTCGGACTCCAATCCGCCAGCAGTACGAACTTTCAATTTAACTGTATATAATCCTGGCTCGCTATATTTATGAATTGGTGACTGTTCTGAGGATGTCCCACCGTCACCAAAGTCCCACTCCCATTCCGCAATAGGAACCGTCCCAGCGATGGATAAATCGATAAATTTAACTTCACTATTCACAATGGCTGATGGACTCTCCACTCGGAAGTTAGCCACAGGAGGTGTTGCGGTACCTACTGTAATTGTTTTGGATATAGGTGCTGTTTTTAACTGAACGCCACTCTTAGAGTGTACAAACAGTAAATATAGTTCTACCTTATATTTTCCTGGCGTTGAAAAATGATGCATCGGATTCTGCATCGTAGATGGTTCTGAATTATCTCCAAAAGACCATACCCATCCTACAATAGGTCTTGTCCCTTCTGAATTTGACATATCGATAAAGTGAACAAAATCTTCGATTGTAATTTTCTTGGGTTCATAATCAAAATCTGGAATTGGCGGGGCATCGACATACACCTCAACAGGGTCACTTACAAAGGTATCTAATGTTGTTTTGACTTTTAATACTACATTATATACCCCTGGCTCGCTATAAACATGAGAGACATCTTCTTTGATTGTAGTAATTTTTGTAGGGGAGCCATCTCCGAAATCCCATTCATACGTCAAATCTGTTTCAGTACCTAAAGCAGTTCTATTTAAAAATTTCGTCTCTTTCTGAATAAGTGGACTTCTTGTAGAGACACTAATTTTAGGGACAGGTGGTTGGTGTATAGTAATATAGGACTCTTTTGTAACACTACTTTCGTTATTAGATGAGGTCCCTGTATACACAGTTAGAGAAACTGAATATACACCCGATTCTGTATAAACATGGTTTGTATTACCATTTTCATGAGTAAAAGGTTCGTATTGTATAGTCTCTGTAGTTTCATCTCCAAAATCCCAAACCCATTTGATAATACGTTCTGTTCCTTTCTTTGATAAGTCAACAAAGAGTACATTTTCGCCCTGATAAGAAACTAATGGCTCTGCAGCAAAATCAGCTACAGGGGGCATATAAATAACTTCCACAGGTAAAGTAAACGAACTACCCCCAAACTTGTTTTTAACTGTAAGTCTTACTTGCTGAACTCCTAATCTTGAAAAAGCATATTGAGGCGATTGTTCATCTGAGGTATTTCCATCACCAAACTCCCAAAGCCATTCTGTAATAGGTGCTGTTCCAGGCTCAGATAAATCAGTAAACTGGACTGGGACATTAACAAACGGCTTTATATTGCTAACTGAGAATTTGGCTACAGGAGCCACACCTTCCTGAACTGTAATAAAACCTTCTTTTACTAATGTGCTACTTTGATTATTTGTATATACTGTCAAAGAAACTGTATAAATACCTGGCTTAGAATATCTATATCTTGGATTAACATCCGTACTCGTTTTACCATCCCCAAATTCCCAATACCGCTTTGTTATCGTTTCCTTTTCAGAACGACTTCGGTCAATAAACTGGACATCTTCGCCTAATAAAACTATCTGTGAACTTGCGGAAAAATCAACTTCCAATTTTCCACTTGCAACATTAATAAAATTCTCTTTTACTCGTTTCTCTGTTCCATTTTCTGTTTCTACTGTTAATGTAACTGTATAGTTACCTGGTTTTTGATAAAAATGTGTGGGATTATAACTTTCTGATGTCGTACCGTCCCCAAAATCCCATGTTACTTTGTTAATATTACCTGACTGAACAGAACTTTGATTAAAAAATCGAATAGATTCATTTACGGATACAAATTTATTAGAAGCATCGAAATCTACTTTTATTAAATCCAGTAATGTAACAAGAACTGTAACTGCAGGTGCATTCGTAGCACGAACTATCAAATTGCCGACGTTAGAACCTAACTCCGTCTTTTCTCTATCAACCGTGATTTTTATTTTCTTTCTATCGTAAGGACCTGAACTATAACACCCATCTTCAGATGAGGTACAATTTTCAACCAGAAGCCAGGGAACTTGAGATTCTACAATAATTGGGCCAATGGATGTCGATGTATATGTCTTCCATACATATAAATTTACACTTGTCTCTTTTGAACCAAAATCAATAGATGTTGGTTCGACTACAAGCCCCCCTCCTAATTCATTTCTCGGACATCCTGATAAAACTAACATTAAAATTATTACTAATAGACTACTTACACATTTCATACGACATAACATATTCATATAAATTCTCTCCTGTCGTTTTTTAAAATCACAACCATAGTATACAATTTTTCTATTAATAATATCACTTATTAATAATGATATTTTTATTATATATTGTCAAGAAATTATTTACAAATTTTAATTTACATTTTAATTTAAAATTTTTGTAAAAAAAACGTTACAATTTGTAATAAAATAAAGTCTAAATGGTAGTTATTTTACGATACTTGTTTTGATACAATATATATAGGTTCTAAACTTAAAGTAAAATTCAATTATTTAAGGTGTGTATGGAAAAAAAACTTGTACCGATTTTAGTAAGTTGGTTTATCTTATTTCAATTTATATCATATCAGGGGTGCTATTTTAATAAGAAAGTTGATGCAAACGATGAGTTATCAACAAATGTAAGTAAACCTGTTGCATTTCCAGTAGAGGCTACGTTTCCCACAAAACAAAATATCAATAAATATTTTGAAACAACTACCCGAGTCTCTGCTGAAAAAAAAGTAGAGGTTATCTCAAAAGGGGTTGGGATTTGTGAGGAATTATTTGTAGAGGAAGGTGATTATGTTAAGGAAGGTCAAATTTTAGCTAAATTAGACACATCAGAAGTCGAAACCCAGATACTCCAAACAAAAGTAAATATAGAAAAATGCAAAGCGGCATTAGAAATAGCAGAAAATAGTTTAAAAGAAGGGATAGGTTCCAAAGTTGAGAGAGACAATGCTCGTTTTGCATTAGATGCTGCAGAATCCACTCTTAAGATTCAACAATTGCAATTGAAAAACCAAACAATAACAGCCCCTATTAACGGTATAATCACACGTAAAAATATACAAAAAGGTGTTCTGGTTAGTACTGGAATGCCAGTTTTCTCGATTGTTGACCCTGATTCATTTATATTGCCTATCAACTTACCAGAGCGAGAAATCTCCAAAGTCTCAAAAGGACAAGAGGCCGATGTCATTATCGATTCCTGTCCAACTGAAAAATTTACTGCTACCGTTTTACGAATTAACCCTACCATAGACCCAAATACTGGAACAATTAAAACCATATTACAATTTCATGAGAAACATCGTAATAATACATGCATCAAAGATTCTGCATTTGCAAGGATAAAACTTATAATGGAAACTCGGGAGCAAGTATTAGTAATACCAAAAGATGCAGTTTTGGAAGAGAATGGACGAAAATATGTTTTTATAGCACAATCTAAAAGTGGTGAAAATATAGAAAATATAAATCACAAAGACAAAACACATGATAGTGTCCAATTTGTTGCTCAGAAAGTAGAAATTCAAGTAGGTTTAGAAGATAGTTCTTACTTTGAAATTTTGAGTGGATTAGATGAACACACATTAGTTATTACATTAGGGCAGTTAAATTTAAAGCCTGGTTCTATTGTTGAAGTAACTTCATTAGAAAAAATACTAAATCAACAAGAAAAAACATCTACAACATAATAACATCAATATTAAAACATTCTTGGTCTTGATTCAATAAAAATTAAGGGGAGTCATAGTGAACGAACAAACCACAGTAGTTAATTCAAATTCAAGTTTTATATCTTTTCCCATCCGAAGGCCAGTTACCATCATAATGATATTTACAACTATTATCGTTTTTGGTTGGCGTTCATATCAAAAACTCCCAATTAACCTTATGCCTGATATTTCATACCCTTCGTTAACTGTAAGAACTGAATTTGAAGGTGCAGCCCCTGAAGATGTCGAGAAATTAGTTACAAGACCGTTAGAGGAAATGTTAAGTATCGTTAGTGGGTTGGTAGAAATAAGTAGTGTTTCCTCAGTAGGTCTTTCAGAAATTACATTAGAATTCATGTGGAATACAGACATGAATATTGCACAACAGGATGTACGAGACCGTTTAGACCTTTTTGAACCACCTAAAGAAGTTACAAAAAAACCTGTTATTCTTAGATTTAACCCAAACTTAGACCCTGTAATACGGATTGGATTAACACCCCCTGCAAATATATCACCAGTAGAAAAAGAACGGTATTTAACTACACTTCGCGAATCTGTCCAACGAAAATTAAAAAGTGATTTAGAAGCAGAAACAGGAATTGCTCAGGTGGTAGTAAAAGGGGGACAAGAAGAAGAAATACAAATTCTTGTCGATAGTAAAATGATTAAATCACTTGGGCTTTCTTTGGATGATATTGTCCGAAGTTTAGCAAGTCAAAATATAAATGTGGCTGGAGGCAAATTGTCTGAGGGGAAAACGGAATATATTGTCCGAACTTTAAAAGAATTCCAAGATATAGAAGACATAAAAAATGTAATCATCTCTACTTCCCTTAACATACCTTCTTTATCAAACAATCCTATTTCTTCAATCTCATCTCTAACCCTCAATACCGATGCTACATCTTCAAATATTCAACAGACCTCTCCAAAAAGTACCCCTATTTATTTAAAGGATGTTGCTACAGTTAAATGGGGCACTAAAGAACGCGATACAATAATACGAATTGATGGAGAAGAAGCTATTGAATTGGAGATATACAAGGAAGGAAATTCTAACACTGTTACTGTATGTAATCTGGTAAAAGACCTCTTAGGTATTGAAAGGAAAAAAAGTCTTTCTGAATTAATCAATGAGCAACTTTCTCTTGAATTAAGCCCTGTTGCTCACGATTCAGAAGGAAAACATACAATTGAAGACCCACATGCTCGACGAGAACAATTTAAAAGGAAAAATTTAATTAGTTCTCTTCCACCTGATACAAAGATTCATATCATAAGCGACCAGTCCCAATTTATTATTAGTTCAATAGAAGAAGTTCAATCCGCAGCGATTAATGGCGGTTTTTTAGCCCTTCTTATACTTTATTTATTCTTGCGAGAAATACGTAGTACCTTTACAATTGGACTCGCTATTCCAATTTCAATAATTACTGTATTTATTCCCATGTTCATACGAGGCATTTCTTTAAATATTATGTCGTTGGGCGGATTAGCATTAGGAATTGGAATGTTAGTAGACAACTCTATTGTCGTATTAGAAAGTATTGCTAGATGTCGAGAAGAAGGAGATTCTATTATTGATTCTGCTATCCGTGGAACATCTGAAGTAAGTTCCGCTGTTGTTGCATCTACATTAACTACTATAGCCGTATTTTTCCCCGTTGCATTTGTTGAGGGTATTGCAGGACAAATCTTTGGAGACCTTGCTCTAACTGTTACTTTCTCCCTTTTAGCTTCGCTACTCACTGCTTTGTTTTTAAATCCATTATTAGTATCAAAAACCCATTTCTTTTCAGAACCAAGCAATACACAACATCTATTACACCCTTTCCGTATTTTCTTATTTTTCCGTCAAATAAAACATAAAAGCCTGTTTGCCTCTTTTATATTTACAATTGTTTTTACTTTCAAACGACATATTCAATACAGCAGGAAAACCTTATTTGAAATATTACGTTATTCTCCACGTTCATCTCGATGGTTAAATCTCCTTAAAATTATATTTTTCCCTATAAATATCTTGTTAAAATTTATTTCTTGGGGCATTATAAATATTTTCGTATATCCTTTATTAATCCTATTTTTCATTATAGTTTCCCCCATATTTTTATCATTTGCCTTGTGTGCATTACTGATTAAAAAGACACTTAGTCTTTTACTTTTTTTACCATTAGAACTATTTCATATCGTTTTTGAAAGTTTTAGGCATTTATACAGAATTTCACTTTCTTCCAACCTTAAATTTGCACCTATTTATATATTTTTAGCCATTGCACTTTTTACATATACCATAACGCTTTTACCCCGAATAGGACAAGAACTTATCCCACCAATGAAACAAGGAGAATTTAATATCCAATATGAAACCCGTGCTGGAACACAACTTAATCAAACTTTAGAAAAGGTGCTTAGAATAGAGAATAAATTAAAAGAGAATCCATATATAGAACGTATTACATTACAAGTTGGTACAGAAAGTAGCAAAACTGAAAGCAAAGGAAAAAACGAGAATAAAGCTACTTTTACAATTCTATTAAAAGATCGTAGTAAAACTGCACAAATACAAGATAAAATTATAGATGAAATACGTTCATCTCTTCTTCCCCTTCCTGAGGAATCAATTATTTTTACACTTCCTACATTATTCACGTTAAAAAGTAATCTTGAGGTTCAAATATTTGGTGATGATTTAAATACCTTGAAATCTGTAGGTGAGGCATGCCTCCAAAAAGTACGACAAGTTCGGGGCGTTAAGGATGCTGATATATCAATACAATCTGGTTATCCAGAGATACTTATCCAGTTAGATAGAGAACTGTTAGCTGAGAAGGGACTTTCCCCTGCTCAAGTCGCAAATAAGTTACGAACAGAAATTCAAGGAGAAATTGCCACAAAATTTAATCGTGGTGGAGATAAAATTGATATTCGTGTTAGAACAAATCAAACATTCCTTCAAAGCATTAATGACCTAAAACAGATGTCAATTATAGAAGGGGCTGTTCCTGTTCGTCTTTGTGATGTATCAACCATTGTAGAAGATGTTGGACCGAGCGATATTCGGAGAATTGGACAAAAAAGGGTCGCATTAATAACTGCCAATATCGAAGGACGAGATTTGGCAAGTGTGTCACAGGAAGTTATATCTAAACTTCGAGATGTTGAAAAACCTCGAGAATTTTTTATTACTCTTGGCGGACAAAACCGTGAATTAGCAACGTCATACCATAGTTTGAGACTTGCTCTATTACTTGCAACCTTTCTGGTATATGTGGTAATGGCTTCTCAATTTGAATCTATTTGGTTACCTATATTAGTGATGTTATCTGTGCCTTTAGCATTCATTGGTGTCATTATCATTTTATTTTTAACAGGTACTAATTTAAACATCATGGTTTTTTTGGGTTCAATCATATTAGCAGGCATCGTAGTAAACAATGCTATTGTGTTGATTGACTATACTAATCAACTTATTACACGTGGTCTATCCCTACACGATGCTATTATTCAAGCATCTATGGTCCGTTTGAGACCTATTTTTATGACAACATTAACAACAGTTCTTGGGCTACTGCCCATGCTATTATCTAAAGGAGAAGGCTCCGAATTAAGACAGCCATTGGCATTAACTGTAATTACAGGGCTATCTGCAAGCACCTTGTTGACTTTATGGCTCATCCCTATGGCTTATTATATGTTTTCTAACCTTTCTCATAAGGTACGAAACAAGTGACATGGTCTCTACCTAAAATAGCCATAAATCGTCCCATTACTATGTTCATGCTTTCTATATCCATTCTCGTTCTGGGATTAATCTCATGGTTCCGTATTCCTTTGAAATTTCTTCCTAAAGTAGACCGTCCTTTTATCGGATGCTATATTCCCTATCCTGGGAGTTCACCAGAACAAATAGAACAGCAAATCGCTATTCCAGTGGAGGGAGAATTCAGGACTATCCCTGGACTTCGGAGCATTGCTACTACAAGTTCTTCAAATGGTTGTTCTGTTGACATGTGGTTTAATTTAGACACTGACATGACTTTAGCAACTGCAGACGTTCGAGACAGAATAGAACGTTTAAAAATGACTCTTCCAGATGAAGTACAACGGATTATTATTCAACGGTTCAGTTCAGGAGCCATTCCAGTCATAGCTATCGGCTTATTTAAATCAGAAGATGAGGAAAATTATGTTTATTTAGTCCGCACCTCTCTTATTCCAAGACTCCGACGGCTTGATGGAGTTGCAGATATTAAATTAATATCTCCTATCCCTGAGAAAGAGGTTTTAATCGAAGTTTCTCAGGACCGACTCAACAGCCTTAATATTCCCATAGTAAGTTTATTAAATACTCTTCGGACAGCCTCATTAGATGCTTCACTTGGTTCTATCTCAGAGGGAGATAAAAAATACTTTGTTCAATTTAAAGGTGAGTATAAAACTTTATCTGATATTGAAAACCTTGTCGTCAATAAAAATGGTATGCGACTAAAAGATGTTGCGACCGTCCGATTTGGTTCAAGAGAAGATTCCCAGAGAGTAGCATTAGATGGAAAAGGTGGGGTCGTTTTACTTGTTATTAAGGAATCAGAAGCAAACGCAGTAAATGTGTGCAATCAAATAAAACGTGAATTGAAGAATATTTTATCTGAGGAAGCATTTGAGGGAACTGTTACAAAAATCTTTTTTGACCAATCCGATTTAATTAATCGGGCATTAAACAATCTGTTCAGTGAGGGAATCTACGGCGGAATTATGGCTTTTATTGTATTACTTATCTTCTTACACCGACTTATTCCGACTATTATTGTAGCATTTGCCATTCCTTCATCTCTTATGATTGGCATTATTTTTATGTATTTTGCTGACATGTCACTTAATATTATAACGATGGTGTCTTTAATTATATCTGTTGGAATGTTGGTAGACAATGCCATTGTTGCTGTTGAAAATATTATCCGATACCAACAGTTAGGTTATGATATAAAAACAAGTGCTGTTCGTGGAGCATCAGAAGTAGGTATAGCTATTTCCGCATCCACACTTACCACAATTGTTGTGTTTATACCTATGTATTATCTTGAAGCAGGCAGAATGTCGGTATTTATGAAACAGTTAGGAGGGCCTTTAATTGTTGCTTTGTTAGGAAGCCTATTAATCGCTTTAACTGTCGTTCCTTTAGTTCTTTCCATACATGTCCTACCCCGAGAAAAAAATCAGATGAAACTCATGATATTCTTCCACAATTTATTAGTTTCCATTCGTGAAAAAGCGGGGAGTTTTAAACTTTTAGAAAAACTATACTTCTTTTTAGAATTATTGCTACATTGGTCTCTAAAAAATCGATTGGCTTTTCTTTTAGCTTTATGTCTATTCTTAGTGATTTCTTATCTTATCCCTGTTAAATCAGTAGGGATGAAAGATTTAATTAAATTAGACACACGTGAAGTGGATATAAAAATTACCCTTGACCAGAATTTTGACACTGCAAAAGTTAAAGACCTCTTTGACCAGCTTACACAGAAATTAGAACCAATTCGTGAATCAATAGCTATAAAAAATATATTGCTATTCCATGGAAAAAGTGGAGGGGAAATTCATGTGTATTTGTACACAGAAGATGATGGTGAAATTGGTAGAAATCCACCTTGCACTACTGAAGAAGCATTAGAAATCGTTAAAAGTAAACTTCCTTCCCATATTCCTGGTGGCAAGTTAGAGTTTTCAATTGCTGATACCGGTGAATCAGGAACATCACGATTAGTGACATTAAGACTTACAGGTGGGGATAATGAGATACTATTTGCACAAGCCCAACGGATAAAATCATTACTCCTAAGTAATCCACTCTTCACAGATGTAGAAACGGATGTTGAGCAAAAAAAACAAGAAATGAGGGTTGCAATAAATGAACTTCAAGCAGATGAGCAAGGTATCAACCCATTTACTATCGCCCAAACCATTGACACAGCCCTTAGAGGTGCTCAACTTCCTTATTTTAAAGAGGGAACACGAGAAATTCCCGTATGGCTACAATATAAAGAAGAAGACAGAAAAACAAAAGCAAATATTGATAACTTAAAAGTCATTTCAAGTAAAGGGACTCTCGTTCCCTTGCATCAGGTTGTATCTTATGAAAAACGCCCCGGACCGGAACTTGTAAAAAGGTATAACGGTCGCAATGTGATAAATTTCCGTGCAAGAACAAACACGGAGAATTTGACACTCATTAGAGATGAATTACAATCTATAATATCATCCATCGATTTACCTGACGGTTACAATCTAAATTATGGCATAGAATTAGAAGAAATCCAATCGAACTTAACCAATTTTGCTATGACTATGAGTATGGCACTTATCCTTATATATATCGTTATGAGTGCAACTTTTGAGTCATTACTTTTGCCTTTAGTTATCTTAACTACAGTCCCCATTTCTCTCATAGGTTCTGCATGGACATTATACTTTACTAATTCCTACTGGGATATGATTACACTAATCGGTTGTGTATTAATGGTTGGTGTAATCGTTAATAATGGAATTGTGATAGTAGACCATATAAATTTTTTGAGAAAAACAAATAATAACAACTTGATTAACGTAATCGTACAAGCAAGTAAAGACCGACTTAGACCTGTAATGATGACAGCATTGACAACTATCTTGGGGCTTGTCCCATTAGCAATGGCTAAATCAGGAGGTGCTGTCATGTTTTCAGGTTTAGGTAAAGCATTGGTCGGCGGTTTAATTTTAGGGACGATATTAACATTGCTTGTAGTCCCCGTTTTTTATACTATTGTAGAAGATATATTCAATATTGCAATGCGGATTGTATTATCTATTCGTGCCCCTTTTTTTTCAAAATCACAGTCAATATCTAATAGATAGCTTTTTGATAAATTGTTACGATTTATGATAATCTATATATCCAATTCATACCCAACAGCCTTATAGAAAGAGATATTTTTTTATTTTTCATTTTTAAAATCATTGTAAGAAAGGAAATGAAATGAAGTCGATTATTGCTGGAAATTGGAAAATGAACAAAAAAGTCAATGAATCTCTTGACCTTGTAAATAAACTTAAACCATTAGTAGAGGGAATTGACCAAGTTAAAATTATTGTTTGTCCGCCATTTACAAGCCTCTATGCCGTATCACAAGTATTGAAAGGTACAAATATTGAATTAGGTGGGCAAAATTGCTATTTAAAGGAATCAGGGGCATATACTGGAGAAATAGCACCACAAATGTTGCTGGATGTAGGTTGTCGTTGGACTATATTAGGACATAGTGAACGTAGGCAATATTTTGGCGAAACAGATACGTTGTTAAACCAAAAACTTAAATATGTAATAACAACAGGTTTAAATGTAATGTTCTGCGTTGGAGAAACGCTTGACGAACGTGAAGGGAATATGATGGAGTCGGTTCTACGACGGCAAATTATAGAGGGCTTAAGGGATATGACTCCAGAACAATTACAAAACGTTGTTATCGCATACGAACCAGTCTGGGCAATTGGAACTGGAAAAACAGCAACCCCAGAACAAGCGCAAGAAGCCCATGCTTTCATCCGTTCTCTTATAGGAAAAGAGTTCGGCAAAGAAACAGCGACGAACATAGTTATCCAGTATGGTGGAAGTGTTAAACCTGAAAATGCAAAAGAACTTATATCCAAACCTGATGTTAACGGTTTCTTGGTAGGCGGTGCTTCCTTAAATGCAGAAAGTTTTGCACAAATAATAAAAGAATGTATATAACAACAAAATCTACAATATAAGGACAGGTTAAAGAATCTATGTTAGAAACAATTTTTAGCCTAACAACACTTTGGTGGGTATTACTATTATTTATATACCTTCCATGCTGTGTCGCTTTAATTATTATCGTACTCCTACAAAAAGGAAAAGGTGCTGGATTTGCAGGTGCCTTTGGTTTAAGCCCAGGCACAGAAAGCGTGTTTGGACCCAAATTAGCACGTACTCTCCCACAAAAATTAACATACATAAGTGCTGGTGTATTTATGGTTCTTGCCATTCTTCTATCAACCATATCAGGTAAAGTCGGGAAAGGACCTGCTCCTGAACTTGTTTATAATGAGTTATCTACTGAACAGAATACTGCTTTGGATAATTTATTCGATAATAAAACACCGTCAACAACAACGACTCCTGTCACTGTTGAAAACAAGACAAATACACCTCCTGTGGAAAGTGCTCCAGTAAGTACGGAAACAGATGCTCCACAAAGTTCAACGGAAACACCTACCTCAAACCAATAGTATTGATTGCAACATCTATTTTATTAATATTACTTATTCTTTTCACTAAAGACTCCTATTTTTTGTAAAATACATACAATCTTCTTTTAAAGCATTGGATGAATATTTTATGGATAAAATAATTATTCGTGGTAATAACCCGTTAAAAGGGAAAGTTCAAATCCGTGGGGCAAAAAATGCGGTACTCCCTCTTATGGCTGCGTCTATCTTAGCTGAAGAACCGTGTGTACTTCATAATGTCCCGTGTCTCCATGATGTATTTACTATGGATAAACTTCTTAGCCAGATGGGATTACAAATAGAATTTACAGGTAGGTTTATGACTATTGTCACACCAAATCGTATATCACCTACCGCACCTTATGACCTTGTGCGTAAAATGCGTGCTTCATTTTTTGTATTAGGTCCACTCTTAGCACGATGTGGGAAAGCACGTGTATCTTTACCTGGTGGCTGTGCTATAGGCACACGCCCTGTAGATATTCATCTAAAAGGGTTAGAACAACTCGGAGCAAAGATTCGTTTAGAAGAAGGTTATGTAGTGGCAGAGGGACGATTAAAAGGAACAGACATTTATTTAGATTTTCCAAGTGTAGGTGCAACTGAAAACTTAATAATGGCGGCTGTCCGTGCCAAAGGAATAACCCGATTATTTAATCCAGCCCAAGAACCTGAGATAGTTGATTTGGCAAACTTTTTGAACAAAATGGGTGCAGAAATTGAAGGAGCTGGAACAGAAGTTATAAAAATTAAAGGGATAAAATCCCTCGGAGGCACAGAACACAATGTTATCCCCGACCGTATCGAGGCAGGGACTTTCCTTATTGCAGGTCTGGCAACTTTTGGCGATGTTCAGGTTGACTCTGTAATTCCTGAATATTTAAGCACCTTCATCTCAAAACTTAACGAATTGGGTGCTGATGTCCAAATAGGTAGTAGCTATATACGGGTCAAATCCCCTCAAAAACCATTAAAAGCTATAAATATAACAACTCTCCCCTACCCTGGATTTCCAACAGATTTACAAGCTCAAATGATGGCTCTTCTCACATGTGCAGAAGGAACAAGTGTGATTAAAGAGACTGTTTTCGAAAATAGATTTCTTCACGTAGCGGAATTAATACGTATGGGTGCTGATATTACTTTAGAAGGGAATACCGCCATTATTAGAGGAACAGAAAAATTAATTGGTGCTCCTGTTATGGCATCTGACCTTCGCGCAAGTGCAGCACTCGTTATAGCAGGGTTAATGGCAAAAGAAGGCGAAACTATTATTTCACGGGTATACCATTTAGACCGTGGCTATGAACGAATTGAGGAAAGACTTGCCAGTCTCGGTGCAGATATTCAAAGAATTCACGAGGAGTAAATCAATGAAAACTTTTATTATTCAGAGTGATGATGACCTTAATAAAGTAAAACAATGGATACTAAATCGCAATCTATCACAAAATCAAGAACAGGACAAAGACCAAACCATTACAAAAACAGTACAATGGATTATTGATACAGTTAGAAAAAACGGGGATAGTGCGGTCATCGAGTTTACTGAGCGATTTGATAATGTAACACTACAACCAGAAGAGTTAGAAATACCCAATCAAGAGATTATTCAAAGCTTTAATACACTGGAACCCAATATTTTAAGGATTATTGAAAAATCTGCTGAACACATAAAAACATTTCACAGTAAAAATATACGAAATTCATGGGAAGAGACACTTGAAGACGGAACCGTATTAGGACAAAAAATAGTGCCCATTGAAAAAGTAGGGGTATATGTACCAGGTGGAAAGGCTTTCTACCCTTCATCCGTATTAATGAATGTTATACCTGCAAAAGTGGCTGGTGTTAAAGAAATCATTATGGTTTCTCCCCCTTCATATAATGGCACAATACACCCTGTCGTCTTGGCAACAGCCCACCTTGCAGGGGTTACTCGTGTATTTAGAGTTGGTGGAGCACAATCCATTTCAGCTCTCGCTTATGGCACAGAACACATACCATCCGTTGATAAAATTACAGGACCAGGAAATATATACGTTTCAACAGCCAAAGCATTAGTACGAGATGTTGTAGATATTGATTGTGAAGCAGGACCTTCAGAAGTCCTTGTTATTGCTGATAAAACCGCAAATCCTGCTTTTATTGCTTCAGAACTAATAGCACAAGCAGAACACGATGAGAAAGCTTGCTCAGTGTTAATAATTACTCAATCTGATATACATCTTGTCAAAGATGTAGAAGAACAGATACAAAAATATATTAATCAACAAAATCGTAAAAATATCATCGAATCATCTTTGAACAATTTCGGGGCTTTTATTGTTACTCGGGATTGGGACGAACTTATTTACCTCGCTAATTTTTTTGCACCAGAACATTTAAGTATTCAAACAGAATTTCCACGTAAGATTGAGATGAAAATTGTTAATGCGGGTGCCATTATGTTAGGTGATATGACTCCCGTTGCTGTTGGTGATTATATGGCTGGTCCTAATCATATTCTACCAACTGGAAGAAGAGCAAGGTTCAGTTCTCCCCTTACAGTTGAAGATTTTAGAAAAGTGTCCAACTATATTTACTATTCAAAAAGCAGGCTTCACAATCAAGCAAACGATATAATGACGTTTGCTGAAATTGAAGGTTTAACAGCTCATGCATTTTCGATAAATATTCGTATAGGAAATCAAAGGGATGTAAAAAATGAGTAAATACTGTATAAACAGACTAAACGCAATAGAGGGGTATGTTCCTGGTGAACAACCGAAAGAGGAAAATGTAGTCAAACTAAATACGAATGAAAATCCATTTCCTCCGTCAGAAGAAGTATTAAGAACTCTTAGCACAATACTCCCTGAACAACTACGACGATACCCTGACCCAACTGCTTTTGAACTTAGAAGAAAAATAGCTCAGGTATACCATTTACCTGGACCAGAATGGGTTATTGTTGGCAATGGCATGGACGAAATTTTAGCAATAACAATGAAAACGTTCGTAGACTATGGGCAGACCATTTACGCTACTTATCCAACCTATTCTCTTTATGAGATTCTTGCACAACTATATGGTTATAACTTTCAGTATCATGAGCTTGATGATAATTTTTGTTTAACTCCACCATTTGCATGGGAATCAGCAAAATTAGTATTAATAACCCACCCAAATGCTCCAAGTGGTGTTCCTACACAAACCGAAATTATGAAAAAAATCTGTGAAAATGATAAACAAGTTATATTTATTGATGAAGCTTATGTTGATTTTTGTGATTATAACTATATCTCTTGGGTAACAGAATATCCTAATCTTATTGTTGGACGAACTTTTTCTAAGTCCTTCAGTCTGGCTGGAATTCGTTTAGGTTTTGCTGTTGCTAATCCAGAACTAATTTCAGATATGTTTAAGATTAAAGATTCATACAATGTCAATGTTATAACTCAATTATTAGGCATCTCTGCATTAGAACATTCCCAATATGCTATGACTAATATAGAAATAATTAAGAAGAATAGAACTTATCTAAGAATAGAATTACAAAAACTGGGTTTCCGTGTTCCTGATTCACAATCGAATTTCTTGCTTGCAATATGGAACAGAGAACCTACTGCAGAAGAAATATACAATCGGTTAAAAGAGCAACGTATTTATATTAGATATTTTCCATATAGACGTTTGGAGAACGCACTGCGAATTACCATTGGCACACAGAAACAATCCGAAATTTTACTTGAAGCAATAAAAAAGATTGTTCAAATTTAACCCATAAATAATGAACAATTTTTATTCATTTTCTACAGGCGGGTTCAGGTTTCTAATTCTATCTAATTCCTTCCAATAATTTTCTAATGCATCTCTCCCTTTCTCGGTGATTTGAAACTCTGTATGCGGAATCCGTCCATTAAATGACTTCTCAACTTTAACATATCCTGCTTTTTCGAGTTTGTCCATATGAGAAGAAAGATTGCCTTTGGTCAATCCCAATGTATTTAACAAAAAATTAAAATCAGATGCTTCCACCCCTGCAAGAATTGTTAAAATTCGCAGTCGTGCTGGTTCATGTATTATGCGGTCAAGTTCTGACATTCAACAATAAACCTAATACTCAATTTATTTCTATGTATTATCCGTTTCCTCATCATGGGCAAGATTTTCAAACTCTTCTAAGCCTTGTCTACTTATAGATTTCAATTTCCATAGTGCATAACGACTGTAAATATGTCCTACAATAATGGCAATAAGACCATAACCAAAAACAGGGACCATAATGTTTAATAAATACCACCGGGATGGGAAACTAATTGGTATTTTACATATGAGTAAAATTGCATGAAGTCCATATAAAACAGGCCAAATCCATGCCCAAAAACCCAATCCTTGATAAAAAATAAGGATACACAACACGGGAACCAATGCTAAAGCAGAAAAAGGCTGTAAATATTGTAAAGACAAATAACGAAATGAAATTAACAATGCTCCAAAGATATGATACACCAACATCAATCCTATTAATGCAATAACCCATCTCGGTAACGTTTTTGACTGATGTTTATCATCAGGGAGAACATATCCTTCTCTCCCATAAAACCAAATAGTAAGTTGCCATACAATTTCTGCAGTCCAGCGAGATATAGAAATCCAAACAAAGAACAAAAAAGCAACTACAAGAAAGAATACCGATGTATAGAACAAAGGTTTATTACCATTGATATATGCCTGTTGAGTTAGATTTGCAATTAAACCTATTACACATATAATTAAAACAATCAAGCACCATTGAAAAAGAAAGTAAATAGTCCTACTTCGCGCATATGTACGCGTCCAATAAAGGATTTCTCTCGGATCAGACGAATTCACATTATTCCTTCTATTTGACATATTTAGCCATCTCTATTTTAATTTTTAATTCTATAATAATATATTTTAAATCATTTTCTGGCGGGTATTAAATAAAAAATTCTTAGATTATGATTTCAATGCTCGTTCACTTACCCATCCGCATATTTTACCTATCATTTCATCTTTTTCATAATCATTCCATAACTCGTGATAACCATTTTCAAAAAGATGTATCGCCTTATCTTCTGATGTAATATTTTCAAACAAATTAATACTTCCTGAGAAGGGAACTATTTGGTCCTTTTTCCCATGAAGAATTATTGTTGGTAGTTTAATTAACTTAAAATCACGTTGTATTTCCTGAATCACTTTATAAAATACATATCCTGTGTATGCTTTGACACTTCCATGATAACCTAATGGGTCTTCATCAGCCCTTTTAACTACGTCTAAATCTTTTGATAAGGCTGTATTATCCACCCTTGAAACAGGAACCCATGGGAGAACTGTCGCTAAGATACCTGATAACTTTAATAAAAACTTTGGAACATCTTCATTTAAAGCAAGAAATGGACTTGAAAAAATAAGTCCTTTAGCAGAACAATTAGGTCGTGTTTCAACATATCTGGCAAGAACCATCCCTCCCATACTATGTCCCATAAAAAATGTTGGTAAACTAATTATCTCCTCTTTTATTACATTTAAAAAGACATCAAAATCATCAAGAAGTTCATTGAAATCGTTAATCCATGCTCTTTTCCCTGGCGAATGTCCGAATCCACGCTGGTCATAACTGAAAACATTAATTCCTTGTTTATTCATCATTTCCGACATATAGTCATATCGTGAACAATGTTCTCCATAACCATGAATTAAAATTATATTGGCTATTTTTTTATTTTCTTCAGAAAGCCACGTCCTACGATAAAATTTTTCATTTCGAATGTTAAACCATCCTTCGTTTAACATAACTCCTCCTTCTTTTTATATGCTATTCAAATGATATTTTCATTGGAGATGGCACAAATAATCTTGCATCCATCGGTTTAATTTCCTCTGGAATTATAGGCTTAAATCCCATTTGATTTAATATATCTTTTTCTAAGTCTATACCTGGCGCAATTTCTGTTATCATTAACCCTTCTGGGACAAGTTTAAATACACAACGTTCCGTAATATAAGTAACATCTCTCTTATTTTCTAATGCGAACTTTCCACTAAAAGTAATTTGCTCCACCTTTTGAATAAATTTTTTAACCTTCCCTTCATTCACTATTTTCACTTTTCCATCAACAATGTCCACTTTACTACCCATAGCGGAAAATTCACCACAAAATACCAGTTTCTTTGCCGATTGTGTTAAGTTGATAAATCCACCAGGTCCAATTGCAATAGGACCAACTTTGCTAACATTCACATTTCCCTCTGCATCGACCTGAGCCATTCCTACACAGGTCATATCAAGTCCTCCTCCATCATAAAAATCAAACATTGCAGATTGAGATAAAAACGCCTGAGGATTCTTCGCAGGACCAAAATTTTTGCCTGTTTCTGGAATTCCCCCAATTACTCCTATTTCTGTTGTCATTGTAATTTTATTGAATACCCCTTCTTCAAAAGCGACTTTGGCAACGCCCATTGGTATACCAAAACCAAGATTTATAAGCATCTTAGGCTTTAATTCCATAAATGCACGTCGGGCAATAACCTTTTCAAAATTTAATGGCATAACATCTAATTCTTCCTCAAGATTAGCTCTGACATGTCCACAAAATGAAGGGTCATACTGTACAAAAAGTGTTTGTGGATGTGCCTCAGGAGTTTGAGCAACTACGACGTAATCTACAAAAACACCAGGAACTCGCACATCACTCGGTTTAGCTGGCTCATCACTTAATCGCTCCACCTGTGCAATTACAAAACCACCACTGTTTTTTACAGCCATAGCACCTTCTAATATTTCCATAATAAGTGCTTCTTTCTCAGTAGTAATATTACCATGATGGTCAGCAGTGGTTCCACGAATTATACCCACATCGCATTTAAACGAACGATATAAAATGTATTCTTTTCCCCCAATTACAACAATCTCGGATAGGTCTTCACACGATTTCGTTTTTTCATTCACTTTTCCACCGCCATATCTCGGGTCTACAAATGTTCCTAATCCGACAGTCGTAATCAACCCAGGTCTACCAGCAGCTATCTCTCTATATAATTCACACATCGTCCCTTGGGGGATATTGTATGCTTCCACTTGATTACTTGCAATAAATTTCATAATTTTATGATTTAAACCACAATGTCCAGCTATAATTCTCTTTACCATTCCTGGCACTGCAAAATGGTTCATTCCTTTTGGTTCCTCACTTAATGGACCAAGACCTGCTGCCCATACAACTGTTAAATCCTTTGGATGCCCCGTTTGTTGATAAACACGTGCAAACGCTGGATACACCTCTTCAGAAGGCATGGGAACTATTAATACCGTTGCTCCATCAGGAATTAATTTAATTGCTTCATCTGCCGTCACTACTCTTGCCATACTAAACTTCCTTCTATTAATTAACTTTTGTATTTTTTACTTTCAATATAAGGAATATATCAATATTTATACTTGTTTATAAAATTGAAAACAAATTAAACCCAAAAGGAAAGGGATTAACAATGGCAAGTTTGAAAGAAAAAGTAAAGTTAAGAGCACATCTACCTATTCATCAAGATAAGACCATTCAGGATGTCGTTAAATTTTTTTGTGACCAAAACATAAGTGCAACAATGGTATCGAACGATGAAGGCGATATTGTTGGAATTATTTCAGAAAAGGACATTATTCGAAAAGTACTAAACAAAGGTTTAGACCTAAAAGAAACATTAATTCATGATGTGATGAACACCAAATTAATTCATGTCCATGAAGCAGAGGATATAAATATTGCTAAAATGCTTATGTTTATGAACGGTGTAAGACATCTTCTCATGGTTGATGAGAACCATCACGTTGTTGGGTTATTATCTATGAGAGATCTCATCGAGTCCGATTTAGAAGAAACGAAAGAACTTTTAAGAAAAATTAATGATCAATATTACGAAAATGCTCATCAACCTACATGGAGAATATCTTCCAATCGAGTTATTATAGAGAATGCAGAACCTCAACCTGATCCCATTGTGGAAGAGTTAATACATTCTTACAAAAACAAATAGAAAATTAGTACTCCACTTTTTGATGATAAGACTCAGTTTATATTAAAATGAACAGAGTCTTTTATTTTTTAATCAAACAGGAGTTCTAACTATGGCAACCATGTATCCAGGTAAAATTGCATATTTTGAAGGCAATTATATTCCTATTGAAGATGCTAAGATAAGTATTATGACACATGCATTTAATTATGGAACGGGATTGTTTGAAGGTATCCGTGGTTATTATTCTGCAAACAAAAATGCCATTCTTATCTTTCGCTTAAAAGAACATATTGACCGACTTGTAAGAAATTGCCGTATTCTTTGTATGGAAATACCGGAGACACAGGAAGAAATAGAAGATATTTGTATTGAACTTGTTAAAAAGAGCGGTTTCAAAGAAGGCGTCTATATTCGTCCCATCATATATAAAAGTGAGTTATCATTAGGTCCTACCTTAAAAGGGGTTGAAAGCAAATTATGCTGTTATGTAATTAAATTAGGGGATTATTGTGATATTACTTCAGGTTTAGATGTATGTGTTTCATCATGGAGAAGACTTGCAGATAATGCAATTCCAAGCAGGGTAAAAGCCACTGGAAGTTATATTAACTCAGCATTAGCAGCATCCGAAGCAAAACAAGCAGGATTTAATGAGGCTATTTTCCTCAACGAACAAGGGATGGTTGTCGAGGGAAGTGCAATGAATATCTTTATAGTACATCAAGGAGAACTAATAACACCTCCTCGTTCGGAAACTATTCTTGTGGGTATTACAAGGAATACGATTATTGAACTCATCAAAAATGAGTTGGGACTTAATGTAATTGAACGTCCTATCGCACGAACCGAACTTTATGTTGCGGATGAGATATTCTTCTGTGGCACAGGTGCTCAAGTTGCACCCGTCCGTTCTGTAGACCGAAGAATTATTGGTTCAGGGCAACCTGGACCTATAACTAAAAAACTCCAGGAAATATACTTCAAAGTTGTTCAAGGTGAAATAGATAAATATAAACATTGGTGTACTACCGTTCCCTGTGAATAACATGTCCATAAAAAAGATATTTATTGCTGTTTTATCAATTCCGTGGTTCTGGTTAAACTATGTCGTCCTTTTAATAATTACCCTTCCTTTTTCTTTATTAGAAATCACTGTAAATGGGAAAAAAGTCCGTTCCGTTCCTATATGGGAATGTTACTTAAACCTTTTCCAATGGAAAGTCAATACTCAATTATTCATAATATTCGCAATACATATAGGACTTTCATTTTTAATTTGCCTTGTTATATGGTTAGTTCTTCATAAACCCGTATCTAAACATAAATCGGAGTAGTATGCTTTACAAAATAGATAATTTAAAAATACTGATTTGTGAAATTGGGAAAAAAATGTATCTTAATCAATACATTTCCTCTACCGATGGCAATATTAGTATTCGATTAGAAGAAGATAAATTCTTATGCACCCCCAGTAATACATGTAAAGGGGAATTAATACCTGAACAAATTTTACTCACAAACAATAAATGTGAAGTCTTAGAAGGTAAAGGAACGGTTTCATCTGAATTTTATACTCACTTATCAGCCTATGAAGAACGTCCAGATATTACATCTGTTGTCCATGCACATCCTATTTTTGCGACTGTGTTATCATTGTTAAATATATCCCTATGCACACCTATACTCCCCGAATTAGTTATGACATTAGGGGAAGTTCCCACTACAGACTACGCAACCCCAGGAAGCATAGAAGGTTCTACCATAATTAAACCTTGGATAAAAAATCATAATGCACTCTTACTCAAATCACACGGGGTTCTTACTGTAGGTAAAGACTTAAATCAGGCGTATTCTTATCTTGAACGAGTAGAACATTCTGCGAAAATTTTGTATTACGCCTACTTGTTAGGAAAACCCAATGTTTTGACAGAAGAACAATACGTTAAGTTATCAATAAAAACACACACAGCAGGGCAATAAAATTATTAATCAATTGTTACTATATTCTCCCATAACCACTTTAGGCCCTTTACTCCAAAACCACCATACATGTTCAAAAGTGGCTGTCATTCGGCTATATGTTAATACCTTTGCAGGGGCAAATGCATTATCCCACATTTCTTTCAACATCCCACTTTTACAACTTGCAAGATATACAAACTTTAAATTCGGGTTCTTTTTCATACTTTGAATATCTTCTACTCTTATGGTACCCTTCGAATACAAAATCCCATCTTCCATACCATGCGAAGCAATAAAAATCACTTCTGCATTTTCTAAAGCCTCTGTAAGGCTTTCCTTAGCAATAATCTTCTCTGATACACTTCCCCTCCCATATACTTTATATCCTGTCTTTACAATTGGGAAAAAAGCAACTTCAAAAATCCAATTCGGCAAATAATCAAGATTATCATACAAAACATACACCTTTGGAGAGTTTAATTGTGGATACATTAACATGCGAGAACATACGACAATAATCACTAATGAAAACGCACAACAAAATAAAAAAAGATTGATAATTTCAGTAAATAGCATTAGTTTCCTTCTTCTTAACCAAAACGATACAAAGGGTAAAGGATTGTCTGAGTTTAATAAAGCACCTCCCAAACCAAAGCATAAAAATAACAACCAACATAACACTAACTTTCTTGCAATGCTGATAAACCACAGTTCTACCTCCCACTGTTGGTAAAAATCAGGAAAGTATAAAATGATTATGGATAAAAGTGCTACTGTAATCAAAAGAAATATTATGAGTAATAGGAACCAAAAAAACAATACAATTGCTTGACTTACATGAAATTTAACTACCTCGTCTCTAATTCTTCTTCGAAATAACCACAAAATAGGGGCTAATCCTAAATAATTTAAAATAACAATAATCTTTCGAAATAAAATATTCCACATAAGACCTTTTCTTGTATTGAGGAAATAAATTGGTTATTGATAATTAAAACGTTATGCTTAATCATATCATAAATTTATAACAAAATTTTCTTTGAAATTTTCTTTATATATTTGATAGAATATTATCTCTAAAAATGATAATCACCAAAACGAAAAGGAGATTTTTTTCAACCAATGGCTAATATTAAATCACAAAAGAAACGTATTAAAACGAATGAACAAAGGAGATTAAAAAATACTTCCATTCGTTCCCGTATGAAAACGATGGTAAAAAAAGCCATTCAGAGTGTAAATAATGCTGATGATAAAACAAGACAATCTGCGATTTTAGAAGCAATTTCGACTATCGACCGTGCCTGTGCAAAGGGTGTCATCCACCGTAATTCAGCAGCTCGCAGAAAGTCCCGTTTAATGAAACGTATCAATAAGGCATTAACCGTAAACTAAATTTCTGTTAATTACCTGCCATCCGACGAAGTACCTTTATCAATTCGACTGTCCTATTTAATACATCTGTATAGCGAACTATTCCTTTTTTATCAATCAATACAAACTGGGGAATAAATTCTATTGAATAATTAACAAAAGTCTTCGTATCATCTGTATCCAATCCTACAGGGAACTCGATACGATATGTCTTGATATAGTTTTCGACCTCTTCTTCCTCTGATAAACCATCATGTACAGAAAGAATTGCCACATCTGAAACACCTTTATACAAATCAAACAAAGCTCGTGCCTCTTCAACATGTCTCATCCCAAAAGGTGTGGTATCAAAACCTCCCCAGAATAAAAGTAAAACAACTTTCCCCTGCAATTTCTGCAATGGATTCTCATTATCCTTATAATTAAACCATGCACGACATTCTATCTCAGGAGCAAGATTATCAATTATATGTCCTAATTTATTTCTCACTTCCTTATTTATAAATTTTTCCTGTTTCGGTTCAAATGGCTGAAGTGGTAAATTTATTAATGGATTTTCTTCGTATAAGTTAAAAGAAAACTCCGCACGTAAAAATCGAAGTGCATGCTCCACCACAAATTCCACTGTATTTACTTCAGGAACGGAATCGAATGTTATGTGAAAATTTCCCTCGTTATTTGTAATTGCAAATATTGGAAAATCAGTGTTTTTCGACTGTATAAATACTTTGTCTGCTCCCTCACCATTAGGTAAAGTTATTTTCCCCTTAATTTCAGGTAATTTTTTTACATAAATATTAGGTATAAAAACTTTCTTTTCATTCTGAAAATCTACAGGAACTTCTGGCAATGTTTCTGTTATAAAACCAGGTGGAGGAATAATCTTCACTTTAACCTTTTGAGAACTGGACTTTAATAAATACTTCCCCACATCATCAGTAAAAACAAAATCCTCAACTCCATTTTCTTCTTTAATAGCAACTTTTGCCAACTGACATGGAGTACCATCTTTAAGTGAAACAGTTCCCTCAATATATAATGGATCTTTAAATTCAAAATCTACTAACAATTCTTCCTGCTCATCCCCCGTAATAGATATTTCTTTAGGTATTGTATTCGGATAATCTGGATAGGACGCAAAGATTCGATACTCTCCTTTCCCAAGTCTATAACGATATAAACCCTCTTTATCTGTTTTCACTGGTAATATAAACGGCTCATTTCCTACTCCTTTTTGTATGCTAATTATCAATGCCTCTTTCACCCCTTTACCATCCTTTACTACTCTTCCTCTAATAATCACGCCTTTTTTTAATATTATATCCATACTCTTATTGTTTACTGGGATAAATGGTAAATAGGTATCTGCATAATCAATATGACCAACCAAGACACGAATAAATCCTTTTACTGGCATATTATCCAGAAGGATTTCACCATTATCATCACTACGAATCCAACCAAAACCTAATTCCGATATTTCTTCTGCTGGAATACAAAAGATATCTCCCACCCATAAACGACGGATATACGCACCCGAAACTGGCACAAGATTGGGATTTAGTATCCGTAATTTTTGAACAACACCGTTATAAAGATTGATATTTACATTAGTTTCATTCTTGGTTAATATTAAAGAAACACCTCCTATTTTTTTGTTACTATCTCTTGCAATCAATGAAACTTCACCCATTGGTATATCTGTGAAGGCAAATTGTCCTGCCTCATCCGTAACAACTTTAGATGCTCCTTTTATTGGATGAACACACCATACCGTTACATTTGAAGATGAAGAGCCTTCTGGTTGATAAACTTTTCCTTTAATTTCATAAGTGAATGAATCAATACACACGAACACAAAAATAATAACAAACAAAACAACACTATGCTTCTCTTTAAAAATACTGTATTTACAATTATTTTTCATCAAAACTATCAACTTTAGTTTAAGGCTTTTTAATAATCGGTAGTCCTACCACTTCATATATAACTTTACCAGAGTTATCTATCGCATAAGTTGTAGCTAATGAAGGTTGTTTCCCTCTATAAATTGGGATATTAAGTCCATTACAATCCACTGTTTTTTCTACTATAATTCCATATTGAACACTTTCACCCCATAGTTTCCGTATATTATCAAGAACCTCCTGAATCATTAACACTTCTTCTTCTTCTGCAAAAACAAAGAGAGCAGGTCCTTTATTATTATCTCTTGGATTTTTACCTTCAGGACATATCTGCACATATTTTTCTGGATTAAATACTATATTATTTGAGATATTTTCATCTTGTATTTTATCTATATAAATGTAGCCCAAATCTTTCGCTTCTCCTTCCTCAAAATGTAAAGGCGTAGATTCCCAAAGCAAAGTCCCATCAATACCATATATTTTGAAAACTATAGTTTTTTTTGGCACTACAGACTCCCATTTTACCGACCCATCCTCATTAGAAAGAATTTGCCATAAAACATATTCCTGATTTGTTCGCTCATCAACAAAAATACATGAAAATATTAAACCGCTAATAGGTTTCCCCTGCTTACTTAAAAGAATCCCTTTAACTTTACCTAATTTACCTAATGGCACTTCATATACTTTACTTAAATCATTATCTACTATTAAAAATAAATTTCCTTCATTATCTTCTGGTACTTCTACATAGCCAAATATATTCCCCTTTTCTGGAAAAGTTGTAATATTTATTTCCAGTGGATTTTGAGTATTTCCAATATACCAGCCTAACTGTGTAGGGTTTATTAGATTGGCGATTACAGTTTTATTTTCAGGCACAGTTCCATTTACAGCAACCGTTTTTATCTTAAGGGAATTTAATCGTTTCACCCATACACAGGGGAGTTCTATTTCTTTATCAGACACCAACACCCTTATTTGAGATGGCTGAGGCATTGAATACCCTGGAATAGTTTCAAATTTAACTAAAGCTTGTCCCTGTGTTACCTTCCCTTGAAATTTTCCCTTTGAACCTGTTGTTAATACAAGTGATTTTCGTCCCCCTTGTTCAATTACAACACGTGCTCCTGCCACAGGTTCGCCTGATATAGCATCTCCAATAGTTCCATAAAGCCAGGTAGAAGGACAAACCTGTAATTTCAGATATTCACCTAATGGGTTGCTTATCTTCTTTGTTTCCCATCCTGTACTTGATAAACGGCTCGTTTCTGCTTTACAAAGATATACTCCCGTATTTAATCGTATTGTAAATTCCCCGTCATTATCCGTTTGTACAAAAACACTTTCAAAAGGTGGCTGAGTATTCTTGATAATTACATCAGCATTGGCAACTTTAACTTGTTTATCTAATTGAATAGTCCAAACAGAACCCAACACTACACAACCCTTCGACAATTGTATTTTAGCCTCCATCCCAGGCGTAACACTTTCTAATGTTGCCACTGCATAATCTGGATGTACTACCTTAATCGAAATTGCTTGTTCTTTAGGAACTTTATCTATAGTGAAGAAACCATCAGTATTAGATACTATCTTTTTATAGCCATATTTAACTAATTTCGAATAAGGAATGGCTACTTTTTCAGAACCTAATATAGCAAATCGTTCGACCTCAACCCCAGGTACACCCTTCTCTTTTCCTTTCTCATCAGTATAAACAGTAAACCCTGTTACTTTATCTGGAGCGGAAAGAATAATTTCAACATTGGAAATTTCTTCCTCTGTTGGCAAATTAATATGAATGCCTCCCCATGCTTTACCTTCTGATGTAGCAAAGAAACCTGATGGTCCTTCTCTCAATCCTAAAAAAGCAAATTTCCCCTCACTATCAGTCCATGTTTGTAAAAGAGGTTCAGACAACCCCTGTTCGCAATACACCTCCGCCTTTAACACAGGAGTGCCTCTTTCATCAATAACTTTCCCTCTTACGATGCAATTGCCTGCAAAACTATTAAAGAAAATCAAACAACAAAAGATATTAAAGAAAATATATATTTTCATATTATAGAAATTATCTTTGAATATATTGGATGACACTTCTTGTTAATCCCTGATAATCAATATGATAGGTAGTTCTTAATGCTTCTTCGGTATTCTCACTTTGTTTTAGTGCTTGAATAAAATTGAGGAACCTCCCCTGACCATATTTATTCCATAACATATTTATTACAGCGTGAGATTGTGTATAAGCAATTGACATTTTTGCATCAGATGCAAAAACATCATTAATAGTTACTTTTTCAAGATTCTTATATGATATTAATCCGTTATTATTGTTAATAGTATCCAGTAATATCTTCTTTTCTCGTTCTGTAAATTCTCGAGAAAGAGTCTCTGCCAAACCTTCATTAACCCACCATGGAACTTTATCTTTTAACAATTCATACATCACCACATGAACATACTCATGATAAATTCTTCGTTTAATTTCATCATCAGGCAAGATATTCCCTTTATTGTTGATAACAGGGATGCGTATTTTACCATCATAAACACCACCTACTGTCTGCCCTAACTGAACAACAGCATTGAACTGTTCAACATCATATAATATTACCTGAATGGGTCCTTGTGGAAATACACCTCCAAATTTTCTACCTATTTCTAAATAGGCTCTTTCTAACACAGATAGCACCTGTGAACGAATTTGGTATGTTATCTCCTTCGGATAAGTTAATTTAAAGTGCCGTGATTGTGATACAGTTCTATTAAATGATTTTTCAACTACCTCTTCCCTACATGCTTTTTCGTATCTTTCTTTTAATTCTTTCCGTTTAGGGTCAACTTGCAAAACATATTCCCACTGAGTTCGTGCTGACAAAATATCATTGTCTCTGTAATACGCCTCACCAAGTAATTCATGGGCATCCAAATAACCTGGCTTTAACCTAATGGATGTTTCAAGATGTCGAATTGCATCAGCCAATTGCCCTGTATTCAACAAAAAAGCACCTAATTGAAGATGAGCAAGAAAGTTATTATTATCTACTTTCAAAGCATCATTTACTAAATTTATTGCCTCGCGATATTCATTCTTCTTCGCCTTTTCATCTGCCAACGCTTGTAAAGAATTAGTCAAATTCTTTCTTACAACCTTACTATTAGGTTCCAAAGATAATGCCTGATATAACAATGTTATTGCTTTTTCATAATCATGTCGGTTATATGCCTCTACTCCTTGATTATTTAATTCCATAGCCTCTATAGAGTAGGCTTGGAATAATGGTATCCCCAAAAACAAAATGGTATAGATACATTTTAACTTCCAATTAAAAACCATCCAACTTATTCCTTACAAACAACAATCGCATCAATTTCAACAGGTATTCCAGCAGGTAACTGGCTAACACCAACACACGAACGGGCAGGATAATTCGATGAAAAATATTTACTATAGATTTTATTAAAATCTGGGAAAAGACTCATATCTGTCAAAAAAACGGTTACTTTCACAACATCTGACAAATCACAACCACAATCATTTAAGATTAGCTTTAAATTTTCTAACGTATACTCTACCTGTTCCTCAAAAGTACCTTTAATTGGACCAGAACCATCTCTACTAAATGGTCCTTGTCCAGAGACAAATAATAAATTACCAACCTTTACTACATGCGAATAAGGCCCTATCGCAGGAGGACCTTTTTTTGAATTAATAGGCTCTTTTAACATTTTTGTTTTTACCTTTTTCTAAAAACGTAATATTAAATAAAAATATAGACTTTTATTATCATAAATTTACTTGCTATATTATACATCTATTTTAAAAAATCTCATCTGCCTTTACGTATTAATCGAAACTGAGGTTTTTACAAATGCGATGGAAATTTATCGACCAATTCCGTGGATTTGCTATATTGAGCATGATTTTCGTCAATGTTTGCAATGAATTTGATACATCCTTTAGTTGGTTTCGTCATCATACGTACGGTGCTACTTTTGCCGACTTCGTAGCACCTGCTTTTATTTTCATCGTCGGCTTTTCTTACAGATTATCTTACACTAAGAATGCACAACATCTTAAAAAAAGTGAATTACATAAAAAAATAATAAAAAGGTATGTAATTATAACATTTCTTGGCTTTATTTATGGACATTTTGACTTCTATGTTTCCGTTTGGGATGCTTTAACTGACATTGGAATCGCAGGGCTATTAATTTATCCTTTTATTGGCACTTCATCTACGTTTATACTATCTGCAGGCTTCTTATATTTACTCATATACCAGTTACTATTTTCTCTTACGCACTACGGTAATTGGCTTATGGCAAATTCAATCGATGGTGGACCTTTAGGACCTCTTAGTTGGGTTTTTATTTTAGCTTGGGGTTCTGTATGTGCAATACATTTTGAGAAAAATAAAAATGTTTTTCCTAAAACGTTTTCGTATTGGTTATTAGGTGGTATTATACTTACTCTTTTCGGCTGGATTCTTGCTCATCCCATATCCATATTACCAATGTCTTCTCTACCTTTCACTCAAAAAGGGATGACTGCATCTTATTCCCTTTTCTTTGCTGGTTTGTGCTCCACATCCCTTTGTACATTCTATCTAATCAATGAAAAAATAAATATAATTGTTAAACCTTTCACAACTATGGGTAAAAACTCCTTAGTTCTATACTTCCTTCAAGCTATTCTAATAGTTATCCTGAGACTTATACTTCCAGAATATCTCTATAATTACTCAATGACCCCATATATTGCCTCAATAGGTATACTATTGTTATGCTTTATTGTAGCTAAAATGTTGGAAATCAAATCTATATACATAAAAGTATAAAAATAAAGAAAGGATACTATTATGTTAAGTGTTATTATTTTATTAAGTTCATTTTTGTCTGAACCTTTCTTCCAAAAAGAGAATATTTTTCCTCCAAACGATAAACACAACCATGGCTCAAGCATCGTGGAAACATCAGAAGGTACATTACTAACAGTTTGGTTTCATGGCTCAGGTGAAAGGACTAGTGACGATGTCATGTTGCAAGGAGCCAGAAAAAAGGCAAGCAAAGACCGTTGGTGTGACCCTTTCGTTATGGCAGATACTCCAGACCTTCCTGATTGTAATCCTGTACTTTTTATTGACCCAAGACAAGTACTTTGGCTATTTTGGATTACGGTTCAGGACAATCAATGGGGTGGGTCATTATTAAAATATCGTATTTCTGAAGATTATGAGAAAGATGGACCGCCACGCTGGAAGTGGCAAGATGTTATTCATGTACGTCCTTTAAATTTAGAAGAAAAATTCTTAGAAGTCATTGAAAAAGGTCAACCTGCCATCGATATGCTTACAAATATAGAACCCGAGTTAAAAAAGGAAATTGAATTTGCAAAAGTTTCCGCCCAAACAAAACTATCCCAGCGATTAGGTTGGATGACTCGCATTCATCCAATTATGATTACGGAGCAACGGATAATGCTTGGCCTTTATTCCGACGTCTTCAATTGCTCTTTGGCTGGATTTACGGATGACTGGGGAGAACATTGGTTTTTTAGCAATCCTATATTAGACCCTGAAATAAAAAATATTTCAAATATTCAACCCAGTTTTGTAAAGAAAAAGGACGGAACCATTGTTGCGTTTATGCGTGATAATGGCATTCCAAAACGAGTACGAACTGCATATTCAAAAGATATGGGGATGACATGGTCCAATGTGTCCATGTTAGAAATTCCTAACCCTGGTTCCAGTGTAGAATGTATCACATTAAAGAGTGGCAAATGGGCATTAGTCTGTAATGACACAATAAATGGTAGACATAAATTGAGTGTATATTTATCTGATGATGAAGGTGAAACATGGAAATGGAGTAAAGCCATCGAAGAAACAGAATTTGGTAAAGGAAATTACTCTTATCCCTCTGTGATTCAAACACATGATGGACTTATTCATTGCTCTTACTCATGTAAAGATGAGGATACCAAGGGCTCTACAATACGACACGCTTGGTTTAATGAGGATTGGATAATATCGAATTAGTTTTTATGTATATGTGCTTTATGAATTGACAGGCACTAACTTATCGAGAAATGCTTTAATATCTGACTTTGTAGAAACAACAACCTCAACCTTTTTACCTGAGGAATGTTCTAAATCCTCAATTGCAACAAGGTCAATCGGATTAGCAAGAGCAACCGTTATGGTATCTTCAGTCATTCTAATAGGTATGCACAAATGTTGTTTCAATATCCTTGTAGGTACTGCCTCGACAGCCTCTTGTGATATGTTTGCCTCAGTTAACATTTCAAATGGCACATTGCATTGACAAGCCAATGCTTGTGCTACTGCATATTCGGAAACAAAACCATATTCAGTTAAAATGTCCCCTAAATGCTTCATTGGGGTCTGCTTCTGTATTTTAAGAGCTTCTTCTAATTGTCCCTTTTCGATAATACCTGCGGTAAGAAGAATTTCACCCAAATTCGGCTTTTTCTTCCTCCGTATAATTGTTGTCGAGGCATTTATTATCTTTTCTCTCTCCTGAGTTTTAATCTCTACATCTTCTTTCGTTCTTTCAACCTCGTCTAAAATATTTTTTATATTTTCCTTTACATTGCTATCTTCTAACAGAGGTATTAACTCTTTTATCTTTAAAAACTCTTTAATTTGTTTTTGTAATAATTTGTTCTCATCCTTAACCTTTAATAGGGTCTTCTCCAGTAGTGTATATGACTCAATACTTGGCAATTTTTCAATTTGTTTTTTAAGTTCTTCTATCTTTTCTTCTAAACTTAACTTTTCTTGTTCTAATTCTCCCTTACTTGATAAAATCCTTTCAATTTCCTCATCTTTCTTGTTCAAATGCTGTTTTAGTTGCTCATTCTCCGCATTTAAATTATTAACATTATTCCTTAACTCTTCTATATATTCTTTTGAAGGTGCTTCGTTTAAATCATTTTGCAGTTTAACTACCTCTTCTTCAAGTGAAATCATCTGCTCCCTTAATGAAGAAAGACTTTTTTCCAAATCTTCTTTTTCTTCTTTCAAATTGGAACTGATTATTTTTTCTTCTCGCAGGATATTTTCCAGATGTTGAAGTTTACTCTCTTTGTCTTTAAGCTCATTTTTAAGGTTTTCTAATTCTTTATCTGAAGGAAGTAATTTTATTTTTTCTTCCAATGCCTGTTTACTACTTGCTAATTCCCTATTTTCACTTTCTAATCGAGAAATATCCATTGATACCTTTTGGTATCTCTCTTGCAAATCCTTAAATTCACCAATCTCTACTTTTAACTGATTAATCTCATCTTGTTTTTCTTTAAGTTTCTGCATTAAAATATCGACTTCATCTTTTTTTGGTAATTCATCAACTAACTTTTTCAATTCTTTATTCTCTTTCTCCTTCTCCTCAATTAAATTTTTCAATGATTCTAACTCATTTTGCAACTCTATTTTTTGTCTTTCACTCTTTTCATATAAATCCTTTATAGCATCATACTCTCTCATAATTTGATTATATTTATCTAAATTAACAGACTTATCTAATTCTTTTTCTAACTCAACAATTCTATCCTTACTATCCTTCAATTCGGTATTCAAAGTTGCCAACTGTTCCTCTGGATTAGATTGCTCCATCAACATTTTTAATTGTTGTATTTGTTTATCCTTTTCCTCAATTTCATGATGCAATTGGCTTATTTCTTTATTCCTCTGTTCAGACAACTCAGCCAATTCTTTTTGAAGGCTTCCTAATTCTTTTTCTAAAGATGTTAAACCATTAACTGTTTCCTGATATCGTATATCAATCTCATCATACTGCTTTTTAAGCGAATCATATTCTTCCTGCTTTAGATTAATTTTATCCTCTAATTCTTTTACCTTTTCTTGAAGTTCATCTCTTTCCGCCTTATATTTCGATTCTATCTCTATTTCCCCTTCGGTTTTTAAACCTACTTCCGTGCCTAATTTTAATTTGTCTATTTCATTCTTTAATTTATCAACAGTTTCTTTTAACTCACCAAGTTCTTTTTCTTTCTGTTTACTTTCCAATAAAAGATTTTCAAGCTCGTTCTCTTTATTTGTTAATTCGTAAATTTTTTCATCAAGTAAATTTCTTAGATTCTCTATCTCTGAATCAACTTCTCTTTTTTCCAGTAATAAATTTTCAAAAGCCTTACCCCATGTCTCAAACTCTTCTTGAATTGACTTCCAATTTTCGCTAATCTCTTTCCTTGTCTTCGAAAAATTCATGTACTGATGTTTTATAGCAGTATGAAGTTTTAATAAAAATTCTTGAGATGTTTTAGATGTCTTATCATTCAATTCAAATATATCAGAAAATAACTTCTTCATTTTTTCAAACTGCTCATTAAAGTCCGCTGTCATATCCTGGGTTCCTTATTCTATTTTAGGTATCCTTTCAATAATTATCATACATATATCCATTCTATAAACCCAAATAAAATATTATACATCTTAATTAGAGACATTTGTCAATAATATTTCTCTATAAATTTCCTCAAATATTTTACTTTTTATTATTATATCTATTATATTTATTTGTACACATTTATTTGTTTTTGGAATCGATTACTATTTATAACTAAATGATATTGCAAAAAGGATATATTCAATGCCAAAAGAAAAAGTACTTACTGTTGAAGACATCGCTGAGTTCTTGAAATTAAAACCTTTGACTATTAGACAAATGTTTAGAACGGGAAAACTCAGAGGATTTAAAATCGGCAAGTCATGGAGAACAACTGAAACATTTCTTATTGAAGATTTGAATAAAATGGCTAAAAAGTTTGGCGTTTATATTCCAAAAGAGTCAAAATCAAAATCTATCAGTAAAAAAGATATTCATAAAACAATTGAAGAAGATGATGAAATTTATCCTAATAAAAAAACATCACGTAGAAAAAACAAATATGATATGAATATCGGTTCCTTATTTGATATCGATGATGAAGATGAATAATTCATAAAATAAAAATCCCCAGCACTAATCATGCTGGGGATTTTTATTTTTATCTACTCTTAATTATCTACTTTGCATGTTTAGACAAATAATCTGCGACACCCTTAAAATTAGGTTTCATTGCTTCTTGTCCCTTTTTCCAGTTTGCTGGGCATACGTCTCCATGTTCTTCATGATATTGAATTGCATCAAGAACACGAAGTGCTTCATCTACACTACGTCCAATAGGTAAGTCATTAATCAAAATATGACGGACTATCAACTCTTTATCCATAATAAACAAACCCCGTAAAGCAACTGCATCGTTAATTAATACCCCATAATCTTTTGAGATTTTTTTAGTTAAATCTGACACCAATGGATAACGAATTTTCCCAATTCCACCCTTTTCAACAGGTGTGTTTCGCCACGCCCAGTGTGTAAAATGAGAATCAACAGACACACCAATAACCTCACAGGATCTTGATTTAAACTCATCTAAACGCTTATCAAAAGCTAAAATTTCCGAAGGACACACAAAAGTGAAATCTAAGGGATAAAAGAAAAGTAACACATAGTTTCCCTTATAATCAGATAGCTGGAATTTCTCGTTAAATGTATCATCTGGCATTACCGCAGTTGCTGTAAAATCAGGAGCAGGCTTTTGAACTTGAACTACACACATAATAATCTCCTTCTAATAATTTGTTTGTTTATATTTTTTGCTCGACCCGAATTCAAACTTTTAAACAGAAATAGGATTTATTTTATTCCTAAAAAAATAAATAACAGAATAAGTTCTATGCCTGCGGGGCTCCAGTAATATCTGCAATAATTAAAGGATTAACAACTCTTTGTCCTAATTCTTTATCAATCCAATAAATTCCACCTGGTGCATCACCCACCATACGGATTCTTTGCAGAATATCATCTGCATTTGCTTCTTCTTCTACTTGTTCATTTATAAACCAATCTAAAAACAGTCTTGTAGAACGGTCACCCTCTTTCTCTGCAACTTCGGCTAAATGATGAATACACTCAGTGATATGACATTCATGTTTATATACCGCTTCAAATGCGTCCGCTGGATTTTTCCAACTACGGTCAGGTTCTTTAATTTCATACAATTCAACCTTACCACCTCTTTCATATATATAATTTTCAAACTTACGTGCATGGAACAACTCTTCTTGAACCTGAATTTTTAACCAGTTTGCAAAACCTTTTAAATTTAACGATTCAAAATATGCCCTCATTGATGCATATAAATAAGCCGAATATAGTTCTTCATTAATTTGCTTATTTAATGCTTTTAACATTTTTTCTTTAATCATATGTTTCCCTTTCCTTAATTGTTAAATTTTACATTAATAGATTAACATATTTTTAAACACAAAGATATGCTTCTTTATTTCCTATCGTATTCGTTAAGTAGAGTTAGGAGTCCAAAAAATTTTAAAATATCCCATCAAAAAATTCAAATTAAACATAAAAAGGATAACTTAAATTGAAATTATACTTTTCTCGATTCCATGCCTTTGTTTTAACCCTTTTAATTTTAATGCTTATCATAGACCAAGTAACCAAAGTAGCTGCCATTAAATACTTAAAAGGAAAACCTTCTATTCACTTTCCAAGTTCGTGGACACCAAATGACCTTTTCCGTTTAACTTATACAGAAAATACTGGCGCTTTCCTTAGTCTGGGAAGTCAACTTCCTGAATCACTGAGGTTCTGGCTATTTACTGTTATGAACACAGTTGTATTGGCTATTTTATTATTCCTTATTTTCTATAAACAAAACCTTCCTCACATAACAATGATAAGTTTTTCACTTATCATTTCTGGCGGTGTCGGAAATATTATCGACCGAATATTTAGAGATGGGAGAGTTATTGACTTTATGAATATAGGTATAGGATTTGGCTCATGGAGTTTAAGAACAGGCATTTTTAATGTTGCCGATTTAGCCATTGTTTTTGGGTTAATTTTGTTACTAATTGGTGAATTTACCTCTCTGGGTAATACTAACATATCTACTTAGAAATTAGAATTTTTATTATAATATTTATGTTATAATATAAAAAGATGCTAAGTAGAAGGAATATGCCATGTTCACAAAAAAGACATTAATAATATTAGCAACTCTTCTAATTGTTTTGATTTTCTTTTCCCTATCCGTAAAGCCTGCTTATGCTGCCGCGGGAAAAGGAGACGCTTTAGGTGCAGACAAGGATCTTGCTTCTAAAAAAGGTATTAGTGGTTCATTGGCTACAAAGCAATTTGATAAAAATAAATTGCCAGGCAAATGGAAAATAGGTTTTGCATTTGGCTCATTAGCTGCAGCAGTTGCTGTAGTAAAATGGTTATAATCATTTTTTCCCATTCGGATAACAATAATAATGGATTTAGAAAAAAGAGGGTATAATGCAAATAAAAAAGTAAGTATACGGGGGAAAAATAAGGTTCTAAAAAAAGAGAAAATTCTCGTTGTTGATGATGATACATCCGTATTGGACTATTTTTGTAAAATCTTAAAAAAATTAGGGTATTCGTGCGTTTGTTCATCATCTACTAATGAAGCTTTCTCTATGCTGGACAATGAAATGTTTGATTTGGTTATTGTTGATTATTTACTACCTGATACCAATGGCTTCACGTTCTTAAAAAAAGTAAAAGAGACAAATCCAGATATAGAAGTCATAATGATGACAGGGTTACAAGATACAAAAAACGCAATTGAAGCATTACGATTAGGAGCCTATGACTATCTATTAAAGCCTTTTCAAACGGAAGAAGCTAAAATTGCTATAGAAAGGGCGTTAGAACATCACTCTCTTATCATCGAACAAAAAAATTATAAAAAAGAATTAGAAAATAAAATAAAAGAAGCAACGGAGAATCTTAATAAAATCAACAATGAATTAAAACAAACCAAGGAGTATCTGGAACAACTTTTAAACATCTCGGTCGATGGCATCTTCATTCTTGACCCAAACTTCAATATTATTTATGCAAATTATGGGGCATCAAACATATTAGACTATCCCTCCAAAGAACTCGTAGGACAACATCTTTCTAAAATATTTACAGGGGGAAAAGAAGAAATTCAATATATTAAGCAAATTCTTATAAGCAAAAAAAACATTCAAAACTATGAAACAGAATTACAACGTAAAAATAAAACACAAGTTCCAGTAAATATTTCCCTCTCCTCAATTACAACAGAAAACAATCAAATTCATTCTATCCTTGCAATATTTAAAGACATCACTACACAAAAAAATTTAGAAAATGAACTAAAGGAAATGTCCATCAAAGATAGCTTAACAGACCTATATAATCAAAGATACTTCTATGACAGGCTTGAATCCGAAATTGAACGTGCTAAAAGGCAACGTCATCCATTGTCTCTTTTGTTGTTTGACATAGACCAGTTCAAAACATACAATGACTGTCACGGCCATTTGGAAGGAGATAAGGTCTTAAAAGCTGTCGGAAAAATTGTAAAAGATTGCACACGTGAACATGTTGATATCAGCTTCCGTTATGGCGGAGATGAATTTACCGTGATTCTACCCGAAACAGATGAAGAACAAGCTATCCATGTTGCAGAACGTATTCGTACCTCTTTCGAATCAAAAAAATTCAACAAACTTACATTATCAATCGGTGTTATAACTTACAAAGAAATTTTTTCAACACGTTCTTTTATCCGTTTCGCAGATAATTGTATGTATAATGCAAAACGTGCTGGCGGAAATCGTGTTTTCGTTTTCAAAATAACAGATAAAAACAATAAAGGGAATAAGACAAATGACAAAACAAATTAAACTCGGTATCTGCAACGAAATATTTAAAGATTGGAACAACATTAAACGAACAATGAAATATGTAAAAGAATTGGGGTATGACGGTATTGAAATTGCCCCATTTACAATATCTCAATATGTAACTGATATACCGTTAGAAACACGTAAAGAAATAAAACAACTATCAGAACAAATTGGATTAGAAGTTGCAGGGATTCATTGGGTCTTCGTTGGTCCTGAAAATGTTTACTTAACACATCCTGACCCAGAAATAAGAAACTTTACCGCACATTACTTAAAAGAATTGGTACATTTCTGCGCAGATATAGGAGGAAAAATTATTGTATTTGGGTCTCCAAAACAACGAAATGTTCAACGTAATATTTCCTACAATCAAGCATTTGAATATGCATGTGAGGTTTTCTCCCAAGCCATGCCTATCTGTGAAGAAAGAGATGTAACACTTTGTATAGAACAATTAACACATTGGGAAACAAATTTTTGCCATACCATCGAAGAAACTATCGAACTTATTGAGGCAATCGACCATCCAAAATTTCAACTCATTTTAGACACAAAAGCAATGACGTTCCTTCAAGAACCACGTGAAACTATTATTAGAAAATGTGCAAAATACCTCAAGCATTACCATGCCAACGATGAAAACCTATTAGGACCAGGCATGGGTAAGGTTGATTTCGGACCTATCATAAAAGCATTAAAAGACATAAATTACTCAGGATATATCTCAGTAGAAGTCTTTAAGTTTGATTTAGGCCCAGAAAAAATAGCAACAGAAAGTATAAATTACTTAAAAAAATTTCTTGATACGTAATGATACCAAAAACATTTATGATTCCAAATGTAGATAATCCGTTTCTTATTTTTAGAGATTGGTATGAAGAAGCAAAAAAACAACTCGACTACGAGCATGCGGTTTCTTCTGCATTAGCCACAGCCACAAAAGACGGCGTCCCAGATGTTCGAATGGTACTCGTTAAACAATGGGATGAAAATGGTTTTATATTTTATACAAATTTTTCCAGCAAAAAAGGACAGCAATTAGATGATAATCCCAAAGCCGCTTTATGTTTTTATTGGTATAAAATCAACAAACAAGTCCGAATTCGTGGCAATATACAAAAAGTAGAAGACCTTATTGCCGACCAGTATTTCGAAACAAGAGACCGCATTTCTCAAATAGGGGCATGGGCTTCAAAACAATCTCAAGTATTAAATAGCCGTTTTGAATTAGAAAAAAACGTTGTTTATTACCTCACAAAATTCGGCGTTTCAAAGGTTCCACGTCCCCCATTCTGGGGAGGATATAGACTTATCCCAAATGAAATCGAATTCTGGCTAAAAAAACCTTACCGTCTCCATGAACGTGTCCTATTTGAAAGAGACATTAATAACAAAACGTTATGGAATAAAAAGTTTCTATATCCGTAAAAAAAAGACACATACAAAACTTATTAAAAAATTCGAAAATACTATAAAAAATGGTATAATAGTTAAGACTAACTATATAACGAACGTTAATTAAATTAAAGTAAAGGGTAAAAAATGGTCATTGAACAATCAAATGAACAAATTGAATCCACTGAAGAACGTTTGTTAAAAAGTGCTCTTCGCCTTTTCTCTGAAAAAGGGTACGAGGGAACCAGTATTAGAGAAATTATTGAAGAGGCAGGTGTTACTCGTCCTGTGCTTTATTATTACTTCCAAAATAAAGAGGACTTATTTCGCAAACTGGTAGAATCAAGATTCAAACAACTAACTGAAAAAATGCTATATATCAAACAAAACTACTCCGATACTATAGGTAAACTTAAAGGTATCATACGAACCACTTTCGAAATGGCAGAAGAAGACCCGCAGTCTGTTAGGCTTATTTTACATGTATATTTTGCACCCATCCGTTCTGCTCCACCCATACGAGGTAGTGAAATAGGAAAACAAAGATTTAAAATAATTGAATCTATAATGAAAGAAGGTTTAGATAAAGCAGAATTGTCGGGTGGAGACGCTCGAGCCTTGACTTTAGCCTTCCTTGGGATTATGGATATGCATGTTATGGCTAAATCAGACCGTCCTGAACTTCGACTCACACCAGAACTTGCTGAGGGCTTGGTCGATTTATTTTTCTATGGAGCATGCTATAAGCTCAATCCTCCATTCTCATTAGTCAGCCCTTTTGTTTATGTATAAGTAGGAAATGAATCAATGCCTAAATTCGATATCGCCTTCTTTTTATCAAACAAAATAAAACAATATGACGAACAACAGGAACGCAATCCTTCCACAAAAATCCTAAAAGGAGCCGAACCACTCGAGTTAGGCGATAAGGATTCAGATATTGCACTACTCATGGTCCATGGTTTCTCTGGCTGTCCAACAGATTTTGAAAAACTTCCATATAATTTGGCTAATTTAGGTATATTCATAAAAGTAATTCTCTTGCCAGGACACGGAACAAGTCCCCTTGATTTCGAAAAAATATCTGCTGATTTACTGTTAGACGCTGTTGTTGACGAAATCATAAACTTAAAAAAGCATTATAAAACTGTCCTTGTGATCGGTCATTCTATGGGTGGTGCATTAGCGACCCTTGCTTATGTAAAAATTCCTTTTGACGGACTTATCCTTGCCGCTCCTTATTATGGAATTACTTTCAATCCACGTCTAATTTTCCCTCCTGAAAAATGGATACAATTACTCTCACCATTCATTCGATTTGTATATACACCTCCTGAAAATCAACCTATCTTAAAAAAAGAAGTGGCAAATCAAATTATTTCGTATCATTGGATACCTACAAAAGCAGGCTTGGTCGCCATGAAGATAGCCGAAAGGGCAAAAAAGGAATCTATTTTAGAACAAATTACGTGTCCAGTACTTTTAATTCATTCTAAAAAAGATAGTGTTGCAAGCCCTGAATGTGCAAAAAATGCTTTTGAAAAAATGGCCTCCGAAAATAAAGATATACTATGGCTTGAAAATTCAGACCATGTCATTTTTTGGGATTATGATAAAGAGATAGTGGGAGAAAAAATAAAAGACTTTATTTATCAATTTATAAATAGGAAAGGCACATAAGATTCACTTATGTGCCTTTAATCCATTTTTAAATAATGTAGCCTTACTTTTCCGCTTCCTTCCAGAGTTCATGAACTTTATCCCAATAAACGACATTCCAAAACGCCGTTATATATTCAGGCCTGCGATTCTGATACTTCAAATAGTATGCATGTTCCCATACATCTAACCCTAAAATAGGAATATGTCCCTGTAAAATAGGTGAGTCTTGGTTTGCTGTGCTATATACCTTCAACTCTTTGTTCTGGTCCACAACCAACCATGCCCAACCACTTCCAAATCTTGTTTTCCCTGCATTTTCAAATAACTCCTTAAACGACCCATAGCTACCAAAATTTCTTTCTATTGCTTTTAACAAATCCCCTTTAGGTTCACCCCCACCTTTTGGCGACATAATTTCCCAGAATAGCGAATGATTAGCGTGCCCACCTCCGTGATTAATTACAATTTGTCGTTTATCTTCTGGGACTTCATTAATCTTCGATAACAATACCTCCACCGCTATACCCGAAAACTGTGGCAATGATTCAAGGGCTTTATTTACATTATCAATATAAGCGGTGTGGTGTTTCTGGTGATGAATCTCCATCGTACGTGTGTCAATATGTGGCTCTAACGCATCATAAGAATAAGGTAATGAAGGTAATTGGTATGACATATCTAATCTCCTTTCATATAGATATAGTTTCATGTTAAACTACTATTTGTTAAAAACTTTCAAACAAAAAAACGAAAATGTCTTGCTCTTTATTCCTAAAATTATGAGTCAAATTCGAAAAAATATTTACAAATCTATTTTTGAAAAAAACGTTCAGTTAATTGGTGAAGAAAAACAAAATAAACTGAAAAATGCTCACGTTGCTGTTTTCGGTTTAGGTGGAGTTGGCTCTTATGCGTTAGAAGCCATTGTCCGTGCAGGAGTTGGAACAATCACTATTATTGACTTTGACCGCGTTGAAATATCAAATATTAACAGACAACTTCTTGCAACATATCAAACAATAGATAAATATAAAACCGATGTTGCTGAGGAACGGATATATACCATCAATCCTGAGGTGCATCTGCATAAATTCACAATATTCATCACTAAAGAAACAATCCCTTCAATTCTAAAAAATAATATTCAATATGCCATAGATGCTATCGATACAATTGAAAGTAAGGTTCATCTCTTAGAATCGCTTTATAAAAACAATATCAAAACAATTTCATGTATGGGAGCAGGTTGGAAAATAAACCCATCAGCCATTACAATTGCAGATATCTCAAAAACCCATACATGCCCATTAGCCAAAATAATCAGGACAGAATTAAGGAAAAGAAACATTACAAAGGGTATACCATGTGTCTTTTCCAAAGAACCACCTATTAAATCGGAAATTTCGCCTGAGAGTAATTTATACATGTTCAAAGGAAATAAAAAAAATATCGGAAGTATTTCATACCTTCCAGGAATTATTGGTCTAACAGCAGGAGGATATATTATTAATCAAATCATTAATTCGTAAGTCAACTCATATTATAATTACATAAAACATTTATCTATCAATCCGATAATCATGATTAACTGTCGGGCAATCCGTCATTATCCTCATCATTATAGTTTATAATAAAAATCTGAGAAAAGTCCTTTCCATCAAAAGTTACGTGTCTGTTACCATACTCATCACAAGTAGGAACTACTCGATTAAACGCTATTAAATCCCCTTTCCTTGAAACTACGATGGCATAAGGCTTATTAACATAATATTTTGATGTTAAAAAAACTGACTCTGCAAAATGGTCTCCTTCTTCGACACATATTGCAACTATGCTACCATCACTAATTGAAAAAATGGTTTTTCCAGATGGATGCCAACGAATATTATCCTCAACTCCCTCGCTTAAAAAACTCGCCTGAATAGGCTTCATTTCTATCTCATTTGTATCATTCATATTTGGGACATTTAAGATAAATATTTGCGTTTTTCCTTCATTATCTTTATTTAAATAAGCTATTCGTTTACCATCAGGAGAACCTCGAACAATTCCAGAAGAAAAAACCTTAGTTATTTTATGAATAACCACCCCTTCTGGTGATTTCAGATATGTTGTGCAGGTTCCAGAATCAGCGGTTTGAATGTTAACACTGTCAGGGATATTTACTATACACAGATAGTCAACATATTCATCCCCTTCTTTCACTGTCCCAATAAACGCTCTCATTTTCCCTTCTGAATCGACCCAAGAATCACCTAAAGCCTTTATAATATCTCCATCTTTTGCTTCTTCTGGCAAAACAACATTGACTAATAAAGCAAAATAATAATCAGCATTCGGCTTTAATAAATCTGTAGGTTCAAAATATGCAATTGTTCGTCCATATTGAGGTAAAAGATAATCATCATAAGTGCAACCTAATTTTTTGCCGTTTGCTGAATACTCATGACGATGCGAACCTCCTCTATGAGCCCCTTTAATAATAGGTTTACCACATGAAGTGTCCCGCATATCTACCCACTCAATAACGTTTCTTCCCTGTTTAATTAAATAAGTATCTAAATCCACAATTGCACCTCTTCGATTATTTTTTGCATAAATATCTTTATTTTCTATATCCCCATATAAATGTGTAACCTCAGGTCCGTGAATAAAAACTAATTGATATTCCTTCGGATGGAAAGACACTGCACCAATTCCCGGTGCCGGTTTAGAACCAATTCTGACCTTTTCAGGTGAATATACTACATATTCCTTACCTGTTTGAATATTAACAACCTCAATTGAGATACAATTTTCAATGCCTGGACCTATTGTACCACGAGTATCGTAACACAAATATTTGTCATCAAAAGAAAAGTTGTCATTATTGTCTAATTCGTGATTCTTTGTCGAAAAAGTCAATTGTCGAATTTGGGCATCTGAACTCTCTCTAACTGCTTCACTTTCACATACAATTGCCAAAAATAATATTTCGAGAAATAATATAAATACTACACATTTTATTCCTCTAAACATAATAGAAACTCCAAAAAAAATACCTTTTTATTATAATTACACTTTAATAACAAATAGTGTCGGACCTTTTAAGTCCGACACTATTATCATAATCTCCACATTATTTTACAGAGATATTACATATTTCTCTGTACTATCCTCTTGTGTTGGTATTTTCTTAAAATATAACCACCTGTTAAGGCTATTACACCTACCAGTAGCACATATCCAAACACATTGCCTGCTGGTATCTCTGGTGATACAGTCAATCGTATGTGATTAGATACTTTCGACTCAGGCTCGTATTGCTGCGTTTCTTCGTTCCATGTCTGACCACTGTCAGTAATAATGACATAATAATCACCCGAATCAGTAACCTGTAAATCATTCATTTCCAAAATAGGTGAATCCGTTCCTACAGTATAAACTGTTTTACTCATCAAATCATCATGTTGCCATAAGTAATGTAATGGCGGAACACCACCACTCACAATTACCTCAAATGTATATGATTCTCCTACCTTCTTTTCTACTTCGGGATCCCCAGCGATCACAGGAGTAGTTAAATGTTCGTATACATTTAAAGGCATCGCTTCTGTCCACAATGTTCCTCTTGCATCAGTTATACTGCAATAATACACACCCTGGTCAGCAAGCGTAACATCATATAGGACCCAATAAGCCGTGTATGGGTCAGCATTACTCTGAATAGGTGAACCAAGTGCATTTTCTGGCGCAGTTCCATTCTTATACCATTGATACGTACGAGTACCTTTTCCACCTTGTGTAGTTACACTCAACCTTACTTCAGCGGTATTCACATATACCGTACCTGGATTCGTAACCTCTATAATTTCAAGTGGGTCACCGACGATCAAGTATGCTTGATTTGAAATTACATAGCCAGCGGTATTAGTAATTACAACATCATAATAACCCTCGTCATCAACTTGCGCACCTAAAATCTGTAGTGTACTTGTTGAGGTACCCGACAAAGCGTTCATTGTGGCACCGAAGATATGTACACCATCGCTAACCAAATTAAAACCACCTTTACGCCATTGATATGTTACATTAGTAGTACTATAAGCCGTGGCAGATAGAGTTATGGCACCACCTTCATCTACCTGAGCATTAGATGGGTGCACTATAATAGTAGGTTTGTCATTTACTCTTAGATACACAACTGCTGAATTGACAAAACCCATAGAATTATCTACACGGACATAGTAATAGCCTTCATTCTCTTCTTGTGCACCTTGACCTATCGGAGGTCCATATATGTTATAGAAAGCATATGCAGGTCCTTGACCCTGTCTTACTATATTTTCAACACATGGGACAGGTTCATTGCATACCTCAGGAGTAGGTGGTAATGTTTCACCATCCATGTCCGCAGGGAAGAAATACCATGTATAGGTCAAAATACCTGAACCCCCTGCAGAAACTATAAACTGTACTGCCTGACCTGGATTTACTGTCTTAGATGTAGGCTGTATCATAATAGCAGGGTCACGAATCTCGAGATATGCAGGATTGGTAACTACACCCAATGGTGAACCACCATTAAACACTTTACAACGATAGTAAGCATTCTCTGTAACATCCAGAATATTACCAGTTATTGTAAATCCAGGTGGATCACCACTCGGAGATGTACCAATAGGATATGAACCACTTAAGCCAGGGACATTCGACCACGGACCACTTTCACTCGTTGCCTTCTGCCATTGCCACCAGATAGGTAATGCACCAGTTACCCTGCACTGGAAAGTAACATTTGCGTGCGGTGGCGCAGATATACTTGATGGATGGCTTAAAATCTTAACCCCGTCATATACATTCAATTTGGCAGGATTAGAGATAGCTTCACCAGTATCATTCATCACCTTAACTCGATACCAACCTTGATTTGCTTCACTAACAGATGGTATTACCAAAGTCTTTTCTCTCGCTTCCGAGCCTGGCAAATCCACAAATGCACTATCTGGTGGTATTGTCTCAGGAGGTAACTCTGGTGGTTCAATCTGAGGTGCATACTGCCACTGATAACCTCTACTAACAATTGTATAATCTATTGTTGGGTCAATCCCTGGGGCAGGAGGTGGGTCAGTGGGTTTTAACGTTTCTACATTAAACGACACAAGCATATTAGGATATTCATTCACATCCTGTGGATGCTGAGTAATTATTGGCGCTTCTAACACATTCAAGAAGGCATCCCTTGAGAACACATCACCTGCTGAATTTCTAATTCTCACTCTATACCAACCTTGCAAGGCTTCAGGAACTGACAAAATTTCGTAGAAGTTATTTGTTGCCCCAATAATTTCTCTAAATGTTCCATCTGTGTTACGGAACCATTGATATTCAACAGCTGTCGAACTCTGCACTACGACAGAAAATTTTGCATATCCACCAGGCCAAACTGCTAAATCCGTAGGTTGTTGTAATATTTGTGCTAATTGTAACAATGCTACTACCGAATTATATGGTACTGTAGTTGTCCATATTTGGTAGGGTTGTAATTCGCCTGTACCATTATTAATCTTCTTCGGCGTCGCAGGCGGTGTAAATGTTTCATTATCCACTTTTAAAAAGAGTCCTGAAAATGTCTGGTCTGACTCATTAATCACAAAAATCTGGTCAAATTCCTTAAATGGACTCCAATTATTACCACCACCATAATTCAAACGTTTCATAACAACCCTGGGAGTTCCCGGTGCAGCACCCTGTGGAATTACTGCTATTGGCGCCAATACGCTTACATAACTCTCATTCCAGTAAGGTGATTGTAAAGTACCTTCAATATTAGGACCACCTAATAATTGTGGGATAAAAGGATGCTTATAATAATGATTTGGAAAACGATTTTCATCTGTAAATGTTGAAATACCATAAATTCCTGGATTTGTGGTTGAACCACGTACAAGTGTCGGTGTAGACAACGTTGTATTTGGTTGATATTGATTCAACAAATCATCATTCATATTTGAAATAACAGTGAGTTTTCCATTATTATTCGGGTCACTATCTCTCGCCCCACCCGCAGTTACCACTAAATTATTTGCTATAACGATAGAACCATGGAGTTTAACCATTCCTGGAGTTGCATATCCGCCATTACCACCTGAACCACCATTACCTCCTACTGTACCATTACCTCCGGAACCACCTAAATTGCCATTACCACCCTTACCACCATCTCCACCCTCAATTGTAAATAGTAACAAATCTATAACCTGTCCAGGTTCGCCTGCTACACCAAACCCACGACCTGTAGACGGGTAACCCACTTGTGGTCCATTCGGTTGGCCTAACGAAGGGGCAATAGTCCCTGGAGAACCCGTTGTAGGAGGAGTACAAGACACATCTACTGTCATTAAGGAAGGAACACGTAACAAACCTCTTGCAGATAGGATAATAGCACCTCCACCATTACCACCGTTTCCACCACTACCTCCAGAACCACCAACTCCACCGATTCCACCTACACCACCATCTCCTCCTTTTCCACTCGCACCTCCATCACCTCCATTTGCACGGTCTGCAAGATATTCACCGGCACCACCACCACCACCACTACCACCACTAGCACCACCACCGCCACCACCACCTTGACCACCACCTTGACCACCGCCGCCACCACCACCGCCAGCACCACCAGCACCACCAAACAGATCCAATGTATTTACAGGCACATTAAACATCCCACTGTAACCATCTCCACCATTTTTTCCATTTTCTCCCTGCTGACCACTTGCTCCGTTTGTTCCGGGTAAGGACTGGTTAGCATCTGTCCCATTACCACCATTACCACCATGAGGGAAACCCGTTCCACCACCACTCCCAGCACTACCTACAGCGGTAGAACCCATACCATATCCCCCGCCAGAACCACCTATGGTTCCACCCTGACCAAGGCTACCACCAGCAGGACCGCCTTGTGAACCAAAACCGTATGTACCTGGTGAACCTGCTGAACCATTTTGCCCAGCAAAACCATTAGCACCTTGCGAACCATTTACACCAACAACACCACCTTGTCCTGGTTGTCCTTGTTGCCAAAAACTATCAGTACCGGGTCCTCCAGGTCTTGATGGCCCACCAGCACCACCTTGACCAGCGGATGAACCACCAGGCCTACCTGCTCCTCCAGCACCACCAGAGCCACCAACTCCTCCTCCGGAACGTCCAGCCAAAGAACCATTTACATTAAAAGATGATGCTACAGTCATATCTCTATAGGCGGCAATTGCAAGAGGCCTTGTTCCTATGACATTAATTGTTACCCCAGCAGATATATTTACATTCTTAAAATTAAATACAGCCACCCCTCCAGCATTTGTGGCGTAATGTAAAGTAGGAGTAACTCCATTCTGTCCCTCCATAAACAGACCATCTGTATTGAATGTTATTACACCGCCACTTGGTGCTATTAAATCAGGTCCGTTTGGGTCACCAACATAATACGCGCTGGATGTTTGAGCTTCACTATTCATTGCAAACAACAATGAATACATGACAGCCAACAATAAAATAAAATTGTTCAAATAATATTTTTTCATTTATCCTTCCTCCTTTACATTAAAGTAAATTTAATTATATTATAAATCCTAATCATATTTATATTATATAATTTTATTTCCATAAAATCAATAAACTTCTATTGTTATTTTTCCTAATAAAATTTTCACCTAATCTCCTCCGGGAGCATATCCATCTTCACCATTTGAATCACAATGATACTTACTACCCGTCGAATTAAAAAATTGAATTAGTCGAAGTAATTCATTTAACTCTATTTTCCACGATACAGGGCTGTAATCGCTATCATGTGGAGAACAATCATGCGAACCTGAACCAGTAGCATATCCATCTTCTGTCTCCGCATCACAATGGTATGCATTAGAATTAAAAAGCTGTATTACACGAAGTAATTCAGTAAGAACAATAGTCCAGTCTTTATTTAGATCTGCGGAATGATATGTACAAGGTTCACCTTCTGTTATTCCTTCCCCTTCTACTCCACCTTCAACTGTTCCTTCGGTTATTCCCTCTCCTTCAACTGTGCCTTCAACAATTCCCTCAATTATCCCTTCTCCTTCATTTATTCCTTCTATTGAACCTTCGGTTTGCCCTTCACCTTCTATAATACCTTCTACAATGCCCTCTTCGATACCCTCTCCTTCACCTGGAATTGCATCAAGAACATATACATCAACAGGAGTTAATGGGTCTGCTGTTGTAATTAATGTTGTCCATCTTTCATTAACATCAAGATCACCCGTTCCAAAGCCTATAGGTACTGGATTATCATTGCCCACTTTTATATAAACTCTTGATAAATTCATTTCTCCTTTATTTACTAATATGATATGGTCAAAACCCTCAAAATATGAATTACTACCCGTTATCCTTATTAATTCTACACCCCTAACTTCTAATTCAGGAACAGCAGATTCTATTAAATCTTCGTATAAAACATTATTTGTTAAATAACCTTCAACATCAAGACCAGAAATTAGTTCGGGAATTAATGGTGTATCTTCCTCTGGATTAAAAATATTAAAATCTCTCAATACTGAATTATTGGTGGTCAAGCCTACCAATGTGCCTTGATTCGTAAATTTAGGCAATCTGAAACTAAGTAAGTATTGAGACATGTTCGTTATCAAAGTAACTCTGCCATTTGATTCTGCAAATAAATCCCCAGAATAGTTTGCTTTTACTGTAACCCGTTGTGTTCCTGTTGGAAGGTTGAGAACAGAACCTTGAAGTTTCACCATACCGGGGGTTCCATACCCTCCTCTACCACCGGCACCTCCTCCAGTTCCAGCAGTGCCATTTTGAGGTGGCGCAGCAGACACATCAATAAAAATATTATTTGCAATTGTTAACATTCCTCTTGCCCCTAAAATTAAAGCCCCACCGCCTGTTCCTCCTTTACCGCCGTCTCCACCATTTTCTCCGTAATCTTTAATAAACATGGACACAATTTCTTTTGAGCCCAATGGATAATTATCTCCTCCATCCCCACCTAAAGCTCCTGTTCCGCCATTTCCACCTTTACCTCCATCTCCACCTGCACCTCCTATTGTAGAACCAATCCCTCCTCCTTCACCAGACTTTTCTTCAGTAGGCAAAATAAGTGTAAACGCTCCACCACCTCCTCCTCCAGAACCTCCACCTCCTCCACCTCCGCCATCACCGGAACCTCCTGTTCCACCACCGCCACCCCCTCCTCCACCACCACTACCACCTGCTATTAATAACGAATTCGGAGGAATCAAACATTGTCCATTTTTTCCTACTTTACCATTTTCACCCACAAAACCTGATGGCATAAATTCACCTTCCCATGTTCCCGGAACGGAATCACTTCCTCTAATCCCAACAGCGCCAGCATGTCCATTACTCAGTTCATCATAACCTATTCCCCCTGCACCAGCATTACCACCAAAGCCACCTTCTGCACCCATACCACTACCTGCTTTACCTCCACCACCACCTTTACCTCCTTCACCACCAAAAGCACCACCTAATGTGCCTGGTGCTACTGTAAGATTGGTACTAATAACCATATCCCCAGCGGAAAGAATAGCCAATGGCCTTTTACCTTGAATAACCACATTAACACCGGGACCCAAATTTACATAACTAAAACGAAACACACACACACCAAAAACGTCTTCCCCATACCTCGTCGGCGTTATATCACCATAAATAGTCATTGAGTCCGTGTCAATAATAATAGTTCCTACCCTATTAGCAAGATTCAATGGACGGTTCTGGTGTCCCAAACCTTCTTCAGCATTATAAAGTAAATCTAACGCTGATTGTGACCATGACAAAGAAGATAACACAATAACTAAACATGAAAATAAGATTATCCTTCTATCCATTTTTATATTATAAACCCTTAACTTTTTATTCATTGAAACTACCTCTTTATTTGTAAATATATTATACATAAATTATACATAAAAAATTATTTTTATGTAATAACAAATATAGTATAATTAAATTCGATAAATAAAACAAATTTTATTTGCTATTTTTTTTATTTTTTTTTGTTTTATTTATTATCATTTTATTATATAATATGATTTAGAGATAAAATTTTTATAAAACTTGAAATTTTAAGAAGGGAGATAATAAATGAATATTTCAAAGTCATTGGTTGTAATAATAATTACTATCTTTTTACTACTGCCTCACATTGGCTATACAGACCGAATAGATGTCGATTATGATTATATAATTTGGGCGATTGATTATACTCTCGATGATATGGCTCCAGGGAGATTCGCCCATCTTTATGGGGCAGACCGTGATGGTAACGGACTTAAAGAAGAAGATCATTTAGGGCTCTTATCTGCAGTATTACTAAATAATTCGCCTGACCTTCCTCTTGCAAGAGTCATCGCTATTCAAGAGGGATTTCGAGCAAATATGCAACAAGTAGAAAGAGATTTAAATATTACTATAAATGTCCTTGGACAAACCTTTCATTTTGATGTTATTAACGAATTACGAAATGAAGATCCTCTACTTGCTTTTGCTGTCCAATATTTTTTAGCCGGTTATATGACATGTGGAGACTCTGTAACTTTTAACTTTCTTAATAGTTTTTTAAAAGACCTCGTGCGATATTTTGCAGAGCGTGAAGGTTATGGTTGGGCATTAGACTATATTAATTTAAATGATTATATTAATTTTGGACCGAGTAGATATGTCACATTTGGTAATACTGGAACAAATTACTTAGGGGCCGGTGGAGATATAGAAGGTGACGGGGTAAGCAATATTCAAGAGTATTCTGGTTCAGGAACACGAGAAGTATGGTTTTCAAGATGCAATATTGTACCGCCTCCGAGGATAGTGGGGATATGGGCAAATCCGGGTGTTGTAGATACTGGTGACCAGGCAACGTTAACTGTTCAAGTAGTCGGAGGAAGTGGCCCACTTACGTTCCAATGGCTAAGAACAGATTCAAATGGGTATTCATTTCCATCCTCTTTTGAACTTGTCGGTCCTAATTCATCTACGTATGTCATTCCTTATGCAACTTCATTAGACAACGCTCGATTCTCTATTGCAGTTTCTGATTCCGCTTCGGTTTATAATCCATCTGCCCGATTAGGAGGACGACAATCATGGGGTGTCTATCTCGGTGTAAGAAGAGTTCCCTTACAAATATTAATTCAGCCTGTAGGCGGTCTGTACAATGTGGGCGAACAAGCCGTGCTCCTGTTTAAGGTAAAAGGAGGCACAACAGTTCCAACCTATTACTGGAGTCATAACGGAGTTGTTGAGGGACCGAATTCAAACCAGTGGATTATTAACCCTGTAACAGGTTCCAGTCAAGGGGCCTATCAATGCCGAGCAGTATCCGGAAGTGAACAAGTTATTTCGCAAGAAATATACCTTGACGTGTTCGGTGCTGGCGAAATAGTTCACTTTGAGGACCCTAATTTAGAGGCAGCCGTTAGAGATGCTCTTGGTTTTGACCAAACAAAAGAGATATATGAAGGCGATTTAGTGGCAATCAAAACTTTAAATGGCAAATCGCGTGGAATTCAAAACTTAGCAGGGATATACAAAATTAGAAACCTTGAGAATCTAAATCTATGGAATAATATTATTTCCGACTTATCTCCTTTAAGTTCTTTGTTTAATTTAAAAACATTGAACATTGGGAGAAATAACATAAGTGATATTTCGCCCTTACAAAACTTGGAGAGTTTAAATAATTTATACCTTTGGGACAATCAAATTACCGACCTTACTGCATTAATACAAAATAATGGGTTAGGTTCAGGTGATGAAATAGGATTAGAAGGGAACTCCTTACCAGAGTCTGTTATTTGTGAACAAATACCATTACTTGAAGAGAAAGGTTGTATAGTCCATTATGATGGTATCTGCCCATCATCCGGATTGGAAGGAACGTTAGAAGGTGAAGGCGAAGAAGAGGAGGGTGAAGGCGAAGAAGGTGAAGGACAGCCCACCGAAGGGGAAGGCGAAATACAATATCCTGAGTGTGACATTGAAATAAAGACAACACATTTTTCAACCTTATTAGACCCAGGAAATAGCTTCTTACCTTTGAATGTTCCTGTTTCAAAAATAATTAATAATGTTTGTGTTCGTGTAACAGTAACTCACTCTGATGTGAGCCAATTAAGAATGAAACTTATATCTCCAAATGGAACTGAAGTTCTTTTGTTCATTTCTTTGCCATTAGGTGGAGAAAATATGATAAATACTGTGTTTACTGATACGTCATCAGTACCCATCGATTCGGCTTCAAGTCCATATACAGGAGAATTTGCACCTATAATGCCTTTATCTACGTTCCAAGGAGAGAATATGTACGGAAGATGGACACTTCAGGTTGCGGATGCTGTCTCTGGAGAGGTAGGTCGTGTTGAAGAATGGGCTTTAATCTTCAACAAATGTCAGGAAGAAGGTGAAGGCACTACAGAAGGTCAAATAGAAGAAGGGACTATTGAAGGAATAACTGAAGGACAACCAGAAGAGGGTGAAGGAGAAATAATTTATCATCATAGTTTAGATTCGAATGGAAATTGGCAAATTGAACTTGTTGAACTTCTCCGTGCAATTCAGTTCTACAATGTTGGAGGATATTCTTGTAAACCGGGGACTGAAGATGGTTATGCTCCCATACCTGATGGACCAAGAAATTGTAGGAATCATTCTGCTGACTATAATCCAGCCGACTTCAATATTAATTTATATGAAGTGTTAAGAGTTATTCAACTATTTAATTCTGCTGGGGGATATTATCATTGTGACCCCAATAGTGAAGATGGCTTTGCTCCCGGATTAGAATAGATAAATATAACACAGTTTTTTTATATTATTTGTCGTATTTTCCCATTATCAATTGTGATGTAATTCGTGCAGATTCGTAAATTGTAGGTAATCCACTGCCTGGATGTGTTCCACCTCCTACCAGATAACAATGATCTATTTCTTCAAATTTATTATGCGGTCTAAAATACAGCATTTGTCCCAAATTATGAGCCAAATTAAATGTCGCTCCGTTATACACTCCTATTTGTTCCCAATCCAGTGGAGTTATACAATGCTCTACTTCGATGTGATTATCTATATCTTTCATGGTGGTTCTCTCTTTAATTCTATCTATAACCTTATTTCTGTATTCCTGTCTAATGTCTTCCCACTTAATACCAGAGGTATTATTTGGAACAGGAACCAATACGTAAAGAGCAGAATGTCCTTCAGGTGCAAGTGTTTTGTCTAATAAACTTGCATTTCGTATATAGAAAGAAAAATCTTCTGACAATACCTTACGATTTGCAATGTCTTCCGTATTCTGATAGTAATTGTCAGCAAAATGGATTGTGTGGTGCACTTCATCATATAGTTTATCCAAACCAAGATATAGCATAAATGTAGAACATGAATATTTCTTTTTCTTTAATTTATCTGGTGCATATTTTTTCAATAAATCCCCTTTAAACAAACTACTCATAGCATACGCAAAATCTGCATTAATAATAACTTCATCCGCTTTGATTTTTGTTCCATCTTCTAAAACGACACCATGAGCAGACCCATTATCGACAACAACCCGTTCTACTTTTGTATTTGTATATATTTCTCCTCCATATTCATTTATCACCTTTGCCATAGAACTTGAAATTTCAGATAAACCTCCCTCGACATGGTCAATTCCAAATTCATGTTCTACATAAGCAATCATAGCAAAAGCGCCGGGACATTTCCATGGTGACATCCCCAAGTATTTACTTTGGAAACAAAAACAGATACGAAGATTTTCCTCTTTATAGTAATCTGAAAGCACATCGTTTACTGTTCTTCCAATAGCAAGATGTGGTAGTGCAAACATTAAATCTTTTCCTACCATGTCAAATATCGAAAGATACGGCTTTTCTAAACATTTTCTCATATATTTAAACCGATTGGCTTCCCTCTTCATAAAATATTTAAAGCCCTCGCCTCCATTTGGAAATAATTTTTCAATTCTGTCAGCCATTTCTTTATGGTCGTCTGTAACATCCAGATAAAAATCTTTAAATGCCAATCGATACATAGGATTTAATTTATAAATTTTAAGGTAATCATGTACATCTCTCCCTGCTAATTGGAACACTTGTTCCAGGACATAACGCATCATCAAAAAAGTAGGTCCTAAATCAAATTTATAATTTCCAAATTGTAAATATTTATTTCTTCCTCCAACGATTGGATCTTTCTCAAAGATTGTCACCTTAAAACCATGACTTGCAAGTATCATTCCAGCGGTTAAACCTCCTGGGCCTGCTCCTATAATTACGATGTGCGGTGAGTTCATATATAAACGTTCTCCTTTCTAAATCAAGGTTTATCCTCACTCATGATTACACGCAAAACCATATTCGCTTGCATATGTGCAACAATACCTACTCTGGGAGACATTAATCCTACACCCTGCATTGCTGAATGTTCCTCATCACCAACAACATAAAAATATGGAGTAATTTTTCGAACTCGAATTGTGTTAGATGAATAATATCCTGCAACTCCGGAGGCACTAATTATCGACTTTTTAGGATATATTTTTTGAAAATTTTCTATTAACATTCGTTTAGCAATATCTGTATCAAATGCTTCTACAAGAATATCTATATCCGAAAATAATTCGGCTATGTTCGTTTCATCTACTTTAATGGTATGGACCACAACATTAACATACGGATTTATCTCGTAAATCATCTGTTTCATCACTTCTGTTTTAAACAACCCTATATGACGTAAAAAATAATGTTGACGATTTAAATTACTGGGTTCAACTACATCGAAATCAACGAGCACCAATTTGCCTATACCTACTCGTGCCAGTGCTATCGCAACATTGGAACCAAGCCCTCCTAATCCAGCAATTCCCACAGAACTGTTCTTAATTTTCTTATGAACACCTGGCGTATGCCTTGCAACCATTAAGGTTTCTAACTCATCTTCAGAAGGTATTTCCCCTTTTTTTATTAAGACGATTCTATCCCCTTCTAAAACTTTTTGTGACAAATTATCAACAGAAATTGGAAACCCATTTAATATTACTAAATCTGCGGTGGGTTTAAATTTTTGTTTAATGTCGTCTAATGTTACCCCCTCTGAGAATTCATATTGTTTTTCATTAACAAAAACTTTAATCACATAAGTAGCCTCAATTATATTTTCTGAAAAATCTTCAATTTTCCACGGTAAACATCTGCAATTACAGCTAAAATAATTACAGCACCGGTTATAACTCTCTTCCAAGGCTCCGGCACACCAATTTGCACAAGTCCTACTTCTAACGTTGCTATAATAATAACACCCAACACCGTTCCAATAACTGAGCCTTTTCCGCCACTTAGGCTATTACCTCCAATAACTGCTGAAGCAATGGCTGATAATTCGTACCCAATTCCTGCATTAGGGTCGGACGAACTTAATCGTGCACAGTGCAACAACCCTGCAAGAGCAGATAAGAAACCGGAAATAACATAAACAGAAAATATTAATTTTCGGGTATTTATTCCAGATAAATGAGCGGTTTCTTCCTTCGCACCAACGGCAAAACAATGCCGACCAAAAGGAGTATTTACTAATAGAATATGGGCAATGATAACTATTACCATTGCTAAAAAAAGAGGTAAACGTATTCCAAACAAATTTGGTTCAGCAATATTATCAAGGGTAGAACTTAAATACTGTGTTTGTGATTTAGTGAATAAATAAGTAAGTCCCCTACCTGCCTCTAACATCCCCAAAGTCACAATAAAAGCAGGAATACGCCATTGAGTTATAATAAACCCATTAATAGTTCCACAAATAACCCCCGTTACTAAACAAGCAACAATCGCCAGTGGTAATGGATATTTTTGAACGAGTAAAATACCTAATACAGCTCCAGACAACCCTAACACCGAACCAACCGAAAGGTCAATCCCTCCAATAATTAATACCATTGACATACCAATGGACAAAAGCAAAATGTGTGGTATTTGATTCAAAATAGTTATCAATGTGGAATAAGAAAAAAAGTACTGAGATTTTAAACTAAAAAATCCAATTAGTAGGCAAAGTGCTAACAGTAATCCTATTTGTTCTTTTACAAAATTAATAATTATCTTCATGCTCAAATTTCTTTTACTTTTTTACTACTAAATCAACAGGTGTTTCTTTATCTGCGGGTATATTTTTTGTGTTTAGACATTCTAAGGCATATTCTATACCATAAATAGCCAACTGGTCTGCATGTTGGTCCGCCGTTGCTAATAATTCACCTTTTTCCAACAACTCATTTGCTGCTGAAATATTATCGAAACCAACAACTTTTACTTTATCAATAAGTCCCACTGCTTTTAATGCAGATATTGTCCCTAATGCCATACTATCATTTGCACAGAAAATCCCTTTGATTTCCGGTTTTTCTGTCATCAATGCGGACACTACTTTATTTGCTTTTGACATTTCCCAATCACCATTTTCTTCTGCAACTAACTTTAGCCCTCGCTCTTGAATGGCATCTAAAAACCCTAATCGTCTTTGGATTGCATTATAAGCGGTGGGGACACCATTAATTATAGCCACTGCATCGCCGGGTTGTAACTGTTGATCAAGATAATCACCCACTTTTTTTGCCCCTTTACGATTATCTGGACCTACAAAGGGAATCTGTACCTCATTTTCGCGGACGACATCAGTATCAAAACGATTATCAATATTGATAACAATGATACCTGCTTTCAATGCCTTCTTACATACTGGTACTAATGCTTTTGAATCTGCTGGGGCAATAACGATAGCGTCGACACGTTGTCCTATCATATTTTCTACCAATTGCACTTGACGATTTATGTCTAATTCATCTTTAATACCTTCAACAATCAATTCGTATTCAGAAGAATGCTCCTTATTATGCCTCCTTGCACCCTCTTCCATTGTTTTAAAAAATTCATTTGCCAACGATTTCATTATTAAGGCAATTCGTGGTTTTTCCCTTTTTGTGCCTTTATCCTCTGCATTTTGGACTTTTCCACAACCTACGACAATCATTAACAAACACACAAACATTGTGACATAAACACCAAACACACACGTATTCGTTCCTTTATTCTTCATAACCATACTCCTTATACTTTATTTTTACCATGCGGTACCATATTTACTTGCTAATAAATCAGCCGTATATGGTCCATCTGAACCAAATGGATATATTACAGGCTGAATTCGTTTCTTCTCCATCTCATGTAAAACAGGACTAAAAATATCCCATGCTGCTTCTAACTCATCGGAACGGATAAATAAACTTTTATCTCCACGAATTATATCTAATAACAGTAGTTCGTATGCATCCGGAACAGGTGTTACAAATGCAGATTCATAGGACAAATCAAGATTAGATTCTCCAAGCACAAGTGACAATCCAGGAATTTTATTAACAATCCTTAAAGCAATCATAGCATCTGGCTGAACTCGAATAATTAATTCATTAGGTAAAAGTTGTGGTGCTGTCTCTGTAAAAATATTTCCTGGAACTTCCCTATACTGAATTTTTATTTCCGTCATCCTTTTTGATAATCCTTTTCCTGCTCTCAGTAAAAAGGGAACTCCATCCCATCTCCGATTTTTAACAAATAAAGATACTGCTGCATAGGTAGGGGTAATTGAATCTTTTGGAACCCCTTCTTCTTCGCGATATCCATGTTTAACCTCACATTTCTTACACTGCAAAATACCAGGACCATACTGCCCTATAACCAATTGCGATAATGTAATAGGAGAAATACATCTTAACACCTTTACTTTTTCATCACGAATATAATCCGCTTCTAATTTTATAGGCTGTTCCATTGCAACTAATGCGACCATCTGCAACAAATGATTTTGCATTACATCCCTAATTATTCCATATTCATCAAAATATCCACCTCGACCTTCAATACCAATATCCTCCATCCATGATATACGGACATTTTGTATATACTGCCGATTCCATAGCGGTTCCAGTATTAAATTAGCAAATCGCAAAACCATTAGATTTTGAATCACCTCTTTCGCAAGATAATGGTCAATACGATATACTTGTTCTTCTCTAAAAACTTTCTGCAATCCTGCGGTTAACTCATCAGAACTCTCTCTATCCCTTCCAAATGGTTTTTCTACCACAACCCGTGTCCATACATCTTCCCCTTGACTATGGATAAGATTAGAGTGGGCAAGGGCATTCGATACTGTTAGAAATAAGAATGGAGGTATAGCAAGATAATAAATCTTATTCGATAACTTCCCTTCTTCCAACTCCTTTATTAACTTTCCTATCTTTTCATAATCCTGATACTCATCATAATTACCTCTACAGTAAAAACATCTCGTTAAAAATTCATCTAAATCTTGGGTATTGTGAGCCTGACTCAATAAAAAAGCCCTTATCTTCTCTCGAAATGACTCGTTATTCATATCCGTTCTTGCAAAGCCAATAATTCTAAATTTCTGAGGCAATAATTTTTTAGCAAACAATGCATAAAAAGCGGGGAATATCTTACGTAACGAAAGGTCACCTGAAGCCCCTATAACTACAACCGTTAAATTTTTTTGTAATGATGAATTACTAATAGGCATAATACAAACAATCCTATCTATTTTTAAACACCCTATAAAATCAATTAAAATAACATTAAAATCATAATTTATATTTTATAATCATAACAAGCGGGAATTAAGATAATACACAAAACTATTATAGTAAAATCCAAAAAGGAGAAATAGAATGAAAAAAAATAACAAAATTTGGGTCTTTTTTTTATTTGTATGTCTAATAACACCTATCCTCTTTTCATGCAGTAAACCAGCACCCAAAGAACCATTAAAAGAAACTCAAATTTATGGTAATCCCGACCAACTAATATCACGTTCACTTTTAACATTTCAACCCCAAGCTGATACATTTGCCCTCATTTCCCCTTCCGTTACACAAATAATACATATCCTTTCTAAAATAAACTCATTTGCTGAAAATAAAGTATTAAACAATATAATAAATCAACCTATTATTTCAATGTTATTAAAAGGGAAAGAAGACCAATCCTTTGAAACTTCTTTAAAGTCCATCGGTATCAATATCGACAACCCTTGTGCATTTTTCTATACCCCTAATGATAAGTGGCAAATAGTTTTGCCAACCAATAACTTAGATGCTTTCGCAAAAGTTTTCCCCGATGCTAAAAAAACATCATTAAAAACTTCGTGGTATTGGTTCATATCCGCACCCTATTCAGCTTATTGGGATAATAAAAACAAATTTGGATTTATGTTATATAGAAATCACATAGTATGTTCAAATGATTTATCCCTTCTTACACAAACCATACTAAGAGAAAATATCCTTCCGTCCTACAACTATGGGCTTTATGGAAAACCCATTTTAGGGACAAATGAAATTGCTATTCTTTTATCTATTTCAGATGAACTAAAGAAAAAAGTATCCGAGGACTCTTACGAACCTAACTGGTTCAAAGCTGTTACCCTTACATTAGGTAGGGATTATGATGAATTCTGTGCTGTTATAAATCCAAATAGCGATTTTACTGAAATCGCTTTTTCTGTTCATTCACTACCAAATATGGTTAATAAATCAAAAAAACCAGAACTTACCCTTTCAAAATTCTTGCCTGATAACAGTCTATTAACCCTTGATTTAGCCTTAACTAATGCTATAAGAGAGTTTTTGCCAAACTTGCTTCGGCAAGACACAAAAGGAGACTTGAAGACGAAATTTAATAAACTAACTGGCATAGTCACCTCTCCCCTAATCTCGGATGAATTGTCTATTGGCATATATCCCAGTAGCGAGTTATATCCAGACATTGTTTTCTGTGCTAAATCCAAACAAGTAGAAAATGCTAAAGGACTACTTAAAGCAGTTGCTGTTGATGATGAACCTATTGGCGACTTTAGCACATTAAAAGCAGACTTATCTGTAATGCTAAAACTGCCTCTAACATTAAATATAGGCTTTAAAGACCCTTATATTGTTCTAACCAATAACAGAACCAAACTTATTAGTCTTGCTGATAAAGTCGCTTTAGATGTAATAAAACCTGAAGAGTCTGGAGAATCGGAATCCTTAGAAAACTCAGACCAGTCAGAAAAACAGACACAGTCTAATACTAATAATGAATGCCCTTATGGTTTCTTAAAAATCGATACGAACAATATAAAATTATTTCTCGAAGCCAATAAAAATCTATTAGAATCTAATAATTTAGAACCACTGACCCAAATTTTACCTAACATCCCCGAGATTTGTCTTTATGAAAAAGATTCATGGTACCTTATGAAAGCCAAAATAACAATGTAAAGAAATAGTAAATATGGATATTAAAAAAGAAATTCTTATCATCTGGAAAGATAAATCTGTAAAAGGCATCCTCAATTCATCACCCACTGCTGAGAAACTATGGGAAGCATTGCCCGTAAAATCCTTAGCCCAACGCTGGGGAGATGAAATATATTTTAATGTGCCTATCAAAGCGACCTTGGAAAATAACGCAACAGATGTTGTCCCACCAGGAACCATTTGTTTCTGGGTAGAAGGTAATTCAGTAGCCATACCTTTTGGGAAAACCCCTATATCGAGAGGAAACGAATGCAGACTAATAACTGCTGTAAATATATTAGGAACCATATCCGACTCCCCTAACACATTATCCTCAATTTCTGAAGGTATGCAAATCGAGATTAGGAAATTTAAAGAATAAAATGCCTACATCCTTTTTGGAGGGCTAAAGGTGAAATTTATTAATTGGTACTGGAACACATTTTTAGACAAAGTAATCAATACGGTAGAGAATTATATCGGTTATGAACTTATCGAACCTTGGGCACCCATTATTGTAAAAGGTACGATTACCTTTCTAATCTTTTTACTTTTTTATGAAATATACCTTCGTATTCGCCGTTTTTGGAGAAATCGCAAATTTATAGCAGAGAGCACACCTGTAATACCTCCAGCATCTGAAACCATAGATAAACAATCTGAATTTATCCAAGAACTGGAATCGCTTAAAGCACCTCAACAAACTATAGAACGGCTAAAAAAAGAAAAGAAATTCGAACAATTAGGTGAAGTGTATGTATCTATGCAAAAATATAAAGAAGCAGGTTGGGCATTCGAAAAAGCAGGTATGCTCAAGAGGTCTGCTACAGAGTATGCAAAAGCAGGATACACTGTATATTCTGCAAAATTATTATTAAAAGCAGGTGAGCCAGAACAATGTGCTAATCTACTTGTAAGTATCGGAAAAACAAAAAAAGCTGCACAATGGTTAGAAAAGAAAAACTACTTAGAAATGGCAAGTTTTTTATGGTGGGAAGCGGGTTATTATGAAAGAGCAATTCGGATATGGTTAAATTTAATGAACAATCTTCCAACCAATTCAACTCAAAAAAGCAATCTTTGTAATAAGATTGTCCAACATATTTATAAAACAGGCATTAATATTATTCCAGAAAAATATAAAAAATTACTTTTGGAACCTTTAAGCCAACAAATGATACTTGAAAAAAGATACGACCTTGCCGTTGACCTATTGAGACAATGCGGGGAACAACAAAAAGCACAATTACTAATACAACAGTTGACCAAAAGACAATAACCAAATTGGATTTTTATAAAGGTTCACTACAATAATCTATTTCGCACACGAGTGTATGAAATCCAAAATTTCCGTAACCTATCCAAAATTTTACTATCAAATTTTATAGGGGAAAATACCGCAGTTTGATATAAAAGAGTAAGTTCTTCAATTTCTTCTCTTAATACTTCTAAAACATTAGGCAAATTCGCCAAAAATTCTAAGGGCGTCTCATTTAATTTTTTAGGAACACCCAAATCCTCAGCCAAAGCACATAAAGCTTGATATGCATACTCAATATGCTCATTAGGTGTGAACTTTTGACTCATATTAGGGTCTGATAACGAATTTACAAATTTAATAGATTTAGAAGACTTAATTGATATTTTCCTTTTTATCTTCACCTTTCCTTTTCGCCTCTCCAAAAGTTTCATAAGCCATCTAACGAGAAATCCACCTCGTTGTAACGATACTTGCCACCAATGGACAATAAATCTTTTTACTGCGGAAAAAGCAACCCATGAACTAACAAATATAAGTATAAAAATCACGACATATCTCAATTTTTGAAGTATCATTTGCTGTTGCCATATTTCAACAACTGGTGCTACAACAATTGGATTTAACTGAAAATGACTATTACGCACCCAAGGGTCGGTTTGATGTTCCGCAACATAAAAGGGTTTTGGCAATGTTGGAAGCGGTAAAAATGTGGCACACACCATAGCAACAACGATAATTGCTATACCTAATAACACCCATGTTACACCTAACATCGAAGGAACATATACCCTTCGATTTTTGTAATATTCCCTGAGACCACCCAAACTGGTCATAACTAACAAAGTCATAGATGAAAATACAAAGAGTCCTAAATAAACCCAACCGACATTAACCATCTGTTCTCCACCATTTACAAGTATTCTCAGTCCTAACGAAAAAATTCCAAGAACAGGAATGCTAAAAAATAATACAGAGATACCTGCGGGAATACGTGATAACCTTTCACCAAAACCCATAATATTAAATGTGATATCTTTTACTGATGGGTCCTTAAAAGACAATTGTGTAGGGTCTACTGCCTCTAACTCGTAAAAAAGTTCTGTCCCCATTTTTTCTTTCTGATGTGCTGTTTCCTCTTTCCTAACCGTTTTCTGAAATGCCTTATTTACACTGGTAGCAATACCGATTTCTCCCGCATTCGGATTCTCATCAATACAACATTCATACGTTATTCTATTTGTTAACCACCATAAAAAAATGACAACTCCCATATTAGATAGAAAAGCCAAAAAACTATTTCCAGTGACAAGATTATAGATAACAGAGCCTGTTCCATATACAGAAGTACTTACCATCACATATAAACTTATAGCCAAAGCTAGACCTGCACCATAACTTATCCCACTCTCAACACTCTCCGTAGCAAATATTCTATTTACACCTACAATCCCTAAAACTAAGAAAAAAACAACAAATCTCAAATTAATATCATTGACTTCTGTATAAATATAGCGAACATCTAACAAAAAAAAGACTATAGACCATAGCAAAACTAAAATTAGAAAAGGATTAACAATGCTAAGCAAAGTGTCTGTTAATGTCCACTCTGTACCAACAATATATTCTCCGCTATATTTCGTTTTAACATTTAATTTCGTAAAATCCGTAGAAACAAGGACGGGTGGCTGTTCTTCCTGTTCTTTTTCGTCAGATGTGACTTTTTCTTCTTTACTGTCACTCCATGACAAACTACCATCTTCCATCCAATCTGGGATTCTCATCGTTATACTCCAATCTTTTGAGGAGCAATATAGAACAAATCTTGTTCATGCTGAATATGAAAAATATGGATGCCAAATTTACCTACCTTCACAACAGATTCCTTATATGCATCATCATCTTTAATTAAAAATACAGTGATAATAAAACCGTTAGCCCTTAAATTCTCCACAACAGATGCAAGGTCATCAGATACTTGAGGAACGATTAAAATCAATGCATTGTCTCTCGGAAAATAGGGAGCTGTCATTTGTAAGAGATATGGGATATCAACCTTTTTTCCTGGTATCACACGAGCTAAATTTTCTAATATCTTTTGCAACTGAACAGGCGACCTACGGGTAGGAACTATTAATGGACTTAAATGTTCTGGTTGTTGTTCCTGAATAATTTTTGTGACAAGGTCATCGCGAGCCATGGACACTTCACTTTTCCTTTTATATTCTGCGGTATCACTTGCATCCATTCCATTTGTAACAAAGCCTACAGGCTCACCAGAAAGATGAAGTAGATATGCGATGGAAGCTGTGGTTGTAATAGCCAATTCCATCCGTTCTTCTCTACTCTGGGGCAAATAATTATCCTCAAACATATCGAGAACAAGAGTTGCCCCAATTACTGTTGCAGGTTCATATGTTTTAACCTGTAACTTGTTAGCCTTAGCTGAGACTTTCCAGTGAATCGATTTTAAGGGATCACCAGGCGTATATTCTCTTATCCCGTAAATTCTTGTTGGGTCCTCATAGATTTTATGGGATACACGAACAGGTCCATGAGGTCTTCGTGTAGAAACCTGAAAACTTTTGATATAAACTACGGAGGGTAGTACAGTAATATATTCTTGATTCTCATCCGTACGGAATCGCCGTTGCAATCCAAAAAAATCACCTGTTTCCATCACTAATGGACCTATACGATGATAACCTCTCCTTGGACATCTAAGTTTGTATGAAATAGGCATCATCTCATCTGGTTTTAAGATAAATAATTGTGCATTTGACCCTATAATTTCACACCCTGACGGAGTTATATCCTCAACATACAACCACGGGATTGGTAACCAAAATTTATTGTGTACAAAAACAGTAACTTCTACTTCCTGTCCCTCATTTATTACTACAGGCTTTACAATGCGATTACAATCAATAACTCTTAACCACAAACGGTTTAGAATACTTGACAAAATAAACACAATTAAAAAAACATAAATTGCATAGACTAAATAAATACTTTGTGCAAGAAATCCCAAAGATAACATTATCAAAAGCAATACCAGCCAAAATAATTGAACTATTAAATTATCTTTCTTACTCATTTAATCTTATTTCATTATTTATTTTTTTGACAAGAATGTATAAAATCAATAATAATTGTTAATGCAACGACATTTTTCAATTTATTATAACTGAAAGCAATTTAATGAATATATAAAAAATATAATTTAACTTATAAGGAGCGTTAATATGAGTCAAGAAATTAAACCGACAAAACTGTTTGTAGGAAGCTGTACCGCTTTGGTAGCAACAGCCATGACATTTGCTGTATTAAGTGCCATTATGAACCCATTAAAACAACAATTTTTACTAACCAATGAACAGGCTGGATGGATAGGTGGAGCAGGCCTTTGGGGCTTCCCAATTTCTATTTTAATATTCGGCCCCTTATGCTCGGTATTAGGCATTCGTTTCCTACTTCGATTAGCTTTTGTCTTCTTCGTAAGCGGGATTTCACTCATGATTTTTGCAAATGGCTTCTGGATGCTATTCTTCGGGGCACTTACAATTGCATTTGCCAACGGACTTGTCGAAGGGGCATGCAATCCCTTAGTTGCCACACTATATCCTGACAAAAAAACACAAAAACTAAATCAGTTCCATGTGTGGTTTCCAGGAGGAATAGTTATTGGCGGTTTACTGTGTTATTTCCTTGACAAAGTAGGGATTACTTCCTGGCAACTTAAAGTTGGTTCTATTTTAATACCTACGTTCGCTTACGCTGTTATTATGCTTATGGAAAACTTCCCAGAAACAGAACGAGCTCAATCTGGCGTAAGTTTTGGCGAAATGATAAAAGAGACATTGGGAAGACCCCTTTTCATTTTGCTATTTATTTGCATGATGATGACTGCATCTGTGGAATTAGGTCCTAACCGTTGGATACCTGCGGTTCTTGAATCTGGAGGAATCCCAGGAATGTTAGTCTTAGTTTGGACAAGTTTACTAATGGCATTGCTAAGACAATTTTCAGGACCTGTTGTAAATAAGTTATCCCCAACAGGAATGTTGTTAAGCTCAGCAATCTTATCAGGTATAGGACTTTATATGCTCAGTTTTGCAAATAGTTATACATCTATTTTTATAGCCGATACGGTTTTCGCTCTCGGCGTTTGTTATTTTTGGCCTACTATGTTAGGTGTTGCATCAGAAAGAGTCCCCAAAGGTGGTGAATTTGCACTTGCATTATTAGGAGTGGCTGGGAATGTGGCTGTTGGACTTATAACAATACCCTTAATGGGTAGAGTAGCGGATTACTATGGACATGAAAAATTTGAGTTACAGAAAACTATTGCAATTGTACAAGAAGTATCACAAGTTTTTCCTGATTATAAGAAGGGTAGACCTGAACGTGAGCAAATAGCTATCGATAACCTAATTAACGAAGCCAAAAACATTGAAAATTACTATAAGACTAACAATAAACTTCCAGAGATTAAAACCGCAAATCTCCTTAGGGCTATCCAATTATTAGCCCCTGAAAATGCAAATATCGGCAAATCCGCTAAGGAACTACTCAACCCTGCTGACCTCTATGGAGGACGAATTGCTTTCCGATATGTTTCCGCACTTTGCATTATTCTTGTGATTGTCTTTGGGCTAATTTATGGACGAGATGTCATGCAAGGTGGCTATAAAGCTGAAAAAATCGTCGGTTAGCGGGTTCTCAAATAGAATTGTTTAGGATATAAATTCGTTGGAAGAGATAGAACAACTTTTATCAACAATATCAAATTATGTATGGGGCTATCCTGCCATTGTTCTTCTATTAGGAACGCATATCTTCCTGACAATAAGACTACGATTTATCCAACGATATATCACAACAGCAATACGCTTTTCTTTAGCCCGACCCCAATCAGAACCTGGGGAAATTAGTCATTTTGCATCGCTGATGACAGCTCTTGCCGCTACTGTTGGCACTGGAAATATAATAGGTGTTGCAACCGCAATCTCAGCAGGTGGGCCAGGAGCGGTTTTCTGGATGTGGTTAACAGGAGTTTTTGGTTTTGCTACAAAATACTCCGAAGCTGTGCTATCTATCAAGTTTCGAGATAAAAATGAATTCGGCGAATTTGTAGGCGGTCCTATGTATGTCTTAGAAAAAGGGCTTAACTCTAAAATATTAGCCGTGCTTTTTGCTCTATTTACTGTGATAGCCTCTTTTGGTATAGGGAATATGGTTCAGTCCAATGCAATGTCTCAAACAATTGAAAATACATTTAGACTGCCCTCTGTAATCACAGGGATTATCACAGCCTTCCTTACTGCATTAGTAATTCTTGGAGGGATAAAAAGTATTGCCCGTGTATGTGAAATGTTAGTTCCTTTTATGGTGGTTTTTTATCTCTTTGGATGTATTGGCATTTTAATAATTAATTATCATCATCTTCCTGAGTCTCTCCTTCTAATTTTCAAATCTGCATTTACAGGACAATCTGCAATAGGCGGTTTTTTAGGGGCAGGTGTCCGTGAGGCAGTTCGGTTTGGTGTTGCTCGTGGTCTTTTCTCTAATGAAGCGGGATTAGGAAGTGCCCCTATTGTTGCGGCTGTTGCAAAAACAAAACATCCTGTCCAACAGGCTCTTGTATCCGCAACAGGCACATTTTGGGATACCGTCGTGATCTGCTTTATTACTGGACTCACATTAGTTTCATCAGGGGCTTGGAGTAAATCATCATCACCAATAGAAATAGCAAATATTGCATGGAGTAGTTATCCAATATTCGGTCCCATAGTGTTAACAATTGCTTTAATTTCATTCGTTTATTCAACTATTTTAGGTTGGTCATACTATGGAGAAAAGGCTTGGGAATATTTATTCAAAACAAAGAGGATTTTTATATACCGCTGGATGTGGGTAATTGCAGTATTTATAGGAGCCAACTTAAAACTAAATATTGTGTGGACATTAGCAGATATTGCAAATGCATTAATGGCTCTCCCTAATTTAATATCTATTGTTTTTTTAACCCCGTTAATTATCCATGAGACACAAGATTTTCTCAAACATAAATAAACTTATAAAAAAGTGGAGCGGGATACGGGTCTCGAACCCGCGACATCCAGCTTGGGAAGCTGGCACTCTACCAACTGAGTTAATCCCGCTCAATTCAAATACATTATATTAAAATTAATACACAAAATCAAGTAATTACATCATTCAAAAATTTTATTCTGACTCACCCCACCTTGGTTGAATCCTGAAGAATCCAGAGATATTCCCTATTTTTGCAAACACTGTAATTTCTTTAGGTTTTCTTTCATCAATTACTTTAGCTAACTCCTTAAATTCTTTAATAGAACTTATAGGATAATTCCCAATAGATTGAATAATAAAACCACGGGTTAATCTTGCGACTTGTGCTGGACTCCCTGATTTCACACGATAAACAAACACTCCTTGAACAGATTCATCTATGCTTAACGCTATTCTTAAATCTGGGGTTATCTCACGAATTGTTAGTCCAACAGATTCCCATTCATATTCCTCCGCTTCATAAGACCGTCTTGGGCGATTACTGAGCAATGTGGTCAATGTCATAGGTGTCCCATCTCGCAAAATTTCAATCTTTACATGGTTTCCAGCCCCAGCCTCTCGAACTAATTTTGTAAAACCAGTAACATCGCTATCATATTTTGCATGGATAGGTACTCCATTAAAATTGGTAATTATATCTCCAACTTTTAATCCACATTCTGAGGCTGGGGAAGGATTAACGACTGTAGCTACAATAAGTCCCCCTTCTTTAGGAAGTCCCCAGTACTCTGCGAAATCGTCAGTTAAAGGCTGAGTTATCACGCCAAGCCATGCCTCTTGTTCATCTTCTTTTAATTGGATTTTAGGTGGTTCTTCTAAATATTTCTTGAACAGTTCATACTGATATACCAATGGGTGCCCACTACGAGTATACACCTCGCCTCCTTCTGCCTTACTCAAATCAAATCCAATAACACCAACCACATCCCCTTGCTCATTTATCACAGGCGCTCCAACAAACCCCAGCCTGACATTTTCATCAATACAATATGTTAACCGCGGTTTTTCTAAAATAGCCCCTATATGTGCAGTCGTAATACAACGCACGTTATCCAATGTCTCCCCTAAAACACCTACCATAGCAATGGCAGAACCAACTCTTAATTGGGGGTCATTAGCAAATAATACAAAAGGGAATTTAATTCCTTCTTTATTCTCAATTTTTAAAAACAATACATTTATATCATCAGGTTTCTTCAATTTTGTAGCATTAAATTCCTTCTCCTCATTATTAATTTGAATTCGAACCCTAAAATTAAAGGATTCGATATTCTCCGTCTCAACGAACCCTGGCACCATAACCAAGCCATCGGAAGAAACAATTAAACCCAATGCATTCCCATCTCTACGGGATACCTCACCTGTAATTTGATTCATAACCTCTGATGAATATTGAATTAATGCCACTGATGGGGAGACTTTTTTATAAATCGTCTCTAATTGCTGTGATGTAAAACCTAAAATTACACTATGAATGGATATTACTGCAACAAACAAATTAATGCTCATCAGAATTTCTCCGTTTTTCCTCAATACCTTTTATCGTTAATCCATCAACCTTCATATCCTTTATTAGAATAAATCTCGTAACAACTCCTCGTTGAACAAACAACAGTATCTTTTGTTTATTGGTTTCAATAGCGTCCTGATATAATTTCAGGAACTGTTCGAGATTATTTACGGGTTGTTTTTCAAATTCTAAAATGACATCACCTGCAAGCAAACCAGAATTTTTGGCAATGCTTCCATCCTGTACCCCAGATATATATATTCCGTTTCTATTTGGTATTCTTAATCGTTTTAACATCTCATTGGTTATTTCGGATGCAGTAAACCCCCATTCTGTGAACTCAACTTCTTGTCCCTTATAAGGACTATATACCTCTGGTATTAAATGAAAATCTTTCGTCTCACCGTTTCGCATCACAGTTAATTGTGCTTCCTTGCCAGGCTCTAAATCTGCAAGTTTTTTACGCACAAGGGGCAAATCTTCCTGAAATCGTGCATGAATAGATTCATTGTTAACCGCAACCAAAATATCCCCAGACTGAATTCCTGCTTTATATGCAGGTGAGTCCACTTCCACATCAGAGATAACAACTCCCTTTTGATTCATATCTTCTGTTATTGCTTTCATTTCTTGCAAATTTATTCCTACCCAGCCTCTTTGTACTTTACCTGTTTTGATAATACTATCCACTACCTCCTTGGCAATATTAATTGGAATTGCAAAACCAACATTTTCCGCCCCTATTAGCATTCTCGAATTGATACCTATAACTTCACCTTTAAGGTTGACTAACGGCCCACCACTATTCCCTTGATTTATCGCCGCATCGGTTTGGATAAAATTATTAAACATTGAAATAACACCGCGTTGGTCTTCCAAATAGCGGTCTGTCATACTGATAATTCCCATAGAAACAGAACGAGCAAGCCCATGAGGACTACCCATTGCAAAGACAATTCCACCAACATCAATTTTGTCAGAATTACCCAGAACCACATACGGATACTTCTCATCTGCAGGAAGTTTTAACACAGCAATATCTGTAAAGGGGTCTGTACCAATAACATCAGCATCAACCTCTCGTTTATCACTTAAAATGCACTTCACCTTCTTGCTCTCCCCTACCACATGTTCATTCGTAATAACATAACCATCCGAGGAGATGATAAAACCACTACCAATAACTATTACTTCTTCTTTTTTACCTAACGTATATACTGGTTTTATAGGATTTAAATGAACTAAAGCAGGAATAACTTTCTCCTTTGCCTTAAATATTTTGTTTTGTGACACACTTCCATAAGAAAATGTAGCACAATTGACTTGAGTTAAAAGAAAAAATGTAAACCAACTAACTATAAAAAAATAACCTAAATTCCTTCGTTTGTTTTTCATAATAAGTTCCTATGTCGTTACCTAAATTATCTGGAAAAGTAAGTGTTTTTATATTTAACGATTAAATATAGCAAAATATTACTAAAAATAAATTGTCTATCTAAATCAATATGAAACGAGATTACTTAATTATTATATCAGGTTTACCCCGTTCGGGAACTTCCCTCGTTATGCAAATTCTCTATGCTGGTGGAATACCATTATTGTTCGACTCTGAACGACTACCCGATAATAACAATCCCTATGGTTATTATGAGCACTCTAAAATAAAAGCATTAACAAAAAACTCGGACCTCTCCTGGCTCAATTCATATCAAGGTTATGCAGTAAAAATTGTTTCTCCAACTCTTGCTAAATTGAACATCCAGTTTCCTGCACGAATTATTTTCATGATGCGTTCTATTCAAGAAATTATTGAATCGCAACAAAAAATGATAACAAGAAAAACACATTTAACATTAGAACAAATAAAAAGTGAAGACTTATACAAAATTTATGAAAAACATATCCAACAAACTCTAAATCTACTCCAAATAAATCCGTATTTAAAAATCTTAAAAATAGAGTTTTCAAATCTTTTCCATGACACCGATAACACTATTATGAAAATAATTCATTTCCTCGATGGTGAACTTGACATAGAAAAAATGAAGTCGGTGATTAACCCTGAACTATACCGATGTAAAGGGCAATAAATTTTATTCCGTCTTTTCGCGCATCATTGCATATCGTTCTAAACACAGATGTAAAATTACCAAATCAGACGAACGAATCCCAGGAATACGTGATGCTTGCCCTAAATTTGAAGGCTTTACCTCTTTTAATCTTTGCTTACTTTCTCGTGGTAACCCTTCGACCGAATCGTAATCAAAATCCTGAGGTATTAGCATATTTTCAGACTTCTTAAACTTCTCAACCATCTTTTCTTCCCGTTCAAAATACCCATGGTATTTGATTAGTATTTCTGCCAATTCTTCTGCCTCTACCGACATTTTTGTATCTCTCGGGAAAAAATTATAAAAGTCGCGTAAAGACACTTTAGGTCTTCTTACTAAAATACCTGCGGTTGTGGGATGGCTTAATGGAGGTTCTCCTAAACTCATCAACCATTCATTAATTTGCTTATTTGGTGTAATAACAAACTTTTCCAATCTCTCTACTTCCCTTTTTGCTTCATCTTGTTTCTTCCGTGCCCTTTCAATTATTTCATCATTCCTGAATCCATAATGTGCCAATCTTATATCCGCATTATCATGGCGAAGATGTAATCGATATTCAGCCCTTGACGTAAATAGTCGATACGGTTCCTTTACTCCTCTCGTCACAATATCATCCACCATCACCCCTATATATGCTTCATGACGCCCAATAATCAGCGGTCCTCTTCCCTCCAGATAACGCACAGCATTCAATAATGCATACAATCCTTGTGCACCTGCTTCCTCATATCCCGACGTACCATTAATCTGCCCCGCATGGAATAAACCATGAACTAATTTAGTTTCAAGGTTTAGTTTTAATTGAGTAGGCGGTATAAAATCATACTCCACTGCATAACCTGGACGTATAATTTCTGCATTCTCCAAACCTTTAATCGAATGTAACATTTCCAATTGAACATCTTCTGGCAAACTGGTAGATAGTCCATTAACATATACTTCGGCTGTGTTTATCCCTTCAGGCTCTAAAAAAATATGGTGACTTGTCTTCTCTGGAAATTTAACCACTTTATCTTCAATACTCGGACAATAACGCACACCTATCCCTGTTATTTTCCCAGAATATAATGGGGAACGGTCTAAATTTTTACGGATAATTTCATGGGTTCGCTCATTGGTATGGGTAATCCAGCAGGAAATTTTATTGGGGTTAAAACCTTCTATCGGTGTTGTAAATGAGAATGGTCTGGGTTTCTCATCCCCTTTTTGCTCTTCCAAGCCATCTAAACAAATACTACGGCGATGAATTCGTGCACATGTCCCTGTTTTAAGCCGTTGAACATCAAAACCTAACCTACGGTAACAATCACTCAAATAAGCAGAAGGTGGGTCTCCTGCTCGACCACCAATAATAGAGTGCATACCAAAATGTAATAGACCCGATAAAAATGTACCCGTACAAACAATAACAGTCCTACCCGTAATTTCTTCACCAGTAGTCAAACGAACACCAACAACTTCATTTTTATTAACAAGAATATCTTTCACTTCTCCTTGTTTCAAATATAAACCTTCCTGCATCTCACATATATGTTTCATATCTAATTGATAAAGAGTTCGGTCTGCTTGTGCCCTCGGCGAATGCACTGCTGGACCTTTAGAACGATTTAGCATTTTAAACTGAATTCCTGTTCGGTCTATACAACGTCCCATTTCTCCGCCCAGTGCATCTATTTCTCTCACTAACTGCCCTTTAGCAACCCCACCAATTGCTGGGTTGCACGACATTTTTCCAATATTATCAATTTGCAATGTAATCATAACTGTTCGGTAACCCAGTCGGGCTCCGCCCAATGAGGCTTCAATCCCTGCATGACCTCCCCCCACAACAATAATATCAAAATCTCGGATATTCATGTTCCCTCTTTTGTCAACAGAAAGTCAAAACAATCTGTATTTTTATTAGATATAATTTAATTTTTTTGATACAATGGAAATAACTACGTAAATACAATAATACCTTCGAAACAGGAGTAATAAGATGATTTACCATAAAAATTTTAAATTAGAAACTATTAAATATGCAATTTTATTCATAATAACCGTTATTCTTCATCTGTCATTAAATGCTCAATCACCAGTATTAAAAGCCATTCCCGAAGAAATTACCTTCCATAATTTAGAACAGGAAGTTCAAATAAACCTTTTCTTTAATAATCAACCCTTAAAAAAAGAAAATATAAAGCGGTGGTCTTTTCTTGCTGGCTCCAACCAATACAATCACATGATAACACTAAAACCTATAGAGGGTGGTATTCTTGTAAAGCCTGCATTGTTGGAAACAGGAACCTATGATTTATCCATTGAGACATCGGTCGGGAAATATCTTATAACTGTATATGCACCGTTAGATGAACTCCCCGATACATTAGAAAATCGTGCCAAACGTGAAGGAATCACAGTAAAAGAACTAAAACAGAGACTCGGTTTAGCCTCTCGTTCCAATAGAGTTAATCTTAGCATCAATGTTCCAGAAATGTACTATGAAGGCCAAACATTACAAATTCAGCTTGCTACTGACCCTGAACATTTCTACGTATGGCGAATAAATAATCAAGTAATAACACAAGGTGAAGGGAGAATAAACTTTGAATATACTTTCCCTGAGGCTGGCGAATACATTATAGAAGTCGAGGAAAGAGATGCTGATATTCCTTTGGGTAAAGCAAGTTCTAAAACGACAGTGGTTGCTTACCCTCCTGTTTTATATTCAGCAACACTAAAACAACCTGTAAAATTATCCGCCATAGAAGGATATAATTCGTATACATGGAAAGTAGATGGTACCGTCCAAAAAGAGACCTCGAACCAGATTACATTAAGATTCAATGCTGAAAAGAAATATACTGTCGAGTGCATTGCAAAAAGTCCAAAAAACGGACATCCAGATTCTTTTTTCAGAACAGTCTACGAAATTACCGTAAAAAAATAACTTGTCCTTTTACTTACTGTGCCACTTCAATAACAGTAATATCTGGTTCTTCTTTTCCTCTGACATAGCGAACAATTACAGGCTTATTTTCACTTATTAAACTTGACATAATAGATGTTAGGTCATTAATAGATGAAACTGATTTTCTCTGGATTTCAATAATAATATCGCCGGGAAGTAAACCTGCATCCTCTGCGGGACTTCCCTCTTCTATGGACTCAATTAAAATACCATTATATTCTGCACCTTGCTTTTCTTGTTGTTGCTTATTTACATCACCAAAATTCATACCCAAAAAACTTATTTTTTGTGGGATTGATTGAGTTACCTGCAGGTTTCTTTCTCCAAGTATGATAGGCAATGAAACTGTCTGTTCATCTCGCCAAATTTCAAGTGTAACCTCTGTTCCAGGCATATATGATGACACCGTGTTTACCAAATCTTGAGCATTTTCAACCTCGTGCTCGTTTACTTTCAAGATAACATCATAAACTTTTATCCCTGCTTTTTCGGCAGGTGTCCCTGGCTGGACTCTTTTTACAAAGGCACCACGTTGGGAAGGCATATTTAACGGTTTGTAATAGCGTTCCGCATCAGACACAGCAACCCCTAAATACCCCCTGATCACTTTGCCAGATTGTATTAACTGCGGGATAACGCGTTTTGCTGTATTTATCGGAATAGCAAAACCAATACGATTTGCACCTAACATTAGAGCCACATTAATACCTATCACTTCCCCCTTTATATTAGTTAATGGACCTCCACTATTTCCAAGATTAATCCCCGCATCAGTCTGAATTAAGTGCTGAAATGTTAACCCTTGAAGTTGAAGCTCCCTTAAGTTTTCACGACCTAACGCACTAATATGACCAAATGAAACGGAACCTTCAAGCCCACGAGCACTACCAATTGCCGCTACAAATTGCCCTACCTTCAACTGGTCTGAGTCACCAAGAACCACAGGTATTAACTCTTCTTCTGGTTCAATCTTAAGCACCGCAAGGTCAGCTTCCGAATCGGTGCCAATCACTTTCGCAGGGTATTTTTTGCCTGATACCGTCTTAACGGTAATCTTATCAGCATCTTCTACTACATGGTTGTTTGTTACAATATATCCATCTTTTGAATAGATAAAACCAGAACCTGTTCCCATTACTTTTTGCATCTGTTTTGGAGGCGGTGTTTTAGGAAGTTTCTCACCTTCAGGAAGAGGAAGACCGAATTGTTTAAAAAGTTCTTCTCTATCTACTCCCAATGAACTGACCTGCGACTCTCTCTCGATATTTACAACAGAGCGACCTACTTTTTCATGAATCTCAATAAACTTGTTTTCTATCTCCTCTAAAATATCTGCATAACATATTCCAAATAACAAATTAAAAAATAATAAATAGACAAAAATTGACAATGACCAAAAATAGAGTGTTTTTTTCATGTTTTTTACTCCTGTTTAGTGGTTGAAGAGTCGATAGACTCTAATAATCCAGCACGAATAGCCGTTTGCAATATTCTATGTGTAATTTTAGCACCTTGAAACTGAACATAAAAAGAGTCACGAACACGGTATGCCCCAGTATTAATTCGGGCTATAAATATATCCATACCCATAATAGAAAAAGCAGAGGCAATGTCATAAAGCAACCCTGTTCGGTCAGTTGTTTCAATATCTATAACAGTATGAAAAGCAGAAGATTTATTATCAAATCGGATATAAGTACGAAGTGGAGCTGTTGACTTTTTTAAGGCAAACAATTTAGTTCGTGTTTTATCAACAAGAACCTGAACATCTTTACCATCAAGAATCACTGACCTCAACGTCTTCTCTATAGCTAATATTTGCCCCGCTGTTAAAGGCCTTTGTTGGACTGCATCACGAACAAGGAAACAATCTACAACCCAGTTATCTTCCCGTGTATATAAAGAAGCACTATATATATCAATAAGTTGTGAAGCAAAGCATCCTGCAATTTGTGAAAATAGTCCCCGTTTATCACGCGTTGCAATAACAAAATGGCTCATACCGATACTGTCATTTGACCAACAACGAATCGCTAATTTTTCTCGTTGTGCTTCATACACACAGCCAATATGTATAATGACTTCTTCTGGAGAAAATGCATCCAGATAACCTGAGCCCATAGAATTTAGATGATATTCCAATTCATCTCGGTTTATATTAGGTGATTTCTCAACAATCTGTTCTATCCGTTTGATAAAATACTCTTCCTGTGAATAATCTTGAACAGATATTTGATTTATTACTGCAAGTGTTTTTAAAAATAGTCTTATTAACAGGGAACCCTTCCATTCGTTCCATACATTTGGACCTACTGCACAAAGGTCAGCATAACTCATAATTAATAATTCTTTTATATATTTCTCATTATTTACCACAGATAAAAATGCTTGGATTATCTCAATATCATCAATATCTCTGTTTAACGCGACATCTATCATAAGTTGATGATTCTCTACAAGAAAAGCGACATGCTCTATATCATCATCACTAAGCCCCATACGACTACATATAGTTCTCGCTATCTGAACCCCTGCTTCGATATGACTTTCTCCTTCAACTTTTCCCAAATCATGCAAAAGAATTGATAATATTAAATATTCTGGCTGTTCAATCTCTTTCAATGTTTTCCGTAATACATCACCGATAGTACCTTCTAAATGAGGTATTTTTTCAAGAGCCTCAACCGCTCTTATAATATGTTCATTAACAGGATAACTATGGAAATTTTTATAACGAATTATCCCCTGAACAGCCCCAAATTCAGGCAGATATTGGGACAGCACCCCTAATTTTTCCATCTCACGAAAAGTAAACCCAGCTGATAAAGGTGTACTACAAATTGCTAAAAAGTATTTGGTAACGACTTCATTACTCCGAAAACTATCATTAATCAGATATAAATACTTTTGTATCCAATCTTGAAAAGTATATCCTAAGGGTATTTTTCTGCGAGAAACTTCCCAAAACAATTCCATTATCCGAACAGGATTTTCTACGAACCAATTACTATCATCTATTTTAGGTGTTAAATATCTGTTATAGATAACATAGTTTGATTTTTCATCTAATCCACTTGTAGATAACTCATACACCCCATGCACATATTTTTTTTGTTCTACCCTACGAACAATATATTCAAATAACCATCGAATTTGGCGTGTCGCAGAATAAAAGTCCTGCATAAATCGTTCAATGGCTTCTTCAGCAGAATCTTTATAATTAAATACCTGAGATATATGATACTGCATCTCAAAGGTTAATAGGTCCCATGCTTTGCCTTTCGTAAAGTGGAGTTCGTTCCTTATTTTCCATAAAAAATCAAGACTATCTGAAAGAACTAAATAATCAGAATTTTCTATATAATTACTTTTCTGTATATCATCGAGATTTTTTGCAGGTCTATTTTCTAAGCCTACAACCCATAATGTTGCATGATAATCTCTTAATCCTCCTGCACTTTCTTTAATATCGGGTTCGCTGGAAAATAAATCTCGACCTGATTGTAAAAAAGATTCATTTAGCCTTTGCAAAATCAATTCAAATATTTTTGCTTTTACATTTTCTGGAATTTTTCCCAATTCACTCTTCATAACATCATATAACAAACTATTTCCTATAATCTCACGAATATGTAAATAAGAAGTAAATGTCTTTGGGTCCTCTTCTATAAGTTTTATAGCCTCTGGGACTGTATAAACTGATATACCTACTTGTAAACCTATATCCCATAAGATTGTAGTAAAAATTTGAATAAATTCCTCTATGTCTTTGAGATTGACATCTTCTGAATGTAGGAGACATAAATCCAAATCGGAATAAGGGGAAAGCTCTTCTCTACCATATCCACCTAACGCACACAATGTTACTTTTTCTAAAAAATTCTTTCCTAATCCTGTCTCATTAATACTATAAAAAATAGAGCCCTCGATAAGTACATCAGCACTCTCACATAATTGTTTAAGAATACTCCTACCTGAAAAACCTTGCCGATGTTTTTCTTCAATCTCTTTCCATCGTAAGAGATAAAAGTTTTGGGCAGATTCTAAATATTCATCTCGCGACATCCTGTCATGTGGAGATAAAGATAAACCTTGCAAAATTTCAACAAAATTTTTCACGACATCTCTTTCTTTTCATTTAAATACTCTTGTGAAACAGTCCGATATGGAGCTCGCCAAATAAATATATCCTTGTCTTTAATCCATCCCCGTTCATTATCTACGGTTCGAATTAACATCCACTCGCCATCTTCACGTTCGACCTGAACTCGGTCTCCTTCATATAAATTAAATCGTGGGGGACTATTATCCGAAGGTGTAATATGTACAGAACATTCCGTCACAATAATAACTCCCAATGGAGGAGACAATATTTTAATAACACCAGACATAAAAAAGATAATCCCTACAGTTAAAATCAAAGAACCTCCAATAAATAACGTTTTTCGTAATGATTTATCTTGCCATAGAATAAATCCTAATATTATCCAACCTAAAACCCATAAGAATAAAGCAATCCTCCATGTCCATTTTTGACTAATGCCATAATGCCATATAAATAAATATTTCCACCACATTGGCTCTTCAGGAACGGCTAAGTTACGTTTTGTCTCGTTCAGCACTTTTGATAACTGTTCTTTTGCCATTTTGAAAGAAGGGTTTAACTCAAGTGCACGTTCATAGTTGGCAATAGCCATTCCTTTCTTACCCCAATGATAATATGAATTGGCTAAATTATAAAAGAGGACAGGGTCCTCAACCCCCGATTCAACCAATTTTTCATATTTTAGTATTGCAGTATAAAAATCTTTTTTATAATATGCATCGTTGCCTTCACGGAATGACTGGTCATAAATTCCAGCCCCTAAACTAAAACTGATAAACACATATAAACTACAAACTACCATCATTTCATCACTCTCCATAATTCCTCAACGAGAGCACGGAATCCATCTTCTAAACCTCTATTCTCCTCTTGTGAAACAATAGCCCCACTATAACGTATTCGTTCACACGTTTTAAGTATTTTCAATATCCTATCCTTCAATGAACGGTCTACTCTTTTATCGTTTATTATTTTTTCGACATCATCTGAAGTCAATCCCGAAGTGTTAACAACCCCAAATATATCACCTATGTACTGCTTTAATGCCTGTTCTACCGCAACAGATATATTGCCCATATTCCGCAATTCATCATATTTCCTTATGCAATTTTCATAAGCATATATTTTCCTTCGATATATAGGATTATTTTTTAAGTATTCTTTTCTAAAACCTAATCCCAAAGATAAAATTGATAAAATAGGTGGAAATATAAAAATAACATAGGGAATAAGTTTCTTATGTGAACCCACTGGCTTTAAATTTACCCCTTCCGTTATGATAGGTAATAATTCTGAATTGGCAACATCCACTGTTTTTGCCTCAATCCTTGGAGTTCCCCCTGCTGTTATTACATTATTCCCTTCCAAAGCATCCCCTATCACTCTTAGTGGAAATGCATTTGTTCGAAGTGAAGCATATTGTCCCAACTGTGGATTAAAATAGTCATATCCAATGGAGGGTATCTGGTAATCACCAGGTTTCATTGGAGTAATAGAAAATCGGAAGGTCTTTTCAACATTATCCCATGTCTCTGCATTTACCAATACAACCTCTGGGTCAGATATATATGCCCAATCTAAATTAGGTTTTGCAGGTGGTCTTAAAAAATCTGGGTAACCTTCACCACGAAACGTCATAGACAAATAAATTGGAGTACCAACCTTTACTTCCGTCTGAGATACATTTGACGTCAAAGTATATTTGCCTATAGCTCCAAAATAATTTTCGGGAGAAGGAGGGAGAGGTCTAACCTCCAAATTTATTGGTTCTGAATTCTTAACAATTGGGTAAGTTTCTGGCCAACCCCATGTACTATATTGGACATAACAATTGTCCCAAACCCATGGATTTATTGTTAAAGTACCAACACTTTTTGGACAAATTGGGATTACAAGTTCTATAATCTTATACATTCCCTCTGTCGTATTTTCTCGTCGACTATTTTGTTGTATCTTACCCACATAAAAGCCCTCAAATTCAGGCAAATCTGGAATATTTCCAGTAGTTGTCCTCAATGAAAAATTTTGCGATTCAAGTATTTTAGCCCTTAAAATTAATGTTAAAACTTCACCTTGGAATACAATCTTCTTTGATACTTCACTCTCAACTTTCAATATTTTATCTAATTCAGCATTATTTGCCGACCTTTGTCCAGGCGAAATTGTTTGCCCTCTACGGGTAAAGGGAGTTTTCTGTTGTTTTTGAGGTAATGAAGGCGTTTGGGGATTGGTTGGTGTTGCAGAATTAGCGGGAACAACTTTAATTTTAACATCTGGTGACTCTTGCTGTGTCCCATTTACAAACACAGACACTTGGATAGACCATTCTCCTTCTTTATTAGCTATTCCACGATAGCGACGTTCTTTTGTTGTTATAATTTGAGATTGTCCAAATGTCATTCGTATTTCTGTGCTCATTCCTGAATATACTGGATCAGGCAATATTTGAATACCATCTGAAACCTCAAATTTTGGTTCCCCTACATTCGAACCACGAACAATCACTGTAACCTCAAAACTTTCACCTACCCCTACTTCGGAAGGTTCAACTTGAACCTGAATTGGAGAATCAACAGAAAAACATACCTGCATTATAAAAATGAAAAGAATAATGAAGTCCATTACAAAACGATAAAGATAAAAACTATTATTTTTAGAAATCTTTACCTTCATTCTACCACCATTTATCAGGTAACATAATACGTTCTCGGTCGTTCAACATCTCTTTTTGTTCTTTCTGGTCTATTTCTTCAAGAGATTCCAGTAATAACTCAATTTGTTTTTTCTCGTTAGCATCCTCTTTCTTTTCATCTTCCTTTTTTTCTTCTTTATTTTCCTTATTTTCCTCCATTTGAGTTTCTTTTTTCTGCTCCTGTTGATCCTTATCATCTTGACCCTCTTGTTGATTATCATTCCCTCCTTGCTGATTCTTTTCACTATCACGAACCAAGGTCAATATAATTATATAATCATTCCCTTCTCTGGAAATACCTTTATAAACAAGTGGGTCTCCTATTTTTGCCTTCGCCATGGCTTCTATTATATTTAACCAATTCCCTTCCACTTCCATCTGAACTCGTGTGTTAAGGTCAAAAACACCCGTTTCTTTTCCACCTTGAGGTTGGATAAAGAACTTAATACCTTCATTTATCGGGAATTGGAGTTCTGATAGATTTCCATCCTGTATCGTTTGCTTATCTTTATATATCACATCAAAGCCATTGACACCCAATCTTTTTAAGATGAAGGATACTGCTTCATTCCCTTCCAAAAGGCTAGCATTACCATTATTACTTTCTTCTTCAGGAACGTTTTTCCCCTGCTCTCCCATTATTTTTACAGCTGTAACTTCTGCCTCGACAGGCTTCTGGGATTCTTGTATATCTTCTGGCTTACTTAATAATGGAGGCACACTATTATCTGCAAATAGTGACTTCGCAATGAGAAATAAACTTATAATAACAATTTTTACACTCTTGTTACTTTGACAATTCCATCCTAACATTTTAACCTTAAACTTACTATACATATTATTTATTTCTCTTTCTTAATTCTACAACGTTAGGTTGTTCCTCTAATACATGTACTTCTGCGTCAGGAACTTCTGTTCTCGTGTTCAAAAACATAGTTGCTGTTTTCTGTTCAGAATCCTGTTTTTGATCTTGCTCATTCTCCTTGTCTTGTTTATTTTCCTGAGATTGACGAAGTAATTGCTTTAATTCATATAACGCATGGTCTAAATTTCTTTTTGCCTCGCTAAAATTAGGCTGTATCTCTAAGGCTTCACGATAACATTGAACAGCATTACGATATAGTGTAACACATTCCTGTATTGCCTCAGGATTACTCTTTTGAAAATCTGCCAACAATAAACTACAATTCCCTTTGTTAAATAACGCTTTAGATTTTAGTTCAGGTTTATCTGCAAGAAGCACAGCCGTATTAAAGTTCTGTTCCGCTTCTTTTACATAATTCGCTATATTATCAGTAGACTTGTTTTGTAAACTCTTTTCTGCTTGGTAATATCTTAGACATCCAGCACCTAAAACTACATTTATATCTTTCGGATTTTTTATCAACACTCCTTCATATAACTTCCAACCTTCTTCCATCTTTCCATCCATAATTAAACTACGAGACTTTTCCCAGACTTTGTAGACATCATCAGCAGGTATGTCAAAATTTACAAGAAACACAAACAGAGGAACTATTAGCAAAACAATTTTTAGTTTTTCTATTATAAAAGTGTTCATATTTAACCCACCTGAAATGATGTGTTTTTCCTGTATGTCATCATTAGCCATAAAACATTTTCAAAACAGAAGATAATACATGCAATAAATAAAGGCCAACGATAGCGATTCACTTTTTGGTACCTTAATTCATCTGATTGATAATACAATCTAATTTTCTCTAATTCGTTTAATATCAAATTAATATCTGAGTCGTCCATGGTCGCTCTGACATAAAATCCGTTCCCTTTAATAGCAATATCCTTTAATTTTTTCTCATCTAAAACAGATTTATGTACTTGTTTTAAATTTGATGTTCGTACATATCGTTTCATCCATTCTGGAAATTTTATTTCTGCTCCTTCAGGTGTCCCCATCCCTAAAACAATAAGCGAAACATTTTCACCCAAAGACTCTGCTTTTAATTCCACATTTTCAGAAAGGTCTTCCCCATCACTCATAATAATTACAGCACGGGCATATTTATCACCTCCCCCAGACTTTTGAATATCCTCTTTAAATACCTGTTCAACTTCATTAAGAGCGTCTGAAATATCTGTCCCTTCTTTGCTTAGCATATCTGTATTAAGGGCACGAAGTATGGTTTTTACATAGGCGTGGTCTAATGTTAGCGGACAAACCAATGCTGACTCTCCCGAAAAGGCAATTATACCGAAACGATCTGCTGGGCAACGGGACATAAGAATAGATACCTTTTGTCTCGCCTGTTCCAGACGATTTGGTGGTAAATCTTCTGCTAACATACTCTCCGAAGTATCAATAACGAACAATATATCACGTGTCAATTTTTGTGTTTTTTCCCATGATGAGCCCCAATGAGGCTGAGCAAGAGTCAAAATTAAAAAGAAAATACCTGCCACAACCGCAAATATTGTAAGTTTACGGAATAAGGGGTTAACACCGACAGATAAACGTGGTACAAGGGTATACTCCACAAATTTCTGAATTCGCTTATGTCTCTGTTTTTCTAACCTAAACAGAGAGAAGATAACAAGGAATATTACAATGGCAGTTATTAATATCCAAATCGGTAAATATTTCCATGAAAATGCAAAATACATATAACTCTTTATTTTCCTTCCTTTACGGTAAAGGGTCCCATAAAATACGTCTTGAATAAACAGAACCTAACATAAACAGTGTGCCTATTATCACAAAAGGTAAAAAGACCTCTTCATATTCATAGAAATCCCCAATATCTACTTCTGTCGCCTCTAACTGGCTAATTTCATCATATGCTTTTAATAATCCCTCAGTATCTGTAGCCCGATAATACTTCCCACCTGTATCTTCTGCTATTTTTTGTAATAATGCCTCATCAATAGGCTGATTTTGAATAATCATACCACCTGCTGTCATTGATAAACCTGATTCAGAAGTTCCTGCACCAATTGTATATACTTTGATTCCTTTCTCTTTTGCCATCTCCACTGCTTCCAAGGGGGTAATATCACCACGGTTATTAATTCCATCTGTTAATAAAATAACAACTTTGCTTTTTGCCTCACTTTCACTTAGTCTTCGCACTGCCAGCCCGAGTGCCGAACCAATTGCGGTTCCATCCTTTTCCTGAGGGGCAAAATCGGTCTTATCTAATGCTTTTAGCAAAACTTCATAGTCCAATGTTAACGGACAACGTGTCCATGCCAATCCTGCATATAGAATTAAACCGATGCGGTCTAATCCAAAACGGTTTGATTTCTTTTCCTTTCTATGTTCAATAAAATGCATTGCAGCCTTTTTTGCTACAAATAAACGGTCACGAGGACGACGGTCTAATACATAGTCCTGTTGGCTCATACTACCTGAAATATCAAGGCATAACATAATATCGATTACATTAGCACGGTCTTTATTAAGTTTCACACCATACGTAGGACCTGCTAAAGCAATAATAAAGAAGATAAATGCAATAAAACTTAATAATGGGGCTATAAACTTACGCCAGGCATTTGTATACGATACCAATTGTGACACTAACGAATTGGTAGAAAACACAATTGAGGCGGTACTTTCTTTTCTTATTTGTAGTAGAAAAAGAATAAATACAGGAATTAGTAATAAAAACATATATGGGTAAGTAAAAAACATTCCTTTATTTTGTAGAATTGGACTCATTGTTCCCTTACCATAACTTCTTTTTCCGTTGCTTGTAAATTGGCTGTTAATGGCTTATCATCCGTAAGCGGACATTTTGTATCTTCTACAAAATTCCATACTAAATTAAATCCTGATTCCATCTGCTCCACTGTAGGTACTAATTTAGCAAATTTTACCTGGTCACAATGTTTAAGGAAAGATGCCAATAACTTTTGCTGTTCGGTAGTTAATACTTTCTCCTTCATCGTGGTCTCTATAAATTCAGGTGTTGTCTGTTCAGGGGCATTAATTTTAAACCTATCTTCAATATAATAACGGAGTATCCATGTTAATTGGACATAATACTGTTCAAATAATCCCTGTGATGGAAAATCTTTAGATTTCAAATCTCGTAATCGGCGAAATGCTTTTTCCCATGGCAGTTCTATCACTTCACTGGTGGTTGGCTTTAAGCCAGTTCGCTTCCTGACAAAATAAACTACCGTTGCCAATCCAGCCATTAGTATGCCTATCAAAAGAATTACTGTGATAATTCCTTTTAATGACTTTCTAATTTGTGGTTCAATAACACCTGCCGTGTTTTGGATATTTTTCAATTCCTCCTCTGTAGGTTCTCGCACTTCTAAAACAAACGCTGATGTTTTCCACATACTCCCATCATTCTCTTTAACTACTGCGGATGGAATTAAATAATTTCCTGCCTTTAACGGGTCTAATAAAAACTTTTTACTACATTTTGTATCAGTTTCATTATGTGTCGGTTTTTCTATTATTTCTATATCTTTATAAGCATTTTTCCAGTCTGGACATTCCCTCTTCCCCATAGATTCAACTTGAACCGTATATTCTGATGACCGAAACCATGGTATCTTCGGTGCGGTAATTTCAACAACAGCCGAGCTATTAGCCAATACAAATATATATGTAGTTAAAAGATAACTGAACAACATAATCGTTTTATATTATCCCTGTTTAACGATTTGACTTTCTTTCACGAGCTCTAAAAAACCGATATAACTCGTCAATGTATGGTTTATCTGTACGTATATCTAAAAATTCTGCTCCAGATTGATAAATAATTTTCTTTTTTCTTTCATATTCTGCCTTTGCACGATTCATATATTGCTCTCGCAAATATTTATTAGCAGTATCAATAATAACCTCTTTTCCTGTCTCCGCATCTATAGTAGATATGAGCCCTACATCAGGCAATTCTAATTCTCTCGGGTCAGTAATAATACACGCAATAACATCATGACGCCGTGAAAGAATTCGGAGTGTTTTTTCATAATCATTCCCATAAAAATCGGATAAGATAAAAATAATTGTTTTCCTCTTCAATATTTGACTTAAGAATTGCAATGCTTTGTTTAAATCGGTCATTCTACTTTTAGGTTCATGGTACAATACCTCTCGAATAACCCTTAATCCATGCTTTCTTCCTTTTCGAGGTGGTAAAAAGAGTTCTACATCATCCGTAAATACGACCATACCAACTTTATCGTTGTTCTGTATCGCTGAAAAAGCAAGTACCGCACAGACCTCCGCAGACAATTCCAGCTTAAATTGTGTTACAGAACCGAATCGTTGAGAACCACTTGCATCGACCACAAGCATAATAGTTAGTTCTCGTTCTTCTGTAAGTACTTTTACGTGTGGAATACCTGTTCTCGCCGTGACATTCCAGTCTATATTTCGTATATCATCCCCTGGAACATACTCCCTTACTTCTTTAAACTCAACACCCTGCCCACGAAAAACACTTTCATATCTGCCCGCAAGAATCTCGTTCACTAATTTTGTTGTCCGTATTTGTATTCTACGGACTTTTGCTAATACTTCGGAGGTCAACATAATATATCCTGATACTCCCTTTAATTACGGAACAGGCACATGGTCAAGAATCTTTTGAATAATATCCTCACTGGTAATATTTTCTGCTTCCGCCTCATAGGACACTTTAATTCGATGTCTTAATACATCAGGTGCCATCACTTTTATATCATGCGGAAACACATTCCCTTCTCCTTGTAAGAATGCCCATGCCCGAGCTGTCTGTTGAAGGTAAAGAGAAGCACGTGGCGAAGCACCGTATTCAATTAAATGATTTATTTTTAACCCGAAAACATCTGGATTACGTGTTGCCTGGACAATATCAACAATATAGTTTTTTATTTTTTCATCCACATATATCTGATTTACTACTTCACGCATTTCTAAAACATATTGTTTGGACAAAACTGTGGAAACAGAAGGTTGGTGAAGCAAATCGACCCTTTCCAAAATGGCTTTTTCTTCATTACGGTTTGGGTATGTAACTTTTAATTTCAACATAAAACGGTCAACCTGAGCCTCTGGTAGCGGATAAGTTCCCTCCTGTTCTATTGGATTCTGAGTTGCCAATACCATAAAAGGTTCTTCCAATTTATATGTGTTATCGCCAATCGTTACCTGCCGTTCTTGCATTGCCTCCAATAAGGCACTTTGAACTTTTGCTGGGGCACGGTTTATTTCATCTGCCAATATTATATTCCCAAAAATCGGGCCTTTTTTCGTGGTAAATTCTCCCGTTTTAGGGTTGTAAACCAATGTCCCAATCAAATCTGCTGGTAAAAGATCAGGGGTAAATTGAATCCGATGGAACAAACAATCTAATGTTTTTGCAAGTGTATTTACTGCTGTCGTCTTTGCAAGCCCTGGGACCCCTTCTAATAATACGTGCCCATTGGCTAACAATCCTATCAACATTCGCTCTATCATATATTGCTGACCAACAATGATTTTACTTATCTCCTGCCGAACACGATTCATCAAATCTGCATATCGTTCTACACGTGCTCTTATTGCTTGAACACTGGTTGACATTTTTATCTCCTTTCTATTAAATAACTATGTTCACATAATACATTAAGACTCTTGTTTTTTATACCTATCTATACAATTTTCAACCTCTTTCCAGAACCATTCTAACTCTGTCTCAGAGGGTTTGAAGCCTCTGTATCCGACATCGTTCATCTTTTCATTTATCTTATTTATTAACATTTCCAATTCTGTCTTCTTCTCTTTTTCATTTAATCTTTGAACTATATGCAATAACGTTCGGAAATACTCATAATAATCTCCGTCTAACCTGAATTTCCTTGCTGTGTGTAAAACTTCGGCATCTGTGATTTCCAATTGAACCACTTGTTCACCCCTTTTTCCCTTATAAACAAACAAACCTATACCAACAAAAATTACTAATACAATAATACCCCCAACAAAAATTAATGTATACATTGTATTATCTTTTTTGACCTCAATGTAAATTGGGGGTATATCCCAATAGGATGTTGGAAGGGCTCTTGTATTATCTTTTACAAATTCAGATTCTAATTCTCCTGAAAGAAGGACATAAGGGACTTTTATTGAACCAATTTCATACGTCCCTGTTTCTTTCGCAACACCTTCCATGCATATTTCTAAATTTACCTTATCTGCCGATTCATTACTTTTTATATTCTTTACTTCCAAAAACAAATTCTCATTTTTGTTTTCATACTCTGGAGGGAAAAAACAATAAGGTTCTGTTTCCTTCTTTATATTTTGAAGGGTAATCATAATTTGAAAAAGCTTTTGAACATATATTCTTTTCTCAATCTGGTGAATGGATATTTGTGGCACTTGTTCCGAAAAAGAACAAATACCCATGCTCATAAAGACTATCGTGATGAAAAATAAAATATGTCCCTTCATAATTTTGTAAAATAATACGAATATCAGGAGGAGTTCCTAAAATAGATTTATAATTGAAACGAAAAAATAAAATGATTAGAATACAGGGAATTAGATTTTATTCTGTATTAACCAAAGAGAAAGCATACCACATAAAGTAATATAATTTCACTAAACTATAAAGTAATTATCAAAAAGAAAATCCGCACACATAGGTTATAAACAAGATGAAAAAAATAGCACATCCAAAATTTGGAGGGATACCCATCAAATTATTATGGACGGGATTCCGTCCTATGTTTGATTACTGGGGAAATGAATTAAAACGTTTTTACCAGTTCGACACTTTGGTAAATTCATTTAACACTTATCTAAGTATAAAAGACAAATTTATTATACCTACAATCCAGAAAATTTTAGGGACATCACCAGTAACCTCTTTAAAATTTCATCTATTTCAAGAAGGAAAGTATCAATTCATATTTCAACTAAAAGCAGAAAACCAAAGAATGAAAAATGCTTATTTTGCTTTTGTTGTAGCAAAAGACGGTGAAGAGTTTTCAAAGGTTGCAAAAGCAGAACATAACCTTTTAATCACACTGTATAAACGGTGTCCTGAATATGTTGTTAAACCTTTTTTAGGAGATTATCTTTTCTTTCCTGACCGATATAAGAGGAAAGATTTTCATCGAAAGATATATGCATATTTAACCCAGTGGCTTGCTGGCTATGATGAACTCGGCGTTAATAAAGACTTGCAATTCTTTACCAATGTAGAAAAACCACATACTTTTTCCATAAAGGAAACGAACCAAATAAAGTCAAAAATTATTGAGATAATTCTTCGTTTGTATGATGAACAAAGTAAAACAAGCATTGCTTTGCCAGAAATTGCCTCTGGTGATTTTGTTATAAAACGTAGTTCCTCAAGTCAGCACAGAATTAAATTAATTGCATGTAGAAAAGTTATCAAACCTATCAAATCCCAAGAATTGATTGCAAAAATAATCAACACCTCCTGGCGTTGGGGAAGCAAAAAATTTCATTTACTCCCTGATGAGCCAGATGATTTTTTTAATGTTTTTATTCATACAATAGGTCATGAAAAAACAATATTATGGTTTAATAATTTATGGATTCAGCAAGAAAAACTTTTGAAACATCCTGTTGTGTCCCAAGAATATATTGATACGTTAAAACGACTCACCAAATCAGAATTAAAATCAACCATTAGAACGGAGATATAAAAAGATGTATCAAAAAGTATTTGTTTTATCTACTTTGTCTTTTATCTTTGCTATTGCCCCTAACCCTTATAGTGATTCATATCCCATTTTTTATGTATCACCCATCGGGAATGATACCTGGTCAGGAACTTTACCCGAACCATTACCAGACATGTCAGATGGACCTTTCAACACCTTAGAAAAAGCCCGAGATGCACTTCGTCAGGAAATAGCCAAAAGAGAAAAAAAAGGAGGGGTTATTCTTATTCGTCAAGGAAATTATTTTCTCTCTTCCCCATTAGAATTAAATGAAGCTGATTCTGGGAGTGAAGAATTTCCAGTACTATGGCAAAATTACAAAGGGGAAACTGTTAAAATTATTGGGGGAAAAGAAATTAATAATCTTGAGACTTATCAGGGAAACATTTATAAAACAACAATAGAAAAACCTCAATCAGAACCAAGAATATTACTATTCAACGATAAAATACAAACATTAGCAAGATGGCCAAATAAAAGTGAGGAACAATTACCAGGTGGAGCATGGGCTTTCATAACAAATGTAATCCCTGAAAATGCAAAACATGCGTTTCAGTGTTCACTCTTACCATCCATTTTTGCAAATACTGAAGTATCACCATTAGAAATAGCAACTTTCTCCAATTACAATTGGGCATTCCAAATAATTAAGATAAAATCGATTGATATGAATACGCATACGATTGAAATTGATGGGGAATTCAACTATGAAGCTAAAAAAGGTAGACGCTTCTTCTTACAAAATCATTTGTCCCTCTTAGATGACGAGGGAGAATGGTATTTTGATAGTAACAAAAATGAATTGTATTATTATCCACCTCTACGCGAGCAAAGTACAGAAAAAAACTATATACTTGCTACATTGAACAACCTAATCCAGATAAAAAATGCACGTTATATTAACATTATTGGAATTAATTTTATCGGCTCAAATGACACAGGCATTGTTATTAATAATTCAGAACACTGCTTAATAGCCAAATCTTCCTTGTCTGGGATATATCGTTCAGCCATTTCTATAAATGGGGGCAAAAATAATCGCGTTGAAGGGTGTGATTTATTCGAATTGGGTGGTTCGGGCATTTCTGTTAATGGCGGAGATAAAAAGACATTAACTCCTGGCGGACACCAAATAATAAACAATCACATTTATAATTTTGCCCAGATATTCAAAACTTACCATCCAGCAATATCAATAAATGGTGTATCAAACCGAATAGCCAATAATGATATTCATGATTCACCTCATTCCGCAATTATATTAGGGGGAAATGACCATATCATCGAATATAATCGTATCTATCGTGTATGCCAGGAAACAGGTGATGCTGGTGCTTTCTATATGGGTAGAGACTGGACAAATCGAGGGAATATCCTACGGTATAACATATTCCACGATGTTTATGGTTTCGGATTAGGACATGAAGACTCCTTAGAAGGCGACTTTTCATTTCAATATGAATCTCCACTATGGGCTTGGGGAATATATTTAGATGATTGCACAAGTGGTGTAACTGTTTACGGCAATATAATCTATCGCGTACCTTTATGTGGTGTCATGATAGGCGGAGGACGGGATAATTTAGTAGAAAATAATATCTTTGTTGATTGCATACCTGCCGTTCACATAGATGCACGATGGGAGACATACTGCTGGGATGTCATGGACGAACGACTTGAAGCAATGAAACCTAAAGAACCCCCATACAGTACTCGCTATCCAGAACTCTTATCACTATATCAAGATGATAGAAAAAAACCCACAAATAATCGAGTCTTTCGTAATATCATTTCCTATGAAAGAGACGACTTCTGTGGTATTTCTAATATGGCTACTGAGAAAGAAAGTGCTGTGATATATCACTTATCTCCATTTGACCCAGAAACTAATAAATTCGATTTTAACCTTATTTACCATTTTGGCAAAGAAGTAAGAGTTGCCTGGCAAAGTTACAAAAAAAATGATTCAGAAAAAATTCCTTTTTCAAAATGGCAAGAAAGAGGTTTTGACAATTCAAGTATTATAGCTAAACCTTTCTTTCTCTACCCAGAAAAAGATGATTATTGGTTAGAAATTCGCTCATTGGCATTGAAAAATCTAAAGTTTCAACAGATTCCAATTGATAAAATTGGCTGTTATTTTAATGAATTCCGTCGTACCTGGCCTGTTGAGAAACCAAAACCTCAAAAATTAAAGAACCGTAAAATATGGAAAGTGAAAATAGAAGATAACGAATTCAAAGTATCTACTGAGGAAATTATGCCTCTAAAGCAAGAAGAGCAACAAGCTCCATTTGACATTGAGAAATTCGTAGAACCATTCTTATCCCCTGGTGGAGTCCCTCTTGAACAGGCTCCAATACCAGTCCAAACCCCTTCAGGACCAAGTGGAATTGGTGGAGATGGAAGTTCCTTCGACCCAATGAAATCCTTACCACCATTTCCACAACCCAAATAAAATAGCTGTGAAAATATCTCAACTGTATTAATAAACACAAGGATAACGCCCTTCTCCTGAAATAGTGATGTAAATTCTTATAACTAAAAAAATCCCTATATAAATAAAAAATCTTGTTTTAAACATTGTATCCAATATGTTTCACCATTAATAGCCTTATATATACCTTAAATGTGAAAATATATGGTTAAGATATCCAGTTTACCAAAAAGTAACCCACTATAATAACAAATAGTAGATATCTCTGTTATCAGTTCTATTTCATGATGACTGTCCTCATCTTTTTAACGAATAATTCGGTATATACCAAATCAACGAATCTTAAAACAATTTGAAAAATGATTTTTAAAAAGGTATAAAATTTTAAAACTTTAAAACATATAAATATAAATATAAACAAATAGATACGTTTTATGATGCTGTTTTATTAAACAGTAACATTTTTGGTAAAGTAATAGACAAAAAAAGGAGAACAAAAATGTCTACGTTTGCTAATATTCAAAAGGAATATAGATATATAAACCTAATCATTGTTTTCATTATTCTTCTAAGTATCTATTATTTATTTTTCATAGTCCCACCTGCACAAGCAGTAATATATATAGATACAATTGAAAAATTACAAAAAATTGGTAAAGACTCTGCTTACCCGCTAAATGGCGAATATGAATTAACACAAGACATAGATGCCACTGCTACAAGGAATTGGAATGGAGGCACTGGTTTTGAACCTATTGGAGATGCTAATGCATTTACAGGTAAATTTAACGGTAATAATAAGAAAATTATTGGGTTATACATCAATACCAATAATCCTGCAGGAGGATTTGTCGGTTTATTTGCTGGAATAGCCGAGGGAGGAGAGGTTTATAATTTAGGGTTAGAGAATATAGATATAACAGAAGGCTCTATGTATGATGTGGCTATAGGTGGATTGGCAGGCGTAAATTTGGGGACAATAACGCAATGTTATTCCACAGGCACAGTTGATAGTTATGGAGGAGGAAGAGAAGAAGCGGGCACTTTTGTTGGCGGACTTACAGGTATTAATTTTGGGACAATAACGCAATGTTATTCCACAGGCACAGTTGATAGTTATGGAGGAGGAAGAGAAGAAGCGGGCACTTTTGTTGGCGGACTTACAGGTATTAATTTTGGAACAATAACGCAATGTCATTTCAAAGGCACAGTAAATAGTTCTGGGGGAGGTCCAGTTACTGGCGGACTTATAGGTATTAATTTTGGAACAATAACGCGATGTTATTCTATAGGGACAGTAAGTAGCTCTGGAGAGTTTCTTCTTGCAGGGGGACTTATAGGTGGAAATGGAGGAGTATTAACTCTATGTTATTCTTCAGGTTCCGTGAGTGTTTCAGGTATAACATTCGCAAGTGTTGGTGGCTTAGTTGGTTTTAACAGCATATCAGATGAAGACAGTGCTTCCCAAAATTGTATAATCAGTGAATGTTATTCTACAAGTTTTGTAAATGGTGAAGTGTCTCCTGGAAGCGAAGGAGACTCAGGTTTATTGGGTGGTGGTTTAGTAGGGTATAATGCCTCCACAATTCAACGATGTTATTCCATAGGTCAAGTGAAAGGGACAGGTGCTCAGGGAGCTTCTATACAATTAGGTGGGTTAGTAGGCTATAACGAAGGAGGCACAATAACAAGTTCTTATTGGAATAAGACGACTTCTGGACTAAATACTTCCGACGGCGGAATAGGTAAAACAACTAATGAAATGAAACAAAAAGCCACATATGTAGGTTGGGATTTCAACAATGTCTGGACAATAGATGACGGACAAAGTTACCCATATCTACGCTCCTTAGGACCAACCCAGGGGATAATTGATACTATAGAAGAGGGAAATAAAGAAGGAATGGAAGGAGAAGGGACAGTAGGAGAAGGAAATAAAGAAGAAAATAAAGAAGGAAACAAAGATTTACCAGAAGAGCCAGAAACAAATAGTTGCGGATGCAGTAGCAAATCATTAAAGAGTAACTATTGGTGGAAATACTTACTTGATATTTTCTTTTTCAGTTTAATTATTTCGCTTATAAGCGGTATGCGTAAACAGGAGCAGATGAAATAATATAATATAACATTATCTATTTATTGTATCTTTGACAAAACTTCATTGAGAATGAACATGATATCGTTCTTACACCTATATACTATCAAAATATAAGAATTCCTGAATTTATCTTTAAAACTACGCTTTCCCCTTCATGATATAGTAAGAATGTTTAATACACATCTGGAGACATTAAAAACATCTCTTCTCAATTCTAAATTCTGTTAGAATTCAGTTATAATCATTGTTAAAAAAGTATATAACTTATTTTTTGATTATAATTTATTTGTTTCAAAAAATAGAAAAGGCTACATCAACCATAGTTTAGATTTGGATATGAACTTAGCAAAAAATAAAATATATTATGATAGTAAAGACCAGAAAGTAGTTACTCGCGTTTTAATCGACTTAATAAGAGCGAGGGAAATTTTATGGGGATTGGTCTGGCGTGAAATTAAAGCAAGATACCGTTATGCTATATTGGGCTTTTTATGGGCAATTATAGAGCCAATTACGTTGATGTTACTGCTCCTTTTTATTTTTTCATTTGTATTCAAACAGAGGTTGACTATCTCCGATACCATTGAAATCCCAATGGCCACTCAAATCCTATGTGGATTAATTTTCTGGCAGTATTTCTCAACATCTGTATCTGGAGCGACCTTATCATTAATTCACCATCAAAATCTTGTAAAGAAAGTGTTTTTCCCTCGTGAAGTTGTTCCTCTCTCCTCCATCATTTATCCTATGGTCAACTTATCTATCGGGTTTATAACTCTTATCATCATTCACTTGTTTTTTAAAGGAACAATTACAATTAATGTTCTCTGGCTTATCATTATCCTTCCAATTCTGTTTTGTCTATCAGCAGGATTAGGACTTCTGCTTTCTGCTGGATACATTCATTTCAGAGACATAGGTAACATGGTAAATGTTGGATTAACCTTTGGCTTTTATGCTTCACCTGTGTTTTATCCAGTAGAATGGGTGAAAAGAGCATGCGAGAATCAAACCTTGCCAAATTGGTTCTATCATCTTTACATTTTGAACCCCATGGTAGGAATACTTACAAATTTGAGGGAATGTATTCTTTATGGTAAAGCACCTCAACCTTCATTTTTAGTCTATACTATATGTGTTAGTATATTCTCATTACTTATTGGCATCTATATATTTAGAAAACAATCTCCTACTTTTTCCGATTATATGTAACGAATGAATGAACCTATTATCGAAATAAAAAATGTTGTTAAAGAATACCCAATCCGCAGAGGTTTCAGAGACCTGCGAGGACAGGGAGGGGTATTAGATTGGATACGTGGTAAAAAAAGTGAACATTTTCGTGCCCTCAATAATGTTAGTTTCGATATTTATCGTGGTGAAACAGTGGGCATTATCGGTAAAAATGGATCTGGTAAAAGCACCCTTTTAAAAATCATCGCTGGCGTAACTCTACCTACAGAAGGGAGAGTCATTGTATATGGTAGAGTGGCTTCTTTACTGGAGTTAGGCGCTGGTTTTCACCCCTTACTGACAGGTAGAGAAAATATTTATTTAAACGCTGGCCTTTTAGGAATGCGTCGTGCTCAGGTCAATGAGGTTATTGAGCAAATCATAGACTTTTCAGGTATCCGTGAATTTATTGACCAACCCGTTGACACATATAGCAGTGGTATGTATGTTCGCATTGGTTTTGCAGTCGCCTCATTTGTCAATCCTGACATTTTTCTGGTGGATGAAGTGCTTTCCGTAGGCGATGAGGAATTTCAGAGAAAATGTCGTCAGCGTATTGGTGAACTTCGTGAACAAGGTAAAACCATCGTTTTTGTATCTCATGACCTTGGCACGGTTAACGCCCTATGCAATAGAGTATTCTTACTTGATAAAGGAAAACTTATCGATCGCGGTTCTGTTTCCGCTACCATTGATTATTACCTACGTCAAATTGGCAGAGCAGAGGGAATTCATACGATTTCCTCACCAAACAAAAATATTGAGGCGATTTTCAGCCACGGTAAACTTTCCCTATTTCATGATAAAAAGGAAATTACATCTCCATTAGGGATAGAAGGCGTTCTCGTTCACTTACAACAAGTTCACCCATCTTCTATGGGAGACTGGCTTGTAACCGAAAGAGAAGACCAATCCTTAATAGCCCAAGGAACGCTTTATCGTTTACCTGTGGAATGGAAATGGAACGTTGAAATTAAAAATAAACATATTGAATTAAATGCAAGATATAAATTAAATAAAGAAATACCAATACAGGCATTAGAATTCCGTATTTTTCTTCCAGAGATATATGACCACTTTTTCTACAATGGAAATGAGAATAAGTTTGCTCCGATTGTCCCTGGAAATCTTGGCTGGACAACAATGGTTCCACCTAAAATTGGTGAAAATTCTACATTTCTATTAACCAGCCTAAACTCCGATGAATATCCTCTGTTAAAAATAGAATTTGAAACCTCTGAACCAGGTTCATCCTTAACCATTGGCAATACTGACTATATAGGAAGGTCAAGGTTTATATGTTGTCATCTTCAAATTCCCGAGACAAGTTCACTTCTTCAAATGGGTGAACATAAAATCGGGAACATAAGAATTTCTCTCGCTGAAAAAGAAGAATATGAAGCATGGAAAACAGCATGGATACAACAACGAACCATTACACTAAAAGACATTGAAGCAAGATTAGGGGAAGGATTTATTGAATTCATATCAAAAAAAGATAAAAAACTTCTTACTCAAGCAGTCCATCTCCATACTCAATTTCGACTACAGGGGATGTGGTTTCTCAGCCAAACATTTCTATGGAACACACCATATAAAGAAAATGACACATGGATATGGGAAGGAGAATCCCAACGCTTTCCGATCCGCTTAAAGTGGGAATTACTTCCTAAAACCGAAGAAAATCTCCTATACTCAAAAATATGGCTCATTGTTAAGGAGCCACTATCATTAGAAGAATATAACATTTCCGTTGGTCTTATATATGCATATCAACACTGGAAAACATCGTTCGAAACAGGGGAATTTACTGAAATTCCGCCAGAACAGACAGAATATATCCATTTAAATAAAAATTACAACCCATCAGAATATATATATGCAATAGGTAATAAATTACCAAACGTTTTTTTATTTACACACCAAAAAAATTCATTCCGAATGTCTGCAATTAACCCTGAATATTCACTTCATGCGCGAATAATACAAGCAATTGCAACACCTGAACAAAAATCTGTTTTCAATTTACAGACTGGTTCTCATTTACTTTTCGACGGAGGTATTCAATTTTCATTTCCAGAAGATAGTAATCAGGATGAAATAACAATATGAGTGAAATCAAAGCGTCTATAATAGTCCCTGCTTACAATGATTCTGAACGGTTGCACCACCTACTTACATCTTTTGATTCACTTGAATATGATGAACCTTATGAAGTTATTATTGTAGACGACGCCTCAACTGACAGAACTCCCGAAGTTTGTCATGAATGGTCAAAAAAATGGCATTCATATAAATTCCGATATATACGACTAAAACAAAACAGCGGTCCTGGTATTGCTCGTAACAAAGGTTTAGAAGTAGCGGATGGAGAAATCGTTGCATTTACAGACTCGGATTGTAGAGTACATCCACACTGGCTAAAAAAATTAATTTCAACACTTGACCCCATTAATAAAATTGTTGGTGTGGGTGGACGTGTAAAAGCAGTATCAGAAGCCTCCGTTTTTGCAAGACATTCTTTATTCCATCATGTATTAGAACCCCCAGAAAAACTTCACTATTTAGTTACGTGTAATTGTTCCTTCATAAAAAAACCTTTATTAGATATCGGTGGTTTTGCTGAAGACATACGTAACCCAGGTGGAGAGGACATTTCTGCAAGCATTCATCTATGGAAAAAAGGTTGGCGGTTTGCTTACCAAAAAGATGCTATTGTGTATCATGACTTTGATACAAATTTCCGTTCTTTCTTACGTACATGGTATAACTACGGCTACGGTTGCAGTATTGTTCTCCACCGTGAACTGAATATGGACGAATTATACCCAAACCCATCGAACATGCCGTCTTATGAGAACTACTGGCCTGGTTATTTAATGGTACCCCCTACTACAGGGATACGAAGCGGTATTCGAGATATAAAGTACCAATTAAACAAATGCTCCCAACAAAACCTTCCGTTAAAAAACACCATCGAAATTGTTTTTCTTACTATCTGCCAGCGATTATCTCATCTCTTCGGCTGGAAAAAAGGCAAAAAACAGGTTTCCAAAAAACAATAGCATTGGATTTAACTATAACTGTATCTTTTTCTTCTGCAAAAAGAGCCATTCCTTTAATCTTTGAAATGCAGATTGTAAGCCCTCATTTCGTAGCCTTTTTACAAATCGCTGAGCCAATAATATTGGGTTCTTTGTGGTATTAATATATTTTTGAATTAATTCATTTCTAATACCCTCTGTTCTTTTCCTCAACTGAGAAGGGCAACGAACACATATATCTGGCAAACTATCTTTGTTCTTTTGAAGTTGTGTTCTCAGCAACTTAAAAAATTCACCTTCCCAGACTTCTTTTAGCGAATACTCCAATACCGAAGGGTTTTGTTCATTCCAAAACATACAACAAGGGCTGACTTTGCCATCTGCAGAAACAGTCATAGATAAAAATGGCTCAAAACAATAGGTGTCAATAAATTCCCCTTTTTCTTCTCTAATACCATTTTCTTTCACATATTCTTTTTCCACTTCATCATTATGTATGTTCAAACTCTTTAAAACTGAATCAAATGTGTGATACATTCCTAAATTTTCAGCCATGTTCTTTGCTTTTTCTAAATACATAATACACTCATTCTGTTCAGTGTCACTCAATACAAACTGTTCAGCATTTTTATTAAAAGGTTGTACAAGAGTAGCATGAATTCCTCCACAACCATTTTTTGAAGCTAAAGACACCATTTCCTCAATATACATGTAATTCTTATTCGTAATTGTAACGTTAACTCCCAAATCAGGAGTCGGATGTGGCTTAAAACACCGATGCTCATTTATATAACTCAAACTATCCACTGCTTTTTTAAATGTCCCCTCACCTCGTATTGCATCATTTATTGCCTCACTGGGCCCATCAATACTCACAATAATTTGGTCCCAACCTAATTCGATGAATCTATCCATTTGCTCCCTTTTTAACAGTGTCCCATTTGTATGTAAGACACAGAACATCCCATGTTGTTTTGCTATCTCTGCTAATTTTAAGACTAATGCTCCACGAACCATAGGTTCTCCACCGCCAACAATATATAAATGCTGAGCACCTAATCCGATAGCATCATAAAGTAATTCTATCCACTTTTCATCAGAGAGCTCTTTCCCTACGGATTTAAAATCCTCCTCCCATTGCCAGCACGTTAAACAACGTTGATTGCATCGGTTTGTTAGAAAAAAAACAATTTCTGTTAATTCTAATTGTTTACTAACCTGCCAATGAATTAATCGAGAACTTTCCTTTTCGTAAGCCATAAAAATCTCAGCAGTTCAAGGTTTCATATCTTTTCTATTTTATATTCAACTAATATTCAATGGTATACTTTATGTAATTTCAATCACAATTTTAATAACTTTACCTATTAAGAAACAATGGCAGACGAATTTTATAACTGGGAACAAATAACAGTTTGCGTGACTTCGTGTTGCAACCTTAACTGTAGAATGTGCCCTGTAGTTTCGAGAGAGAAGAAAACTCTCTCACGAGAACAACTACTCCACATCTCTGATTTTGCAATCCGAAAGAAATTTCAACGTGTAGTTATTGGAGGTGGTGAACCTACCCTTTTACCCTATCTCAAAGAGATGATTGACAAACTATCTCAACATTCTATTGAAATATGGGTACTTACAAATGCGACACGATTTACACGTGAAGATATTCAGTATTATGCTGATCACCCTAATGTTATTCTGAATATTTCTGTTGATGGTGTCGGTGAAGTACATAATTCCATTCGTGGTGAAGGGACTTTTGAACGGACTAATGAAGCATTTTTATCTCTCATCGAAAAAGGAGCCAAGGTGGCTATTAATACAGTGATACAAAAAAGCAATTATGATAAATCTATTGAAACTTATGAGTATTTTAAATCCTACCCCCTCGTCTGGCATGGCTTTTCTTTTACCGAGACGTATCATCAAAAAGAATTAGTCCCTATGGAACTTATTCCAATTGCAATCAATCAACTGTATGAGATATTAGAACGAGATAAAAAGGAACGTCGACATGTCTCTTTATCAAAAGACATGATTAAGGGATTTGAACTCAGCTTTCGTTATCCCGATTTAATTATGCATCCTGGTAAAAATTGTTCTATTCCCAAATCTCATATTGGCATTGATGAAGAAGGTTGGGTAGTCCCTTGTTGGCATTATCCGATATGGGAAAAAGATGAAACAAGGAATATAAATTTTACTTTATTGGATGACATTATCAACAGTCCAGTAATTAAAGATGAAATTGAAAAAGCCATTGGCGAAAATGGCTGTAAAGGTTGTAGCACGGTCTGTTATTTTTGGAATCAGACTTTTAGAGATAAAGCCATGAACCCCCAAGGAAAATGGAAATGGGAACGAAAATGGCTTTTAGCTAAAATATATACTCAAAACCAGTTTCCAAAATTATACAATTCAATTAGACAATTAAAATCGTTAATCAAATAAAAGTCTATGAGTCAAGAATTTGAAATAACAAAAAAGATGCGAACAAAACGAGGTTTTATCTTCCAATATAACCGATTTAATGAAATCATACCATTAGAAGACTTAAAAAAATGGGCTCGTGTTAATTATGATTCTTTTAAGGTAGATAAAACCGATTTCTTTTCAGGTTCACATGAGGACATTGGAAATATAAAAAATCTTTTACAATTTATAAATGACATTATTCAATGTAATGTCTCCTGGGGAACAAATCTTACCGAACCGCCTAAGAATATTGAAAATCTTAAAAACTTTAATTTGCTTGATATATTTCTAATTGCTACAAATCTCTCATTAGACCAATTAAAAAACTGGGCACATATAGGTAATGAATTAAACATACCTATACGGCTTTACTGTGTTTATCCATTTCCTTTTAATCTAAACTCATCAGAAGAAGATATTATAGAAGTACTTAAAACGTTTGCCTCAATTACATTTGTTCATAAATATCCATTCATAAATAATAAAAACATAGAAATAAATCAAGAAACAATAAAAGATTGGGCTAAAATAAGCAAAACATTTTACCATTCAAATGTTCCAGTTAACATTTTAGGAATTCCTTATTGTCTTGTCGAACCGCAATTATTTCCAGCCATTATCAACACACAACAGTATTTCTCCGATACTGAATTTTACCTTCAATCCTCCTTTGAACTCGCTCAACTTTTATGGAATTTCAAAGCCTCCAAAATTAGAAAAATATTGGAAATGAAGATACGAGAAAAAACTTCATTTCACAGCGGTATTGACCAGTTAGTTTTGCCATGGATACTCAATCATCCTGGCTTATACGTCCCTCTATGGGCATGGCATAAATTAACTCGACACTGGGAATCAAAGAAGAAACCTCAACCACTTCCCGAAAATACGACACTATTAGAGCAAAAAATATTAGAACTCCAAAAGCAAAAGGAAAAGGAATGGGGTACAAAATGTGCATCCTGCTCGTTAAGATATGTTTGTGACAAAGGTAAAAATAACTTTATAAAACTAATATTTACGCCGAAACCTATCGATGGAGATATTATAAGAGACCCGTTAATATTTCGGAAATCACCTCCATATTATTTAGATAAAGTTGAAAAAGAACACTTAAATATCTATTCTCAATTTCAAGAGTTATACAATAATGCAATTCAAATAATGCTTCATGAAAAACCATGGAAAGAAGTTCAACCTGAAGATTATGAGATAGAAAATCACATGACCCACTATATGCCTGGAGCGGTGCGTTGGTTTTCTTTTAGCCGTAATGAGTTACAGAGCACTCCTTTGTGTAGAACAGAACCACCATTAACTATCTCTGTGACCTTTGGAGGTGGCTTTGCAGAACAAATTGGATTTAGTTTTGGACCTCATATAAAACTCGTCTGCCCCATGATAGCTCAAAGCCATAAACTTACTTTACATATTGACAAAGATGGCTATTATATCCTTATCAGAGACAATGAAGTTGTTGCTCCAACAGAATTCGCAAACTCTGCTTTTGTCCCGACAAGACTTCCTGGGATATTAGAACCGAGAATATCCATTTGGAACATAGATGGTGAAATTGTTACTCAAGGGATAACACTATGGAAACAGATTGAAGAACATAAAGAGGAGAGGAAAGCAACGTTTTCGGTACTCTATGTTTGCTCCCGTTATGCAAACCGATTAAAAGCATCTTTGCTAAGCCTTGTTCATCAAACCAATATAAAGCCTGCACAAATAGAGGTGGTCATAGCCTATGTCCCAGGATTGGATGCGACAGATGACATCATAAATTGTTTTGAAAATACATTCCCAGAAATTAAAATTATCCGCTCACCTTTCAATCAGAGTTTCTGGAAATCAAAAGGTGTACTCATCAATTCTTCTTTACCATTATGCTCAGGGGATTGGATTGTCTTATTAGATGCAGACATTGTAGTACCACCCAACTTCTTTGCAGAATTAAATAAAGTGGAATCTTCTACTTTATTTGTTGCTCCCGATGGTCGAAAAATGTTATCACCTGAGACGACTTCTAAGATAATCTTAGGTTTGATAAAACCCTGGGAACAGTATGAAGAATTACTAAATAGCCCAGGCGAATGGAGAAGAAAAGAAGCTCAGGGTATTCCAATCGGCTTCTGTCAGTGCTGTCGAAAAGAGGTCTTTAACAAAATTACCTATCCAGAATTCAATCACTTTGAAGGAGCAGATTGGTTCTTTGGTAAATCCATCATAGAAACATTCGGTCCTGAACATCGACTAAACAATGTTGTTGTATTACACCTTGACCATGGGGGTAGCCAATGGTATGGCTCATTACAACATAGATAATTATCAAAAACTAATAGAACTATGAAAATATGTTTTATCGACACATTATTTAATTGGCCACCCAGAGGAGGTGCGGATGTCGATGTTTTTAATATCCTCTCGATACTTCACAAAAAGAACTATGATGTCTTGCTTCTATCTTTATCATCAACAAAACTAACAAGAGGGGTATTTATCCCAGAGACACTTCCTTTCCCTACAAAAAAGTTAAATGTAAATTTCAAAACATCCTCACTAAAAACAATAAAAGATTATTTTATTCATTCAGTATCCGACTTTAATCCCGATATTCTTATAATCGGGGATAGCTTTTTTCTAAAACCCATTATCACCCTATTTTTTAAGGATGCTTCTATTCCAATCATCTGGCGTCAATACGCTTATGAACTCTTGTGTCACAAAGACATTGTTAAATACCGAAACAACAAACCATGCCCTCTTGATTATTTATCCACTACAGATGTATGTCGTCAATGTTTCCTTCACCACCAAAAAGAAAGTTTGAAATCTTACCAGTTCAATGCATGGCTTGAAGAATATATTCTAACCAAAGCATATAAGACGAACTATCTTAACATATTAACATCTTCATTAAGTAGAGTAAAACAAGTGATCGTATACTCTGATACTATGCAAAATTGCTGGAAATGTTACCATCCCAATACGAGGATTATCCCAGGTGGTGTTGATACACAGATGTTCCATCCATCACAAAATACGAATATTTACAGCCATGATATAAAGAAAATTCTATTCCCTGGTCGCGTCGAAGATGAGGTTAAAGGATTTCATGTACTATACGAAGCCTGCAAACAATTAAGAAATAAAAGAATTGATTTTGAACTTATATGCACCTCGGGATGGAGTACAGGTTACCCCGATTGGGTAAAATTTATTGGCTGGTATAGTCATTATGAGTTACCTTCTATATACACAACCGCTGACATTTGTGTTATCCCAAGCTTATGGGAAGAGCCCTTTGGGCTCGTAGCATTGGAGGCTATGGCTTCCAGTAAACCCATCATTGCAAGCAATATAGGTGGGCTTAAATCTGTCATTCTACATGGAGAAACAGGTTTATTATACCCACCAACGGATAAAAATATATTAATGACTCATTTAGACTCTCTATTATCAAATGAAACATTAAGGAGCAACTTAGGAACAGCTGGAAGAAATCATGTAATTAAAAACTATACATGGGAAAAAATAGTTGAGGATTACTATGAGCCACTTATTTTTAATAAACCAAAATAAAAAATGAGACAGGATAATATAGATTGGCAACTGAGAAAAAAATAATATTTATAGATTTTAATTTTTCATGGAAACCTAATGGCGGTGCTGATGTAGATACTTATCATGTCTTAAAAAAATTGCATGAAAAAGGTTATCCTCTTCTCTTTATCGGTATAGCAGAAGATGGGGCTACTGACCGTGGAAAATTTGACCCAACCCAGCTTCCTTTCCCAGCGGAGCGAGTTTTAATTCCAGAAAAAAAATGGAACCCCTATGAAATATTCAATCGCATTAAACTCTATTTAGACTCATTCAAACCAAATCTAATTTTTCTACAACATGGATTTATTATAAAAATACCCGTCACACATTTGATAAAGATGTACTACCCACATATACCACTTATCTCGAGAATATTTGCACACGAAATTTTTTGTTTAAGAAACCCATTACGATTTAAACATCAAAAACCATGTAAGTTAAGCATATTCGAAACGCCTGATTATTGCCGAAAATGTTCTTTGGAAGGATTAAAATATGAAATTAAAACCTCAAATATAACGAGTTGGGGAAAAGATTATATAAGGAGCAAAGCCTATTCATTATATTTTATTCGTAATTATCACAATACAGTGCAAAAATGGGATAAAATTATTGTTTATAACAAAACCTTCCAAAAAGAATTAGAACAATATAAAATTAGTAGTGTTGTTATCCCAGGAGGTATAGAACCAGAGCCTTTTTTACAAATACCTTTACCCAAACCCAAAAAAGATAATGAAGAAAAAATAATTCTTATGTCTGGCAGATGTGATGAACCTACAAAAGGAATGTCCATTTTATTTGAGGCAGGAAAACGACTTCGAGAGAAAAGAAATGATTTTAAAATATACCTTACCTCTTTCAATATATCTTTGTACAATGAATGGTTTATCCCTACTGGTTGGCTATCCCATGAACAACTACTCAAAATGTATGCAATCGCTGATATTTGTGTAGTGCCAAGTTTATGGGAAGAGCCATTTGGTTTAGTTGTATTAGAATCAATGGCGACTGGAAGAACTGTTTGTGCCAGTAATATTGGAGGATTATCAGAAATAATACAACACAATTCAACGGGTATCCTGTTCGAACCTTCAAATTACATTGCATTGGCAAAGGAATTAGAAAACCTTTTAAATACTTCCCAAACACGAATAACATTAGGTAGTAATGCAAGAAATTATGTCATTCAAAATCATACTTGGGAAAAAATAGTAAACAATTATTATATTCCATTAATTGAACAATCTTTGCCAACACAGGAGAATCATAAATGAAAATAGGTTTGTTTTATAGTTATGGACCACATTTTTTGCAATCAGCAAAATTCTTAAGAGAACAATATTCTGAAGATGAATTGTTAATATTTGTTCCACAATCGTTCCCAAAAGATTGCTTAAAAGATATAACTGACAAAATTGTCTTTCTCCCTTGGGATGGACAACATCTTAATTTTCGTTCTGCAATATCCACTTTTCCAAAAATACTTCAAATAATCCGTAAAACTAAATTAGATTATTTCGTAATTCTCTTCGAAAGTCCTCGTTTAATTTTTTTAAGCCAATTGTCAAAAGCAAAACATCGTTTTATATTTACAATCCATAATGAATATAAAACCCTAACCACATCTCTTATTTCTATCCTATTAAAGTCTATAAAAAACAGAATAAAAGGTCAGTTGTTGTATATATACATTTACCTAAATATACATTTATTCAAATATAAAAAGATATAAAACACCAGATAATTAAACGGCTTACTTCAAAATTATAAACACAAATTTTCATTTTAAACATCAATCGTCTTAAAATATAAAGCGGTAAGTGTTTTTTACTTCTAAAAACTAACTTTTTATTTTATGGAGGACCGATACATGCAATATGTACAATCTCATTTTTTAATTTCCATTTTACTTGCATTTGCTCTTTTGTCAACTCTTGCAATATATGCAGAGGAAAGTGATGATTATGTTATGGGTAATTATCAAGGAAGCATAAGTGGAAAACTATGGGAAGGTAAAAATTTCAAAGCCCAAGTAATAGCCCAGGGAAATGGTCGTTATCGTTGCCTACTCCTTTTCTCCCAAGGGAATGAGCCTGAACAACGTGTAGAAATAAAAGGGATGAAAGCACCTTCTGGACCCGCTGGAATTTTGGAACAAGACAAGGAAAAAGCAAAAAAGATGGCGGAAATCAATTTTGATGGTGATGTAGATTTTGGGAAGAATTATGGTGGTAAAGGAAAGGTTCTTGGACAAATAAAGAACGAAACATTTAAAGGAACCATTGAACAAGGAAAAGAGAAAGCCACGTTCGAACTCAAACGTGTTTTTCTAACATCACCTACGTTAGGGCAACAACCACCAGAAGGGGCTGTTGTTCTTATGGATGGCAAAAGTTTAGATAAATGGGATGTAAAACCCCATTGGCAGTTAGTTGAAGATGGTTCCGCTAAAACAGTAGCCACAAGTTTATGGACAAAAGAAGAATACGGAGACGGGTTATACCATATTGAGTTCATGTGTCCATTCATGCCTAACGAGACAGGCCAAGCAAGAGGTAACAGTGGCGTTTATATCTTTGGAAGATACGAGGTCCAGGTGTTAGATAGTTTTGGTGATTTACCTGCGGATAATCTTTGTGGAGGCATCTATAAAGCGGCGACACCAAAAGTCTGTGCTTCCCTACCTCCATTACAGTGGCAAACATATGACATCACTTTCACAGGTCCTAAATTCGACGAGAATGGCAAAAAAATTAAAAACGCTTTCATTACGGTATATCACAATGGCATCCTTATTCATGACAATGTAGAACTTAAAGGACCGACCCCAGGTGGTGTAAGTGAGCAGGAAACACCCAAAGGTGTGCTTATGCTTCAAGACCACGGTGACCCTGTTCGTTATAGAAATGTATGGTACCAACCAGCGAACTAAGAACTAATAATTAGAAACTGATTTAATATTTTGCAATTGAATACTAACAACATTGAGGGGTAAAGGAGTTTTTGTTTTGCCTTATTTTTCCTTAATAATCCCCACATACAATGAAGAACATCAAATTGAAGCAACTTTAAACTATGTATTTGAGTATTTGAAAAAGCAATCTTTTTCCTTTGAAATTATAATCTCTGACGACGGTAGTAAGGACAACACAGTCCAGAAAGCCAATCATTGGGCGGAACAATATCCTGAACAAATCAAAGTTATTCAATTTACCACAAACGAGGGAAAAGGTAAAGTTGTCAAAGAAGCCATGCTTCATCATGCCAATGGAGATATTTGTTGCTTTTATGACGCAGATGCTTCTACCCCTATTGAAGAAACTCAAAAACTTATCAATGAAATTCAACAAGGTTATGATGTAGCCATAGCTTCAAGAGCGTTACCTGAATCAATAATTGAAATTTCTCAACCTTTCTATCGACAACTCATGGGAAAAATTTATAATCTTATTCTACGATTTTTTAGATTAACTCACTTTAAGGATACACAATGTGGATGTAAATGCTTTACTAAAAAAGCTGTTCAAATTATTTTCCCAAGACAAACCTTAAATCGGTTTAGTTTTGATGCTGAAATTTTGTTTATTGCAGAAAAACATAATCTTAAAATTAAAGAAGTTCCTACACGTTGGAGAAATCGCAAAGAATCGAGAGTTCACCCCTTAAAAGATTCTGTTAAAATGTTTTGCGATTTGTTTAAAATCCGTTTAAATGCAATCAAAGGTTTATATAATTAGCACTGCACTACATAAGACTGTCGGAGAGGCTATAGTTAGCCTCTCCGACCATCATAGTTATCCAGAGTTTATACTTCTCAATACTGATATTTATGTTGTTGCATCAGGAAACTTTGGTAAATTTTTTTCATAATCCCGATACTTTGGTGGCAAACCTTCATATACATCAAATTCTAACCAACGATATTTTCCTTCCAACAATTTATCACCGACTTTCCTATACATATAGTTGTGATTTTTCTTAACTGCCTTGAAATTATTTTCTATTCTTTGACGTGCATTCTTGCAGAACAAATCAGCCAAATCTTGTGGCGAATCATCATTAGGATTTTTATTCATTAAATACTCAGCATAAGACAAACAGGAAGCCATTACAAAAAGGTCAACACCAATATCTACATAATTTCCTAAAATTAATTGCTCATTCTCTAATTTCGGACCATACTTAGCCATTGTATGGAAAATGCTACGAGCGAGTTTCTTGCATGTTTTCGCAGTATACTTCAAATGGTCTCTATTCGTAGCGTTCAATTTCTTCACATTGAAATTAATGGATGTGGGTAACCATAACTTTGGATACCATTTCATATAAAATCCTATTGCCTTCAAAACAGCCTTTAACACACTTTGTCCTTTTTGTGGCTTCATAATTGGCATTACTAAACCGAAGTGAGTGTCCAAAGCCTCACGAGCCATGATTAGGTGCATAATTTCAGAAGAACCCTCAAAGATTCGACCAACACGCATATCACGCATAACACGTTCAACAAAGAAAGGCCTTTCCCCACGATTATAAAGGGATTCTGCCATTTCATAACCTCTACCACCTAAGGTCTGAAGTAAATCGTCCATACCCTGCCAGCCAAATTCAGTTGCAAAATATTTTGCCGCAGCAGCTTCTAATCGTATATCTGCATTCTTCTTGTCCGCAAAGGAACATGTTATAAACACCATGGCTTGAGTAGCAAATGTATTTGCGGCGAAATTAGCGATTTTCTTAGCAATTTCTTGATGTTGTCCTATTGGTCTTCCCCACTGAACACGGTTCTTTGCCCACCATTCCGCATCTTCAAGAAATCTCTTCGCTGCCCCGACACCTGCAGATGGCACACCTAAGCGACCTGTGTTTAATGTAGTAAGAGCAATCTTCAATCCCATGCCAGGTTTACCAATAATATTCTCAGTAGGAACCTTCACATTATTAAATCTTAACATCCCATTGGACAGTCCTTTAAGACCCATAAATTTGCAACGAGTCACAACCTCGACACCTGGCCAGCTTGTTTCAACTATGAATGCTGTAATTTGAGGAATTTCTCTTCCGTTCTTAATCTTTGGGGGCGTCTTTGCCATTACAACAATCACATCTGCATCTGGACCATTGGTCGTCCATAATTTCGTACCATTTAAAATATAGTATGAACCATCAGGGGATGGTGTTGCCGTCGTTTTCATCTGAGCTGGGTCTGAACCGACTTCTGGTTCCGTTAAAGCGAAGGCTGAAATTTCACCCTTTGCCACACGAGGCAAATACTTCTTTTTTTGTTCTTCCGTACCAAACGTCCGAAGGGGTTCAGGAACACCAATACTCTGATGTGCAGACAACCATGTAATTGTACTTTGACAGTAACTCCCAATAAATGATAAAACACGGGCATAATTTGTAACCGACAAGCCTAAACCACCATACTCTGGCTTTATTTTCATTCCAAATAAGCCCATCTCTTTCATCTTTTCCAACGCTTCTTTAGGATAGACTCCTGTCTTATCTATCTCAATCGGGTCAACATACTTATCAAGAAGGTCCTTAATTTTTGCTATCAGTTCATCACCAATCTTCTTGTCTTCTTCCGATTGAGCAGGATAGGGATGTAGTAAATCCCAGCGAAAATTCCCACGAAACATCTCAGCAGTAAAACTTGGGAATTTCCATTCTGTTTCTCGTGCCTCTTCGGCAAGTTCCATTGCTGCATCTTTTGCTTTTAAATCCTCTTTTGTAGCCATAGGTCTTACCCTCATCTTGGTTAAGATTTTCAATTGTTTTATATACTTAATGATAAGTAAATAATAATTTACCACCATTTATACACAATTGTCAAAATGAAATTCAACAAATCTCTGAATTATGAAAAACTCTATTCCCTCTTTTACCAACAAATCAAATGAAATAAAACACTTATAAAATAATTGCGTAATAATTTCTATGATTCATTATATACCTAAAAGAGACATAAAAACCTTTTCAAGATAGATTTTCCATTCTAACTTAATAATAAATTTCAGTAAAAATGATTCTTTTAATTTTTGCTATTTACCGAATTTAAAATAAACTATTTAACAAATTCACTTTGTTGTTTGATAAAAGATGCCCAATCTTACAAAAGACATTAAATATAATAGCTAAAAAAATCGTTCTATATAATGAATCTTTCAAAGAAGGTTTTAATAAAACCCAAAAGATGAATATAGGGTCAAATTTATGATAAAATTAATCGTCCTGTTGGACCTGAAAATTAAACATATCATGTCTTTCGACCATAAATTAATTTAACCCAAAACAATCAGAAGGAGTTAATTATGAATTACTTTAAACTATCACTTGCAACCTTTATGTTTACGATGTTTAGCTTACTTCTCTTATCAAGCACATCTGCTATGAGTGCAGATGCCACACCACCAGCGGGCAAGGTTGAATTAAAAATTGAACTCCCTGAACCTTTCTTTGGTGGCACTCCTATTGACTACTATAGCCCTAATCTTGAACCTGAAGACTACAAAGATCGTCCCCCTTATTATGTTCCCGAAGGTTGCAAACTTGCATCCAAAGATAAACCTGTAACCAGCAGTGTTCCTCCTACTCGTGGACAACTAAAACAAATTACAGATGGCGACAAAGATTATGGTAAAAAGAGTGTGGTTGAACTTCCTGCTGGACTTCAATGGGTTCAAATCGACCTCGAAAAAGAACTTACAATCTATGCGATTGTTGTCTGGCATTTCCATGAAGGAAAACGCGTTTACAAAGATTTCATCGTAACAGTTGGTAATGACCCTGAATTCAAAGATGGAGGAAAACAAGTTTACAATAATGATTATGACAACTCTTCTGGATTAGGTATTGGAAAAGATAAAGAATATATTGAGAATAATAAAGGCAGACTTATTGGTATTGATGATGGTGTAAAAGGCAGATATGTTCGCCTTTATAGCAATGGCAACTCTTACAATGATATGAATCATTATATTGAAGTTGAAATTTACGGAAAAGAATAATCTATTCTTCGAAGATATGTGCCACTTTTACTTTTGTAAAAGTGGCACTTTTTTTATCTGACTACAAATTTGCCTTTTTATTTATAAGTGTCCATAATTAAATAAAAACTAAAAATAAATCCATGGATAAAAAAATTTTACTAAATACACTGTTCGTTATTATCTATCTTCTATTTTTAACTGTTATTATCTTAACACGTTTGCAGGGAATCTCGCTCCGCCCGATGCATTGTGACGAAGCGAATCAAGCTTACAAAGCAGGAATATTATTAGAAAAAGGTATTTACAAATACGACCCTTACGAACATCACGGACCACTCTTATATTATTCTACCCTTCCTGTCTTTTATCTTTATAAAGTACATCAGTTTAAGGATACAAATGAGGCAATGTTCCGTATAGTCCCCTTATTATTTAGTATCCTTCTTTTTCTACCTCTATTTTTTATTAAAAAATACATCGGTACTATTGCTTTTTTAGTGTCTTCCCTCTTTCTTGCCATATCTCATGCCTTTTTCTTCTATAGTAGATATTATATCCATGAAATTCTCTTTGTTTTATTTGCCACTTTATTCATTTTCTCTGTCTGGGCTTATATTAATAAGCCCAAAACATCAACTACAGTGTTTACTGCGCTTTTTTTATCTCTTGCTTTTGCGACGAAAGAAACAACTGTTGTCATTCTTTTCTCTACAGGTCTCGCAATCATAGCAACCTCATTTTTTTTATTTAAAACCCGACACATAACTGCTGAAAATGACCCATCCACAAACACAACGTTTTCAACAAGAAAGACATGGCAACACCTTTTACTTTTTTTTATTGTGTTTATTATCCCCTGGATTTTATTATATTCTTCCTTCTTCACAAACTGGCAAGGTCTCATCGACTTTTTCAAAGCCTATCAAACATATATAGTAAGAGCATCGGGAGAAGGTTCTTCTGGAATTCATGACAAACCATGGTGGTACTATTTACAAATAATAACTCACTTTAATAAAACGGTTGGACCTGTATGGACGGAAGGCATTATAATCCCTCTTTGCATCATCGGCATAATCTCTTTTGTCCTTAAACTCGTCATAATATTCATAAAGAGAACATACTCCCAAAAAGAACGTACTACCATAGCAATAAACATATTCCTCTTCATCTCTTTCTTTTCTACCTTTCTATTGTTCTCCCTCATTCCATACAAAACTCCTTGGAACATTTTATTTCCACTCTTAGGTATGATTATCTTCGCTGGTGTCGGTTTTCAATTTTTCTGGTTTACATTCCGAAGAATATGGTTGAGAATTATTTTATTTATCCTACTATTTATTGGAGCCATTCATTTGGGATATTTAACTTATCAAGGGAATTACATCTATTACGCAGACATCTCTAACCCTTATGTATACGCTCATACAACTACCTCGTTAGTAAAAATGATGGGACGTATTTATGAATTATCTGACATACTAAAACATGAGAACCGTGAGCCTATTGTATTTGTTATATCATCAAATAATGATTACTGGCCTATCCCTTGGTACCTTCGCAAAATTGAGAAAAAAGGGTTTTGGCAGGAAATACCTATTACAGAAGATATTAAAGTTCCCTTCATTATTATTTCTCCTGAATTTTCCGAACGACTCGAAGAACTTTTAAGTAACTCCCCATATATGAAAGAGGTTTACTCCATTCGACCTGGTGTATTTAGATACCTCTATATTGAACAACAACTCTGGGACAAATTTATTGAAACACAAACAACTAAAACCAGAAATTAAAATGTTTATTTTTTAATCCTCTATGAAGCAATCCATTGGCGAAGTGTCATTTTATCTATCTTGCCATTAGTAAGCATCGGAAGCACAGGTCGAACATCAAACCGACGCGGGACTTTGAATGTTGCCAGATGGCGACGGCAATAATCTCTCAGTTCATTTTCCTTTATTATGGCTCCAGGTTTAGGCACAACAAAAGCATGCCCAACTTCTCCATAAAGGCTATCTGGGACACCAATTACCGCACACATCAACACAGAAGGATGCATTTCAAGGACATCTTCTACCTCTTTAGGGAAAACATTCTCACCACCTGTTTTATACATCTCCGATTTCCTACCACACACGAACAAATACCCTTTTTCATCGACCCATCCTAAATCCGAAGTATAAAACCATCCATTACTATCCTTAACAAGAGAAGTAGCAATAGGATTATTTAGATATTCCTTCATAATAACTGGACCCCGAAAAGCAATTTCCCCTATTTTCCCTTTTGGTAATTCTTTTCGTTCTTCATCTACAATTTTCACCTCGTATGGAGGCACAATGCGTCCTGTAGAACTGAACAGTAACTCAATAGGGTCATCAGGTGAGGCAAACGTTGTAAAACCACAAACTTCTGTTGAGCCATAACCTGTTAACAACATAAAATTATTTTCCTTAGCAACCTCTGACAATACTCTAACCATTCGCTCATTCGCAGCATAAGCACCCCAAACCATAACCTTCATAGAACTCCAGTCCATAGAACGGAATTTGGCTGTGCTCATTTGCATTAAATACATTGCAGGGACTTGACCTAAATGTGAAATTTTCTCCTTCTCAATTTCTATTAATGAACCTTCTGGGAGAAATCTATCCATCAATACAATCGTGGCACCATTATATATTGCGGTATATCCCATTTCTACATCTGCAGCAACATGATTTATAGGAAAGTGAAGCAATATACGAGCATCGGAATCCCAATACATATACTTACTTTCCACCTGTGCACTACACATCACTGCACGATGGGTATGAATAACTCCTTTCGGTTTCCCTGTAGAGCCAGAAGTATACATTAGCAATACTGGGTCGTTCTCATTGACCTCTTTAATTCTTTTTTCCAACAACTTCTCCGACTCAGACGTATTCTTGCATAAAAACTCATTAAACTCTATTAAACCACTTCCTTTTGGGTCACCAATGATAACAACCTCATGCAAAAACGGAAATTTATTCTTAAAGTCAAGTATCATTTCTAATAAACCGATATTCATATAGTGGTCTAATGCTATTAGCACTTTCGGTTGGGAATCTGAAAGGAAGTAATAAATTTCATCCCTTGAAAACTTTGGCGAAATTCCCTGCCATATTGCTCCTATTTTGGATGTTGCCATAAAGGTTGTTATAAATTCAGGACATGCCATAGATAACAAGGCAATACAATCTCCTTTTTCAACTCCCATACTCACAAGAGAGCCTGCTAATAAATCGACCTTTTCCTTTACTTGTCTCCATGTCATACGAGTATCACCAAAAACAACTGCCTCAGATTCGGGCTTAACACTTGCCCAGTAATCTACGCTGTGCCACAATAATTTTCTGTCTTCACTTTTCATCTTTTCCTCCTATCAAAATTCATTAGGACTCTAACTAACAAAAACAATTTTACCATGTTTTATTGCATAATCATTCCTCGGTGTTGTCACTTCAAAAAAATACAATTTTTTATTAGATTCATCACCTTTACTTTGTCTAACCTTTAATAATAATTCATCCCCACCATAAACAAAAGACGAAAAACGGACATACAAATATTCAATCCTGTTTTGAGGTGGTTCTAAATCATGTTCATAGAACTTGCGGACTACCTGTGACAAGGTTGCCGTTCCTTGATAAACAGGGGCAGGTAATCCCACTTTTTGAGCAAAAGCCCATGATGTATGTATTGGGAAGTGTATTTCACTACATGCATCATAAATATGAGCATCTACCACACTTACATTAATTTTATCCTCCCACATTGTCTCTTCTCCCCTTTGGAGGTCTGTAGCATTACGATAAAACAACTCCTTACCTATTCCCTCATCTTTACACTTTATATCTCTTAATAAAGCCCCCAAACCTTCTATGAAGACAACCTCACCTTTATCATCTGTGGCTGTATAATCAATCCAGAATAATGTTCCTGCAAGATGAGGTACCACTGCTTTTATTTCTCCCTGGATATGCAATGTTTCTCCTACAAAAAAAGAACGATACCAACGAAGTTCTTCAAGATAATGAACCTGCCGTTCCAAAACATTCATAGGAAAATCAGCTGTATCCCAATAGGTACTAAATTGTGAGGAGATTTTCCATGTTAAAGCAACTGCATACATAGGATGGACTAATAATGGTTCATTTCTATCATCATAAAAAATAGTATTGGTTTCATGTATTCCCGCGGAATACTTCATAGAGTCTCTTGGTGAAATTGGTATAGATAACACTCTACTTTTTATACCGACAAATGATGAACTTAATTCATTGCTCATAAAATATCCTACTCTACTGGGGGTCTACCGATACTGTAATATCGAAAACCATAAGAAGCCATTGTTTTAGGTGTATATAAATTTCGTCCATCAAAAATTACCTTTTCTTTCATTAATTGTGCCATCCGTTCATAATCAGGCCGACGAAATTCATTCCACTCTGTTAAAATAATCAAACCTTCACTACCTTCTAAAGGTGGATACTGTTTTGTAGCAATATCAATCTGATTTCCAAACTTTTCTTTTAATTTAGGTCCTGACAATGGGTCAAAAATTCTTATTTTAGCACCACGACCTAACAATTCCTCTATAATATAGATAGAAGGTGCCCCACGTATATCATCCGTTCGTGCCTTAAATGAAGCACCCCAAATCGTTAATACTCGTCCTTCCACACAATTATTGTAGTATTTTAAAACCATTGATAAGAACTTTTCACGCTGTTCTTGATTAACTTTTTGAATAGATTCGAAAATATGATACGAAATTCCCTTCTCTTTAGCGAAAAGGATACATGAATCCACATCCTTTGGCAACCATACTCCGCCATAGCCAATACCAGGAAATAGAAAATTTAACCCAATACGACTATCTGCCCCGACTGCTTCCCGAACTTCACTAATGTTAGCCCCCCAAGCCTCGCACAACTCTGCTATTTGATTAATTATCGAGACGCGTCCAGCTAACATAACTGCTGTTGCATATTTACTTAATTCTGCACTACGTAAACTCATTATTAACAAGGGTTTACCTGTACGAAGAAATGGACTGTACAACTCTTTGATAATTTCCTGAACACGGACATCTTCACACCCGACAACGACACGATCCGGACGGAGAAAATCATCAACTGCTGTGCCCTGTTTTAAGAAATCCGGGTTAACAACAATATCAAATGGGTGTTGTGTGTGTTCCTTCATTACCGCCTTAATTTTATCCGCTGTTCCCGGTGGTGAGGTTATTTTATTAACAACAATTCGATATCCTGTCATTACTCGTGCAATAACCTTTGCGACATCCAATATCGGTTGAACCACATCATCTATTGATGGGTATGAAACTATGTCCATACATAAAAAAATAAGAAGACAATTTTGAATTGCATCATCCAAAGAATCTGTAAAAAAAAGCCGTTCCTCTTCTATATTCCGTGAAACCAGTTCACTCAATCCAGGCTCATATATAGGAATATCACCTCGTTTAAGTAATTCAATCCGTTCCTTCTCCCAGTCAACACAGGTCACAATATGCCCACTTTCTGCAAAACAAGTACCCACAACCAGCCCCTGATACCCCGTCCCAATAACTGTTATCTTCATATTTTATTATCCTATATTAAATCTGTTATTGTTAACCCGTCATTCAACAAATAGAAGTTTTTTAATAAATACAATATATCATACTTATACATTACTCAAAAATCTATCAAATATGTATATTTGCTAACAAATTAACCTCTACTAAAAGGTACATAGATATGTTGAAAACACACTTACTTCTTTTAACTATTGCATGCTTTTCTATTTTATTAAACTCCTTTTCAGAGGATTATTTATTGCCTGAAAATTTTACCCGTTTTGTAATTCCAGATGATAATGAAGTTAGCACAATAATGACAGAATATTTATGGTATCACCTTTCTAAGAGACTCGGGAATGGTCACACCCTTTTTAATAAAGAATATCTACTTTGTGCAGATACATGGGTAAATGATTTTATAGACCCGCAGAGGAATAAACCCATACAGGAGGTTCACAGGGAAGACCTTTTATCTATTCGTATTGATGATGAAGGCTATATTGACACACATCAGCACTTTTCTCATGCATATGATGCAGGTTGGCCATTCCCCTTATGGACACAAACCTTTGGACAAAAAGATAAAGGGATAGGCTGGCATTTTCAACCTTTGGAACAGGTTCCTGGCTGGGTAGGCGATAATTTGCGACATGCTAAAAACGATTCTAATTGCGGAGAAAATGCAATTAAACAGTGGAAACTACAAAATGTGATTTCGCATGGTATTGTTGAAAACAAGTGGAAATTGGAAATTACAGGGGAAGGTTCTCCCACCCTTACGTCAATTTCTAACTTAAATCTAACTGCTGAGGATATTCCGTTTTTTCAATTGCGTTGGAAACGAGATATTCAGACACAAACCAACTCACTCCCTTATATGGAATGGAAACGAGTTGGAGATACAGAGTTTACACCTGAAAGAAGATTCTATTTCTATTATCAGAACACAGCACTCACCCCACCTGGATGGGCTCATTCACATATTCCCGTTTACAAACATCCACAATGGAATGGAACTATAGACCAGATTCGTATCTGTTTGGCACCTGGACCATGCTCTGGAACATTCCTTATTGACTCTTTTTTCTCCCTTTTTGATACACGCCATACGATTAACAACCCTATTTACATTTTAGCTTGCAGATATTATTTTAACTGGACAGGAGATATTGACTTTTTACGACAGGTAATTAATAAAATGCGGTTAGCACTCCAATATCAGCGGAAAGAATTAGGTGGCAATGCTAATTTTTGTATCGTCAACCCCTGGGTAGGACATGATGGTATCCCTGGCTACAAAATTACAGAAAAAGGAAAAGAATTTAATATTGGACACGGAATAGGAAGTAATTATTGGGACTTGTTACCCTTTGGTGGATATGATTGTTATGCTACAAATCAATACCATGCATCTTTACTTGCCATGGCAGAAATAGAAGAGGCGATCCTGCAACACCCAGAATGGAATATCCCCTGTGGAGCCCTTGCCCTGGACCCAAAAGAACTTCGTGAACATGCCCAAAAAGTCAGAGAAAAAGCCCAATCTTTGTTCTGGGATAATGATAAAAAGCGATTTTTTACCTGTATTGACCGTAGTGGAGATAAGCACGACTACGGATTTACATTCTTGAATCTCGATTGTATCTGGTATGGAATTGCATCTCAAGAACAGGCAACCGAAATTCTCAAATGGCTTAATGGGGAACGAATTATTGAATCAGACACCTCGAAAGGCGATGATATCTACCATTGGCGATTTGGTCCCCGTGCAACAACATTACGTAATATTGATTGGTATATCTTCTGCTGGGCACATCCTGAAAATATTCCATGGGGCGGACAGGTTCAGGATGGCGGTGCGGTTTTAGGTTTTTCTTTTTACGACTTATGGGCAAGGTTACAAACATTAGGTCCTGATAATGCATGGCAACGTCTTAAAAAAATTGTAGAATGGGAAAAAGAAGTTCGTACTGCTGGTGGATATAGGAAATATTATGAAGATGGAAAACAAGGGACAACATTACAAGGTTGCAACACACCAGGAGGTTTAGGAATAGACTGTGAATTTTTTGAAAGTAGTTTATTACCTTCAATTTTTGTTTACGGATTTATGGGAATAACACCTAAACCTGATATGTTAGAAATTAGTCCAAAACTACCCGAGAATATAAATGAATTTTCTATAAAAAATGTGAAGTATAGAAGTGCTATATTAAATATCACAGCGAATACTGATAATTTAACTATTGAGATACAAAGTATACTTCCTGAGGTTCCTATATACTGCAAATATATACAAATGGACAAGACTGCAAATCAGCCAAAAAGGGTATCTGAAAAAGTACTTACAGTTCCTGGAACATTTTCATTTTAGATTGGAGTTTCAACTACCGAAAACTGAAAAAGTAAAAAATGCAAAATTGTGAACTACACAAATAAGTTTTGTATATTCACAATAGCAGTTATTTTTTGAAATATAGCGAACATAAAAGATGTATTGCCTACCCACTACTATCCTTTTTTGAATAAATCGGTACAGGTGGTTCAGATGTGATAACTTCATCTCCACGCCATGATAACTTAAAAGTTTTCTTGCTGATAGGCATTACTTCGGTAGTTTCTCTTTCAGGAAGTTCATACTGAACGAGGATAGTATTGCTATCCGCAATCTTTGTAACATCTAAAACCATCCAAGAACCATCCCAAACAGGTGTTATTTCATTGCCATCAATAAGGACTCGAACAGAATTTCGTGGAGTCCATGAAGGTATACGAATTCGCAATTGTGACTTTTTCTTGGGAATAATAGAGAGTGTTGCTACCTTTTCCCTTTTTAAAACAATTGACACATATGGGGTATCACATGTAAAGTGCAGATTTATCGAACATGTTCCATCAGGAAGAACGGATACTGTATGACTATCTACTTCTACGAGTGCATGGAGTACCGCTGTAAATACATCAAGTATAGAACCAAAACCGAAAGGATGGCCGTATACACCCCATGCACCATCATTTCTCAGATTATTTTTGTCTTTTATTTGCGATGGTAAAAGTCTTGCACGAATTAGTCGTTCTACATCATCCAGAAGGTCGGTCTGTCCAACCCGCAGTCCTAACCAAAGTGCAAGTAACATAACATCAGCACAACTACCATGTTCCCCCACAGGGTCACCATCCTCATTGGGAAAACGTAGTTTGCCTAAATCATGAGGAGTCCATCCAGAGTAACTAATAGTTGTTCCCCATAGTCCATTACGGTATGTATTGAGAATAGCATCTACATATTTTTGCTCGTTAGTTTTAAGCCCATACAATAATAATCCTCGCAATGTTCCACAATATGAATGATTATGCCCCACATGATTTGGGTTAAGGAGTTCAGACCGTACTTTACCACTTGGATCTATAATCATACACAGATGCACTTCCACTAAACGTTTTGCAAGCTGAAACGCACTATCATCACCTGTAACCTCTGAAAAATACAGCATTGCCTCTATGGCTCTGCCCGTAGTACCAGTTGAGTCAAACCATTTTCCTGGAGGAGAGGAGGGACACATTAACGGATCCGAATTGATTTTCCTCCCTTCTATTAGAGATTTTAATTGCTCATAATTTAATTGCCCATCTGGATTAAGTGTACTGTTAATAGCTGAAACCAGTTTTTTCCCCTGCTTACAAGCCCAATCATTTTTTCTATATTTTACCAAGGCAGTATAAGTAAGCATTGTCTCACGAATATTATGGAGGTTGATTACCTGTGATTCAGGCGGTCCAAACATATTCATTAATAACCCAGCAGGATTATTTGTCATTGTATATAGGTTTTCCATCATATACTTCTCAATATCTGGTGGTATCCTATCCCCACTTACCGCTTCATACCTCAACATCGCGTCCCACCAGCGTCCCGTATCATGTGCAACCTCATAACCACCTGTTGGTCGGTAATTTTCGGCGGGATTAAGCCAAGCCAGACAACATTTGGATACTCGTTTCATTGAATCTCTGAGTGTGGGAGTTATGCATTCTTCTTCCCCAAAGGCTGAAATATGGTTAATAAAAGGGATATACATCCCTGTCATCGCCAAAGTCTTTTTTAGGAATTCTCTTCGACCAAATCTATTCACCAAGATTTCCTATTCGCAAATATTATTTATTATAAATAGACAACCCATAAATATTACTATTAACGTAAAATCACCTGGTAATTATCATTTTGAATCCACTAATAGGATTGAGATTAAAATTAACTCATATAAATCATCATTTCTATGATTATACCAAAATTATAATTCTATAAGTAATAAGCAAAATTCTTGGCAATCACCCTATAAAACTTCATCAACCACTCCTCAGCATAATTCCCAAAACCTTCTACTTCACTAATACACACTCTGCCATTGGTAAACCTCTGTCCCTTGTTTATCCTTAAATGCTTAAAATATTCCCCATTCATCACAAGCGTATCATATGCCTTATACCGGTCGGTATAATACTGCCCTGCTTCACCTTTTTTGATATCTCCTGAAGTAGTGTCTCTACCTTAACATGCGATAACACCTCCACCCTTACCCTACCCTCTTGCTCAATTATCCCAAACACCGGCATCTTTTCTGCGCCACTGTCTCGCTTACCTCGCCTACAACCCCCGAAATAATTTCCATCTGCCTCCACCTCATCCCCAACTGCTTATTCTCTATCTCCACACTACGATATCTCCCTTCTCGTAATAGCCGATACAGCCATATACAGTGCGATAAAATCATTCTTAACTCATATCTCGCCCTATACATTGATATCTTCAATTCAAACAACTTCACCAAAATCAATAGATTATTATATCCAATCTGGGGTTCCCCTACTTTTCTCTGTGATCATTCGTGACCGCAGGAGTAACACTTGGATATGTCTTATCCAGCCTATCTGTTTGGATTGACAGTATGGGCAGTCCGGGCAAGTTCTGAACAGTCCGGCTGCGTGCAGGTACCTGCAAGCACTTTATTCCTTTGCTGATATCTTCACTATATTCATTAATTCCATCGTTTTTCTCCTTCATAACAATCCCCCAGCGGATCGTATTATATAATCACCAAATAAAACGTGCATAATAATTTTACTACAGTATTTTCTAACTTAATAATTCAATGACACCTTATAAAGTTGTTTTTTAATTAATATAGAATTTATACCTATTATTATATTATATCTATAAAGTATATAATATTGTTCAAAAGAAAAAGAGCGAAACTATCTGGTTTCGCTCTTTTATAATTTCTATATCTAAAAATGGATTAACGTTTTGAGAACTGGAAGCGTTTGCGAGCACCTGGTTTCCCGTATTTTTTCCGTTCGACTTCTCTTGGGTCACGGGTTAATAAACCGTAATTTCTCAGTGTTGTTCGTAAATTTTCATTTGCTTCTAATAATGCACGAGCAATACCATGCCGTAATGCCCCTGCCTGACCTGAAAGACCACCGCCATCACAAAGGGCACGAATATCATACATTCCGTCCATCCCTGTGACGACAAGAGCTTGTTTTGCTATACGTACCAACACTTCCCGTGCTAAATATTCCTCAATGGGTTTCCCATTAACAGTAAATTTCCCTGTTCCAGGTTTAATTCGGACACGGGCAACCGCTCTTTTTCTTCTGCCTGTTGCTACAATTTCTTTTGTTTTTGCGTCTATCACGGTTTTTATATCCTCCTATAAAAATTAATCTTTGATTTCCCAAACTTCTGGGTTTTGTGCTTGATGTTTATGTTCACTGCCAGCGTAAACTTTTAGATGTTTTACGATTTTTCTTCCTAAACGATTATGTGGAAGCATACCCCAAACAGCCAATTCCATAGCACGAGTCGGATGACGCTCTATCATTTGACGATACGTCATCTGTTTCAATCCGCCTTTATAACCTGAATGGCGGTAATACATTTTATCCTCTTCTTTATTTCCAGTAACCACTGCTTTTTCTGCGTTAATAATAATTACATGGTCTCCACAATCCATAAATGGGGTAAAATAAGGTTTATGTTTTCCGCGAAGAAGTTTTGCAGCCTCTGCCGCAATTCTTCCCAAAACCTTACCTTCAGCATCTATAAGATACCACTTTTTTTTAATTTCGCTTTCTCTTGGTATATACGTTTTCACTTTTGTTCTCCTTTTTTGGAAAAATACAAAAACATAAATCACTTGTTTTTTTCGGAGCAATGTAACGGGAAAAAAATTATATCATAAAAAAGATAAGATTATCAAATACTCCCCATTTATTCATACTTAAAAATTTTGTTTGATAATTAACGTTAATTTCAATGTAGAAAAAATTTTTTTTATTTTATTTTTTTAGTTACAATTAAAATTAAATAAAAAATTAAAAATATTGTTTTAAAAATTGTAAAAAATATTTTTAGAAATTGTGGATATTTTTTTTAATTAAAAAAACAAAAAATGATTTTTTTAGTGAATTCATGTTATTATTAGATAGTATTATAAGATATTATGTTTTCCTGCGGTGTACGATATGGACCGAGAAACGTGGTTCCTTAAAACTAATTTTAGGGAGTTCAAAGCCGAGTGCAATATTCGTGTAGCCTACGACATGCCTTCAAAGTGGAAGGAAGCCGGATGACTACCGTGAGAACACCCACTTTATTGAAATTAGGTTCGCAACGTTTCCAATGGTCCGACGGCACTCGCGGGATTTTTTTAAATTAAATATTTTATTTAAATTTTTTGAGTTTATTCTTGACAATTGATGTGTAATATGATATTATTAATATCATATGATAAAATTTGTAAAGAAAAATTTGACTTTTAAGATATGATTAGGTATGATATAATAATTGACACGATTAAACAAAGTGCTAAAACATAAGGATATAAAGAGTGCAATCTTTTACTCGACCGAAAAAGGTAATTGGTATTGACTTGGGTGCTCATTCTGTTAAAGCACTTCAAGCATCCAAGTATGGGAAAAAAATATTAGTAGAAGAAGTTGGATACGCTGAAATAGATATAGAACTATCAAACATGGACCCTGTAAAAGCTCAAGTAAATGCAATACTCACTGCATTAACAGGATTATCCTATAAACAAAGTCTAATTGTAACTGCATTACCAGGAAATACAGCGGTTGTCCGTTATCCAAAAATTACATTAAAAAGTAATGATACATTAGATCAGGCTGTTCAAAGAGAAGCGTCACAATATATTCCATTTGATTTAAATGAGGTATATCTTTCGTGGGATTTAATTTCAGAAGAAAGAAACGAAAAAGGGCATCAAGCTCAAATTCTATTAGTTGCTGCTAAAAAAGAGGCTATTAATAGTCGACTTAATATATTTCAATCATGTGAAATTCAATGCTCTGTGTTTGACATTGATTCTATTGCTATTCTCAATGCAATAGAACGGAGTAATTTATTACACAAAGAAGAAACTATTGCTATTTTTGATATCGGTTATTCTTCATCAAGTATTCACTTTGTTCGGGACATGAAATCTGTTTTTATAAGAGACCTTATGTGGGGTGCAAAAGATATCCTCGATTCCATCATTAAAGAGAAGCATTGTGATAGACGTCAGGCGGAAAAAGAACTAATAGATGCAAGTAAGGAAATTGCACCGAAGGCAGAACTTCAAGACGTAGTTGAAGCGGAACCTCATGAAGCAGTTGAAGCCGAAGAAATTCCAGAACCCGTCTCTCCGTTAGCGCCTCTTGATGAAGAACTTGTATTAGATGCTACTCCAATTGAAGAGACCACAAGATACAGAGAAAAAACTATTAAAGAAATCATGACTGCCCCTATGAATCGTATGGTTTCTGAGGTTCGCCGTTCTTTCGATTTCTTTGAACACCAACTCTACGAAAAACCCGTTCAGAGAATTATATTATGTGGTGGGGTTTCATGTTACCCAGTTATTGGAGAAACATTAGTTGAAGAATTTAATGTCGATACTGTAGAAGTTGTCGAATTAATAACAAAAGAAGTTGCACTGTCAAATTCACCATCTTTAAATATATTTAAGGAACATTCAGCCAAATTTGCTGTCGCCTTCGGTTTAACAGCACGAGGATTAGCAGAAATATGATAAGAATAAACTTACTTCCAGAAGAATTTCGACCTGTAAAGAAATCAATATTACCTTATTTTCTTGCTCTTGTTGTACTTTTTTTAGGAATAATTATTATTTCATTTATATATATGAGATCTCTGAATAAGTTTTATTTTATATTAGCATATTAGAAATAGATTATAAAG